>PVBE011065852.1_pt1 | contig 40177 bp, 28 predicted proteins | sample 1631181 | NCBI WGS metagenome assembly PVBE01 (sample SAMN08397723, study PRJNA350692) | Marine metagenome, whole genome shotgun sequencing project. | isolation source: water | place: Pacific Ocean | collected 2012-04 | reverse complement strand
GCGTGCGTCATTAAACCGCTTGCGGTTTCGCGCGTCGTCGCCGTGCCGGAACTTCACGTCTTGCTCAGGATGGCGTTCGACGGAAAAAGCGAATCCATCTCCCTGCGTTCTATTTCTTGCCTGACTTCTTCGGCTTCTGCTGCTTTTGCTGCTTCTGGATTTTGGCCCAGGTGTCTCTCAGGGAGAGTGTGCGGTTGACCACCAGCTTGTCTTCAGTCGTGTCCTGGTCGATGCAGAAGTAGCCCTGGCGTTCGAACTGGACTCGGGCGCCGACCTCGGCTCCGGCCAGCGAGGGTTCGATCTTGCAGCCTTTGAGCACCTCCAGCGAATCGGGGTTCACGCCGTCGAGCCAGTCTTCATCTTCGCCTACGTCGCTGGGGTTTTCCTTCGTGAACAGGTGATCGTAGAGGCGGATTTCGGCGTCCAGAGCGTGAGCGGCGGACACCCAGTGGAGAGTGGCTTTCACTTTACGCCCGTCAGGTGCGTCGCCGCCGCGGGTCTTCGGATCGTACGTGCAGTGCAGTTCCACTACGTTCCCGTCGTCATCCTTGACTACGCTGTTGCACGTGATGAAGTATGCGTATCTGAGTCGCACTTCGCGGCCGGGCGACAGGCGGAAGAACTTCTTGGGCGGATCTTCCATGAAGTCCTGCTGCTCGATGTAGATCACCTTCGAGAAGGGGACTTTTCGCATCCCGGCCGATTCGTCTTCGGGGTTGTTGACCGCGTCGAGCTGGTCGACCTGGTCTTCGGGGTAGTTGTCGATCACGACCTTTAGCGGTCGCAGTACGCCCATCACGCGAGGGCTGGTCTTGTTCAGATCCTTCCGCACGAAATGCTCCAGCAGCGCCGAATCGACGGTGCTGATGAACTTGTTGATTCCGATATGCTTCATGAACTCGCATATCGCTTCAGCCGTGAATCCTCGCCTCCGCAATCCGCGCAGCGTCGGCAGGCGAGGGTCGTCCCATCCGCTCACCAGATCTCGCTCGACAAGCTGTTTCAGCTTTCGTTTGCTGGTGACCGTATATGTAAGGTTGAAGCGTGCGAATTCGATCTGCTGGGGATGGTGTATTCCGAGCTGGTCGAGGAACCAGTCGTACAGCGGGCGGTGGTTTTCGAAGTCCAGGTCGCACAGCGAGTGGGTGATCCCTTCCAGCGAATCCTCCAGCCCGTGGGCCCAGTCGTACATCGGATAGATGCACCACGAATCGCCGCGATGCGGGTGTTCGGCGTGCAAAATGCGGTACATCACCGGATCGCGCATGTTGAAGTTCGGAGAGGCCATGTCGATTTTCGCACGCAGCACGCGCGTGCCGTCGGGGAACTCGCCGGCCTTCATGCGAGTGAACAGGTCGAGATTCTCTTCGGCGGGTCGGTCGCGGTAGGGGCTGTTCTTGCCCGGTGCGCTCAGCGTGCCGCGATATTCGCGGATCTCCTCTGCGGTCAGATCGTCAACGTACGCCTTGCCGTCTTTGATCAGTTGCAGGGCAAATTCGTACATCTGCTCGAAGTAGTCCGACGCGAAGAACATCCCGCCGGTCCAGTCCCAGCCGAGCCACTTGATGTCTTCCTGGATCGCGTCGACGAATTCCTGCTCCTCGGCGATCGGATTGGTGTCGTCCATGCGCAGGTTGCACAGTCCGCCGAAATCGGCTGCGATGCCGAAATCGATGCAGATCGCCTTGGCGTGTCCTATGTGCAGATACCCGTTGGGCTCCGGCGGGAAACGCGTGTGGACTCGGGCGTCGTTCTTGCCGGCGGCTAGGTCGTCGGCGACTATCGTGCGGATGAAATCAGCGGGTTTTTCTTCGTTCGGCGTGGTCATCTTTGAGCGTCCTTTGGTGTCAATTTACGTAAAAATCGTCCATTGCATGCTAATCTGACAGGAAGTGGTGCGATTGTCCAGCAGGTTTTGGGAGTATTGTTGCTGAATGTTTATGCTGGGCTGGTCTGGGATCGATTGATTTGTCTTGTTGGTTGGTTATTAACGGTTTGACTGGTTCACTGAAGTGACCAGTCCAGGGGGGAAGCAAAAATGCGTTGATTGATCTGCGGGTTGCGATAGAATCTTAAAGATGCGGATCGGACTGCAATTATGAACGCGGCGACATCATTTCGAAGATCGGCGGCGGTTCTGATGCTTGGCGGCGTGCTTGCGCTTAGTGCGGCGGCGGAGCAGCCGGTTTTCTCGCCGCCGCGAGTTCTCTTATCTGATCGAGCCGCGCCTAAGCCGAGTTCCGCGGTCTGCGGTTTTGCGCTGATCGCCGGAAAGAGCGGTCCGCAGGCTGCGATCATGGGACCGGATATGTTGACGAGTATTCGCGCCGGTGAAAATGTCGAGGTCCTCGTCGAGGCCCGACAGTTGAGTGGGCCGTTTTCCGTTTCGGTCCGGGCGAATCTGGCATGCGGCCGGTCAGCAGTCGTAAGCCTGGCTGTCGACGGCGGCGCTTCGATCGAAAGAACGCTCCAGGCCGGTGCTGAGTTGCGGCTTGAGTTGGCTGTCGCGAAAGCTGACGGACGGACCGCTATTCGGATGAAGATGCGAGGTGCGTCAGGCGAGGCGGCCGTGCGCTGGCGGGGTCTTCGTTTGCGATGCGGCGGGCGGGAGTACAATGTTCCGATCTGCCCGGCCAGCGGCGCCAGCAATATTTGCCCTCCGCCAGTTACTCCAGCTATGCGACCGCCTGTGGAGCAGGCCCTGATCGAATGGGATTGGCGCATGCAGGACGGGATCGGGACCGCGCGAGTCCCTGACACGTACTCCGCGGCGGTAGGGCGCACGATTAAACGCGGCGCCGAATTGCTGCGGAATCTCCGGGCCGCTGGCGTTTCACAGAAGCAACTGGAAACGCAGTGGAATCAGCTCCGAGCCCGGTTCAAGCGGCTGGCGGCCGACTCGTCTGCGAGCCAGTCGGCGTGGGAGTCCCTCTGGCTGAACGTGCATCGAGCCCGCCGGAAGATCGTGCTGGGCAACCCTCTGGCCCGGCTGGGCGCTATTGTGTTCGTCAAGCGGGCGCCATCGGTGTTCAGTCATCAACTTACTCAGTATTACGGCGCCTGCGCCCGGCCCGGCGGGGGAGTGTTTGTGCTTCAATCGCCTGGTAAGTCCATGCGATGTCGGGATCTGACAGCGGGGCGATTGGGCCAGGGAAGTTACCAGCATCCGGAAGTGTCGTTCGACGGGCGGCGTGTACTGTTTTCATACTGCCCGGTCAAGAGCGACCCGAAAAACCGCACCCAGCACCCCGACAGGTTCTATCGCCTCCGCGAGATATCCGCCGACGGATCGGGCCTGCGACAGTTGACGAAGGGACCCTTCGACGACTTCTCGCCGCGCCGCCTGCCGGACGGGCGGATCGTTTTTATCTCTACCCGGCGGGGCGGATTTCACCGTTGCGGAAGGGGGCCGTGTCCGGTCTACACGCTTACCGTCGCTGAGGCCGACGGATCGGACCCGCGAGTGATCTCTTTTCACGAGACCCACGAATGGGACCCGGCGGTCCTTCATGACGGCCGGATCATCTACACGCGATGGGACTACGTCGATCGCAGCGCGGTGTTCTACCAGCAGCTCTGGACCGTTCGCCCCGACGGCGCCAATGTGCGGATATTCTACGGTAACAATACGTTCAATCCCGTCGGCGTATGGGAGGCTCGCTCCGTGCCCGGCTCGCGCAAAGTGATGGCGACGGCGGCGGCTCATCACGCCATGACGGCCGGCTCGATCATCCTGCTTGACGTGAACAAGGGCGTCGACGGTATGGATCCGATCACCCGCCTTACGCCTGACGCTCTGTTCCCTGAGAGCGAGGCTCCGGTCGCCAAGTCGCCGTCCGGCAAGTCCGGGCGATGGTCTACAGGCGCCCTCGGCAAGACGCCGGTCCCCGCCGAAGCGAAACGCTGGCCCGGTCACTGCTACCGAAGTCCGTATCCGCTGAGTGAGGATTTCTTCCTGGCCGCCTACAGCTTCGATGCACTTGTAGGCGAGCCGAAAAACAATCCTATCAACATGTTCGGTCTGTACCTGGTCGATCGGTTCGGCAACAAGGAGTTGCTGTATCGCGATCCGAACATCGCCAGCCTCTGGCCCGTCCCGCTGGCGCCGCGGGCCCGTCCGGAGAAGGTCCCGTCGATTCTGGACAGATCGCCCGATCGCACCGGAACATTCCTGGTCCAGAATGTCAGGTTGAGCAGTCCGGAGCTTCCGAAAGAGCCTGTCAGGCGAATTCGAATTGTGCAGGTGCTGCCCAAATCCACTCCGCACATGGACCAACCGTCTTTAGGCGCCGCTCGCGGCGCGCCCGGAAAGCAGGTGCTGGGAACTGTTCCGGTAGAGTCGGATGGGTCGGCGTGTTTCGCCGCCCCGGCCGGCGTGCCGTTGGCGTTTCAGGTGCTCGACTCCCAGGGCCGGGCCGTCCAAGTCATGCGCAGCATCACCTATCTCCAGCCGGGCGAGACCGTCTCGTGTGTCGGTTGCCACGAGCCTCGCACGAAGGCTCCACCGACTGAACGCAGGCTGCTGGCGCTGCGGCGAAAACCGTCGAAGATCACTCCCGGGCCAGACGGATCGAACCCGCTGTGTTATCCCATTTTAGTCCAGCCGGTGCTCGACAAGCATTGCGTCAAATGCCATAACGCCAAGAAGCCCGACGGCAAGGTTATTCTCACCGGCGAGCCTAAAGGCCGCTACTCCGCCTCGTACAACGCGCTGATTTCGCGCGTGTCGTATTCGGCCTGGGGACGCGGCGGCAACATTGAGTGGCGCGCCACCAAGCCCGGTTTCTACGGCGCCAGAGGCAGCCCTCGTTTGATGAAAACGTTCTCCAAGAGTCACTATCGCGTCAAACTCAGCGGCGACGAACTCAGTCGCGTTGTGACATGGATGGACGCCAACGCACTATTCTACGGCACGTTCGATCCCAAAGACCAGGCACGCCAACAACGCGGCGAGCGCATTAAAGGACCGGCGTTGGAGTAGGCCAAGCCCTGGTTCACTGAAGTGACCAGGCCGGGGGGCGATTACTTTCTGGGCTTCTGCTTGCTCTTCCAGGTTTCGTATTCTTCGAGCACCTTTTTGGCCTGGGCGGCTTTGCGTTTCCACGCCTGGGTTTTCGCCTGGTCTGTTGTCGGTACGTCGGCGTCTTGCGGGTTTGGCTTCTGGTCCACGTTGTCGATTCGGTAGTCGACCCATGCGGGCCAATTGTCGGTGCGGAACGGGACCGCTGGCCCGGCCTTGTTGCCGAAGTTTCCGATCGTGTGAACGCCCCATGCGTAGCGAACCGATACCGGCTTGGGCACAAACGGGCTGGATACGCCGAAATCGCCGCCCTTGAGCGATTCGCACGTTGCGGGGTAGAAGTGTCTGTCGGCGCCTGCAATAACGAAGCCCTTGGGCGCAACACGCATTCCGTACGGCGAACTGGGGTAGCTGCCCTTGTTGAATGTCAGCAGGATTCGCTTGCCGTCTTTCTTCCACGATTTCAGAGCCGGCGGGTTGTACTTGATTCCCTCGATCTTGTAGACGTCGGCCAGGGCCCACCTGGCGGCTCGCTGGCCGATCGGTTTCTTGAACGGCGAGTGCATCTGGATGTGTCCCAGATCGTAGGTGCAGACCAGGCCGGTGTTCTTGTGTTTCAGGTGTGCTTTTGTCTGAGCCTCGCGGATGCCGGCGGCCTTGTGGAGCACGGTGATCTCCGGCTCATCTTTCTTGACGGGGTAACCGAAGCTGGTCATCTGCACGATGCAGAAGGGCATTTCGGAATCGCCGAAGGCTTTCCGCCAGTCGGGTATCAACGCCGCAAAGGTCTTCGCGTAGAGGTTGGGGCGTCCGCCCGAGCCGACGCAGTTGTTGATGCCCTGGTAGAAAATGACGCCTTTGATCGCGAACTTTTGGATCGGTGCGATCAGCGCGTTGAAGCATCCGCCCGGGAAGTGCTGCATGTAAACGTATGTTTTCGACACTACGGGCTTTGGTCCGGGCTCTTTTCCAGCCGCTTTGACTCTCTTGGCGTGACGTTTCCATCCCGCCATTCTGCGGGCGAGTTGTGCTTCGTAATCGTAGTTTTTTTCTGCATGATCGAAATGCTTGAGAAAGTCGGCTGCTTCCGGCACGGTTTCCAGCGTCCTGCGCGAGATCCACGTTTCGACCATGCTTCCGCCCCAGGAGTTGTCGATCAGGCCGATCGGCACGCCGGTGATCTCGTGGACCACGCGTGCGAACTGGTACCCGACGGCCGGGAAGTCCGCGGCGTTTTTCGGCGTGCAGGTGCGCCAGACGCCTTTAAGCTCGACATAATACGGATTACGTTCTTGGACATCGAAGTTGTCCAGCGGTTTGGGGCTGGATTTCAGCGGGATTGTGAGGCATCGAATCCCGTCGTATTTCGCGCGCGGCATGTCGAGGTCCGAATCGACGATCTTGCCGGCGGCCGATTCCATATTGCTCTGGCCGCTGCAGAGCCACACGTCGCCTACAAGAACGTTCTTGAACGTGATCGACTCTTTGGCGCCGCTTACTTTGAGCACCTGGGCTTTGGAGTTTGCTTTCATCGCCTTCAGCGTGAGCATCCACTTACCGTCGGCCCCGACGGTTGTTTTTGCGGTTTGTCCGCCGAAGGCTACGGTGATCGAATCGCCCTTGTCTCCCTTGCCCCAGACGTTAAGCGGCTTGTCTCGCTGCAGTACAACATTATCGCCGAACACGCGGGGCAGTTCGAGCTTCGCCTCGGCGACCGCATTGGACAGGATAATAACAGCGACAATAGAGAACGTTCGTTTCATGGCAGCCTCGCTTCCGGTTTGGTTGAGATTACGGGGTCCGCAATGATACCGACCGCCCCGGCGACTTGTCAATGCGGGCGGTTTTGGTACAATAGGGTTACGGGGCGGGATACACGCTATGCCTTGTGAGTTTCGTGGAACCAATACAGGAGATGATTCGTGAAGAAGATATCGCACATGCTTATTGTTCTTGCCGCATTGGGCGTTTTGGCGACCGGCTGTCTTGCTGCTGACGCCGATTCGGGTGTTTACAAGATGACCGCCAAACCGCCTACCGACGGGCTGGTCGGTTCGAACTACACCCCGGCGTATGCTGTTAACCAGGTGCAGTTCTGGCATGACTTTCGGGCCGACGTGGTCGAAAAGGAACTCGCGGCGGCCAGCAAGTATTTCGGCGTCAATACGCTCCGGGTTTACCTGCACGACATCAACTTCTTCCAGGACAAAAAGGTCCTGATGGCCAACATTGAAAAGTTCCTGGTCATCTGCGCCAAGCACAAGATCCGCCCGGGATTCGTATTCTTCGACGGATGCCATCGCCACGAGGGCATCTATCTCGACAAGCCCACCAAACCGGTCTACGGTTTTCACAACTCCCGCTGGGCCCAGTCGCCCCAGGCACGCGATATCGACAAGGATAATCTCGAGAAGTTCAAGCCGTACGTCCAGGAGATTATCAAGCCGTACCGCAAGGACACTCGCGTGCTGTTCTGGGAGATTCACAACGAGCCGCCGCCCGGCGACGAATACCGCGACAAACTCAAACGAGCCGGTTACCGATGGGCCAAGGAACTCAAGCCCACCCAGCCGGTGATCAACTGCGAGAAGACCTCCGGGTGGGGCGACTGCAAGGATTCGGATATCGTAGACTCACACGTCTACAACAATGCATGGGGCTTCTGGGAGGCGTTTTCGAAGATCGGGCAGGAAAAGAACAAGGGAACGGTGTTCACAGAGGCCGGGGCCCGCTGGAAAGCGACCCGCCGGATCCACGGCGGGGCGACTGACGTTATTTCCTGGCTTGAGAAGCGAAGGGCGGCCGGTAAGTCGACGCCCGGGGTCTACCTTACCTGGGAGCTTATGGTCGGAAACTCCAACTGCCGCTGGCACTGGGTCGACAACGGCCACAAGGCCGGCAAGCCCGATCCCGAACCGGAGATTCCCTGGTGCGGATTGATGTGGCCCGACGCCACGCCGGTCTCGCTGGCCGAGGCCGACGCGTGCAAGAAGTACGTGACCGGTAAGTCGGATGCGGCGCTGTTTGAAAGCTTCGAGTCCGGCGCCAAGGGCTGGAAGTTTTACGGCGTAAAGCACATGGGCTCCAACCACGGACTCTACGTCCCGGACAGATGCAAAGCGGTGAAAGGCGACGCCAAGTGGACCGACTATATCTACGAAGGCAAGGTCCTGGTCAAGATCCCCTGGAAGAGACGAGGCGCCAAGCCGGTGGTCTACAAAGGAGACGGCGACCCGGCCGCTGGACTCCTGTTCCGCGTGAACGCCCCTGGCGACAAGTTCGAAGACGTGCGGTGCTACTCGGTGGCCCACACAGGCAAGAAACTGATGCTTGGAAAATCTTCCGGCGGGAAGTGGAAGGAGCTTGCCTCCTATGACCTGACCGGCCTGAAGACCAAGTCACGCGTCAACGAGTGGAGCCTGATCCGCATCGAAGCGATCGGCCCGAAGATCCGCATCTGGTTCAACCGCACCCACGGCGAGGCCTGCAAGGGTCTGCGAATCGAGTATACCGACAAAGACGATCCGATCCTGTCCGGCGCGGTCGGAGTCGGAGCGATAAAGACCACCGGAATGTTTGACGACCTTGTAGTGATCCCGATCGGTAAGGCGGCGAGCAAATAGAGGCGATCTCTGAATTGCATAACGATATGAACAAAGCCCCGGCGGGGTGGCGTAGGCGAATTCTGCGGTCCGTTTACAGGACCCTGAAGATCGCCATAGTGACGCTGGCCGTGGTGCAGGTGTTTAATATCTGCATGCATTTCAGGGCGAAAGCCGAAGGTCGGAAGATCGCCGACACAGAATACGGCCGGGCGTTCGAATCGCAGGACTACCGCGGGCAGGGCGACACCGGCGTTCTCCTGTTCCATGGACTTCATGGAACTCCGCGGAACTTCAAGGCGATCACCGACGCTCTGGCCGAACGCCGAATTCACTACTACGCGCCCATGCTCGGCGGCGAGCGTCCTTCCCCATCCGCCGGTTTGGGATTCACCGCCGCGGGCTTTGCAACGCATGCCGACCAGGCTTACGCACTCCTCAAGCGGCGCTGCAAACGCATTATCATCGTAGGGCATTCTTTTGGCGCCATACAGGCTACGGATGTCGCCTCGCGCCATCGGGTCGAGGCCCTGATTCTAACCTCCCCGGCGTATCGAATCACGCAGCGATGGTATCTCCAGCCGTCCATGGAAGCCTGGGTCCGGACCCTGGCTCCGGTCATGCCGATTCTGCCGAAATTCTTTCCAGCCAGAATGAACGATCCTTCGGGCCTGGATAACTATGCGGGATTTACGACATTCCCGCTGCCGTCGGTCAGCACGCTGATCGATTACTCGGGCCAGGTCCTGCCCCGGGCGGATCGGGTCAAGGCTCCGGTGCTCTGCCTGGTGAGCAGGGGCGACGAAGTCATTGATCTAACGTCTGCCGCCGCGGGCGTGAAATCTCTCGGCTCGGAAACCAAACGCGTTGTATGGTACACTCGCAGCAACCACCTGGTGCTGCTGGATTACGACCGGACGGACGCCAACCGAAAGGTGTTGGATTTTATCACCGCTCATCTCCATAATACCACCCGGCCTGCTGAAACCGGACTAGGGTCTGACGCGGAGTCTTCCCGATAGAAGCAGGCTCCGAGCGTCTTGCGGAGATTGGATCATGGCGTCACGAAGCAGAGCGGCGATTTTGACTCTTGTGCTTTTGGCGTGTATCGGGATCGCAATCGCCGGCGGCGGGACCGAAGCGAACAATACCGAGCACTCTGTGAGTGCAATAACCAACCTTAGAGAGATAAGATGAACAAACGAGCTTTTGGAAGAACTGGATTTGATACTTCTGACGTTGGCCTGGGCTGCTGGCAGCTCGGGGGCTTTTGCTGGGGCGACGTCGATGAGCAAAAGGCGTTCGATATCCTGAACGCCGCGGTCAGCAACGGCGTTAACTTCTTCGACACCGCCGACGTTTACGGCGAGGGCCGCAGCGAGATACTTATCGGAGCGTTCATGAAACAGTGCTCCGAAGATATTTATATCGCCACCAAGATAGGGCGGTTCCCACGACCCGGCTGGCCGGCGAATTTCACTCGCGAAGTCATGAAGCAGCATATCGAAGAGTGCATCGAGCGCCTCGGCGTTGATGTGCTCGATCTGGTGCAGCTCCACTGCATTCCAACCGAAGTAATGGCTTGCGGTGAAGTGTTCGACCACCTGCGCGAGTTCAAAGCCCAGGGCCTGATCAAGGATTTCGGCGCCAGCGTTGAGTCGATGGCCGAAGCGCTGATGTGCATTGAGCAGGACGATCTGGCGTCGCTGCAGATAATCTTCAACATATTCCGCCGCAAACCGATCACAGCCCTGTTCGATATCGCCGCCGAAAAGAACACCGCGATCATCGCCCGAGTCCCGCTGGCCAGCGGACTGCTCAGCGGAAAGCTGTCGCTCGATACGCAGTTTCCCGACAACGATCACCGCAAGTTCAACAAGGACGGCGAACTGTTCAGTGTTGGCGAAACGTTCGCCGGACTGCCGTTTGAAAAGGGCGTCGCGGTATCGGACAAGATCCGCCAGCTTGTCCCCGAAGGGATGTCGATGGCCCAGATGTCGCTGCGATGGATACTCGATCACGATGCGGTGTCAGTGGTAATACCCGGCGCCAGCCGTAGCGAGCAGGTGCTGTCGAACTGCGCAGTATCAGATATCGATCCGCTTGCGGCGGGCCTGCATGAAGAACTCGGTCGCCTGTATGACACTGAAGTGCATGACTCCATCAGGGGTCCGTACTAACGCCGCAAAGCTAAACAGGAGACGCATCGTGAGACGAGTTGGTCTTGTAATTATGGTTGCGGCGATGCTGCTTTCGTCGGCGGTGTCTCGGGCCGACGAGCTTTCCAAACTGGTCGACGCGGCGTTGAAACGCGCCGGCGACAACGCAACCGAGCTTCGCAAAGCGATCGACAAGGCTCCCGGCGAGCAGAAAGACGGCGTCCGGTTCCTCATAGCCTACATGCCCGATCGCGATCTTACGAGTTTGTCGGCGGAGTTCCTGCTGAACAATGTTCGCGGAGCCTATCAAGCGTGGAACAAGGCTCTGTGGAAGAAGAGCATTTCCAAAGAGATGTTCCTCAATGAAGTGCTCCCGTACGCCAGCATTAACGAGCGGCGCGACGACTGGCGCCAGGATTTCCACAAACGGTTCGGCCCGATGGTCGCCAAGGCCAAAACGCCCTCCGAAGCTGCGATCATCATCAACCAGAATATATCCGAGACGCTGGGAGTTCGCTTCTCCCGCAAGCGTCCCAAGGCCGACCAGAGTCCGTATGAATCGATGAAGGCCCGCCTGGCCTCCTGCACCGGACTGTCGGTGCTTATGGTTGATGCGTGTCGCTCGGTTGGCGTCCCTGCACGCTTCACCGGCACGCCGCTGTGGACCAACAAGTCCGGGAACCATTCGTGGGTCGAGATATGGGACGGCGATTGGCATTTCACCGGAGCGGCTGAACCGGCTGGCGGGAAGCTCGATAAGGCATGGTTCGCTGGCCGGGCCAAGACCGCACAGAAGAACGATCGCCTGCACGCCATCTACGCCGTCAGTTTCAAGAAGACCGGCGTGACGTTCCCGATGGTCTGGGCGTCGCGAGCTGACTACGTAAACGCGGTGAACGTTACTGACCGCTACGCCAAACCCAAATCGCCCAAGCCGACTCCGAAGGACGCATCCGGCCTCGACGTTGAAGCGTCGCTGCACGCGGTTGACCAGTTGAAGAAGTATCTGCAGGTTGACCCGGCCGGGCGCCCGCCGCTTGGTGACCAGGAGTTCGCCTCGGTCGCACTAACGCGGGAAGACGCCGACAGCGCCGGCGATCTGTTGTGGTCCGATCACGCCGCCGGTGTCAGGAAAACCCGCGCCGCGGAGATGAAGGCCCGCGTGCTGACCGACGGCAAGGTCAAGATGCCGTTCTTCTACAGCGTTACCGGCAAGGCGCCCAAAGGCGGGCGGAGCCTGTACATTTCGCTGCACGGCGGGGGAGGGGCGCCCAAGCGAGTTAACGACGGGCAGTGGAGCAATCAGAAGCGACTGTACCGAGTGCCCGAGGGCGTGTACATCGCTCCGCGAGCACCAACCGACGCGTGGAATATGTGGCATAAACCGCATATCGACGTCCTGTTCGCCAGGCTGATCGAGAACCTTATCGTGTTCGAGGGCGTCGACCCGAATCGCGTTTACCTGCTTGGTTATTCCGCTGGCGGCGACGGCGTGTATCGACTTGCCCCGCGGATGGCCGATCGATGGGCGGCCGCCTCGATGATGGCCGGCCACCCCGGCGGCGCCTCGGCGCTGAACCTCCGCAACACGCCGTTTTCCATACATGTAGGCGGAAAGGACGGCGCGTATAACCGCAACAAGGTCGCACGCAAGTGGGCCGACAAACTGGCGGTACTGCAAAAGGGCGACCCGAAAGGCTACGTACACTGGGCCCCGCTTTACAAGGGGTTCGGCCACTGGCTCAACCGCAAAGACGCCGCCGCGATCCCGTGGATGGCGAAATACACCCGCAACCCGCTGCCGAACACAATCGTCTGGCGACAGGACAAGCATCCGCAGTTTTACTGGCTGGCGGCCGGTGAAGTGAAGCCGGGTGCGGTTGTCCGCGCCGACCTGAAAGACCAGACGATCAATCTGACCCAGTGCGATGCCAAGCAGTTAACAATCCGCCTGAACGATAAGATGCTCGACCTCGACAAGCCGGTGATCGTGACATCTGAAGGCAAGAAACTGCACGGCGCCCGCGTCAAGCGAACGATCGGGACGCTCGCCAAAACGCTGGCCCAACGAGGCGACCCGAAATCGATGTTCAGCGCCGAGATCGATGTAACTCCGCTCAAGTGACCTTATCTTCACGCATTGATGACCGGTCAGCCTTGTCTTGACCGCGTTGCGCGGATATGCTGGACGATGGTTGGTTCGGAAACGCGCGTATGAACAGGCATGTGACATTCATTCTCACTGTTCTGCTGCTGGTTGGGGTCGCGGTCGCCAAATATACTTCGAAATCCAAAGCGCCGACCGATCTGTGCAAAGGTGCGATCGATCCGTACAGGCCGGGCATCCAGAAGTCCCGCTTCTTCCGGGCGGCGGGGGCCGACAACGAACTGACCGAATCGGAATTCAACGCCGATAGATCCAGGCCCAAAGGTTTCGCACGACGTTTCGATTCGTGGCGAGCCATGTTGCTTTTCGACAAGGACCGCAACAAGTCGATCGACTGGATCGAGGCCGACGCCTACCGATACGATCTTCGCAGGAGAGCGCTCGCCGCCTACGACTCCAACTCCGACGGAAAGCTCTCCGGCGACGAACGCGTCAAAGCTAATAAAGATCTGGCCCGCGGACGGATTGCATTGCCGCCCAAGTCGAAGCGCATCGTGTCGTCAACGGGCTCTCGTCGCTATGGCCGATCCGACCGCGGCGACGCCGATAAAACCGAACGCGACCGACTCAAGGACCAACTCGAGGCCATACGCAAGAGACTCTACAGCTCCCCTCAACTGGCCGGTTTGCAGAGAGCCTGCGCCGCGGCCGAGCGAGCTTACGAGAACGCCAAGAAGGGCGCCGTTGTCGCTGAAGCCCACAAGCCGTACGATGCGGCACGGGAGATTTACGAAAAGGCCCGCGACAAAACGCCCGAGGCCCGCATATACGAGCGGGCGAAGAAAGCCTACTACGACGCCTATCACAGTATGCCCGAATACAAGGCCTACTCCCAGGCCAAAGAGGCCCTGGGTCGAGTCGACAGCAAGAGCGATCGATACGCCGGCGCGCGGGCCGCCTACGAGCGAGCCAAGGGTAGTTATGAAGCGATGAAAACGGGGATCACCGAGTATCGAATCTACAAGGAAGCCCGCGAAGCCCGCGACGCCGCGGCCCATTCGCTGGGAGAATACAAGGACGTCGAAGATGCAGAGAAGGCCTATCGCCGGGTCTACGAAAAGCACCTTACCCGCGAAAGGAAGGCCCGCGACGACGCGAACAAGGCCCGCGACGAAAAACTCGATCAACTCCTCAAGGCCGATCCGGCGGCGAGGGGTATCTATAAGCGGATAAAAAAGATCGACTCCGGGGGCAAGTAGCGGCGGACCGTTGGGCCTCTTTCTCCCGTTCGGGAAGAACACAGCGTCTTGCCAATCCGTACAGTTTGGTTACAATCACGTCAGACGCTCCGATTCGACGATGCGTGTCGAGTGAGTTCGGAATCTGTAACGGGAATGTCGTTCGCTGCGACTCTGCAAGCCGGGAGAAATGTTATGAAGTATTCAGGCCGCATGCTGGTGTTCGCGTTGCTGCTGTCGGCGTTATCCCCGCCAGCCCGGGCCGCAGTGAAATCGCCTTTCCCGATGATGGAAAACTACACCGGCGCCGGGCGGCTTGACGCCTTTGCGAATGATGCCGTTGCGTTCGTTCGGAAGAATCCCAAGTCGCCGCACGCACCGCGCGTTATGTTTGACACGTACCTTGCGGCGACCCTTGGCGGCAAGGCGGAACTGGCCAAAGGCTGCAAGATTATATTGCTGCAGCACTACGGCGCCAGCCCGTACGGCCGGCACGTGCTGGAAAGTTTCAAAGACGGACTGGAGTACAAGAACTTCGCCGACAAGTCGCTGTTCACCGGATTGGCCAAGGTCACCGACGAAAGAGCCCGAAGCCTGATCGCCGGTCTGAAATTCGCCCTGGAAAGGTTCGGATACAAACACATTACCGGAAGATTTGCGTTGGAGTGCATTCTCCTGGCCCGCCAGGCCGGAGCCGACGACCTGGCCGGCAAGATCGCCGCCGGGATAAGGAACGACAAGTCCGGCCAGTCTGACAAATTCACCGACCTCTGCCTGCGGGAAGACATAAAGCCCCTGGACCGCATACTGAAACTTAACGAGATGATAGCGCACCGCGGCGCCCCGGAGGTTATCGGATACTTCGTACGCTGCTTGCCCCAGGCCCAGCGCAGCGATCCGAGGATCGTACGGATCGGCATCCAGGTCGACGTCTGCACCAAGCGTTTTGCAGAGGCGCTAAAAACAATCGACACGCTGAGCGGCAAGGAGCTCGATTCGCAGATCCTTTACTGGCGGGGCAGGTGTCTGCTGGCCGCGGGGAATCGCCCCGGCGCCCTGAAGGCCCTGAAGTTGGCCCATGAGATCGATCCCAAGAGTCCGTGGCGGGAGACATCGGCCAGACTCGCGGCCTGCATAGAGGGCTACGGAAAGAACATGCTCGCCGGCGCCGATATGCTCCTGGCCTGTTCGAAGAAGTTTCGCGCCGAGGCCGAGGTTATCGAAGTGGAGCTGGTTATTGAGGCTGGTGAATCCAAGACTCGGTACCGAGTCTATTTCAGCGTGATAATAGCCGACGAGACCGTCGAGATCGTTCTGTTCAGAAATGACAAGGTGTTTGTCGCCTACAAGTCCGCACCGGACGGGATGCGGCTTTACTCTTCGGGGTCGAATGAGATTGTCCGCTTCCCGAAAGTTCAACTTGTTCCCATGTTCGCCGCCAGCGTAACTCGCGAGCCGACTGGCGGTTTCAATACCTTTGTCGGGTTCAATATGGGCAAGTCGCTGCAGCAGAGCATCAAAGCCAATCAGCAGGCGTGGAACTCGCCGTATCTGACCACCCGGGCCGGCCTCCTGGACTACCGCTGCTCAGAGGCCGTTCGCGCCGGGCAAATGCCCGCCTCCATTACCCGTAAAGGCCGGACAACCGTACTGAAATGGACTTTATTCGGCACAAACGAGCCCGAAACGAGCGATTTTGAACTGCACGTTAATGACGCCAATGAGCTGACCGCTATCCGTTCGGATCTTTTCCAGACGCGAAAGATCCGTTACGGACGGAAATCCGAAATGAAGCTCTCGAGCCCGAAATGGCCTGACGTGAAGGTCCGCACGGCTGGAAAAACAGAGATACCGTTCGCCGCCTTCGGCAGTCTGTTGGCGGAGTTCATGAACGTGGCCGACGAGTTGAACAAAGATAAGTAACCGCCATACGGTTCGGATTGCGGATCGGAGGTCCATTGTGATGATAAAGGCAGTGTTCAAAGGCTGGCTGGCGATTCATGTTCTGGCGTTTATCGCCGTGCTTGCGATGTGTCCGTTCTGGTGGACTCTTGTGTTTGTCCATTATCCAACGGCGCTGTTCCTGGATAACGGCGTGTCCAGTGCGATACCGTGGTTGAGCATGCTTCTAGCAGCCGGCCTGCTGACGATCGGCGGGTATGTCGCCGCCTCGAACACCTCCAGAGGCAAGCTGCCGGCGGGATTCCTGGTCAGCGCGGCGATGGCGGCGTGGGTCGTGCTGGGCGCCTTTCTGACCGAGGAGTCCGGGCCGGAGAAACTGCTGGATATATGCACAAGTCTGTTCTGTATCGTTGTCTTCCCTCCTGTCGGTGCACTTATCGCCAGGAAACGGCGCCGCAGAGATGCCCCGGCGCGACCCTTGCGAAGGGCGCATGTGCTGCTGGCGTATGCTGCGCTTCCGCTGGGCGTGCTGCTTCCGCTGGCTGCGGGGCTGCTGAGGCATTGCTGGATGCAAGGCGAGCGTGTCGACGACTTTCCTGACGCCGCCGCAGATGTACTGGCGCCAAGTATGTGGCTGGCCGGAGTCGGGCTGGTTTTCCTGGCTTATGCGATTACTGTTTTCGTCAAGACGCGCGGCTGGAAGAAGGGGGTCGTGCTGAACTGGTATTCGTATGTTGTTGCGATTACGGCGTGCGGGTTTGCATTCGGGTTTCTGGAGCGAGATCGCGAAAACCGACCGGGGCCGAACTTCTTGGAGTGGGCTTACGGACATGGCTCCAGCGATGCCGACAGCGACTTTGTGTTTCCCGACCCGGATAACCCCGCGACTCTGTACATCCAGGCCAGCGGTTTGATACCCGAATATGATTCCGAGGAGGGCGATTCAGACCCACGCCTCTTTTCGGCGGCGGAGAAGACTGAACTGATCGCTTTTCTGGCTGACAAAGCTGATGCACTGGCCATGGCGTTTCGCGCCGACGATAAGGCTCCGATCCGCTTTCCCTCATACGGCGTTAAAGCCGCCGACTGGACCTGCACGGACCTGGATCGCTTGTGCGAAGTTCTGGCCGCCAAGGCTCGTCTTGCCGCCGGCCAGGGCGACATTCCTGAGGCATTGCGTTGCCTTGGCCATATCTTTCGGATATCGCAGGGACTCTACGACTCAAGCGGGGACAATATGCAGTTGGGCTGTTACTTCAGTTCGACCGCCGTCCACGTTCTGCGGGACATGCTCATGCGGTTGGATCTGAGTCGGCAGCAGTTGTCGCTGATCGCCGGGGAGTTACGCCTGCGGGAGGCTGAGGTCCTCCCGGATCGAGAGAGTTGGGCTAATGCATTGCGGTCGAAGCCTGCCGATACGATGGAGGAGCTGTTCTGGTTGATGAGGCGCAAGAGCCCATGGACATATCTGCTCAGCCAGTTCGTAAGCAAGGATGCCATTCTTGCAAGGAGAACCGAGGTGTTCGACACCTGTTTGTCCAAACCGTCCTGGCGGGGCATGTTCGAGACGTCAAGGGCTGAAGCCCGGGCGCATCACTGGTACATGTTCGAACCATTTTTCGCCCCCGCCTCAGGTCAGGCGTCCCGAAAGCTCGAGGGTCTGGCCAGGGCGGACATTCACGAGACCGAGGCCACTGTCGAGAGATTCCTGGCCCAACTGACTCGCGTGCGTTTGCTCAGGGTCAGTGCGGCCGCATTGCTTTACCGCAAGAGCAATCGGAAGCTGCCCGCGGCCTGGAACGATCTGGCGCCAGCTCATTTATCCGGGCCGCTAAGCGATCCGTTTTCCGACAAGCCGTTGCTGCTGACCTCCGGCCAGGGCGGGCTCTGCGCGTACAGTGTCGGTCCTGACGGAGAAGATGACGGCGGGACAAGTTTTTTCTCGTATACCGCCGACGAGCGAGACAGCCGACAAGACGACTACCAGGACAGCGGGCCCAGCAGCGACATAGGCGTTGTCGTTCAAGCCTCGGGCCAGCCGACCTCCGCCCCGCACCGGCGGGCGGCAACACAGAATGGTGATTAACTTGGGTGTCGCTGGAACAAGAAATGCTTGTGGTTGGCGGTCAGTAGCGGGAAAGTTGGAACTATGGCTGGGATAATTGATGCGTTCATAACGTTCCTTGAGACCGAGAAGCTGGCCAACTGCCGATCGTGCGTACCGTGCACCAGCGATCAGATCGCCGAAATAGAGGAACGCTTTGCGGTTACTTTGCCGCAGATGTATCGGGATTTTCTTCTGAATATGGGGCAGGGCTCCGGCAGGTTTCTTCGCGGATCGGATCTTCACTACCCAGAGATTCTGGATCTTCGCGAAGGCGCTGAGGACTTGCTGGATGAGTGTTCCAATCCTTCTGCATTGAAACAGGACGATTTTGTGTTCTTCATGCATCAGGGATATCAGTTCGCGTATTTCTCCTGCAACGACGGGGACGACCCTCCGGTATGGTATTACATGGAGGGCGACGATGCGCCGATCCAGAGTTGGCCCTCCTTCACTGCGTATCTGTGGGATACGGCTATCGAAGAGGGCAAAGGATGGCGAATCGTTGACCGCGGAGGAATATGAAAATAATGCGTAGCATGGAGACGCTGGCGGAGCTACGGCGATCCGAAATCGATCTTCAGCGCCGAGATTAACGTGACGATCTCCAAGTAACTGACTCTCCATACGCCAATGTTGCGGTTTCGCGCGCCGCTGTCGTCAACGCATACTCGTTGCAAGTATCAGTAGTTTGGCTACAATCCAATGCGGCGGTTTAGGAGACATTGTATGGCTGATCGGAAACTTGGTGTTTTGATTCATGGGGCCGGATGGGTTTCGACTCAGCATATCGCTGCGTTTACGGCGAACCCGAAAACCGAAGTTGTCGCGATATCGAGTCGGACGCTCGCCAGTGCGCAGAAACGGGCCGATGAGGCCGGGCTGGATGCGGCGTGTTATGACGACTACGCCGCGGCGCTGGCCCATGAGGGCGTCGATATCGTTTCGGTCTGCACGCCGCAGCATGTTCATGCGGAAAACACGATCGCCGCGGCGAATGCGGGCAAGCATATCGCTATCGAAAAGCCCGTTGCGATGACGCTCGATGAGATGCGGGCGATGCGGGACGCTATCGCCGCGGCGGGGGTGAAGACTGTCGTGAGCTTCGTGTTGCGTTGGAACCCGATGTTCCAGGAATGCAAGTCGCTGATTGCGGCCGGTGAGTTGGGCGAGATTTACTCGGTCGAGACCGACTATCAAAGCTATCTCGGCGGATGGTGGGGCGGTTACGAGGAGGGCAGGCGGCTGGACACCGGCGGAAGTGCGATGCTGGTGGCGGGGTGTCATGCGATAGATGCTCTTCGCTGGTTCGCCGCGCCGGGCGAGTTCCAGGCCGCTACTCCGGTTGAAGTGTTCGCCTACGCCGGCGGCAAGCGAAAGGGCGCCGTCCGTCAGTACAATCCGATGACCGGCGCCTGGGCCGACGGGGCGCCGCTGGAGTACGATGGGCTGGAGATCGCCCTGGTGCGATTCAGTAACGGCGTGCTGGGCAAGGTTTCGGTGAATTTCGAGTGCATCCAGCCGTACACGTTCCCGCTGAGTATATTCGGCGACGCCGGGACCATTCGTGACAACCGCATCTACTCCCACAGCGACCCGGCGCAACCCGGCTGGCGCGAGATACCGGGCCTGCGCCCCGACAGTTCCGACGTTACGCACCATCCGTTCCAGGCCCAGTTGGACCATTTTGTCGAGTGCATAACCAGCGATACCGAATCGCATTGCAACTTTGCAGATGCCATAACGACACACGAAGTAGCCTTGGCGGCCCAGGAATGCTACCGCACAAACCGCCCCGTGTCGCTGCCGATGATTTGACGTTCGTTGATATTAGCGGGTGCATATATTGTTACGACTCATTCTTAATGTTGACTACGGGGCTCGGTTTACGTACAGTTACATGCCCGACTGCTGTGGGTATTCTGTATTTACAGCCCCCCAGCGGTCGAATTTAGTTTAGCCCGGCCGGGGATGCATCGCGTGTATGCGTCTGGCCGCTGGGCTGCGAACATGGAGTTCAATCACGATGGCCGACGAAGACAAAGTGCAGGACGAACAAACCCCGGACGATCAAATCGAAGAAACGGTGGAAGAGCAGCAGGACGACCAGGCCGCTGAAGAAGTCGCCGAAGAGGCCGCCGAACCGAACCTGATGGACGAAAACAGCATCGATGTCGAAGAAGCCGGAAAACTCAGGAAGAAAGTGACCGTCACCATTCCCGAGTCCACGATCGACGCGAAGCGAAACGAAATGTACGGCGAATTGAGCGAGTCGGCCCAGGTGCCCGGTTTCCGAATCGGACACGCGCCGCGACGACTTATCGAAAAGCGATTCGGAAGGGAAGTTGACGGCGATGTCCGCAACGCCATTATCGGCGAATCGCTCGGACACGCGATCGAAAAAGCCGATCTGCAGGTGCTCGGAGAGCCCGATCTGGAACTCGACGATATCGAGCTGCCCGAGTCGGGCGACATGGCCTATTCGTTCGAAGTTGAAATCGCTCCCGAATTCACCCTGCCTGACTTCCATGGCCTTCCGGTCGAAAAACGCATTGTTGAAGTCAGCGACGAGCGGATCGACGAGTACGTTGACGAACTTCGCACCACGCGAGCTTCGTTCGAGCCGTCTGACGGTCCCGCGGTTGACGGAGACAGCCTGGTCGCCTCGACCAAGGTCACCGTCGAAGGCTGCGATCCGGTCGAAAAAGACGAAGTCAACCTCCGCGCCGCGCCCGGTCAGATCGAGGGTCTGCCCCTGGTCGAACTCGGATCGTCGCTGGTCGGAAAGGTCGTCGGAGACACCACAACGCTTGAGATCGACGTGCCCGAAGCGCACCCCAACGAAGACTGGAAGGGCAAGTCGGCCAAGGTCGAAGTGACCGTAACGTCGCTGACATCACGCGTTCTGCCCGAGGCCAACAAGGAGTTCGCAACCCAGCTTGGCTTCGAGGGCATGGATGAACTCCGCGAGTTCGTCAAGGGCCGAATGGCCGAACGCATCGAAGGCGACACCGCACGCGAAATGCGTTCGCAGATCTCGAACTTCCTGCTGGAAAACACCGAATTCGATCTGCCCGAAGGCGTCGCCGCACGGCACACCGAAGGCGTTCTCCGCAGACGCTACATCGAACTGCTGCGTTCGGGAATGCCCCGCGAGCAGCTCGAAGAGAACATGACCGTGATTCAGGCCCAGGCCGAGCAGCAGGCCGATCACGAGCTTCGCCTCCAGTTCATCCTCGACAAAGTCGCCGACGAAATGGAAATCGAAGTGTCCGACGAAGACCTCAACGAGATGGTCGCCAACATGGCCGCCCAGTACCAGCGACGCCCCGAAAAGATGCGTCAGGAACTCGAGGCCGACGGATCGCTCGAACAGGTCAGGACCTCGATGCGCGAAGACAAGGCGCTGGACAACATTCTCGCCGACGCCGAAGTGACGGAAGTCGCCGAAGAGCCGGCTGAAAAACCCGCCGAGGAAGAGAAGCCCAAAGCCAAAAAAGCCGCCAAGAAAACTGCAAAGAAAGCTGCTAAGAAAACAGCGAAAAAGACCGAAAAGAAAGCAGCCAAGAAGTCGGCGAAAAAATCCGCGAAGAAGTCCGACGCCAAATCGGACGATAAACCCCAGGACGATTCGGAATAACGCCCTGCAGGAGTTGAATAATAATGAAACGTGCATCTGAACCGCAAGCGATGGCGTATCCGGACTACGCCGCCAGACGCGAGATGACACTCGAAGAACGCCTCGCCGAGGAGCGCATTGTGTTCCTCTGGGGGGAAATTGGTCCCAACACCGCCGGAAGCCTGATCATGAGGCTGCTGGAGCTGCAGGCCAAAGCTCGAGAAAGACCCATCGCTATCTACATCAACTCGCCCGGCGGGTCGGTCGACGATACGCTGGCGATCTACGACACCATACAGTTCCTCGAGTGCGAAGTGTCAACGCTCTGCGTCGGACAGGCCGCAAGCGGAGCGGCGATCATACTCGCATCGGGAACGCCCGGAAAACGATACGCTCTGCCCCACAGCAAGATCATGATCCATCAGCCGTGGGGCGGGATCACCGGGCAGGCGTCCGACATTGTCATCCAGGCCAAAGAGATCATTCGGGCCAAGGGCGTGCTTAACGAACTGCTCGGAAAGCACACCGGGCACACCGTTGAGGAAGTGCGGAAAGACTGCGAACGCGACTACTACATGGCCGCAGATGAAGCTGTCCGGTACGGAGTAGTCGACGAAATAATTCAGAACCTCAAGGATACCGATAAATAGGTCCCCAATCGCACCCGGCCCCAAAGGCCGTCGCGATTCTGCGACCATAGCGGATAATAATATGCCATACTACCCTCCACCGTTCGTTATCGAAAGAACCGGCCGCGGCGAACGCAGCATGGACATCTACTCGCGCCTGCTGGCCGATCGCATCATCTTCGTCGGCGGCGCCATTGACGACCAGGTCGCCAATGTAGTTGTCGCCCAGTTGCTGTTCCTGTCGAACGAGGACCCGCACGCCGACGTACACATGTACATCAACTCGCCCGGCGGAAGCGTGTCGGCCGGGCTGGCGATCTACGATACGATGCAGTTCATCCGCCCCGAGATATGCACATACGCCATAGGCATGGCCGCCTCCATGGGCGCGGTGCTGCTGGCCGGCGGGTCGGCCGGAAAACGCAGCGCACTGCCCTCAAGCAGGGTGCTCATCCACCAGCCGCTGATATCCGGCGTGCTTACCGGCGTGGCGACCGATCTTGAGATCGAAGCAAACGAGATCACGCGCCTGCGACAGCGCCTGTACGAGATACTCGCCCACCACACCGGGCAGACACCCGAGCAGGTCCACGCAGACTGCGACCGCAACAAGTGGTTGTCGGCCCAGGAGGCCGTCGAGTACGGTTGCGTCGACAATATCCTCGAACGCATGCCCGATACCCCGCAGAAGAAGGACGATAATAAATGACCTCCCGCTGCATGCTGGCGATGATTTCGGTTGCTTTAATCGCAGCCGCTCTACCCGGATGCGGCGGTATGGACATTTTTCAGCAGGACAAAAAGATCGCCCAGCTTACCGCCGATCTCGACGCGGCCCGTGCGGAGGCGAAAGTCGCCAAACAGGCCGCCGCCGACGCGGAGAACGAATCGGCCAGGAAGCAGAAGCGAATCGATACGCTGCTGGGCATCGATCCGGACCGTCTGAAGAAACTCTACCACCCCACGACCCTCAAGCTAGGGCAGTACACCGGCGGAACTGACCTCGACGGGCAGCCCGGCCACGATGGCGTAAAAGTGTACCTCCGCCCAATTGACCAGCGTGGCGACACGCTGAAAGTCGCCGGCACGGTGACCATCCAACTATACGATCTGGCTGCGACCGACCGCAAACTCGTCGGACAGTACGAATTCGACGTAGACGAAGTGTCCAAGGCCTTTTCCGGCGGGTTCATGGCGTACCATTTCACATTCACATGCCCTTGGAAGCCGGCCCCACCGAAAAACGCAGGCATAACTATAAGAGCCGAATTCACAGACTATCTGACCGGAAAGAAACTAACCGCCCAGAAAGTCTGCAAAATAGATCTGCCCAAGAACCGGTAATCAGTAACGTCGTACGGCGTAACCAACACTAACGCTCCGCATCCCCGTTTAGCGGTCGACGCCCGAGTCGACCTCGTTGCGACGAAGTCGCAATTCGCCGTTAACCATGAAAACGATCTACGATATTTCAACTCCGCTTGGCGAATCGACGCCCGTGTACCCTGGCGATCCGCCCGTTCGGATCGATCGCCTGAGCGATGTCAGCCGCGGAGATCAGTTTACGCTCAGCGAAATAACCTCTACGCTCCACGCCGGCACGCACATAGACGCACCGGCTCACTACATCCCCAACGCCGTGACCGCCGACCAGACGCCGCTGGATATCCTGATCGGTGATGCGACACTGGCCGACATCGCCGATGCAGGAGCCATAACCGCAGATTCACTGGCCCGGTTGGCTATTGCCCCCGGAACGACGCGACTCCTGCTCCGCACCCCCGACTCGCCGCAGGAGACCGCGCTAAGCCAGTGCGGCGCCCAGTGGCTCGTCGCCGCCGGCGTGAAGCTGGTGGGAATTGACCGCCTGTCGATAGGTCTGGCCGGCCAGGAAGCCCAGACACACCGCACACTCCTGGCCTCCGGTGTAGTAATAGCAGAATCCCTGAACCTGACCGACGTCCCCCCCGGCGAGTATCAACTGATCTGCCTGCCCCTGAGAATCACAGCAGAAGCCGCCCCGGCCAGAGCAATTCTTATAGACAACCAGTAATCAGTTTTCAGTGACCAGTGATCACTAACGGGGTAAGGTGCAACCAACACCAACGCTTCGCACGCCCGTTTAGCGGTCGACGCCCGAGTCGAACTGTTCACGGCGAAGTCGTGACGCCGTAATTTGGAGTGCGGCGGCCCGGCGCCGCTTTCACATGTCGCGGAGCGACGGTTTCGCCGTTAGTCGTCGTCTCGCCGTTGTGCCGTCCCGCCAGTTCCCGGTTCCCACGCCGTTAGTACGCAAGCGAAGCGAGCAAACGATGGTATCCGCTCCGCGCCAGGCGCGTTAGCTCGTGATGTATCCGCACCGCAACCAGGCGTCGGGCGGCGGGGCGTTCATCATCCGCCGTGGCGTCAACTATCGCAAGCAGCTCATCTATCGGCCGCTTCTTGTCTTCGTTTCGCTGGCGGATCACACGCCCGATAATCCCACGCCGCAGACCGCTTTTATCGATATGGAACGCAATCTCGACCGCACGCAGCCGCATCGCGTTTTCCGGTTCCAGCAGTTCGGGGCGGTGCTCGCCCAGGAACCGCTTCATCGCGATTCGCCCCTTGCCCGCCCGCCTGGCAAGACGCCGGGCCTCCTTCAAGTCGCGCGGTTCGCGGCATCCGGACTCCAGATCGCTCAGCCCGTCATATCCAAGCCCGCCCAGGCAGTATTCAACGTCGTAACGCATCCGTAATTCCGTCGCCATCGCGAAGTCAAGGTACAGCATACGGTCGAGCACCTCGCCGGCGGTTTCGATGTCCGGACCGAATACGTTCTGCACCGCCTGCCGCCGCCTCCGCAAAACCTCGTCGCGGGCGCCTTCGAACTTGCCCAGCCACTGAGACTCCGCCTCCTCCGGCCAGAGCAGCACTTGCGAGTTGAACAGGTCCGTTTTGTACATCCGGTTCAACCGCTCCACTGATGAGCCGACCTCCATCGCGATCATTCGCGTGATGAACCGGAACCACAGGTTGCGCGACACTTTCCGCACCGTGAACCGCCGCATTGCCATCCCGCCCCACAGCCCGCACCGCCGCCGGACGGAGGTAAGCGTTGAGTTGCCGTCGAACTGCTCGCGCAGCTTCGTATCGCTGCAGTCAAGATACGCCCCGTCCCGCCAGTCTTCCAGGTACCGCAGGTCCAGGCCAAGCAGGTGCATCTGGCGGATTTGCGGAAGGTGCGAGGCGAGGGCCTCGCCGGCCCGGGCGAGGAAGTCGACCTTGGCCATTTCGGCGGCATGGTTGTCCTTGGCGTCACCGTCGGCCAGAACGTCGCCGTCCAGATCCAGACAACCGCCCTCGCCGCCGCCGGTGGACGCGCGGGAAGACGTATTGGAAAAACATTCGAACTGGAACACGCGCTGCCAGAGCACGTCCAGATGCTCGGTGGTCTGGGTCTTGCGGTAGTCCTCCATCAGGTTCAGATCCGACGCCTGGGCCACAGTCTGCAGCCGCGAGGAGATCAGGCCCGGTATGACTCTAAGCGTAGTCCCGCAGATCAAGGCTCCGGCCCCGATAAACAGCGGCAGGGCGATCGCCTGTCGAATCGTAAGACCGGGCAAGGAGAATGACTTAGCCAACAAACCCAACAAACTGATCCCAACAACAAGCAGAGTATACCGCAAAGATTTACGATAAATCATATTACCAACGTGATACATGACATCCAGCGGCGAGACTAATCGCCGGATGTCACGAAACAAAGCCCGAAATGTGCTGGTAGTTCGACTCATTTACTTAGTGGACATTGTAGCGACAATCCGCCCCGGTGCGAAGTGTTCATCTCCCTGTATATGCAAAGAGTGCGGCGGTGAAATCACACGCCGCACTCGCCTCCCTCCCGCAAAAACATCATTCATTGCGGGATGTCACTTCCTCCTACGCGGATCAGCGACACCGCACCCAATCCCAGCTCTTCGGACTGCTCAGGATTTTCGCTTACGCTTCAGCAGTAAGGGAAGTCCTGCGGCCAGCAGAATCATTGTCGTCGGTTCAGGCGTGATCACAAACGCCATGTCCAGTTGCTCCTGATTGCGCGGGTCCACCAACGGCAGCCACTCGCCGGCATTCCAGAAGACCGCGTTGTCGTTCCAGTGATCCTGTGATGTCTTCCAGCCCCACCACGCGTTGGGAGTCTCATGGATCACCTGGATATCCAGCCAGTAGATCGTCCCTTCTTCCTGCAAGAACGGGTCGGCGATATGATCGATGTTGATCTGGTGGAAAAAGGCGTGGTCGTCAGGCAATATCCCGCCTCCGGTGGGATCCTGGGGGATAAGGAACCCCTGGTCGCCCTGGCCGGCGTCCCGCACGCTGATCTGGGCGGTGTCGAAATCCCGCTCCCAGAGCAACTGTCCAGGCATGCTGAATAGCGGACCGCCGGCCTGGCCGCCGGGAATGTCCGAATGGATGCTCACGTGAACGGCTTGGATCGAAACATCAATGTCCCGCTGCCACGAGCCCCAGATGTGGATGTCACGCACGCCGCCGGTCGCCGTGCAAAGCCAATCGTCGGCCACCACCGACTCCCGCCACTGATCGGCCGATACGTCCCAGCCAAACGGGTCCGGTAATTGCGGGAAATGCATCTTGTGATCGTCGCCGGGGTTCCAATCCGCCAACGCCGCATTACCCAGCAACAGCACACAGATCGACAGCGTCAAAAAAACTTTTACGGGAATCTTCATGAGCGTTCTCCTTTTTAAACGACCGCACAAAGTGACTGGGACTTGTTTGTCACGACGGCTCGTAACGAAGAAGCGGATAAGTGAAGGCCGAAGCTGTCGAGACAGAACCGGGGCTCCTCCCTGAGCCAAAAATGATGAGCAATAAACCCAAACTGATTGAGCGCAAACATTATACCACAAAACCCTCATTCGTCAAGGGGGAAAATATTATAGCGTTCGCCCAGAGCGAAACTTCCAAGTCACAAAGCCAGGCTTGTCTACCGCTCAACTATCTCGCGCAGTCGCTCTTAACCAGATAATCCGCCAGAGGCTGACCTGCGGGGGATCAATATCCAATCCGTCTCGGAGGGAGCAAGGTATGTCCAATTTCCAAGTGAACGACAAGCTGGCGTGAAGTGCAGTCGCTAATAAGCGGTGGGCGTCGCATGTTCACAACCCAGCGATAATGGGTAGTGTTGTGAACTTTGCGAAGGCGAACAGGTTGTCAATGGGAAATTATAGCAAGCAGATCTAAGCGCTGTTGTGGACGGCTGTTATGGAATCTATAGGCTGTTTGACTGGGGCGGTCGCGTTCGGAGTATTCGGATTGTTTTGGCGGCGGGGTCTGTGTCGCAGGATCTGAGGCTGTGAACCAATTGTGAACTTCTGCGAGAGGGGTAGGCTCGGTTGGGCACAGGCTTTGTCGCGGCAGGCGGAGTGCGGCGTGGAAAGTCTGGCCGGGCTCGCCGACCGCGAAGCTAAAACCTTGAATATGGGGGTTGGTTTGGGTATGGTTTAGGACTGGTCGTTGGGCGGAACGGGGCCGGTTGTGTTGGCTGGCGCCGCCGCTGATAAAATCAAAGGAGACGCCATGTTTGATCGAAAACTGTTTGTCGCGGTTCTTACGCTCGTCGCCGTAGCGGTGATGGTTGTTCCCGGATGCGAAAAAGGCGATATAGGGTCTGGAACTAAAGCGTTATCGAACCTGCAGACGCCCAAGCTGCTGGCTGAGCTTCCGGAGTTCTGCCTGACCCCGGACGGGATGGACATCGACAAGGACGGTAACCTTGTAGTGGCGTGCCCGAACTACGGCAGCTATGCGGACGGTGCGACCAAGGGCGCCCAGGTCGGCTGCTTCATCAAGATCAGCAAGGACGGCAAGGTTAGCAAGTGGTTCGACTCGCCCGTGCTGCCGGCGACCGGACGCGCCTGCCCGATGGGCATAGCGATCGGCCCGGACGGAGCGATCTACGTATCGGACAACCAGAACTGGCCCGATGGAAACGGCGAAAACGGCGAGCGTAACCAAGGCCGTATCCTGCGTTTGAAGGTCAAGGGCGACAAGATCGTCGAGGCCGCTACGGTCGTCGGCGGGATATCGCACCCCAACGGCGTGCGATACCGCGACGGTAAGCTGTACGTTACGGTCTCGATGTTGCCGAAGGTCAAGCGGGCTGACGGTCTGGTGACCAGTGCGGTGTACGTGTTCCCGGCTGACGGAACGGATCTGACGATCACTAACACGCTGGAAGACAAGCAGATTATCGCCAGCTTCCCCACGCTGAACAAGCACTGCCAGTACGGTCTGGACGGGATCGTGTTCGACTCGAAGGGCAACCTGTTCGTGGGCAACTTCGGCGATGGTGCGTTGCACAAGATCACGTTTGACGCCGCCGGCAAGGTCAGCGGGACGTCGATCTTCGCCAAAACGAACCACGACTACACGCTCGATCCGAAGGCCCCGGGCTTCCTGGCCAGGGCGATTACCGCCAAGATGCGAACCACTGACGGGATCTGCATCGACAAGGACGACAACATTTACGTCGCCGACTTTTCGAACAACGCTGTAGCCAAAGTCACTCCCGACGGGAAGATCAGCGTAATGGCCCAGAACGGCGACAATAACGGCAAGGGCGGACTGCTGGACCAGCCGGGCGAACCGATCGTCTGGAACGGTAAGCTTGTCGTGACCTGCTTCGACAAGGTCACCGGTCCCGACAAGGTCAACAAAGGCCACGACGCACCACACACGATCACGACGCTTGAACTCAAATAAGCGACGATGAACTGACAAGAATTCACCTTCACGAAAGGAATACGTAATGAAGCACGTATCAACGTTGATAGGGTCTGCGATATGCGGCGCCCTGGTCTTCGGCATCTGGCCGGAGATGTGGAAGTCTTACGGGATCATGGGCGGCTGGTTGGCCGCGACGATCCTGATCTCGATAGCATGGTTCATGAACCACTGGCTCGGCGTGATCACCAACAGCGACGGGCGCATGTGGATCGACCAGGGCTGGCCGATCGGCTCGGCCGGCGTGGCCTGGGGTATCGTGAGATTCGGCGGCGATCTGAGCGACTTCTTCAAGTGCGCTCCGACTCTGGTGCTCTGCCTGATCGGCGGGGCGTTGGCCGGATTGGCGGCGGTTGCCGTTAAGAAGTCACTGCCTGCGTTCCAGGGGCCGGCTGACGATGCTGGAAAGGAGGAGTCCAATGGGTGAATGGCTAGGAACATTTAACGAGACAATGGGAATGCACAACGCCGCGATGATCATGACGATCGCGGGCGCGTTCTTCGTGACGTTCACGGTTTGCATCTGCTGGGGCAAGATGGTCGAGACCTTCGGCCCGATCGGCGGAATGCTGTGCGCTGCGATTATCGTCGGTACGTTCTGGGTGATGAACCACAAGCTGCCGGGATTCGGGATCAACCCCGAATTGCTGCAGGAAGCCGGTAAAGAAGCCGGCAAGGGCCAGAACGTTCAGTTCGGTTTGATTCACCAGGCGTTCCGCCTCGGATCACCCTGGATTGACATGGGCTGGGCGATTGGAATGGGCCTTTGGGTCACGTCGCTGATCGAAACCAAGCGTGGCAAGCGTCTGGAGAACATCGTCGAATCGTCGCCCCGGCTGCTGTTCGCCATCCTTGGCGGAATCATCGGCGGAACCATCGTCGGCCTGAGCCACTACTGTGGCGCCGAACTGTTCGGGTGGGAAGCGGCTACGATCCATCCCTAGTTGCACGTTTGAACGATTGATACAGAACAAACACTCAGGAGATATACGATGAGAACTGTCATAGTCTCAAAGCCCGGCTCAGTCGAGGTCGTCGAAGTCGGCAAGCCGGAAGTCGGACCGTACCAGGTGCTCGTTCACAATGAAGTGGCGGCGCTTTGCAACGCGACTGACGGCAAACTGGTGTCGGGACACTTCCCCGGCGTGGAAGATTATCCGCTGGTGCTGGGCCACGAAGGCGCCGGTATCGTAGAGGCCGTCGGCGAGAAGGTCCGCAACTTCAAGGTCGGCGATCGCGCGATCGGCGGGCTGCTGTTCGAGTTTGACAATCCCGATTTCAACACCGGGTGGGGCGGATTCTGCGAATTTACGCTCTGCAACGATCACGACGCGATGGTCGAAGACGGAGTCGCCGACGAAGAGCACGGTTGGTTCGAGTGCTACGAGATTCAGCGCGTAGTCGACGCCGACATTCCCGTAGAGGCCGCCGCGCTGCTCTGCACGTGGCGCGAAGTCTACGGCGGGTTCGGCGACTTCCAACTCGGCGAAGGCGACGACATACTGATCTTCGGCGCCGGCCCGGTCGGCCTGAGCTTCGCAAAATTCGCCAAGCTGCTTGGTCTGGGCTACGTAGCCGTAGTCGATCCGCTGGAGAACAAGCGGGCCAAGGCCCTGGAGATGGGCGCCGACGCGGTCTTCAGCCCCGACGATGACCTGAAGGCGATCGTGGCCGAGCGAGGCAAGCCGTTCGACGCCGTGATCGATGCTGTCGGTCTGCCGGCGATCACCAACGCGGCGCTGCCGCTGATCAAGTTGGGCGGAACGATCGGCATTTACGGCGTGATCGCCGACGATACGATTACGATCAACAAGTGCGACGGCCCGTTCAACTTCAACCTGTTCGTACACCAGTGGCCCACACGCTGCCGCGAGGCCGCGGCCCAGGGTCCGATCTGCGACTGGATCCGCGAAGGCAAGTTGTCGGTCGGCGAGTTCGTAACCCACGACTTCAAGCTCGAAGAGATCAACGAAGCTCTCGACGCAGTGAAGCGAGGCGAGGCGATCAAAGTTCTTCTTAGATACTAACGGCTGGCAGTTGGGAGTTGGCAGTAGGCAGTTGGCAACGACAGAGGCAACGGCATAGGCGACGGCAGTAGGTGACGGGCGGTTTTGGTTTTCGCCGTTGCCAACTGCCTACTGCCAATTGCCAACTGCCACGCTGTTTAGGAGATCGGTTCATGAGTGACAATGTTATGGCGTTGGATATCGGTACGCAGAGTGTCCGGGCGGCGATTTTGACCGCTGACGGTGAGATACTCGGTATCGCGCAGGTCAAGCATGACGTTGACAGTCCCCAGGCCGGTTGGGCCCAGGAGCGGCCTGACGACTGGTGGTCGGAGATATGCACCGCCATTCCGCAGGTGTTCGAAGAGACCGGCGTTGACGCCGCTTCGATCGCCGCGATAGCGACTTGCGGGCAGATGCACGGCCCGGTCGGGCTCGATGATGCGGGCAAGGTCACCACCGAATGGGTGCAGTTGTGGTGCGATAATCGCTGCGGAAAGCAGGCCCGGAACATCGGCAAGGAGCATGATGAGGCTCGGCTGGCCGCCATTACGGGCAACCCGCTGAATCCCGCCTGGACCGGTCTGAAGGTCCGCTGGGAATTGGACAATAACCCGGAAGTCTACAACGCATCGCGATGGTTCCTGGTGCCCAAGGATTTCATCAACTACCGCCTGACGGGCGTGGCGGCCGGTGATCCGAGCGAGGCTTCCGGCTCGTTCCTGTGGGATGTCGCCACTGACGCTTATTCGCCGGAACTTGCCGACGTAGTCGGCGTTGATATCGCCAAGTTCGCTCCGATTCATCCGTCGCACGAGGTCATCGGCAAGGTCACCGCCGAGGCGGCGTCACTTACCGGTCTGGTCGAGGGCACGCCGGTTGTCGCCGGCGGCGGGGACTTCCCGGTCTCGATGCTCGGGTTCGGCGTTGTCGGTTCCGGCGTGACCGCAGACGTGACCGGCACGAGCATGCTGCTGGCCGCACACGCAGAAAAACCGCTGATCGATCCGTCGGTCCAGAATCTCCGTCACGTTGTGCCCGGCTGGATTCCGTTTACGATTCTGGCCTGCGGCGGTTTGAGCATGAAGTGGTGCAAGGACCTTGCGACTTCGATGTGCGGGCGAGACGTGTCGTACGACGAGCTTATCGAGATGGCCCAGAAGGTCCCGCCGGGGAGCGAAGGATTGACGTTTTATCCGTACATGCTCGGCGAACGCCGCGCGGAGAACACCACGTCGCTGGGCGGATACTTCGGTATTTCTCTGAACCACACGGCCGGTCATTTTGTCCGCGCCGTGATGGAGTCCGTCGCCCTGGTCATGGGCAAGGACATGGCGCAGTTCCAGGCCCTCGGCATGGACGTAACGAAAGTCCGCAGCGTCGGCGGCGGCACGCGAAACGAGCTTTGGAACCAGATCAAGGCCGACGTCATGCAGGTCCCGCTGGAGCTTGACGAAGAGCCCGAAGCCGGCCTCAAGGGCGCGGCGTTGCTGGCGGCGGCGGGCGTGGGAATGATCGACGACCCAGCCGCAGCGGCGGTCGCACGCAGCAAGGCCGACCGAACCGTACAACCCCAAAATGAAACTACAGAGGCCTACCAGGCCGCACAAAAAGAGTTCGTCCGGATTTACGACCATATGCTTGGTTTCTGGATGGACAGTTAGCTTTCGCCCGCACGGCGCGTAGCCGTGCGAACGGAGGTTTTGACGATTAGCGAAAGGACAAGACGATGCAGGCGTTCACCGGCGGATACCTCGGGAGAATACTGAGGGTTAACCTCACCAACAGGCAGACCAGCGTTGAGGAACTTCACGACAACGAGGTCGAGATGCTGCTTGGCGGCCGCGGAATTGCGGCGCGAATGTATTACCAGGAAATCCCCGCCGAAACAAAACCGTTTGACGAGGGCAACAAGCTGTTCTTCGTGGCCGGTCCGCTGACCGGCGTGGCGCTGCCTTCGACCACGAAATTCCAACTTGCGACCAAGAGCCCCGAGACGCGCCACTACCTCTGCTCGAACTGCGGCGGGGTGTTCGGACCGCAACTCAAGCAGTGCGGATTCGACGCTCTGATCGTCGAAGGGATCGCCTCGGACTGGACCTATCTCCAGATCAGGGACGGACAGGTCGAATTCAAAGACGCCTCCGACATGGTGGGCATGAGCACCACCGACGCCCAGGCCGATCTGCTGAAGAAGATCGATGACAAGAACGCCGGCACGATGACGATAGGCCCGGCGGCCGAGAAGCTCGTGCGACTTTCGTACATCGGCGTTGACTCGCGTGCCTTCGGGCGCGGCGGGCCCGGCGCGGTCATGGGCTCCGAGAAGCTCAAGGGCGTCGTGATCCGCGGCACGGGCCAAACGCCCGTAGCCGACAAGGCTCGGATAGACGAGATCCGCAAAGCCGCCATAACCGAACTCCGCACTACGCGCGCCGATCACACTCGCCTGGGCACTCCGCAGTACATCAAGAAGCTAAACGATCTCGGCTGCATGCCGACGCGAAACTTCCAGACCTCGCACTTTGAAGATTGCGAGTCTGTCGAAGCCGAAGCGATGAAGGCCGATTACTACGTCAAGAACTACGCGTGCTACCGCTGCCCGGTTGCGTGCGGAAAGATTTGCGAAGTCAAAGACGGCCCGCACGCAGGCGCCCGCGCCCGCACGGAGTTCGAGACCATCGGGCTGTTCGGCCCGTGCTGCGGCGTGTCGGACTTCGGCGCGATCGTGGCGGCCAACCAGCTCGCCGACGAGATCGGCCTGGACACCATTTCGGTCGGAAACGCCGTATCGCTGACGATGGAGCTGTACGAACGCGGGCTTATCACCACCGACGACACCGAAGGGATCGAGGCGAACTTCGGCAGCGGTGAAGCACTTATCGAGATCATTCGCCTGGTCGGCGAGAGAAGGGGCATTGGCGATCTGCTGGCTGAAGGCATGGCCGAAGTCGCCCGCCGCAAGCCCGAGTGGAGCTGGTACTGCCTGCATGTAAAGGGCATGCCCTTCGCCGCCTACGACCCTCGCGGATTCTACGGAAACGCCCTGACCAAGGGCACCTCGTCCCGCGGAGCCTGCCACAACGTCGGCGGCTGGTCCATCCGGGCCGAACTGATCAGCGGCGATCACGACCGTTTCGCCCTCGAGGGCAAAGGTCCGCTGATCATGAGCATCCAGGACAATCGCGCGTACGTCGATTCGCTCGGCGTGTGCACCGTGGTTCGCGGTTCGATGGCGTTTTCCGCCAGCCCCGCGGGCGACACCATGGAAGCGGTCACCGGTTACGCGTTTACACCGAAACTGCTGGAGATCGGCGAGCGAATATACAGCCTCGAACGCATGATCCTCAATCGCGAGGGCATCGTCCGGGCCGACGACATGCTGCCGGACCGAATATTCAAGGAAGCGATTCCCTCCGGTCCGTGCGAGGGCAAGTCGCTTACCCAGGAGCAGTACGATATCATGCTCGACGAATACTACCAGGCCCGCGGATGGGATTCCGACGGCGTGGTCACCGACGAAACCAAACAGCGGTTAGGCCTGACCGACGCACTGCTGGCCGCCGGCGGACAGGAGCAATAAACGTGAATGACGAGCAAATGAGACTACTTTCGATCCCGTTCGATCTTGTCACCGGCCTGTCGACCACCGCCGAGTCGACTCGCAGGCTGCTGTCGGCGATGTCCGGAATGTACGCCGATCAGCAGGCTCTTGACGCGATGGTCGCGGGCGGAGATCCGCTGGTCTACGAGTTCTACGATCTCGGCGTGCCGGCGGATGCCGGCGAGATCGCATACGGTACGAGCATTACGTATCCAGGCAAGGTCGGCGACGAATACTTCATGACCAAGGGCCATTTCCACTCGATACTCGAAACCGCGGAAGTTTACTACTGCCTCAGCGGCAAGGGTTATATGATGATGGAGAACCCCGAGGGCGAGTGGAAGTCTCAGGAAATGACTCCCGGCGTGGCGGTCTACGTTCCCGCCCGGTACGCCCACCGCAGCATTAACACGTCAGACAGCGAGCCCCTGGTGACGTTCTTCGCCTTCCGGGGCGACGCTGGACACGATTACGGAACGATCGAAGATAAGGGTTTCCGTCATCTCCTGGTCGATCGCGACGGGACGCCTACTGTTATAGACAACCCCAAGTGGGGCGCCGATTCGGAGAACGCACAGTAATGAAAATACTCATAACGCCCAGATCGCTTACCCGCGACGGACATCCGTCCCTGGCGAAACTTGAAGCCGCCGGATACGAACTGGTCTTCTCCACGCCGGGCGCCTTCCCGAGCGAGGATGAACTGATTGGGCTTCTGCCAGGATGCGTGGGATACCTCGCAGGCGTCGAGCAGATATCGGGCAAGGTGCTCGATTCGGCCGGCGACCTGAAAGTTATCAGCCGCAACGGCACTGGCGTAGACAGCGTTGACCTCGGCGCGGCCGACCGCAACGGCGTGCAGATTCTGCGAGCCGCCGGAGCCAACGCGCGCGGCGTGGCCGAGCTGACTTTCGGGCACATTCTCGCCGCCGTTCGTTCGATTCCGTTCAGCGATGCGGCGATGAAGGACCAGCGATGGGAGCGTCGCAAGGGGTTCGAACTGGCCGATCGCACGCTTGGTCTGATCGGGTGCGGAATGATAGGGCGGACAGTCGCCCAGTTCGCACTGGCGTTCGACATGGACGTCATCGCCTGCGATCCGTACGCCGACATGAGCTTCAAGCCTTCGCCGCGGTTCAGTTTCCGATCGATCGACAATGTCCTGCAGGATTCGGACATTATCAGCCTTCACTGCCCGGCCGAGCCGGACGGCAAGCCGGAGATCGACGCCGGCGCGATCGAGAAAATGAATGACGGGGTGTACATAATCAACACCGCACGCGCGAGTCTGCTGGACGACAAGGCCGTGCTCGAAGGGCTGGAAAGCGGCAAGCTCGCCGGCGTCGTCGTAGACGCATTCGAGCCCGAACCGCCGACGGATTGGGCCCTCGCCGGCCACCCGAAAGTAGTAAGCTCGCCGCATATCGGAGGCTTCACTTCCGAGAGCATTGACCGTGCGGTGTCGGTGGCTGTGGATAATCTACTGGACGCCTTGAGTTAACGGAGCCCCAAAGTGACAAGCAAACTATCAACTGCAGTAATCGTCTCGATCCTGCTGTCGGCTGCGTGCGGCCCGTTGATCGCCGCAGAACGGTCCGGGCAACTGGATCGGATTATCAATGACTGGATGATCCAGGATCACGGTAAGGACACCGGAAAGTGCTTCACCGCGACCGCCGGTTGCGATATCGAAGCCAGGATGGTCACAAAGGCCCTGACCGAGACGCCTGTTGCTGAGCTGAAGGCGAGGTTTGACGCCTTGGTTAAGGACAAGGTCGCCGGCAAGGATCCGCGTTGGAAGAAGCTGTACATCAATGCCTGCGGCTCCAGACGGGCCGCTCGCCTGAAGAATTTCCGGGCTACGACAAAGAAATTCGTCTTCACCAAGCACTACAACATGGGCGCCTCGCACTATGCATACACCGAAGGCCTTTCAGACGCCCAGGCCGAACGTCACTTCATCCCGGGAACCGCATTGTGCATCCTGGAGATGGACATTAATTACGGCAAGGTCACCACGCTGATCGACGATCCCAAAGGCGTGATCCGCGATCCGGACGTCTCGTTCGACGGAAAGCGAATCCTGTTTTCCTGGAAGAAGTCCGACCGCAAGGACGACTATCACCTTTACGAGATGGACGTTGTGACAAAGAAGATTCGCCAGCTTACTTTCGGGCTCGGTTTCGCCGACTACGAAGGCGTGTATCTGCCCAACGGGAACATCCTGTTCAACTCGACGCGCTGCGTGCAGACCGTCGACTGCTGGTGGACGGAAGTGTCGAACTTCTACATTGTCGACAAAGACGGCAAGCTCATGCGCCGAGTCGGATTCGACCAGGTGCACACGAACTATCCGCAGGTGCTGGCCGACGGACGCGTGATCTACACCCGCTGGGACTATAACGACCGCGGACAGCTCTATCCCCAGCCGCTGTACCAGATGAACATCGACGGAACCGCCCAGACCGAGTATTACGGAAACAACTCGTGGTTCCCGACTACGATCGGCCACGCACGCGGTATTCCCGGTTCGGATAAGATCCTGGCTATCGCCACGGGTCATCACAGCATCCAGACCGGCGCGTTGATCCTGATCGATGTCAAGCAGGGACGCCAGGAAACCCAGGGCGTTACGCTCGTTGCCCCGCTGGTTGAGGACAAGAAGGACCGCCACTATCGACGCGTTGACGGATACACCGGTTTCAACGGGCACTTTCAGTATCCCTACCCGATAAACGAGAAAGAATATATCGCCGCTTACAGCGCCCACCAGACGGGGCGTCGTTCGAAGAATGGATACGGAATCTACTACGTTCGCCAGGACGCCGCACGCGAACTGCTGGTCGACGATCCGAAGGTCTCCTGCAACCAGCCGGTGTTCCTGATGGCCCGAAAGACTCCGCCGGTTCGACCCAGCGTTGTCGACTACAAGAAGAAGACAGGCACGTACTACGTGCAGGACGTCTACTTCGGCCCGGGCCTCAAGGGTGTCGATCGCGGCGTGGTCAAGAAGCTGCGCGTCGTGGCGATCGGCTTCCGAGCCGCCGGCGTGTCGAGCAACGGAAACGGCGGACCCGGCGGCGGGGCGTTGGTAAGCACGCCTATCGCCATCCGCAACGGAACGTGGGACACCAAAACGGTCATCGGTGAGGCTAAGGTGCACCAAGACGGCTCTGCGTTCTTCGAGGCTCCGGCCAGGACGCCGCTGTACTTCCAGCTCATAGACGCCGACGGCTACGTCGTCCAGTCGATGCGAAGCTGGTCCACGCTGATGCCGGGCGAAAACTTCGCCTGCCTCGGCTGCCACGAAGACAAGAACGCCATCTCGCCGCCGACGAAGACGACTATGGCGATGAAGGCCGGCCCCAAGCCGCTGGCGGACTTCTACGGAAAGCCCCGCGGATTCAGCTACATAAAGGAAATCCAGCCGATCCTGGACAAGCACTGCATCAAGTGCCACAAGGATCGCAGCAAGTCGCCGAAGGCCTCCGGCGTAAGGCGTGGCGGCGGGCGGACTCCCAAGCTGAATCTCGCCAAGGCCAAGCCCATAATGCCCAAGTGCGCCAAGTGGCGATACACAACAACCAAGCCCAAAACCGATTGGATGAAGCCCGCGTTTAACGATGCTGCGTGGAAGCAGGGAACCGCCGGGTTCGGAACCGCCGGAACTCCGGGCGGAAAGCATAATACTGATTGGAAGACCCCGACGATCTGGATGCGGACCACGCTTAAGCTGGCCGGATGCGGAAAGGACAGCTTCAGATTCATAGTTTGTCATGATGAGGATGTCGATATCTACGTCAACGGCGTTCACGCCGCGGCCGCGGGCGCTTATGTCACCGACTATGTGGCGTTGAAACTCAGCGACAAGGGTCTAGCCGCCCTGACAGCCGGCGACAACACCATCGCCGTGCGATGCCGCCAGACCGGAGGCGGACAGTACATTGACGTGGCGCTGTACGACACGGCTCCGGCGGCCAAGCCGAAGGTTATAGTCGCCAAACCCGAGCCCAAGGGCGACGGGAAGATCAAGAAGGCCTTCAGCCTGCTTGGCGAGACCCACAGCACCAGCGGCGGGCGGAAGTGGAGCGATTCGTACATCGCCTTCACCCAGAACGGTCGGCCCAACGATATCGTCAAGTGGATGAACGTGCAGTCGATCCCGCCGATGCTGCCGCCGTACTTCGCCGGCTCTAAGCACAGCAAGCTGATGGCGATGCTCAAGAAAGGGCACAACAAGACGAAGCTGTCGACTGAAGAACTCGAAAAGCTCGCCTGCTGGATCGACCTGCTGGTCCCGTACTGCGGCGACTACATGGAAGCCAACGCCTGGGGCGAGGCCGGCGAAAAGAAGTACCGGCACTTTCAGAAGAAGCGCGACGACATGGCCGCTATCGAACTGCAGAACATAAAAATCCTCGCCGACAGGAAGTAAAACCGATTAATATCAGGATTGATTCCCAGCCCAAACGACAGCCCACGGATAGCTATTCGTGGGCTGTTTTCTGCGACAGGCAATTACGTTTGACAATCTGCGTTTAGCTTTGTGATAATACCGACCCAAGACAACCCTTCGCGGAGAATGCCGCAACAGGGAAACTGTCGATACCTCGTAGTAAATGGAGACTCACAGTGACAAGCAAACTCAGAATTGCAGTACTCGTATCGGTTGCGATGGTGATGGCGGCCGGGCCGATGACCGGTCTGGCGGCTCGCAAGAAACGCCCGGCGCCGGCTCCGATTCCCGCGCTGCAGGTCGACAGGATCACCAACGATTGGATGATCCAGGACTTCGGTAATAAAGACATCAAGAGATGCTTCAGCGCCACCGCCGGTTGCGACGTCGAAGCCAAGATGATCGAAAAGGTCCTGACCGAGACCCCCAACGCCGCGCTGAAAGCCCAGGCCGCCGCACTGGTCAAGGGCAAAGTCGCCGGTAACGATCCCCGGTGGAAGAAGCTGTACATCACCGCATGCAACGCCCGCCGCGTAGCTCGCCTCAAGAGCCTCAACGCGACGACAAAGCGGATCATCTTCACCAAGCACTACAACATGGGCGCCTCGCACTACGCCTACACCGAAGGCCTTTCAGACGCCCAGGCCGAACGCCACTTCATTCCGGGCACTGCGCTCTGCGTCCTGGAGATCAACGGAACCGAGACCAAGGTTACTACGCTGATCGACGATCCCAACGGCGTTATCCGCGATCCGGACGTCTCGTTCGACGGAAAGCGAATCCTGTTCGCCTGGAAGAAGTCTGACCGCAAGGACGACTACCACCTGTACGAGATGGACGTTGCCACCAAGAAGACCCGCCAGCTTACCTCCGGGCTGGGACACGCCGACTACGAAGGCGTTTATCTGCCCAACGGAAACATCCTGTTCAACTCGACGCGCTGCG
>PVBE010221227.1_pt1 | contig 40214 bp, 33 predicted proteins | sample 1631181 | NCBI WGS metagenome assembly PVBE01 (sample SAMN08397723, study PRJNA350692) | Marine metagenome, whole genome shotgun sequencing project. | isolation source: water | place: Pacific Ocean | collected 2012-04 | reverse complement strand
GTGGTCGTGCCGTCAATCAGCAAGGGCATCTCCGTGACACTTGCGGCAAACTCTAGATGTTCCTGGAGGGCCTCGGGCGTTGCACCCACTACATCCAACATGCCAGGGTTTCCGGTTCGCTGAGAAAAGTCCTCTTGAAGGTGAATGCGTTTTTCCGCTTCGTCGCGATCAAATTCGTCGCGGTCTTCATCGACGAAGATCTTGTGGCCACGATAGAAGATGCTCCCGATCAGAACCGTGGGTAAAACTCCCGGCTGCCCGCCAACACGGACACCACCGATCTCGAACGTCTGCTGCTCGGCGCTAAATTCCAACAGCCCCCGTGCAGCCGTCTCTTCCAATCCCATTACCATTCTTGTTCTCCGGAACGAACTCAGTTCTCAGTGTCGTTGGTTGTGAATCCACCTTCGTGTGTGCCGATCTCTGCCCAGTTCAGCGTTTCTTCAGCGTGATGCCGATCCCTGCTGCGTGCATGTTTAAGAACACAGTTTCCAGTGAAGGATTGGTCGTGATCGCCTTGATATACTCTGGCGAAGGCGCGGGGCGGCGCATGTTGTGTCCTACGATCAGGCCACCAGGACGCACTAACGGAAGTAGTTTCTTCAGGTAGTCGGGATAGCCCGGTTTGTCCGCGTCAAGGAACAGTAGATCAATCGGTTCCTTCAGATTCTTGACGGTCTCGTGCGCGTCGCCTTCGATCAGTGTGATCATCTGCTCGACGCCTGCCCGCTTGAAGTTCTTGCGAGCCAGGTCAGCACGCCGAGCGTCGAGTTCGTGTGTGATCAGGTGGCCGCCAGTCTTACGCAACGCCAGGCAGAACCAGATCCCGGAATAACCATTTGACGTGCCAACCTCGACGACGCGTTTCGCCCCGATCGACTCGGTTAACAACCGCAGTAATCGGCCGTCTTCCAAGGGAACGTTCATCATCCCTTGCCGCGAGTTCTTGTCCAGGTCGGCCAGCACGCTTAGGATCTTGGCCTCCGCGTCCGACTGTGCCAGCTGCGGATTCTCGATGGTGGGGATGGCTGGGGCCGTCGGTCGCGATCGTTGCGCCATCGCACTACTTCCCAGCGAAGCAACCGCAACTCCTGCGATCAATCCCCAGATCCGATTTCGAGCACAACTTCGTGTCACGTCGACGGTCGAGTGGTATATTCGTTTCATCGCATTTCTCCGATCTGTTGAGATCCCGCAGTGTTCTGTTACGGCACTTCAGATACCCGGTTTTTTGAAAAACCGGGTATCTTTCCTACGGTTGTCATGTTGTCTTCAGAACACGACAACGGGAGTCTAGTATAATTAGTTCTACTCGCCGCCGACACCCGATGCGACTTCACGAGGAGGCCGATGATCATGCGTGTCCATTACTTGCAGCATGTTCCGTTTGAGGGTCTGGGGAGTATGCAGCGTGTTCTGCTTGATTCCGGCCACACCATTACGGCCACACGGCTGTACGAATCGGGTTCGCTTCCCACAACGGAGCAATTCGACTGGCTGATCGTAATTGGCGGCCCGATGGGAGTCTACGACGACGACAAGTACTCCTGGCTGGTCGACGAGAAACGGCTCATCGAAAACGCAATCGAGGATGACAAGATCGTATTGGGCATTTGCCTTGGGGCGCAGCTCATCGCCGACGTACTCGGCGCATCAGTACATGCCAACGGTCATAAGGAAATCGGCTGGTTTCCCGTCCATCGTACCGTAGCGGCAGCGGCGTCTGCGATCGGGCGCGATTTTCCTGAATCAGTCGAAGCGTTTCATTGGCACGGAGACACATTCGATCTGCCGGCTGGAGCTGTTCATCTGGCGCGCAGTACCGCCTGCGAGAACCAGGCGTTCGTTTACCGGGAGCGTGTGTTGGCCCTTCAGTACCACCTCGAGACAACTCGGGAATCGGCCGAGGCTTTGGTCGAGAACTGCGCGCACGAGCTTGATGACGGCCCTTACATACAATCTGCCGAGATCATGCTGGCAAGCGACGAGCACTTCAGGCGGATAAACGACGCGATGAAGATACTGCTCGAACAACTGTCCAAGGCATCGGCTTGACTGGCCTTTCCAGGGCGTTGCCACAACGCCACCAACTTTGCCTAAACCGACCGCGGCTTCGTTCATCTCCGCTTCGATTGCTTCTGTTCCACCACGAGGCAGATGTACGAAGGGTCGCGCCGAGTGTAGTGGTCCAGCGATTCTTCAGGTGAACAACATTGCACTAATCTCGTGAGTTTGACAAACGTTCGTCCAGCGCAAAACTCGGTGGACCAGCACAGGCTTACCGAATCTCGTCCCAGTTGATCGGAAGACCGTCGCTCTTTTGGAACAGTCGCAACAGGAACTCGGCGGGCGCCTTGCCAGGAATCATACGAACCGACCCGTCGGCAAATGCAGACAGGAACTGCCCATTCGCGCCAACATACAATCCGCTGCCCGGCTGCTCTGGATCGAAGTTATAATCTTGCGGTGCGGTCCACGGAACAGACTGGCTTGGCTTGACTTCAACGAGTGCTATCGTGTTGCTCGTTCCATCACGAATCTTGTTAATCTTCGTTCCTTTCTCGCCGCCGTAGATTGTGTCTTCGCCAACTGGAGCGAGGAACGTCGTGTGGCCTGGCTCGATGCCGAGCCATTGGCTTTCAAAGACTCTGGGCATCTTGTTGAGAAGCGGTCTGTTGTGAGGGCTATTCCATGGTTCGTCGAGTGCGAACTGTTTGTACAGTTCTCGCTCTTCCAGAAACGGCAGGAGATGGACGCGCCAACTTAGCTCAGTCTTGCCGTTCACATGGCGAACTTCGTCTCTCGGTGGGAACATTTTGTACGTGTCGTGGTAGTTGTGCATTGCGAGAAGAATATGCTTGAATCGATTGATGTTCGTCTGGCGCCGAATCCGCTCGCCAAGCGCCATTGGCGCGTTGGCAAACAGTTGCAACCCTTCACTCATAGCCTGCAGCTCGTCGAACCGAATTGTGATGCGATCGCCTTCTACATTCCTCTTGACCAACGAAAGCAGCGTCTGGAACGATTTGCGTGGAAGTCGCGTTTGGACTTCTTTCAATTCGTCATAGAGAGCAAGCAGCATCATGGGTAAGTGCTTTGCCAAGTTCTGAGCCGCTTGCTCGGAACTCGATTGAATGACCAGCTCGGTTCGTGGCTGAGCCGGGTCAATGCCGACGGCGGCCCAAACGAGGCCATCTGTCAGCAAACTGCTTGGTCCGCCGCCGAGTTGACGCGGAAGCTGAGGCATCAGTTCTGTCACCGTGCGGCGAACATGATCCGGCGGAAGAATCAAGACTTGGACCGGGTACTCGCTCACTGCGTCGAATACATCGGGCAACACTTCACACTGCGACGGATTGAGTCCCTTCAAGCTCGCTTGGACATCGATGTTATGGCCGGGCATCACAACGGTGAATCCATCACGAGAGATGGAATGTATCTCATGTAATTTGCCAAAGAACTCGACGAGCTGCCGGCGGTTTGACTCCGATGTCTCCTTAACGAACAGGAAGGCAGGCCATTCGTTCGCCGAGAGTGGAATTCCGATGGTCGCATAGATCGGTTGCCCACCGGTTGCTACACGAAGGGTCTCGATACCAGTCGTGACATCTTGCACCCAGCGATCATACGCTTTCTCACCCTCGGGGAGCGCCGACTTGAGCAATTCTGGGAGATCCGGCAATTCGAGCCGTGTCGGATCGACTTTGATGACGATCAGTGTTGTCTCGCCAATGAACGGTTGCACGATCGAGGTGTCATCGGCGTGGGCACTAATACCGCCGTGCATTGCCATAACAAGACAGAAGAGGAAGCACGTTGTTCGGACGGCGGTCGCATTCACAGAGCATCGTCGGTTCATCGTCGATTCCTCTTGAGGGTTGTTGGTTGAGGCGTCCATCCTGCTTCGTTTGGCGGTTCATTTGGCGGACGAGGTGTCTGTTTCTGCGAATCGGAGGATCAGCCGGTATCGCAGGCCGGGCATCTTGTGGCCGTTGAGTACCGCGAAGCCACGGTGGTGTTGGTAATCGAGCGGTTTGCCGGTGAACGGTTCCATCGGTGCGGGGACCGGTAAATCGTCGAGCGTCGGTTGCAACTCGCCATCGTGCGCCGCGCCGTACATGCGAATCGCTTCCACTGTTTGAACGAGTGCAATTGCCTGTTCGTTTCGAGCCACCGCCGTTTGAACCATGAGAACAGCAGGCAACAGGAGCTGAGCTGGCGCAGCACTCCAGCCGACTTGTTTCGACTTGGTACGGAGTTCTTTGTCACGACGAGTTCCATCAAGGCTGGAGTTTGCCTGCCAATAGGGAATAGCTGACCACTTGAAGTAATCGTCCCGCGCCGCGTCGTAGAAGCGAACCATCGCGAGGAAGACCACCTGTGCAATTGGATACGATTCGATCTGCTCGGGCGAGAAATCAAATTCGTCGATTAGATATCGTTTGGCGCCGGGATAGGCTGCGGCAATGTACCCGACCAGCATCGCTCGATTCGTTTCTAGATCGGTGGATGTCAAGCCGAAGCTGAATTCACCGGCGAGGCTGCCGAACTGCTGAACAACTCGGTCGAGAAAGTCCCGCCAATATCCCGCCGGTCGCGGAGTTTCATCGACTTCGCGAAGAGCTTTCACTTGCATGTACAGGAACTGTCGTTCAACACTCATCGAATGCGAAATGTCAACGATCGGGCGCGGCAGAGAAGCGTAAGCCCAATAGAGGTTGGGAGCATCGGGGTGTTGAGTCAGGAGCAATGCGTCCGTCCAAGCGATGCTCGAAATGGCCATGCCTACCAGATTCGTAACAAGAAAGTCATCTTGCCCCAAATGCGAGGCCAATGCGTATTGCTGCCCGAGGATTGCGATGGCGTCGTCCAGGCGTCCTTCGGCCATGGCAACTTTGCAACGCAGCGTTTGAGTTCGGGCAAGCTCCCGCATCGATTGTACTTCCGGCAACAAGTAGCCCAGCGGATCATCAATGTTCTTGATATCCCGATCGAGATCAAACCACCGTCGCTTGGCTGCTTCCTCGAGGAAGAATGGCTGAAACGCGGTGAGCTTCAGGAATTCCTTCACTTCTTCCAAAGGCAGCTTATCGGGTGTCATCGTGCGCCAGCTATGAGGCGGAACCTGGCCGGTCTCCTTATCTTCAGCACGCGCTTTTTCGGCCGCCTTTTCGTAGACATCCCGCAAACGATTGCGCGCAGGGGATTGCTCGAAGAACCCTTCCGCCTTGAGGTAATACAATGCTGCATTTTCGTCGATCAAGTCAAAGTCATCGGGAAGCAATCGGTACTTCAGCGCCGGACGCGGTTCAGCTTTCGTGTGGAGTGTCATCTCCATGGTGTGAATTTGAAGCCCCGTCTGTTCGTCCTGATCGATGAGCCACGGTCCTCGTTTCTTGGGCTCTTCACCGCCAACGTGCGAGATGGCCAGAACTGCCATCAGAAAGACCGACAAGGACGCGGCCGTTCGATTCCTTCTTGCTCGCTCGCGCCGCGAACGTACCTCTCTTTTTGGTGCAAAAAGCCACGTACGCGTTCCGCAAGAAGCCTCTGTCTCGGCCCGTAGCGCTGTGAGTCGGTGGTTCATGATCTCGCTCTTTCTTTCATGGCCTGAAATGACCAAGCATCGTCGAACTATAGAACCGCTCCGACCGGTTCCTCAAGCAATTCCTGCATCAACTTCTGTTGGGTGATCGGCGGCGATGGGGCAGGATGTGGTTTTGAGATTGAATCCGGTTCGAGTCGCTTTCGTTCAACATCTCTCCATCCCTCGCGATTCCGTCGAACAAAAGCGTGCTGTTCGCTTCCGGCACGTCTTCGCAAGTACATGCCGACTTGCAGTGTCCCGCCATCCGCCAAGTAGCCTGACCTGCTGTCGTCGAGCAGATCGAGGGCCAGCATCGAGATCGAGCCACTTAATTCGCCTGCCTCTTCTTTGGCCAACCGGGGACTAGTTGAAGGTGGTGCTTGAGGAAGATGTCCTTCCAAGGCTGTCGTAGGCGAGGGCGACTCAACAGCCTTTACTCGTTCGGGCTCGAACGGCGCGCCGCTCATCAGAATAAACATCACCGACGCCCCAATCACAGCACCACATGCCCACGAACCTGCAATCCACAGGCTGCGTTGGACAACCGATGCACGACGTTCAACAGTTTGCGTGTCAGCCTCTCGCACCAGAGCGACCACGTCCAATCGAGGCGGTTGCGGGCGAGTCGCCCTGAGTCGCTGCTCGAGTGCGTCGAGTTGCTGGTGTGTTTCAGGTGATTCTGATTCAAACATCGCATTGTTGTCTGGTTTGTGTTTGTGATTCATCTGTCTCTCCTCCATTTTCTCCTCCTCCTTCGTCGTCGCCTATCATGCGGCGCAACATCAACAAGGCTGCGCGATAATGGCGATGGACGCTGCTTGACGAGCTACCGACGATTTCAGCGATCCGTTCAAAAGGCAACTCACCCCAAATTCGAGCGACAACAATCTCCCGTTCCATGCTTGGCAATTGGTCGAGCAGTTTAGACAACGCGCCGTTGTCGAACCCCGGTCCTTCCTCTTCGATAAACCACTCGTCTCGCTGCTCGCTCGCTCGGCGATGATGTTCGCTGCGACGTCGCTCGCCACGCGACAAATTCATCGCCCGGAGGCGAATCGTCTTGAACAGCCATGCCGTCGGATGATGAGGCACAGGGCTTTGACGCAGCAGTTCGATCAGCGCCTCTTGCAGAGCATCATCGGGTGAATTGCACCACTGACGCGCGTACAGCTTGAGCGCCGCACCGTGCGAGTCGATCAACTCCTGCAGTCTGTCTGAATCGATCCGCTCCACGAGTAACTTCCCGTAAACCACTTGTTTCTGTACTGCAACGTCTTTTGCCAATATGTCACCGCTCGGGGGAGAGTTTCCCATCTATTTCCGAGAAACTACCAAATCGACGTTACTGTTGCTACGCTGACAGGAAGTACCCTGTGATTGAGAGGAACCTCATGCGACACACCTTACGAAAAACTCTCCATTTGAGTCTTTTGGTTCTGGCGTTGGTTTCGCGCAGTGCGCTGTGCAACGACGCTACGATTTCTGTCGAAACACCCATGTCGCCGCCGACCTGGGCAGTACTCCAGCGGGAACTGATCAAAGCCAACACTGCGGCGTGCAAAGAGTTCTTCGCCAGATACTTCGACCAGCGCGGCTATCTGTTGTGCGTCGAACGCTGGGGCGGTGACGACGGGCCGGACGACGCGATCGAAAATGTTGCCGACTGGCCGATTTTACACGCACTCGGGGCTCCTGACTCGATCCTACACATGTACAGAAAAGCCTGGGAAGGGCACCTGCGCCAGTACACCCAAGCGAAAACGGTCGACGTGCCATTTGCACGCGACGGAATGTTCTACAAGGAATTCCATTGCATGATGGACTGGATGCATATTGGCGAGGAACTGCGTGTGTTCAATCTACAGGGCCTGTCCGACCCGCGTGACGTCAGGTTCGGGAATCGCGTTCGACGGTACGCGGGGTTTTACATGAACGAAGACCCTGGTGCTCCGAATTACGACTCGAAGCACCGCATCATTCGCAGCATGTTCAACGGTAGCCGTGGACCACTCATGCGGAAGGCCACCGGGGTCGACTGGGCCGGCGATCCGATTGAAGTGGAAAACCGTTTCCATCTTGGCCACGGCGAACGCAGCTATGCCGAAATGGTCGCTCACTTCAAAGACTACAACGACATTATCGGTGACCATCCGCAGAACATGGGTGCGACGACGCTTGCCGCGAACGCGTACATGCTGACCGGTGAAGACAAATACAAAGCGTGGTTGCTGGAGTACGTCGACGCGTGGCTTCAGCGGATGCAGGCGAACAACGGCATCATCCCGACCAACATCGGACTGGACGGAACGATCGGTGGTGAAGCAGGCGGCAAATGGTACGGCGGCGTCTACGGCTGGGGATTCACGGTGACGGTTCCACAGACAGGAAAGCCGGCCCATCGGCCGCGCATTGGGCGAGGTCTAATTGGATTCGGAAACGCGTTCCTGTTGACCGGCGACCGCCGCTATATTGATGCTTGGACGAAAATGATCGACCTGGTCAATTCCAATGCAAAGATGATTGGCGACAGGAACATGTATCCTCGCATGTACGGCGATGACGGCTGGTACGACTTTCGCGAAACGCCGTGGGCCGAGGGAGCGCTTGACTGCTGGTTCTGGACGGGCGAGGAACGTGACCGCCGTCGCGTGGCTGGCGATCAATGGGTCCGATTCTTGGCGGGTGACAATCCCGGCTATCCGGAACAGGCCCTGCGGAGGGATTTTGAAACGATCCGCGGGCGAGTCGCCGGTATGCGAGCCGACACGACAACGCCTGACACGCGGCTCGCCGATGATCCCATGAAGTTCAACCCCGCCACGGTCGGAACGCTGCGCCAACTGATGTTGGCAGGACTCGATCCAGGACGCGGTGCCGCTCCGCTGCACTGCCGGTTGCGATATTTCGATCCGGAGATGCGACGCGCTGGAATACCGGAAGATGTCGCGGCCCTCGTGGACAGGCTGACGGACGATCGTGTGGCCGTCACGCTGGTCAACGTGAACCAGGTTGAATCGCGCGATGTGATCGTGCAATGTGGCGCGTACGCCGAACACCAGTGCGTTGGCGTTGAAATCGGCGACCAGCGAATTGACCTGGACGCACCGCGGTTCACCATTCGCCTGGCCCCCGGTGCCGGAACTCGGTTGATGATTCGGACACGGCGTTACGTGAATCAGCCGACCCTGGCATTTCCGTGGGACCGCACCGACGGATAACCTGGTCCGAACACTGACGGAAATGTTTGTGACTGCGTAGTCGTGGTAAGTGAGCATCATCACTCTCGACATTCTGATGATCCATCGTCAGCTGATAACACGTTGCCGCGACTTCAAACCAACTTTTGAATGGACTCTATCACCGTCTGCACCGACTTGAATGCTCCGTAAAATGCCAACACGATGAGGAAGAACATCACCAGGTTCTCCCACCAGCGGTTGCGGAATTCTTCACCGATGAACTTGCTGCGGGCCGTGATGCACCACAGGCCGCCGGCGATCACAGGCAGGAGCATGACTTGGGCGGCATTCACGATGAGTGTCAGTTGCACGAAGCCGGGCATCCCGGGCACGGTCCAGATCAGTGGTGAAAGCAAACACCAAACCACGATCACGCGATACAAAGCGTGCTGGCGATAATCATCAGCGGCGAGTGTCGACGTACCGGCTCGCCATCGTAACCACGCGTGGCTTCCCATGTAGGCCAAACCAATCGCGTGCCCGACTAGCGAAGTAAATACGGCTGCCAACACTCCCAAATAGAATAGTGTCCGACCTCCTCGTCCCAGTACATCGCTCAACAGACGCGGCAGGTCATCCATCGACTTGATGGTCGCGTGCTGCGAATGCAGCAGTTCGGCACTCAGTGTCCAAATGGCGAGGTTCAGTACGATCATCACGACCATCGCCAGCAGAAAGTCGTAAAATTGAACACGTCGGTAATCCGGCCCTCGCCATCCTTTAGCCTCGATGAAGTAGGGATAGACAAGATTCATCAGCGAGCCGCCCACCGCACCGATCATTCCCACCGCGATCAGCCAAGGTCCAAACTTGCCGCTTTGCTCCGGGATCTCGAACGATATCAATCCGCGGGCGATTCCAACAGGGTTCGGTCCAACCCATATCGCTGTGCCGATGAACGAGATAGAGAGCAACGCCAGGAACACCATGAAGACTGTCTCGACGCGGCGATAGACAGGTCGGAAGACCAACAACAGCGCCAGCACGTTGCATAACACCGCCCACTGCCAGACTTTGCCGATCCCGGTGACATTTGCGCACGCTTCGCCAACCCCGCGTGTCATATAAGAACCGTAGAAATGGCCCATGATGATCGCCGCGGCAAGCAGCATCGGTGCATACCAAGAGTGCAGCCGCGCGAGCCCGTCCAAAACACCTTCACCGTGCTGGTTGCAGAGTTGGTACTTGGCAATCAGCGATACGAACAGGAACCGCATCAACACGGCCAACACCAATACCCACATCAGCGAATAGCCGTAGTCACCTCCGGCAACTCCCATCTCGACAATGTCGCCCGCGCCCAGCCACGTCAGCACGACCACCAACCCAGGCCCAAACGAGCGCACGTACTGGCCAAACGTCTTTGGAATTGGGGCTGCAGAGTCGTTCATTGGTTCCGCGAAACAAGTGGAGTTGGAAACAACAGGATACAGAGATCAATCAGTGAAGCCAACAAGACCATGATTCACACGTCGAAAGGAACGGCGCGATGCCAATGTCGTTGATCACAACACCGACTTGTCAATGCGTGGAAGCGGGTTCCGACGCGAACGTCCGAACCGACATCCATTACGCCGGGGCCGATCACGCCAAACTCAACGTAACTAAGAAACAGGGGACAACGGGCCTGCACAATTGGACGAATACTATCTCGAGAGGTCGTGGAAAGCCTTCTTCTTCGTTCCTGGGAATTCAATTCAACCACGTTGGTGACATTGCCAAATCACTGCCAAATCATTGACTCTAGTAGCCTCCCCCCCTGACAGACTTTTTCGCTTTGGAGGTTTAGGAGAGCCTTGAACATGTCCTTCTCCCTTCGGGAGAAGGTGGCCGAAGGCCGGATGAGGGGTGGCTGATTTCATTTGGCAATTCGCCCCCTCATCCTATCCTTCTCCCCGAGGCGAGAAGGGACTCGCTGCCGGCTTATTCTCGTAGTCAAAAGCGAAAAAGTCTGCTGATAACAGAGTTTTTCGCTTTGGACATTTGGGAGAGCTTTGGCGAATGGTGACGGGGTCGGAAGTCTTTTTCGGACATCGGCGTCTACCGATCGTAAGTCGTTGACCAAAAAAAACTCCCGACCTCTTTCCGGCCACGACAATTATTCACAGGCTGTTTCTCAGTGAGGCAATCCACGTACTTCCTCGTGACGCTTTGGGTTAGTTAGCGCAGTGTTTTAGGTAAGATAGTCGCAACATCGTTTCACAACATGACTTGCAACGATACAGGCGAAGCTCATGAATAATCATCGTTAGAGGCGAATCGGCGGACATCTCCGGCACGTCCAAGGCTGCTCTTTCTGCCCGTCAGCTACAGATGTCTGGCTGACGTTCGTCGAATTTTGGCGGAAGCTGACCCGAGCTCCCAGCATTCTCTCGGACGGCGACATGATATCATCGTGGTGTCACGTTGACATCCAGTGGCTCGGCGCCTCGTTTGACACGAAGAATGAACCTATTGAAGGAGTCTTCATCATGCAACGCAGAAAGTTCTTGTCACTCGCCGGAACCACCACCGCGGCGGCAGGATGGGCCGGAGTCGCCGCGCTTGATCGTCCGTCCATCGCCCAAGAGAATCGTCCACAGAAACCAATCAAGATGTATGTCGGGACGCAGCGAGGACCGACAACGCCGCTGATGCTGCAGTACATCAAGCGACACGGGGTCGATCACATTTGTGGCTATCCTCCAAATCCGGGCAAGCGTGGTTATTGGACGGTCGAAGACTTGGAGAAGACTCGCGACCTTTGCGACAAGCACGGCATCACGCTTGACATTGTGGCGTTGCCCTTTCTGTCCTCGTCCCACACCGATCGGGAAAAGCGAGGAGCCATCATGTTGGGCAAGAGCCCGGAGCGCGACCGCGATATCGAGCATATCAACATCATGACAGAGAACTGCGCCAAAGTCGGCATTCCGGCGTGGAAGTACAACATGAGCCTCCTTGGTGTTCCCCGTACAGAGTCCACGCCCGGTCGAGGCGGTTCCCGCTACAGCACCTGGACGTTGGCGAAAGCCAACGCCGATCCCCCGCTCACACGCGCCGGCCGAGTCACGGCGGACATTGCCTGGGAACGGATCACGTATTTCCTCGATCGGGTCATCCCGGTCTGCAACGAGTATAAGATCCGCGCCGCCTGCCATCCCCACGATCCCGGCATGCCGCCCGAAGGGTTTCAGGGAATCAATCGGGTCTTGGGCACTGTTGAAGGGTTGAAGAAGTTTGTCTCGATTCAGGAGAGCCCCTACCACGGCTTGAACCTGTGCCTGGGCACGACGGGCGAAATGTTACGGAGTCCCGCCAAAGAGATCCACGACGTCATTCGCTATTTCGGCCAGCGGAAGAAGATCTTCAACATTCATTTTCGCAATATCCGCGGCCGGCGCGACGACTTCCACGAGGTGTACCTCGACAACGGCGACATGGACATGCTGCAAGTAATGCGAACGCTTTATGAGGTGGACTATCCCTACATGGTCATGCCCGATCACGTGCCTCGGCATCCCGACGATCCCGGAGGATTGCAAGCGTTCGCGTTCGCCTACGGATACATCAAGGCGCTACTGCACGCCGTCGCGACTCATGGATGATGGAAAGGTGGCTTGACGATCGTGCACGCAATTGACAACATCGAAGCTCTAAACCCACCCAGCAAGCCTATACCCTTTCAGCGGAGTGATGCATCATGCGGTCACAGATTCTTTTGATTATCGCAATCTTCATCGTACCGATCAGCTGCCCGTTTCATCACCTGCCGTCGGCCCTCGGAGAGTCGCAAAACCCGGCTGATGCGGGAAGTGTCGTCAAGGTCGCAGCGGCGCAGCTGTTGACGGACGTCGGGGATCTTCAACGTAACAAAGAGAAGATTCTGGGGGCGATTCGTGACGCGAAGTCTGCTGGCTGCCACGTCGTTCTGTTTCACGAAGGATGTCTGACCGGCTATCCTAGTCGCGAACACCTTTCTTCTATTGACTTTGCCGAGGTCCGAAAGGCCGAGCATGAGGTGCGTGATCTCGCCGAGAAACTGGGCATCGCCGTTCTGTTGGGCAGCACTGGCCGTGAAGGGGACCAGTTTTTCAACTATGTGATCGTCGTCGACGAGCAGGGACGTGTGTTGGGACAATACAACAAGACCTGGCGTGCCGGAGAAGCACACTACTGCGCCGGAGAGGGCCCCGTGATATTTCGGATTGCTGGTGTCGAAGCGACCGTTATTATCTGTCATGATCTTCGCTACCCGGAGTTGGCTCGGCTGGCCGTGACGGCCGGAGCAAGAATTGTCTTCATTGCGAACAATGAAAGTGGAATCACGGCCGAACACAAACAGCTTGGGTATCGGTCCATGCAGATTTCCAGAGCGACGGAGAACCTCGTCTATTCGGTTATGAGTAACTGTCCGGCAGACCGTGAGAATGTCACTCGTCCCAACTGTTCGCATGGCAATTCAAAGATTGTCGATCCAATGGGCAATGTCATTGACGAAGCCGGCGTGTTCGAAGAACGGCTAGTGACTGCTGAGCTGAAGATGAAACAGGCGACAGCGAGTACCGCTCGACGAACCGTTGGCCAGAACGAGTCGACATCCAGATTGTACGGCACGACATTCGAGAATAAGGCATACGCCGAATGGCTGAAGGCGGGACTGAAGCTGGTCCGACGGCTCGATGGCACAGCCGTTCCACCACACTTCCGCAAGGCCGCCGTCGCTAAGTGAATCCGATCATCTGAGTGCATTTTACCAAACTCCATTTGCAGTGTTTCGCTGATTCGCCGATAATGACTTGGGGTGTAGCAAGCCGAAGGAGGAACTCGCGAATGCTCCGACTCATGAGTTTTATCCCCGCTGTGACCTGTGCCGTTGTCGTCGCAACCTCACCAGCACATTCTGTTGCTGCAAACAGCCGAAAGTCTCTCGAAGCCCATATGGAGTTGGCCCGAAAGACGCTCGCGCTTGTTGAGAAGACCGTGCGACAACCGAAACTTGCCGCCGAACTCCAGGCGATCGAGCGTCGTGTCAACGATGCCCTAGCCAAAAAAGTCGACGACGTGAAGCAACTCGACGACGAGCTCCGCGCATTGCGACGGCGCATTCTCTTTTCGCATCCAGCACTCGACTTCGACAGGCTACTGATCAACAAACGGCATCATGATGTGCCAGGCCATATGTGTGATCAGTATTTGGGTCGTCATGCACGCCCCGCTCCAGGGCTGGCGGTGATCACCAACTGGAAAGAGCAGCCGCGTGAGAAACTACTGCTTACCAGCGAGTTACCCGTCGGCATGACCTACCACCCTGACCTCTCCTTCGATGGCGAGCGCGTCGTCTTCGCTCATTGCGCGGATGGCGACGCAAACCAACGGGCGTTCTACCTGTGGGAAGCCTCCGTCGATGGCAGTTGGGCTCGACAAATCACTGGCACCGCAGACGACCCGATGCAAGGCTGGAAAGGTCGGCAGACGGTGGTCATTGAAGACTTCGATCCCTGTTATTTGCCCGATGGCGGCATCGCCTTTGTCTCAACTCGCAGCCAGCAGTACGGCCGCTGCCACGGCTCGCGCTATGTACCGAGCTATTGTTTGTACCGTTGTGAGAAAGACGGTTCGAAAATCCGGCGAATCTCTCTCAACGAGGCGAACGAATGGAACCCTTCGGTATTACGTGACGGTCGCCTGGTCTATTGTCGCTGGGATTACATCAACCGGCATGACACCCGTTACCAAAGCCTGTGGGTCACGCGACCCGATGGCACCGGCACGGCTCATTACTATGGCAACTACTCAAGCGTCCCTTGCATGATTACCGAGGCTCGTGCCATCCCCGGTTCGCACAAGACTGTGGCTACCGGGACGGATCACCACGGTTACACCGCTGGCACGATTGTGACGGTCGATCCTCACAAGGGCGAAGACGGTCCTGGGCCGCTGTTGTGGGTCACGCCAGAAATCTCCTCGCCCGAGGGTGGACTATCGGGTGAAACACTGCGGGCCGCTAATCCGCTCCCGATGCAAGACGCAGGCGACTCGCGTGGTCGGCGAAAGGCTGCTTCGCCGTTTCCTATCACTGAGGAATTGTTCTTCGTCTCGTACACCTACAAGGGACAGTACGCGATCTTCCTGATCGATACACTCGGCGGTCGCGAGTTGATCCATTCCGACTCCGAGTGGTCATGTTTCAATCCGATCCCTGTGCGGGCCACGCCCAAACCACCGACGCTCCTATCGCTAATCGCCGGCAAAGAGAGCGAAGAGACGGGCCGGTTTTTTGTGCAAGATGTCTACCAATGCAGCTCGCCTCTCGAGCCAGGATCGATCAAGTCGTTACGGGTCAACCAGATCTTTCCACAACTGACTCGCAGCAAGCCGAACCTCAGCCAAGTGAGCAACGAGATCCTCAAGCAGACGCTCGGCACGGTGCCGGTGGCGCGCGACGGATCGGTCGGGTTCGAGGCACCAGCCAACGAGCCGTTGCAATTCCAGCTGCTCGACGAAAACGGCATGGCCGTGATGACGATGCGGAGTTTGGTTTACTTGATGCCCGGTGAAGAGGCGACATGTGTTGGTTGTCACGAGTCGCGGCACAACACGCCCACATCCACGTCCGATCTGACGAAAGTCCATTACCACAAGCTTCGCAAGCCAGCCGGACCGACCTACGAAGGAGGCTTTAGCTTTGTACGCACGGTACAACCGGTGCTCGACCGCAACTGCATCGGCTGTCATGGCCTGGAGAAGACCGAGGGCGGCATCAATCTGCTGGGCACCTTAACCGGCAAGTTCACCCAATCGTACGAAACGCTCGTACGCGACCGGAAGCTCGTCAAACTCGCTCATCGCAACCAGGAGACGGGGTACAGCACGGCGAAAGACTACTTCGCCCACGCTGGAACACTCGCCGGAATGCTGCTGGCCGGGCATCCCGACGAAGAGGGCCAGCCACGAGTGCAACTCGAACGGCCGGACCTCGAGCGGATTGTCAATTGGCTCGACCTGAACGGCCAGTTCTATGGCAATTACTCGCATAACCGCATCGAGAAACGGAAGCCGTCGAACCAAGGCGAAACTGCCCTCCGCGTAGCGATCACTCGGCGTTTCGGCACCAAGTTGGCCAGGCAGCCCTATGCGGCTTTGGTCAATCAAGCCATGCCGAGCGAAAGTCGCATCCTCAAAGCGCCGCTATCTGAGCGTGCCGGTGGTTGGGGGCAGATCGACGACAACGGTTGGTCCAACACCAAAGACGCCAGCTACCGAGAGCTTGCCGACCTGGTCAACGCCTCGATTACACCGCTCTCACACACCGACATAGCCGGCACTTGCGGGCGCGAGAACGGCTGCCGCTGCGGCAACTGCGACATTCGCCTCGCCCTCGAGGCCTTAGGGTCCAAAAACTAGCCGAACTTCAACGGCCGCCTTTTCGTGCGTCTTAAATCCACGGCCTACGCCTACGGCCGAGCGACCCTGAAAGGCTCCTCCGAACGTGGGTCGGTCGGGAGACCACAGCGCGCGCAAAGACGACCCCTTTGTGCTCCGCCACGACTATCGATCGTCACCCGAGCGCGCGAGATCGACGCAGACGATTTCTTTGTCGTTGCGGGCGAACACGCAGCGGTGGGCGAAGGCCGGATGCGACCACACCACTTTGCGGCGTCCGGCCTGCAGAGTCGGCTCGATCAGCGGTGCACGGCTCTGCTGCTTATAGCCTTCCGGCGAGAGTTGGGCAAAAATCAACTCGCCTTGGTCATTGAAAAGCACATGGCGCTCGCCGTGTCGAACCAAATGCACGGTGGACCAGCGGCCTTTGTCAGTCGCTTCGTAGGTTTCCCACACACGCTTGCCCGTGCTCGCGTCGAGGCAACGCAATTGTCCATAACTACAGACTCCGTAGATGAATCCGTCCTGCAGTACCGGCGTGCTGATGATCGAGTGTAAGCCGTCGGTGTTGGCGGGCAGTTCGCTGTGGCTGCGTCCCTTCCAGAGCAGCCTGGCGGTCGGCTGCTGTGCGGCAAGCTGCAGCATCATCGGCCCGTCGAAGAACGAGGTGACAAACAGCTGACTCTGCGCCGCGTCGAAGATCGGTGTGGCGACGGAGTGTCCCATGCGAATCTCTGCAGGCTGTTTCCAATAGACCGTGCCGGTCTGCGGATTGAGACCGTAGAGGCCTACCGGATTCCAGACGATCAACTGCCGCCGACCGCCTGCGAGGATTATGACCGGGGCGGAATAGCCGGGATCGGCGGCGTCGAGCGTCCGCCAGACCTCTTTCCCCGAGTCTTTGTCGAGCGCCACGACGCAGGCGTCGTTGTTTCCGCCAACCAGCAGCACGAGCCGTTGGCCATCGATCAGCGGCGCCGCGGCCATGCCCCATAGACTCATTTTGGTTCCGTAGTCGGCGACGTAGTTCTTTTTCCAGAGCACGTCGCCGCTGGCGGCATCGAGACAGAACAGATCGCCCATCGCGCCCAGCGAGTAGACCTTGCCTTCATGGACCGTTGGTGTGGAGCGCGGACCCGCCGGGAAGCTGATCTTGTACTCGCAGGGATACGTCCGCTGCCACACGATCCGCCCGGTTTCGGTGTCGAGGCAGAGGATTCGCTCTCCACCGCGGACGAGCTCGCGCAAGAGCGGCTTGTTTTCCGTTGCCAAAGCACCCTTGGCGGAAATGCGATCCGTGACGTACACGCGGTTACCGACGACTGCGGGACCGGCAAAGCCGCCGCCGATCGGCACACGCCATTGGTAGACCAGCTTCTTCGGCAGTTGCTCGGTGATTCCCGTCTCGCGCCAGACGCCGTCGCGCAGCGGACCACGCCACTGTGGCCAATCGTCGGCCCAGGCGACGGGCAGCCGAGCCAACAGGCAAACAAGGATCGTGCTGTGCAGCAGCACTCGCATTTCAGGCGCTCCAGGATGCTCTCAACGGACGCTTTCACTTTACACTACGTCTGGATCGGTCATCAAGTGCGAGTGCGTACCGTCGGGGTCTGCACCTTCGCACGACAGGTGCCGGCACTCCTCCAGATCCAAGAACGTCTTCGTCGTAAAGGGCCGGTTGAGAACAGTCTGAGATTCTGCTGAGCTCTTTCGGCCATCAGGTCGGTTTGACCCTAGCTTGCACGTCAACGCGTATCTTTGTGAATGATGGTCAGCGGATTGGGATCTGATTCCCTGATCTTTGCGTCGGTAACAATCCAATCGGCACCTGCCTGTTCGATACGAACGCGAAAACGCGCGAAGGAAACCGTATCGCCCATTTCAAATTCGCCGATACGGCTCAGTTTGGCTGAGAGGGCTGTAGCTACGGCCCGCCAGAGCAAGTCATCACCTCCTTGCTGTGAGAATTCATCGTCTAGTTCTTGTTGCATCATGGCCGCGAATTCGGTGCTGTTAAGCTTCCACATCAGGCGGCCGCTGCAGAGAAAGAGAAAATCACCTTGATTGGTCGCGCCGCCGCGGACAACTTGTACGTCCGCGAACTCCTGAAAGTGTGGGAATTGCAGTTCCAAGCCCTCGTTCATGGTTAGCTGGATCGTCACGGCGTCTGGTGCTTGCGCATGGGCAACGCTGAATGGTGCAAACAGCAGTCCCATCCAGAGGAACAATTTCTTCATTTCTGTCACCTCTTCGATACGTGAAATTTCGCTGCAAGGCGATGCATAAGGACTTGAGTTGTGCACTGCATTGCCAATTCAAGTGTACAACGCATTCAACCACGCATTCACTCAAATGCGTCGGGGCAAGACAACCAGCAGCGCGCCTTTTCGTCGAGGTTCCACCTGGTGTTTTCCGGATCGTGGTTCGTGTTAAGATGCTCAGTTGTCGCCGCGACTCTTCAAAGACTGACAATCATCAGGGAGAACGCTCATGAACCTGCCCGTAAATACAACGCGTCGCGATTTCTTGCTGGGCACTGCAACGGCCGCAGCCGCTGCTTCCATGGCCACCGTCGTACCGGCCCGTGTGCTCGGCCGCGAGGGCAGCATTGCGCCAAGTGAGAAGATCGCACTGGGAATCATCGGCATCGGTCCTCGTTGCACTTACGATCTGAAAGCCATGCTGCAGTTTTCCGACGTGCGGTGCGTCGCCATCGCCGACGTGCAAGCCAAGCGACGCAAGGCTGGCAAGTCGTTCGTCGACGAGCACTACGGCAATGGCGATTGCGTCCTTTATCGAGACTTCCGCGAACTGCTTGATCGTAAGGATATCGATGCCGTGCTCGTGGCGACGGGCGACCGCTGGCACGCGGCGGCGTCCATTTTGGCCGCCAAGGCGGGTAAAGATGTTTACAGCGAAAAGCCGTGCGGCATCACCATCGCCGCTTGTCAGGAACTGGCTGACACACTGCATAAGGAGAATCGCGTTTTCCAAGCGGGCACGCAGCGCCGCAGCGTGCCGAACTTTCAGAAGGCGGTTGAGCTGGCGCATACTGGAAAGCTCGGCAAACTCCACACACTACACGCGTCGGTCTACTTGCCAGTGCTGGACAACACATGGCTTCCCGCCCAACCGACTCCGCCGCGCGATGTGGTTGACTGGAACCTCTGGCTTGGGCCAGCACCGTGGCGTCCGTTTAACCAGAAGTATGTCGAGGGCCGGTGGCGCGGCCAGTGGGATTTCGATTCTGGTGCGAAGTTGCTCGATTGGGGCGCGCACACCGTCGACCTTTGCCAATGGGCCAATCAGGCCGACGACACAATGCCGATCGAATACGAGCCGTCCGAGAAGGATATTGTTTGCCGCTATGCCAACGGCGTGAAGCTCGTAATCGACTTCCTCGGACAGCCGTTCGGCGATCGCTCACCGCATTACATCACCCGGCTCGGCACCTGCCCAGTTCGGTTCGTCGGCGATGAAGGGTGGGTCGAAACAGGCGACGAAGGTGAAATCGTGGCCAAGCCAGAATCGCTTCAGAAAACACTGCCGGATGCGGCGAAACGCGTACGCGGTCTCGATGTCTCCGCTCACGCGCGTAACTTCTTTGATTGTATGCGCTCGCGAGGTACGACTGCGGCCAATCCGGACGTCATGCGGCGGTCCCACATCGCCTGCCATGCGGCCGCTATCGCTTGGATTCTCCAGCGCAAGCTGAAGCTCGATCCAGTGAAGGAGGAGTTCGTCGGTGACGATGAAGCGAACCACCTCCGCTCCCGTGCGGGGCGCGATTGGACGGCATAAAGCCAATGTGTCATGATGCGTCCGTTGGAACGAGGCCGGTCAGTCCGGTTTTCGCGTGCTTGCGTCCAGGGCGCGGATCTTGTCCAGCGTCAACCAGTGTTTGGTCAAGGCCCTGCGTCCCGCTTTGGTCAAGCCGTAATCGGTATGTGGAATCTTCCCGTTGAAGACTTTACGCACCTCCACGTAGCCTGCACGCTCTAGCTTATCCATATGCGACGACAGGTTGCCCTTGGTCAGAGACAAGGTCGAGAGCAGGAACTTGAAGTCGGCCAGATCCACGCCCGAAAGAACCATCATGATTCTCAGGCGAACCGGTTCGTGAATGATTCGGTCAAGATCGGTCATCATTCCGCCTTCTCATTCGGTTGGCTGCCGGTGGCACAGTCCACCTGCGTCAACTTCTTCAATCGATATAAGGCATATCGGCTGTAGGCATGGCTGATCAGGCCCACCAGGATACCGTAACCAAACGCCGGAACCGCAAGGTTCAGGACGATTGCCCACTGACCAGTGAAACCGACCGGGACGCCGGCAACGGCGAGTATGGCGTGCAAGCCATAGAGGGCCGGGAACAACAACGCGACGTGCCAAATCATCGGTCTTGTCAAGATCCATAGCACCACGAAGCAAAGTACGACAGAAAGGGCGACAACGGGTTGGATGTACTGCGTTGGGAAAAGGCCCATCTGATAAAACAGGATCAAAACCCCGTAACAGACTGCAAACAGCAACATGACTCCGAGTATTTCCCGCCAGCGGCGATCACTGATTTCAGGATCCGAAACGCTGACGAAGCCCTCCTTCGCATAGAGCCGCTCGAGAAGGCGGTTCACCCGCTTGCCACCCTGTGGGGAAATGAGCACGTAAGCAGCGAAGCACTCGATTGCCACAATGGCGACCACAGATATCGCGGCACTGGACCAGAAAAGTGCCATGTTGCCGCCGCGGTAGGCCATGGTTGCCACGACCACCAGTGCAACGAGACCCAGGCACAGCAGCGCTTCGCCTACAAAGAAGACCAAGACGGGCAGGCTGCGATTCTGGCCGTAGACTCGCACCCATTTGGGAATACTCCGCAGATCCTTGGGGTGATCTGCCCGCTTGACGTTGGTTCGATCGTTCATGCCGGTACTCCTTGATTTTGAGGCTCACGACGGAATCTGGTCGCAGACAGGCCTGCGCTTGGCCAGTGGCCGTTCGTGCCATGGTTATCCAGGCTAGGACGCGACATCTTGCAAAGTCGAGATTCAAAAGCCGGTGATGCAGACTAGTTTATACCGCAAACTTGTTTGAGGCAAGGGGCTAAATTGGTTGAGTTCGTGCTGGTCGAGGAAATGCCCCAATCATTGCGCGCGTCGCCCTCTGCTGGCGGCGAACGAAAATTTCGCCACGGCGCAACTGCTCCGTGCGTCTTCGACCCACGGCCTACAGCCGTGCGACGCTGAAAGGCTCCGCAGAACGTGGTCTTCCACTGAGCATTATCAGCTACAGGATTGCCATTCCAGAAGCAACCTGCCTACAATACAGACGATTGGGCCCGCCAACAGGGGCACCTTGAGGACCGGCCACTGGTTGGCGGTTCTCGTCTCATCCTGGGGATGAAGTTCGAAACAACGCCGCGCCGGTTGGACGCCTTCCAGGTCCATCGCAATCCCAACGATCGTAAACCCGTCGCCTGTCGTCAGCAGAACCGCCAGAATCAAGGAATTGTCTATCTTGCGAACTCAAACTAGATAGAAAAGACTTGCTTAACTGCATTTAGGTCTCGTCGATTGTTGTTTCGGACGTTATTCAAGAAACCAAGAATCGAACCTTGGCTACCTCGAAATGTTGTCGCACGCTGGACCTTCGACATCTGCCGCACCGGCAGCCTCGCAATCATAGATGGTTTCCACACGGAGCTTTGCCATGCCCCAGACATCCCGCCTTTCCCGACGTCAGTTTATTCAAGGCTCGGCCGCCATCGTCGGCGCACCTTACATCATTCCCTCTGGCGTGCTCGCCGCCGACGGACGGCCGGGCGCGAATGACAAGATCCGCGTTGCGGGAATCGGCATTGGCAGACAAGGCAGCGGTCTGATGGGGCAACTTGCGGGACAACCCGACGTTCAGATCGTCGGCATCGCCGATGTGAACCTGCCCCGCGCCGAAGCCAACACCAAGAAATTCGGCGGCCAGTTTGCTTGCCAGGACTACCGCAGGATCCTCGATCGGAAAGATGTTGACGCGATTGTCACGGCCACGCCCGACCATTGGCGTGCACTCGTTTCGATCCATGCGGCCCAGGCCGGCAAGGACATCTATGCCGAGAAACCGATGACGTTGACCATCCTTGAAGGACGCCGCATGGCGCAAGCCGCGCACCAATACGAACGCGTCTTCCAGACCGGCAGCCAACAGCGTTCGCAGGCGGCAAACAGATATGGATGCGAACTGGTCCGCAACGGTCGAATCGGCAAGATCACGAAGGTCGTCGGCTTCAATTACCCCAGCCCCTGGAACTGCCAACTGCCCGCGCAGACCGTGCCCGACGGTTTAGACTGGGACATGTGGTGCGGCCCGACCGAACTGGTCCCCTACAACAACGACATCTACAACCCCCGTGCCCAGCCGGGATGGATCTCCTTTCGGCCCTACTCCGGCGGCGAGATGACCGGCTGGGGCGCGCACGGAATCGACCAAATCCAATGGGCCCTCGGCATGGACGAATCTGGCCCGACGGACATCTGGGTGGAAGGCACGGCGTTCGATCCGCCGACCTATACCGAATCGACTGGTCGCGGACCCGGCGAAAAACGATGCGCGCAACCGACCATTCACTATCGTTACGCCAACGGCGTCGAGCTGATTCTCGACAACGGCAATCCAGGGGGCGGGATCTTCCATGGCGAGCAAGGCAAAATCGAGATCTTTCGCGGCCGCGTCACTTCGAACCCGGCCGAGATCGTTAAGCAACCGATCCGCGACGACGAGATCCATCTTTACAAGAGCGACGATCACATGCGCAACTGGCTGGACTGCATCAAGAGCCGCAAGCGCTGCATCGCCGACGTCGAGATCGGCCACCGTTCGACAACTGTCTGCCACCTGGGCAACATCGCCCGCTGGCTGGGCCGGCCGCTGAAATGGGATCCAGTGAAGGAGACGTTCCCGGGCGACAAGCAAGCCAACGCGCTTATCGACCGCCAGCGCCGCAAAGGGTACGAGTTGCCCGAAGTCGTCTGATCAGCGCTTGCTTGGACAGCGCTTACTTCCGTTGCATCGCGACGATCGGATCAACGCTCGCCGCTCGCCAGGCGGGCAGAAAGCTGGCAACGGAGCAGACAAGACTCCCAACGGCCAAAACCATGGCGATGTCGAGTGGCGAGTAAACAAAGATGTCAGCACCGTATTGCTGGCCGATGCGGTTTTCGATGTACCGGCGGACTGACAAACTGATGATCCATGACAGCCCGCCCGAGAGCAACAGAGCAAAGGCCGAACCAAGCAGGCCCGTGAGCATTCCTTCGCACAGCATCAACGTCAACACGTGAGAGTCTTTCGCTCCGAGCGACTTCATGATGCCAAACTCTGGTGTCCGCTCCAAAACGGAGATCATCATCGTGTTCGAGATGCCGAGCGCCGCGATGAACAGGATGATCACCGCGAGGGCCGAGATCGCCATCTTCACTTTGTTGATCTCCCGGTCGACACTTTCCACAATCCGGATGGCAGAGTGCGCGTAATAACCGAGCGATTCGAGCCGATCGACGATTCGACGGAGGTCCGAGACGTCTTCGATTGTGACCATCGCTCCCCAAAAACCGCGGAAGTCGTCCCGCACCACGTTGATTCGTGTTGCCGTTCGATGGTGGACGTAAAGGTCCATGTCGTCCTGCGTGTAGATCGTCCGCAAGAACGAGAAGATGTCGTCGCTCGTGGTCGGGCGAAAGACTCCGCGAATCACAAACTCTTCCGTGATGAGCACAGCACTTTGCTCGGTCGAGACGCCGATCTGAAAGGCTTCTTGAATCAGCTCTTTTTCCCGATCGGTCAGTTTCGTGGCCTCAATGTCGTCGATCAGACGTTTGATTGCCGATAGGACTTCCGCCTGTTCGCCCACGGTCCCTTCGACAAGGTCCGATTTCAGCGACTGAAGGAACCACGACACTTGATTGCCGCCGACTTGGTATTCGACTTTGAGTTTGAGACCAACCAACTCTTGCAATTGGCGGTCGCTGTGAAAGCCCAATTGGTATGCCGTGTATTCGCTGATCAGGACACCGTCGGTCTCAGATTCGTGCAGAGTGCCTCCGGCGATGATCCGTGGTTTCAGTTGTGCGTCGAGGAGAGAGATGCCGCGCGTGAATCCCGACAGGGCCAGAACATCCTGTTTTTTGGCAACATCCTTCGAGTCCGCAGCCAACGGTGCGAGAGTCATTTGGCATTGCAGCAGGGTCGTCGGCACAACTTCCCTGACACCTTCGATGGTTCGGAGTTGCTCCAGATCGTCTTGGTCCATTTCGCGGATATAGCCGTTTTCCACGAGCCATTCTTGCCGCCTTCGCTCGCAAATCCGCTCGCGCCGTTCATCGCTCATTTCGCCATCGACGACCAGCGCCTCCTCAGGAACCTGAATATCCGGTTCATAGCTCGGGCGAATCGTCATCTTACGAACATCTTCGGACTCGTTGATGATCGATTGAAGCCCGATACTGGCACCCCGTGTGCCGGCAAAGGTCAAGATCAGCAGAATGCTGCTTATCACCACGCCGAGCAGATTCATCGCAGTCCGAAATTTGCGAGTCCACAGATTGTGGAAGGCCATGCCGCTGATGTCGCGAATCTTCATTTGCTGCCGTCGTCGTTAATCTGTTGCAATCAGTCTTCCATCGGACAAAGTAACGACCCGCGTCACGCATCGTTGGGCCAGTTCGTGGTCGTGCGTGACGAGCACCATCGTTGAGTTAGTTTCTGCAGTGACATCGAGAATCAACTGGGTGACTTGATCCGCTGTCCTGGAGTCGATGTTGCCGGTCGGTTCATCCGCCAGCAAGATAGGTGGTCGATTGATAATCGCTCGCGCGATCGCGACTCGTTGCTGTTCGCCGCCAGAGAGCTGAAACGGACGATGGTGCATTCGCTCAGACAGGCCGACTCGCCCGAGGCAGTCTCGGGCGGCTTCCCGACGCTGCCTTTGGCTCACGCCGGCTAGAATGAGCGGGAGCTCTACATTTTGCAGCGCAGTTCGGTGCGGCAGCAGTTGGAACGATTGAAAGATGACACCGACGTTGTGAAGTCGGTATTTCGCCAGTTGGCCGGGCTTCAACGCCTGGAGCTGCTCGCCGGCCACTTGCAATGACCCCGCCGACGGCCGATCGAGCCCAGCCAGCAAATTGAGCAGCGTCGTCTTGCCCGAGCCGGATCTGCCAAGCAAGGCAACGCGCTCGCCTGGCGCAATCTCCAAGTCAACTCCTGCGAGCGCGACCACGCGATTTTCATCGCCACCAAAGCTCTTTGAGATTCCTCGAGCAACGATCATTGCGAACCCGAATGGCGATAGGCAAAATGCGGAGGAAAGTTACTGCACGGTAATTTGCCCACCTTGCCAAAGGGGGACCACTTGCGTTGTTGATCCTGATTCGAGCTTGATTCGTCACTCTCCCATAGTATGCCTGTTTCCTCCTAAGATGAACAAGACGCTTTTCATTCGCTCCGAGAAGAATGGCACCGGATCTGTCCTACTCGTCAGTGATGAGACGTTCCCGTATATAGACCCCGTACCCCGTACCCCGTATTTGACACAGGTTGGACTCATCAGGAGAATCTGTCTGTTATCCTTCTCGGCAGTCAATCGCCCGGAGATGTCGCACCTTTTTGGGGAGAGAACAACATGATGCGGATGTCGTTTTCGATCGTTGGTGGCCTGGGGCTTCTTCTGGCTGTATCGGCACCGGCGCCGGCACAAAGACAGATGGAGAATCTGACTCGCGGCATCGTTGCGGTCGAGACAGCTGACGACGAAGTTTACATTGGCTGGCGACTGTTTGCGACCGATCCTGAGTCAATCGCGTTCAACCTCTTCCGTCTCGCCGCTGGCGGCGCGCCAGTTCGGGTCAACACAGTTCCGCTCTCGGGTGCTACCAACTACATCGATCGCGGCGTCCATACCGGGCAGGTACTTCAGTATTTCGTCCGTCCGGTGGTGAACGGAGACGAATTGGCAGCCTCGAAGCCAACGGACGTGTGGGAGCATGGCTACCTTGAAATCCCCCTTCAACCCATCGCGGAATACCGACCCGGTGATGCGTCAATTGCCGATCTGGACAGCGATGGCCAGTACGAGTTGGTCCTCCACCAGATGTCACGTGCACGCGACAACTCCCATCCAGGGATCACCGGGACCCCGATCCTTGATGCCGAAACCCAACATTCACCTTGTCGGGAAAGGCGACGCAATTGCCGGCATCAAGGACGACTGAATCATGCAGTTCACGGGCGAAGCAGTTCGATATTTGGCGCGACCACTTTGTGACGTGTGCTTCGAAGGTGTTCAACCTGCGCCGCGATCCGTTTGAGCGAGCCGGCACCAACTCGAACGGCTACAGTTCCCGCCTCGTCAGAAGCCCGAGAAATGGGATCTCAGCGAGAGTCTTCGAACACCACAAAGTAGCCATCTCACTGTTATGTAATCACTTTGCAAGGGGCCGAGATGAGCCTTCCTCGCTCGACGTCATGATGTGGCTGGAGTCGAACTACCGTTGCACCGTTCATCCCTTAGGCTCATCTCGGCGGAGCGAGATGGCTACTGACTGCATCAGCAATTGATTGGCCGACCCTTACCTTACTTGCTTGCTTCCCTCACCTTGTGCGGCGCACTGGATTCTAAATGGAGATCTTTGTATGACGCAAAGAGATTGACCGTTAGTACCACAAACAAACACTCAGGAATCATCTCCATGAAAGTCATCGCCATCTTCTTGATGCTCCTTCTTCCCGTTCAATAGTCCCCAACAATGTCGCGCCTGGACCGTGTGAACAATGCATTCAAGGTATTCGTGTCGATAGTCTCGGCGACGAAGCGGCAACTGCCATCTGCCAGCGCGAAATGACAACCGCCAGGATGTCGGCTGGAAAACTGAAAACGCCGTTCTGCGTTGTTCGAACATCCAGTGGCCGGTAGATTGATTCCCGGCTGAGCGCAGTTTGGGGAAGCCCGATACCAACGCAGCACGCCACGGGCAAATCCTCCTCCTCCGCCACGGCCGCCTCCGCTGTTGATGGCACCGCGTGCCCAGCCGCCAAGCTCAAACGCGCCAATCGCAAGTGTTTGAGAGGTTCCATCAATGATGTCACGTAACTTGGTTGCGGACATGGGATACAACACACCATCGTTCTTGCCTGGGCGCGTGCCGGCGGACGCAGCGTAGTGATTTGTCCCGTATTTCTTCTGACTCAACTCGTCAGTTTGGGACGGACAAGCGAAGACCGGCACACGCTGGATGACTGCCGGTGCGTTGTAGGAATGATCAAACCTGAAATTGAAGTCGTACTGATCCTGCAGATTGCCCTGTTCGATATATGGCAACAACAACGCCATCCAAGTGTGGAGCCGGTGGTCAGCCCTTCGCGACCCGGTTGTGCCGAGTACACCCGGCGGCAGCGTCTTGGAGGTGTCGTGATAGTTGTGCAGTGCCAATCCGAGTTGGCGAATGTTGTTCTTGCACGACGTGCGCCGCGCCGCCTCGCGGGCAGCCTGAACTGCTGGCAGCAGTAACGCGACGAGGATGCCGATGATCGCTATCACGACGAGAAGATCGACAAGAGTAAAAGCGGAACGAGAAGACCGGCTCATGGTATCTTGACAGCTTTCCAGTTAGTTGTGTTATCGGACTGGGCGTGATCGTTCGTAACAAACAACACGCAGCGCCCGTCGCGCCAGTTCGGGCGCAGGTGCTTACCTACATCGACACAGCCGACGTGAACCGTCTCGGACGAGTTTACTTGTTGGATTTCAATGGCACGTTCGCGGACGGCGTCCACTGGGTGAGTTCCAGTCAGATCGTCTGGCCAGTTACCCCACTGGACGACTCGGCCTCCATCATTCGCAGCAGCCAAGCCGACTGCGGCCAGGGCTCCGATCACGCCGTCGTTGGTTCCGCCCAGTCCTTCTAGGAATACACCACTTCTCGCCGCAATGTCTCGCACTTGCTCTTGGGTAACGAATTCTCTTTCACATTGCCTGGCGAACGCGATAACCTCTGCATCGACTTCAGTTGCCACGCACAAGCCAGGATCGCTGCCTGGGATAAAGTCGTCGCGGACGATCTGCCGCAGCGTGCAGGCCAATGAATCCACGCATGTCGCGGCACGTGGCCCGCGGTACTCGAACACTAATGAGGCAGAACCATTCTTGGACGTGAACGGTACTCGCGGATCTTCGAGCAGCTGATGTCGTACGATCCGGTGACAGACATACTCGTCGGCGACAGCTCTGGCCATGGCTTTGGCGAGCTGATTGGTCCCACGCGAATCCAGCGTGTCGGTGTCATCAATGCCGACATAGATCACGTCGTTTCACCTCGTTCGGCCTCTGAGCGACGAGGGCGGGCAGCAAACCAGACTGCCGCGCAAAGCAGTCCGGCGAGGAGTCCACATATCAAGTAACTGACCGGTGCGTACATCCACCACGGATCAGCCACGGGTGAACTCAACGCACCAGCGCCGAGCCCGCTACCGCCTCCAAGTCCGCCGCCACCACCCAGCCCACGACCGCCCCCATTCCGTTTCCCCCTCCAAGTCCAGCGCCACGAACGAGCCCACTCGCGGAACGACCCGCACCCGCCAAGCGACTTCCGCTGCGAACGGCAAATGCGGTCAAGTTGCTGGCTAGGCCCGCCAGAGCGAATCCTCCGAAGAGCTGCCAGCCCCGGCGGCCTCGCAACAGGACCAAATCCAAGATCGGTCCGAAAACGGCAAGGCTGGTCATGGCCCCCATGCCAGGAATGCCGTGCCCAACGGCTTTATAAACGGCGGTGGTTGCTAGCGCGGATGCCCCCATCACAAGGCCCCCTCCGTGGCGAGGCACGAGAGCCAAACCAAGCGTCATCGGAAAGACGATCCGCAGAATCGCGTGGCCCGGGATGCCCAGGCTCCAATCACCAAACGTCGCAGCCGACGCTGCCGCAAATCCCATGGCCATCAGCCAGCCCAATTCCCAAACGTGCGTTTGATCGATCGGCGAGGCGGCTGTCCTTAATCGGCTTCGGACCAAGAGCCCTTCGTACATCGGCAGATTCGGAACAGACATTCTTCGCTCCCGCGTTTGAAGGTGTGATTCAAATGGCATCGCTGTACCATTTGGTTCCGATTATGCCCGCAGAGATTCGCGTCCGCAAGGTACCAGGCGTGAGAACGACGCGACAACCACGCAGCTCAGCCGTGAAACGACGAATTCACTGAAGGGTGGAGAATCGCTTGGCAAACTCCGCATTCGCCCTGTCGATCATCGTTTGCCGCAGATTCACAAAATCCCTGACGAGTTCACGTGCCAGCGGCGTCAATTTGCTGCGGCGTTCGGTTGTTCCGCCCACTTTGCTTACAACAAGTGCCTCGCCGATTGCGTTCTCGGCGTCCTTGATGCGAGCCCAAACATGACGATAACTCTTCTGAACCCGATTGGCAGCCTCCTTGATGGAGCCCGCATCATCGACGGCTTGGAGTATGTCGCAGATGCCCCGACCGAACACATAGTCGCCGTTGATTTCCAACCAGACCTTGATACGGGGGCCAGCAGACTTGCGTGTTTTGTGTTTCCGGCTCATACAATCATCCTGCCCTGTCTTTGATCTTGGCTGTATTCTGCGCGGGCATGGCTGCCGGGTTTGCTGCCTGGGTTTTCAGTGCTGTTATCCTTGCCATATTCCCAGTACGCGATGATGAAGAATAGCAAGCCAAGAAGACGAGTCCGTTGGCGGCCAAGGTTCTCGGTCAGGACGTTGGTGGTGCTGGTTACGCTGGTGTGCTGCTACGCGGCGTGCTGGGGTCCGACGAAGGCGCAGGGTGTAGGCGACGTATTCCGTCACACCGAAGGGGATGTTTTCGAGAGAGATGCCTCGGCGATTATTCCGTTAGTCGTTGGGGTTGACCGGTCCGAGGACGTCTACTTTGCCTTCCGTAGCGGTGGCGTGGACCGCGGCTGGCATGTCATGCGACTGGATCGCCGCTACTACTTCTGGTTCTTCGGCTACGTTGCCAAACTGCCGTATGAACGCGGGCTCGACTAGCGCCCCCTCACTAATCCCCCACTACCCAACTTAGGTGGGTGCAAGGACACCAGCCGCATTGGAACAGTTCGCCTCTCAGCCGCCCCTGCTACAATACCCCCATGCCCAGCGAGCGAGACAAAGAGAGCCAGAATCCATACAAATCAGGCGTGTCAGAATCCGTAAAGCGGCCGTTTCCGTGGTCTAAATTCATCGCAACTGGTTTACTATTCTCGCTCGCCTGGATCATGGCGGGGGCCCTGATTCCATTGCCTACTCCTGATAGCGTTGTCAGGACTGGATCAAATACACTCGTGATTTATGCTGAGCCTATGCCGGCATGGTTCGTCGGACCATACTGCGCAGCCCTTGTGATTGGTTGGACGTTCCTCTGGTTTTGGTTCCACATGCGATCTTGGGCCAGCCAATGACCGCCCAACCCACCACCCCGAAACGCTGGCGGCCAAGGTTCTCGGTCAGGACGTTGGTGGTGCTGGTGACGGTCGTATGCTGCTACGCGGCGTGCTGGGGACCGACAAAGAGGCAGGGCGTGATCGATGCACTGCGTTGCGAAATCGATCTGACAGACAAAAACTATGAATCCGAATGGCTGACAGACGAAAACAATGAACTTGTGGAACCGTTTCTGCAACTCTTTGACGCGAAGGCAACAATGCCGTTGGTTGTCGGTGTCACTCCGTCGATCCGACAACGCCGCCGCCGCTACTACTTCTGGTTCTTCGGCTACGTCGCCAAGCTGCCGTATGAACGGGACGTGCCCTAGCCGATTCCGCGCGCCCCCTCACTATTAAGACACTACCCGAATCTGGACTTATAGCTGCCAGTTTCGACGTTCATGGCCGCTTACTGTGCCAGGCACGCTCTCCGTTAGCCTCCGGTTCGTAGTCCAGTGCCGAAATGACATCGGAGTATCTGCCAGTTGTCGACATGTGTCACGAACGGATTTGACCTCGACGACACATGTCACGCCCTCCTTGGCTATCAAGCCAGGCAAGGCAGATCGAGTGGAGCGCAGAACGTCCGCCGTCACAGAATCCTCCAGTTCCCACTTGAAATCCCATGGGAGTCTCCTGGGCAATCGACGACAGGCAGTGCGACCCCGTAAGTAGTTTGATAGATGCGACGGCCGTTCCCGCTGCCGTTGGTTCATGGCAAGTGGCGATGCAACGCTGATTGCCAAGCGACGAGTGCTGCGGACGATTTGTTGCCATCAAGTTTTGGCTTTTTCATCCGACATCCCTGCTGTCGTTGACATTTTGCCAGACAAGCTGGATGCTGAGCTCAACTGCTGATCTCGGGCAAGCCTATGTCATTTCTTTTCCAGCCGTTGCATGTATTCGTTGCCGTACTCATCGAGTATGTACGCAAGCAGCAGGAAATGGTCATCGAATGGCTGAACGGATTGTTCGAAATACCTTCTTACAGCGAAGCGATTCCGATTGTTGCTGAGACGAGTCACAAAGCGACGCAAGAAACCCCGAAGTCAATCTGTATCAACATTTTTGAAGTCGCCGACACCGAAATTCATCTGGCTCGCGCACCGCCAAGCCCGGCTGGCCCTCTTCCATCTATGTTGACCGCGATATTCGTCGTGCGGCTTGAACTCGGCACACGGGAAAGGTGTGCGCTGATCGTGCCGTAAAGCAACTCGCCGGCAGATGTGACCACTGAAAAGTCGTTGGCCGGAGGAGCGACGCCGATCCCCTCGGATGAGATTCTCGCCAACATCGTCGCAACAAGTCCTGAAATCGCCGAATATCATCTGCGGATGAGTTTTTGGACATTACGCATCACGGGTCTTGGTAGCAATCGTCGGCGAATTTAGGACGCCAAGCCCGTCTACGTATTCGACGCAGGCACGAAACTGCGATTCATGCAAAAGGCGGATGCCAAGACGTTTGTGGGTCGCTCTCCCGACCGTCCCACGTTCGGGTCAATCAAGAGTAATAACGTACTCCGTCATTTACGTTCTCTCTTTGCTCGAACAACAGCTGGAAAAGTCTCGGCTACACCCGAGGCGTTTTCAGCATCCCACGGATTTCATCCAATATCGCAGCCGCTCGTTGTGCAAGCTCCAACTTCTTGCCAATGAGATCCGACAGTTCGGAGCCAGGATGTTGTTCGCGAAGTTGGACGTGGAATCGAAGTGAATTCCCGGTTCCAGATGGCCTGACTGTGACATGATTCATCTCGTTTCCAAGATAGAAACGGATACCTTCGTCTGGAAACTGAAAGTCATACGTTCGCTTGTAGATCTCATCATACTTTCCGGTTCGATAGATGACGGCATCCGTCACCTGCTGGCCAGCAATCGTGAGATCGCCTGCCAATGCGAGTTGAAAATACCCAAGCGCTCGACGCAGAATATCCTTTTTCTTACGGTCTCCCTGGATACCAGGGTATTCACCGTCGATCGGGTCCGGTTCATAAAGGTTGATGAATAGACCGACATCTGGGTCCATGTAGATTTTCTGATCAATCAACTCAAAAATGGTCGTGCCTCGCTCTTTCGCCCACGAGGCGATCTCAGCAATCAAGAGAGCTGCGAGCGTGCCGTCTTTGTCGCGAACATGGCCGCCCACGCCCAAGGAACGCTCATCCAGTGGTGGCGCCCCCAGTATTGAGAATCCATTGCTCTGTTCCATCGCTGCAACGTTGATCGAGCGATTGGCGCCTAGAATGCCCTGGTATTCACATACAAATGGGTGGCACAACTCCGCCACTCGCAAGGCCTCGGTTTGTTCTCGCGCGTCGGAAGATTGCAGATCCTTGACGTTCAAATCCGACGATGGTCGCCCCTCCACAAGTTCGAATAACTCCTTGTGTTCCCATACGTCCCTGACCGACGCAGCAAGTGCGGCAAATCCAACCCAAGTCTTGATCACCCCCAGCCCGTGTTTCTTCGCCAGCAATGCAACGCCGTCGGACGTAGTGTGTGACAATACGATGAATTGCTTTTCTGCCTCTTGAACGCGCCCTTGCTGCTCAATCTCTTGTTGTAGTCTGTACCAGAGCAAGAGAGCCCACATGCTGTCCGCGGACAGTAGCGTCCAATCTTCACCATCGTAAAGAAACCTCTGATTCTCAGGTACCTTGGCAACAACACCACACCGGTCGGCGTCCGGGTCTGTGCCTATCAAGATGTCGATGTCATCAAAGCTGCCCAGGTCCCCTTGTTTCTTGAAAGCCTCGACGGCCTTACGAGCCGCTCGTAGATCGCCCGGGTCAGGTTGCTGCTCTTTGCCGGGCTCGCTCGAAAACGACGGGAACAATCCATTTAAATCGTTTAAGCCACCTTCTGTTATTATCCTGACATCGGCAAATCCGACCTCCCTTAAAAGTCTTGGAACGGCCTTGCGTCCGACGCCGTGAAACGCGCAATATGCGATGCTGAGTGGGTCAGCCGTATCCCTTTGCCGCTGTGCAAGATCCTTCGTTAGGACGAAGGTTTTCACGTGCTCACAATGCGCTCGATGTGTGTTGACAATGCGGTCTTCTCTGCCGTGATAGTCAAAGTCGCTCAACGGTTCATGCCCGCCAAGGAAAATCAGTTTCTCAGGCGGAGCCTCGGAGAACGGAACCAACTGAATGTCACTTGGCTTCGCTTTCGCGATATAGTCGTTGTACATTTTATCTCTCTGCTCTGGATCAAACTGTGACCCATTAGAGCATGAGAGTTTATAGCCGTTGTAGCGGAAGTCATTATGACTGGCGGAAATCAGAATACCGATATCGCCTTTGATCTCAGAATATGGGATCGCAAACGTTATTTCAGGATACGGGCAAGCCTCATCGAAGAAGTACACCGAATAGTCATAGTAAAGGAATAGCTGAGCGACGAGTTTTGCGAAATCATGACCTCGGATGCGACTATCGTATCCGATGACTACTTTCTCGAGCGGTGGATGCTGATCCTTGCCGAACTTTGCCACGCCCGTCGACGCCAGTAGAAGAACAATGTCGTTGATCGTGTTCGTGCCTTTCAGGATCGATGCCCCGATTCCGTCATCCTTCAACTGCACAATTGAATTCTTGTCGAACGCCATCATGCCGCGAATACCACCCGTGCCGAACCGCGCGGATTGCCGAAATGCGTTCACAATGTCTTCCCAGCGCTGCTCGCTTATTGCTCGGCGGAGTCCATCTTGTAGACTTGGCGATATCCTGGCGATTGAGTCGTCGGTCATCCATTCCTGCAGGCCCTTAATGACGTTTTGATCGGCCTGTTCGTACGCCTGCTCGTCAATTTGGCCTTGAGCTCTTGCATTGCGGAGGAACTCGTCGATTCCCTGCTTTGCAACTTCCAGGTCACCGCTCACGATTTGCTTCCCCATGTGCTTCCCTTATTCCTTCTTTTGCTGCGAGGCTAATTCGACAATTCACGCTCGGGACCCCGTTGGGCCGCTGGCCGTAAGTCCCAGCGCATCAACGACCTTCAGGCCTGGGCGGCATTTTAACGGCTGCGGAACCGCACGGCTAGACTGCGAAAAGTTCAGCCCGCGCCGTTGATCAAAGAGGGCCCGCCAGGCGCCCAGTCATGACGCCGTTGAGTGCAAAATGCGATAGAGTCGGCCAATCCGAAGGTGAAGGTTGGCTTCAGTGCCGCGATCGACTCGATCGCGTGCCGCGATAATACTATCGCCACGCCGCGTAGTTGACGAACGATGCCAACTCCTTCTTTTTACGTGATCAGTCTGTGCTGACGGCGTCTCAATCGCCAACGACTGCCTGATTCGGTTGCTTCGCAACAAAATTACCCCTCATCTCGGCCGAGTTTCCGGGTGTGAACTCGCGATAAAACCACATTTTCAAAGAACAAAATGCCCGATCGACTTTTTTTACCCTGCGCGCACGACTCACTGGCCCGAACATTTCGTCGCCTACGTCCGTGGTGCGCATCTGATCAAGTCACTGCCCGAATTGCAGGTCGCAGAATCGAAGCCGGAGACGAAGTCGCCATGAACGCGTACCACCGAACCATTCGTCGTGCGGCGACCGCCGGCGCTCTTGGAATGGTCTTTGTCGCAATAGCGATCATCGCCTCGCCGAGACTGCGAGCTGGTGAGACTCTGTACAACGGCATCGTGTTGCCGGACGAGTGGCCGCCAAACATGAAAACGTTTCCGAGCGAGGATCCGATTCCGCCGTACCTCAAGCAACCGCCCAGTGTGATTCCCATCGACGTCGGCCGCCAGTTGTTTTTCGACGATTTTCTAATTGAGTCGACGGACATGACGCGGACGCATCACCGGCCCATGTATCATCCGGCCAATCCGATCTTCAAGCCCGACCGCGATCATGAGAAGGAAGGATACGGCCCATTCGCCGCGCCGTTCGGCGGAGGTGTTTGGTTTGATCCGAGCGACCAGCTGTTCAAGATGTGGTACATGGGCGGTTACACGCAGCATCTCTGTCTGGCGACTTCGACTGACGGCATTCATTGGACTCGACCTGAACTGGATGTGGTCAAAGGCACCAACATTGTGCTGCGTCGCGGTGCGCCGGAATCGAATAGCCTGCTGATGGACTTGAACGAGCCGAATCCCGCGAAGCGATTCAAGTATGTGTACTTTCAACCGGGCGGCGATCCAGCTTGGGCCATGACCTATCGGCACTCGCCGGATGGAGTTCACTGGAGCGAACCGCAATGGCGCAGCGGACAGTGCGGCGATCGCACTTCGGTGTTCTTCAACCCGTTCCGCAAAAAGTACGTCTTCCTGATCCGCGCGACGGCCAATCGCAGCGGCCGGGCCAAGCGTTACTGGGAGACGTCGGATTTGAACGATGCGGCCTCCGTGAAATGGCCCGGCGAAGGAGCCGCCACGTCACTCGCGCCGCTGTGGGTGCGCTCGGCGCTCGGCGGCGACTTCACTCGACCCGAAATCAGTGACATGCCGCAGCTTTATCAATTGGATGCGATGGCCTACGAGAGCGTCGTGGTCGGTCTGTTCGCCATTCATCGCGGCCGGTTCGCGCTGAGTTCGGACGGGCGCCCCGTCGAGCCTGGTCGACCGAAATGCAACGAACTGATGGTCGGTTACAGCCGCGACGGTTTTCACTGGCATCGGCCGGAGTACGACACGTTTCTGGGGGTCTCGGAAACTCGCGGCTCGTGGCGGTGGGGCAACATTCAGCCGGTTGGCAGCCTCGGACTTGTCGTCGGCGATCACATCTATTTCTATGTCAGCGCCCGCCAAGGCGATCCTGAACTGACCAACGCGACTGAGTGGATTCACGATGCCAACGCGGCCACGGGTCTGGCCGTGATGCGGCGCGACGGATTCGCGTCGATGGATGCCGGGGACGAAACCCGCACGCTGACGACTCGCCCGGTGCGTTTCACAGGGAGACAGCTGTTCGTCAACGTCGACGCGCCGGAAGGTGAATTGCGCGTCGAGGTGCTGGACCGTGACGGCAACTCGGTCGACCCGTTTACGCGGCAGAATTTCCTCCCGATCCGAGCCGACGCAACATTGCAACAAGTCACTTGGAGCGGCGGAGAAAACCTTTCGTCGCTAGCCGGTAAAGAAGTGAGATTCCGCTTCCACCTGACCAACGGCAGCCTCTATGCGTTCTGGGTTTCGCCGACTGAGGCCGGTGCGAGTCATGGCTACGTACTCGGCGGCGGCCCCGGCTTTACCTCGCACGCCGACACGGTTGGACGCGCTGCATATGCCCGCAACCGGCCTCCGTTCGCTCGCGCCGGCGCGGACCAGACCGTTCGTGATACGGACGGCGACGGGCGGGAAAGTGTCACTCTGAACGGCAGGACGAGTGCGAGCAGCGGCAGCGATGTCAACAGCTACACTTGGCTGATCGAAGAGAAGCGGGTCGCGACAGGTCAGAAAGCCGAAGTTAATCTGCCCGTGGGCACGCACACAGTCACGCTCGCGGCAAAGGACATTCGAGGAGATAGCGGCTTCGATGATGTCGTCATCACGGTCAAGCCCGAAACCGATCCGGTCATTCCCGATAAGACGTTGGTGATGTGGCTGAAGGCCGATGCCATCACGGATGTCGCGGACGGCGGACCTGTTTCTAAATGGAACGATGCGTCACCCAATCAGTTGTTCTCAGCGCAATCCGAGCCGGACCTGCAACCGGTCTGGGTCAAGAGTGCGATCGGCGGTCAGCCTGCGTTACGATTCGATGGCGAGGACGATTCGCTGATGGTCGACTACTGCCGGGGACTGCTTTATACGTATTACAACTCGACGCTGTTCGCCGTGGTCCGTTCGGAGACGGGCGGAGCGATCATCAGCCACGGGCACACCAACATGTCCGTCTCCTCGCACAACAACGGGTCGTTGTCCTACTCGTCCGCCTACGAAACGTTTCCCAGCGGCGAACACGTTTGGCCCGGTGTGCTCAGCACCAAGCCTGGCGCCGTGCCGCTTGGCCAACCGGCAGTCCTGGCGATGCGGCACACCGGTCCCGACGCGGGCGGCACCGCACTGTTTGTCAACGGCCTGCGAGACGACAACCGCACGGCCATCGGTTACCACCCGATGAACGCAACCAACGGCTTCATCGGTGCCGGTTATCAGGGCAAACGCAACTTCTGGCAAGGCGACATCGCCGAGATCATTCTCTATGGCCGCGCCTTGTCCGATGCAGAGCAGAACGCCGTTCAAACGTACTTGGCGCAAAAGTACTCGATCGAGTTGAAGGCGAAGGAGCAACCATGATGCACAAAACAGTTTTCGCCATCTTCTATCCCGAACCCTCTGGCTCAATTAATTGGACAGACATTTTCGTCAGCCAAATCGTTGCCTTTCTTCTCCCGCTGCGCAACGTCAGGCCCGGATCAGCGTCAGGGTCCTCATACGGAGACCCGCAGAACACGGCAGGTCGAGGACTCATCGTGCCAGATCCAGCCAATTGGATTGTCCACGCGACATCTTGATATAAGCGAGGAGAATACACGAAGACGGCCCTAATATTGGTCAGGCGTGATCCGAATTCCTTGAGATCCTTCTTTGCCTTTACGCGCAATTGCATGCTTGCCGGAAAGACTCGTTTGAATGCCGATTGGTAACGCGAACGCATACTAAACAAAAAAGCCCTCGTGGAAATCCACGAGGGCTTTTGATGTTTTAAAATCCCGGCGATACCTACTTTCACGCTTTTGGCACTATCATCGGCTCGAAAAGCTTAACTACTGTGTTCGGGATGGGAACAGGTGTGACCTTTCCGATATGGTCGCCGGGAAGGAACGTGCCGTCCGTTCAAGGCGCGACACGCTCATCGGTTGTGAATTGGTAAATGGTTTTCTTGTTTAGCGCTTCAGTCAAGAACGTTGGATATAAGTGGCCAAGCCTTCGCCCGTTAGTACTGGTGAGCTTAACCCATTACTGAGCTTACACATCCAGCCTATCGACCTGGTCGTCTTCCAGGGGGCTTTCGTGTCTAGCACTTACGAAACCTGATCTTGCGGAGGGCTTCACGCTTAGATGCTTTCAGCGTTTATCCTGTCCGAACTTAGCTATCCAGCCGTGCCGCTAGCGCGACAACTGGGACACCAGAGGTTCGTCCTTCCAAATCCTCTCGTACTAAAGAAGAACCCGCTCAAGTTTCGAACGCCCACGGCAGATAGGGACCGACCTGTCTCACGACGGTCTGAACCCAGCTCACGTACCACTTTCATCGGCGAACAGCCGAACCCTTGGGAGCTTCTTCACCCCCAGGATGTGATGAGCCGACATCGAGGTGCCAAACCACTTCGCCGCTATGGACGCTCGGAAGTGATCAGCCTGTTATCCCCAGAGTACCTTTTATCTGTTGAGCGACGGCCCTTCCATTCGGAACCGCCGGATCACTAAGCCCGACTTTCGTCTCTGCTCGACCTATATGTCTCGCAGTCAAGCACCCTTCTACCTTTGCGCTCTACGCCTGATTGCCAACCAGGCTGAGGGTACCTTTGTACTCCTCCGTTACTCTTTGGGAGGAGACCGCCCCAGTCAAACTGCCCAACTGACACTGTCCGTTGCCCGGATTCACGGGATCAACGTTAGAACTAAAGCATATCCAGGGTGGTATTTCAAGGTTGGCTCCGCAAGGGCTGGCGCCCTCACATCAAAGCCTCCCACCTATCCTACACAAAACATACCTCAGCCCAATATCAGCCTACAGTAAAGGTTCACGGGGTCTTTCCGTCATACTGCGGGTACGTGGCATCTTCACCACGGCTACAATTTCACCGGGTCACTGGTTGAGACAGTGCATCAGTCGTTACGCCTTTCATGCAGGTCGGAACTTACCCGACAAGGAACTTCGCTCAGTTTTGTTACTACGCAGTAAATGTGTTCAGCAAAAAGCTTGCCGAGCAAACTTACAAGAGAAGCCTTGGGTTCGTCTTTGGGACTCGACCAAGAGATGCTCAATGCGTGGGCTGATCATTTCTGTCAGCCTCTGCATGTCGCCATGCAGCTCGGACTATATCTTCACTCGCCCCTCGATAACCAAGGAGTGGGTGCCTGGCGTATAGTCTCTGAGGATCCTACTCGTTGAAAAGATTCAACTTTGGTTTCCTGCTGATTATCTGCACCCGTCACATTTTCACTGCGAATCCGTTACGAATTCACGAGTAGTGCGGGATACTCAGACTTTCCAGCATATGGCCAAGTTTTATTAAGGCTGCGTCATGAGCGTGACGTGCGTCAACCTTAGGACCGTCATAGTTACGGCCGCCGTTTACCGGGGCTTCGGTCGCCAGCTTCTCCTCCGAAGAGGATAACCGTCTTCCTTAACCTACCGGCACCGGGCAGGCGTCAGTCTCTATACATCCGCGTACGTGTTAGCAGAGACCTGTGTTTTTGATAAACAGTCGCAGGAGCCGATTTACTGTGGCCTCCAGCAGCGTGAACCACCGGAGGCACCCCTTATCGCGAACTTACGGGGCCATTTTGCAGAGTTCCTTAACCACCGTTCTCCCGAGCGCCTTAGACTTCTCGTCTC
>PVBE011112567.1_pt1 | contig 40217 bp, 35 predicted proteins | sample 1631181 | NCBI WGS metagenome assembly PVBE01 (sample SAMN08397723, study PRJNA350692) | Marine metagenome, whole genome shotgun sequencing project. | isolation source: water | place: Pacific Ocean | collected 2012-04 | reverse complement strand
GCAACCGTACCGACCGTTTTCGGCGAGAGCGCCGTATTGAGAATTCTCGGGTCCGGCGAGGCGCTTCCGCTGGAGAATCTGAATCTCAGCAAACCGATCTATGACGGTGTGGTGAAGATTACCAGCCACCACCATGGGCTGTTTCTGGTGACAGGACCGACCGGATCCGGTAAGACCACGTCCCAGCATGCTATGCTGAGACACATGAATCGTCCGGATCGCAAGATCTGCACGGCCGAAGATCCAGTTGAGATCACGCAACCGGGTCTGCAGCAACTGCAGGTGAAGCCGAAGATCGGTTTGACATTTGCGACTGCGTTGCGTGCCTTTCTGCGCGCCGACCCGGATGTCATTCTCATCGGTGAAATGAGGGATAACGAAACAGCAAATGTAGCTATCGAGGCCTCACTCACCGGCCACATGGTGCTATCGACCCTGCACACGAATTCAGCACCTGAAACCATCACCCGCTTGTTGGATCTGGGTCTGGACCCGGTCAATTTCTCCGACTGCCTACTGGGTATCCTGGCACAGCGATTGATGCGGACGCTGTGTGAGAATTGCCGTGAGTCCTATCAGCCGGACGATAAAGAGCTGGCTCATCTGGTGGAGAGCTATGGTGGCGATCAGTTTCCGGAATTGAGCAAGCAACTGATGGAGGCAAAGTTCAATAAAGCGGTGGGCTGTGAAGAATGCAGCGATACGGGATATCGCGGCAGAGTCGGTGTTCACGAGCTGCTGGTGTGCACGCCAAAAATACAGAATTTGATCTATGGGAGAGCCAGTCTTGAAGAGATCAAAGCCCAGGCAACGCAGGATGGGATGCGCACTCTGAAACAGGATGCCATCAGTAAAATACTAATGGGCTTAAGTGACTACCATCAGTTGCTGGATGTAATCTCCGAATGAGGTCTTAATCTCTCCGGAACCGTGGTTGTGGGACCGTTGCCGATCGTTGCATACGGGTATTGTCAAGAGTAGTCTTAAGAAGGAGGCGAGAGTGCAGTGAGTCAAGACAAACGAACGAACTCCGATAGGAGAAGGTCAGATCGTCGCAGGGTTCAGCGTCTACCAACTGGCGAGTTCATCGAGCGACGGACGTTGGCGCGGAGAACGAGGGAACGCCGGTACTAGGTCGAAAGGAAGAAGTGTCTTGAGTATCGAATCTCTGTCCTGCACAGATACCCGGATACTTCCTCGCTGTTCACCGAGCCTATCTGAACTCTTTCTCGAAAACCTCCTGATTGAAACCGACGATCAGTTTCCTCCCCAGCTTGATGGTGGGGGAACGTAAGTTGCCCGTTGCGCCCAACATGGCCGCCACCGCTTCCTCGGGGATTTCTTTAGCGACGTTGAACTCGGTCACTTTCTTGCCTTTCATGGCGATCAGCTTGGTGGCTTTACTGAGCAGGTCTCTCGAATCACTTTCCTGCAGTTTCCTGCTGGCGGGCGTCTTGTCCTTCACTTCGATCTTGCTGGCCTCCAAAAACTTGGTGGCTTTAGTGCAGGTGGTTCAGCCATTGCGGAAATAATACCAATCCACTTTCTTGGCCATGACTCTTCTCCTCTTTCGACATTCAAGTAGCGTTCTTGTAGTTCTCTATTTAAATCGAATAGTTCACGATGTCAAAGTATGTGCTGTTTGTTTTTGGAAACAGGCTGACGAACTTATCACCTTGATCGGTTAAACTGCCTCAATATAGTCGAACGTCAACAGCATGGAGTGATGAACCGCGTGACGAACCAATCTGCACAAGTCATCCGCAACCGTTACATAAAAAACCAACCTCAGATCGACGGCACGGCGTTCGTGGCAGAAAGTGCGGATTTGATCGGCGCAGTGACCGTGGGCAAGCAAGCCAGTATCTGGTATCAGGCAGTGGTTCGTGCAGATGATGAGCCGATCACGATCGGCGCTGGCACCAATCTGCAGGACGGTACCATCGTTCATATCGATCCCGGTGAGCCCACTGTTCTTGGCAACTATGTAACGGTTGCCCATGGTGCCATCGTCCACGGTGCGCGCATCGATGACTACGTTATGATATCCATCGGTGCGATCGTCCTCACCGGAGCTCACATCGGCACTAATTCGATCATTGGTGCAGGCGCTGTGGTTATGGAAGGCATGGTGGTACCGCCCAATTCACTGCTGGTTGGTATCCCCGGCCGTGTTATCAAATCGGTGACGGAAGAGCAAAGCGCGCGAATTCGGAGCACCGCCCAGGTCTACATTGAGCGTGGCCAGCGCTATGCTGCTTTGCGAGCCAAGGGCTGATCTAACCCATCTAAAACGGGGTGCGCTGACGCTGGCTTTGATCCAGACCGTGTCGCAGAAGGAACTTCAGAGCATTACGCTTGAACGAATCAGGACACTTGGAAAGTGACTTTGTGGTCAACTGCCCGGTGCGACAAGCATGGGGTAGCTGTCGCCGGAAATCACCAAGCGTGCAGTTGGTAGAGACATGGGATGGGGTGTTGATGGAGCGCCTTCGGAGCGCGGTGGAGCCATGGATGGCGGAACCGTGAGACGGGGGCGCCTAGCCCAGGGCAAGTAGCGTAATCAACACCCCATTCCATGTCTCAAGACTCTCAGATACGCCTAACATTCGCGCACACTGCCTGTGGTCTCGTTAGCGTTATCGTGTTTGACTCAGGATCCAAACCGATATCGTATCTTGAAGACCAGTAGATTGCCGAGCGGCGTATCGTAGGCATCGGTGAAGAGATCGCTAAAACTGGCATTACCGAGCGCGCGACCCTGATCCGCGGTCCGCGTGTATACGATAAACAGATCAGACAGAGGGGCGATCTCCCAACGATAGCGCATCTGAAAACTTAGCTGGGAAAATGCAAAGTCATCTGTTGGACCCGGTGGTTTAGGGCTGGCAATTAGATCCCCCGGTCGGTCTGGAATGAGGTAAAACTCCTTTTCTCTCGCCTTGATGCCGAACCACTGCAGAGATAGTCGAAAGCGTTGCTGGGCGCTGATGAAGTAATCCAGATTGACCGCCGGCTGCCACTGTTCCGCTTTGAAGGTGGTGAAGTTCGCGCCGCCCTGGTGCAGCAACCAGCCATCACGATCCTGGTACCTGACGGTCATGGACATGTTGACACGATCGTTCGGTCGCCAGTCGACCTGGAAGTTAGAAGTATATGTATCACCCTTCAGGTGCTCTTCAGTGAAGCCAACGCCGGCGCCATAGGTGAATTTGCCGGTGGAAGACGAATTATAAAGAAGACTGGCCCCCACGCGTTCCTCGATACGGTAGTCCCCATTGCCGAAACTATTCAGATCGTCGTAGGCCTCGGAGAAGAAATTCATTCTTGCCACGATCTGCGACAGATTGTTTAGCGTCATGCGGTTGGAGAACAATATGGCGCCTCCGGTAAACAACCCATCCATGTTTTTTTGCACCGAACCACGGACGTCGAACTGATTAGTGCGAGCCCAACCGAGATTGGAGCTGGTACGAATATGAGAGCTGCGAAGCTGGAAGAAATCGTTCCGGCCGAGAAAACCCAGATCGTTGATATCCACGTGTTCGTCGAAGTAGGCAATACCTACGCGCTGCCTGAGGCCCTGACGGAAGGTATACTCGAAGTCAATAAAGCCGCCATGACCCGTTTCTGCGTTCTCGATGTCCGATGTAAATCCCTGTGCATCCACCTTAAGCTTACCTTCCGGCGTGAGATAGTGAACGTCGATGGAGTGCACCATTGCATCCCTGTTGGGATGCAGAACTGCTGTCGACAGCAGGCCGATTGCGCGGTAGGCGCCCTGTTCCGAATCTTCGTACATTAATCGCGCTACACCGTAGTCGCTGCCATCTTGCCTTAAGTTGATGTCCTGACCCGAGCGTTGAGCATTGAATTTGACATCGTCCTCAAACGCTCCCAGCAGGCCGTAACGAAAGCGACCCATCTGACCCGTTACCTTGGCTGCCCCCAGCAGGTCTACCGGTTGAATCAGCTCTCTTTGGGTTACCGACTCTCCGGCTTCCAACAGTGGTGGTCGTGGTTTACCACCGATCCGGCGGGTGTTGAGCAACGTGATTGGCGCAGCGCTCATACCGACACCGCCACCGCGCGTGTCTGCCCTTGGGGATGCAACGAATACCTCCTGGCCTTCAAGAAAGAACAGGCGCTTTTCCGGGAAAAAAGTTTCCGTGGCGGTGAGATTGATGACCACCTGGTCCGACTCCACGTTACCGAAGTCGGGATAGACGGTTCCAGTCAACTGGAAATTGGTGGAGGGACGCCAGAAGAAATCTGCACCAACCCGGTAACGGGTTTCATCGTCGATCCGGTCGCCACTGACGGCAGAGAATGGGTAGATGCTATATTGCTGCTTGGGATCCACCCCCGTTAACTGCAGTGGCTGCAGCACCGACAGGAATTTAGGGGTGGTATCGGGGAGTGCCGGCCAACCCCACCGTTCATCCTTATAGGCCACTTTGCGCGACACGTATAAACCGATTTTGCGGGTGTCCCCAACGCTTGGCATGGCAACGGTACCCCAGGGAATGAAGAACTCCGCCGACCAGCCGCCAGGGGTTTGCTGGCTGGCGCCCCGCCACGCCCCATCCCAGTCGTTAGAGAACTGTCGCTCCGGCAGCACCGTGCCATCCATCAGGGAGTCCCCCAGATTGATGCCGAACCAATAACCGTAGCGCCCCTCACCTGAGGTATCCAGGGTAATATTGATGCTGTCCCGATTGAGAAGGAAGCCGTCTCTGCCGGACAGACGCATGATCAGGGTTTCCGCCGGCTGAGTCATATCCACTCCCACGTAGAGACCATCCTCGCTGTAAAACAACCGCACCAGGGTGGCATGGGGAACGTCGGCCAGTGTGTCGGGCTCGATTACTAGGAATTCATCGTAAGCAGGTAGTTGCTGCCAGATCTCCTCGGCAAGATTGCCATCGATGCGAGTCGGGGTATCGGCCGCTTCTCTTCTTTCCAGCCGCAGCATCTGCCCGGGGACAATATCCACCACCCGGTCGGCAGCCCGAATAGCGTCGGGGAACATACAGCACAGCAACAGACAATAAACCGAAAAGGCCTTTCTTTTCATGACGTTAGGGTTCCAGTATGCTGCCCCACAATTGCCTGGGCTGGGCTATTGCCGGACAGGAGTGCCGGACAGGACACGTGCAGAGACGGTGTGTCACAACATTTCTTTTTCTATGATCTCCCCAAGGGCACGAGCCGTTTCGCCGACGACCTGCCGGCAATATTTACGGCGGCTGTCGCTGCCCTCATAGAAGGCAGATACCTGATCCCGGTCCTGCCAGTCGACCCGGGCGATCTGGGAACAGTCCTTGCCGCCGAACTCCTTGGTAATCTCGGCAAACGCATCGTCCAGCATATGGCCCACTTTGAACATGCGCGGGTTCTCTTTCTCGTCAAGCGTACCGCGGCTGTATTGGCTGGAAATCAGCGCCATCCCGCCAAGGACGGCGCCACATACATCCCCGGTGCCGGCGATGCCGCCACCGTATATTCCCACTGACTTAATCAGCTCCGGGTTGCTGCAGTTCATCTTTTCCTGACCCACGGCCAGGACCGCCTGACTTCAATGGAAGGAATCGGCTAGAAGTTCCATTGCCCTCTGTTTCATTTCTTCAGGATTCATGTGCTCTCCTTGGATCGGTTTCTTTCTGTAGCTTCACGGATTGATCCGACTTTGCATCCTAACGTAATTAAGGAGATGGAGAAAAGCGGTTTGGGAGTTTTTTGATGTTGGACTCGCCGGACCAGCGCAGGAATTGTGTTTTGCCACACCGGGTGACGTCGGTGGAGTTGTTGACCGGAGTTTGTCGGCAGGGTAACGTGGCCTAGTGTGCTGATGGCTTAAGGTTGGCGTCAGGGGGTGCGTGACATGAGTAGCCGTATCGGCAAACAAGACGACAGGTAACGAAGCCTTGGCCAAAGCCGTCCGTGACTTTCAGATATTTGCCAAACCCGTGGGTGCCAGCTGCAACCTCGACTGCAAATATTGCTACTACCTTGAGAAGGAGAAGCTGTTCCCGGAAGGGCAGTCTCTGCGCATGTCAGACGACATGCTGGAAGAGTACATCGTGCAGCAGATCGATGCCTCCCCGGGACCCGAGATCAGCTTTTCCTGGCATGGTGGTGAGCCGACTCTGCTCGGCCTCGACTATTTTGAGAAAATCGTCGCCCTGCAACGCAAACATCGACCGCCTGAGCGTCGCATCAGCAACGGCATGCAGACCAACGGCACACTCCTCGACGAGAAGTGGTGCCGCTTTCTGGAGCGGGAGGGATTTGCTGTGGGACTCAGCCTGGACGGTCCGCGGAAACTGCACGATGGCTACCGTGTGACCAAAGGTCAGAAGCCGACCCACGTTGAAGTGATGCGCGGCTATAAGCTGTTGCAGCAGCACCGCATTCCCTGTGATGTCCTGTGTGTGGTGCATGCTCAGAACGTTCAGCATCCAATGCAGGTGTACCGGTTCTTCAGACAGATCAAGGCGCGGTACATCGGCTTTCTACCGTTGCTGGAGCATTCGGACAAAGGAGTGAGTGAACGCAGCGTACCGGCGCTGGCGTTGGGCAACTTCCTGTGTACCATCTTCGACGAGTGGCTGGAGCAGGATGTAGGCCGGATCATGGTACAGATGTTCGAGGAGGTGGCCAGAACCGCTATGGGAAAGGAGCACGCCCTGTGCATCTTTCGTAAGACCTGTGGCGATGTTCCTGTCGTAGAACACAACGGCGACTTCTTCAGTTGTGATCACTTCGTCCGAGAGGAGCATCGCCTCGGAAATATCAACGAGATTCCGCTGCTGGAGTTGCTGGAAAGTCAGCAGCAGATAGCGTTTGGCCAGGCTAAATATGACCGGCTACCCCGTTACTGTCGGTCCTGCGAGGTCCTCGAGTTGTGTCATGGCGGGTGTCCCAAGGATCGTGTGCTGCACACTGAGGATGGTGAACCGGGACTCAACTATCTGTGTGCGGGCTACAAAAAGTTCTTCCTACACAGCCGACCTTTTGCCGCCGAACTGGCGCTTCAATACCGCCAGCAGCAAATCGAACAAGGCAGTAAGTCCGGGACAAAAACGGGTCGTAACGATCCCTGCCCCTGCGGCAGTGGCCGCAAGTACAAGAACTGCTGCCTGGGCGTCGACCGCGCACCTTAGTCTGATTGTCACCTGCCCGAATCGTGTCAGGTCTGGAGTTTTTCTGTGAGAAACTCAATGGTACGCTGCCAGGCGAGTTCGGCTGCTTCATAATTGTACCGGGCGACGCTGGTATCATTGTGAAAGGCGTGATTAACCCCCTCGTACATATGGATGGTGTAATCTACCGATGCCTGCTTCAGCGCCGTCTCGAAATCTGCTATGCCACTGTTGATACGTTTGTCCAGACCGGCATAGTGGAGCAGTAGTGAAGCTCTTATTTTAGGCACATCCTCAGCGTCAGCCTGACGACCATAGAAGGGAACAGCCGCCGACAACTCCGGCGCGTTAACGGCCAGTTGGTTGGCCATAGCACCTCCCCAGCAGAAGCCTATGGCACCCACTTTGCCGGTGGATTGAGGATGGGTCTTCAAGTACTTGACTGCCGCCAGAAAATTGTCGAGGGTCGATCGACGGTCCAGCTTGCGCATGCGGGCGCGCGCCTCATCGGAATCTGGCGGGGTCCCCCCCAGAGGTGATAGGGCGTCCGGTGCAATGGCCAAGAACCCCGCCAATGCCAACCGTCTGGTAACGTCTTCGATATGGGGATTGAGTCCCCTGTTCTCGTGGATTACGACTACGGTGGGCAGTTTTGCATCCCCCTTCGGTCTGGCCAGCCTGGCACGCACATCCCCTGTGGCACCGGGGTAGTTTATATAGCGCGTTTCCAATCGAGGGTCATCATCGGCAACGTTTTCGGCCAGAGCATAATTGCTGTCAAGTAACGAAAGCACTGTGTTGGCAGCTGCGGTGCCGCCAGCGAGAACGGTGAGCTTCCTGATGAAGGCACGCCGACCAAGGGATGCATGCTGGTATTCATCGTGCAGGTCGATAAGTTTTTGATCCATCATCGTCACCCTTTGGTTGCTTCACTTTGCTATCTTACTACCCATGCACCGCTTGGCAACCAGGGGCTCAATAGTATCCCCCCGATAAAGAGGATATGATCGCTGCGTCGGAAAGTTCAATTGAGGGCGTATGGTATGGATCGTTTCAAACGGAAGGTTGTGACAGGTGCCGGCTCCGGATTTGTTGAAGCAATCAGCCGTAGGTTCGTTGCCCAGGGCGCTCTGTTTGTGCTGTCGGATATCGACGGAGGTCGCAGCATTTCCTGATCTGCATCATCAAGCCTATCGAATGACCACACCAGCCCCCATGTCTACCCTGGCCATGTATCGGTCGTTAGCCCTGTCGGTATATCTGCCCTCGTTCCTGATGTCACTGTGTCAGGGCAGCGTGGTGCTGATGATTCCCCTGTTCGCCCTCTACCTGGGGGCGAATCCCGCCATCGCCGCCGTGGTCTTCGCCATGCGCGGATTGGGTAACATGATCTCCGATGTTCCCGCGGGCTACGCTGCCGCGCGCGTGGGTGACAAGACCACCATGATGACGGGAGTCACTCTGATGGCACTGGTTGCTTTGCTGGCCAGCCAGTGCACGTCACCACTGCAGTTGGCATTCGCCGCCTTCTTGTTTGGCGGGTCGATGGCCACCTGGATGCTGGCACGACTCACCCACATCAGCGAATCCATCCATGTCTCCCAGCGGGGTAAAGCCATCGCCACCATGGCAGGGCTGCAGCGCTTCGGTAATCTTATCGGACCCATCAGCAGCGGCATCATTGCCGATCAGTTCGGCTTCAAGTACGTGTTTATATGCGTCAGCGTGATTGCATCGGTAGCCCTGGTGCTGGTGATCTACAACGTCAAACAGAATCGCAGTGGCGCCACGGCAGAATCCCCGAGTATGATCGCTGTGGTTCCCCACATCCTGTCCAATCACCGCAAGGTATTCGCAACCGCCGGCCTGAGCGTTCTGTGCCTGACGATCCTGAGGTCCGGACGGCAGTTGCTGGTACCCCTATGGGGCGAGTCACTTGGCCTCAATACAACCGACATCGGTTTGATCGTTAGTTGTGCTGCGGCGGTGGATATGACGATGTTCATTCCGGTCGGATATACATTGGACAACCTGGGACGCAAATACGCCGGTGTGCCCTGCATGGCAATTATGGCCCTGGCCATGTTTCTGTTACCCCTTAGCGACAGCTTCCTGACGCTGCTGTTGGCAAGCATGCTGGCTGGATTGGGCAACGGTTTCGGCAGCGGCATCAATATGACGTTAGGTGCCGATTTTGCGCCGGAACACGAGAGGGGAGAATTTCTTGGCGTGTGGCGCCTATGCAGCGACCTCGGTTCCTTTGCCGGCCCGATCGTCATGGGCTATATCGCTAACACCTTCCTCCTAGCGACCGCGTTTTCGTTTGCGGGTGGTCTCGGTGTCGTTGGTGCGTTTATTATGGTTGTCTTCGTTAAGGAAACGTTGGTTAAGGACGAGTGATTGTCGTCGGTCTTCAATCGTGCAACCAGCAATTGATAACGGGCTCGTTAATTATCGATTGGATTTGCGTGTATCTGAGAGTATTGAGACATGGGATGGGGTGTTGATTACGCTACTTGCCTTGGGCTAGGCGCCCCCGGCCATCCCTGGCCCAAGACACCTGGCTAGGCGCCCCCGTCTCACCGTTCCGCCATCCATGGCTCCACCGCGCTCCGAGGCGCCCCATCAACACCCCATCCCATGTCTCTACCAACTGCACGCTTGGTGATTACCGGTAGATTGACTTGCCGGTTCTGTATCTCGTCAATCAATCAAGTCTGAGGCCAGTGGCACTTCATCAAGAGTTCTGATTCGTTTCAGGGTACTGTTTTGGAGCGCTTAGCAGAAGGGAGTGGGGTTTCCTTTTCGGAGCAATCAGGCGCTGCGCCGAGGGCGCGGAAGGAGACCCGAAGGGGCTCCTGACCAAGTGAGGGAAGCTGGGAGGGCCGCGCGCCGCGGAGAAAAGGAAACCCCACTCCCTTCTGCGAACAATCTTGATCGAACCTAAAGTAAGTGTGAATCCGAACTGACCTCTTTTACCTGAACCTTAACTGTGGTTACATTAAATCGCTGCGGACGAATGGGAGAATAATTATGAGCGCAACTATTAATCAAAATGGCCTGCTGGCGGGGAAAGTGGCTGTTGTTACGGGTGCCAGTCGGGGGATCGGGGAGGCGATCGCGATTCGTTATGCCATGGAAGGGGCTAAGGTGGTGGTTTCTGCGCGTACAGTGAATGAAGGGGATCACGTGTTACCGGGTAGCATCAATGAAGTGGTTAAACGGATTAATGATGCTGGTGGTTCGGCGCTGGCGGTGAGGGCTGATTTGGGGCAGGAGGAACATCGCGTGCATTTGATTGAAGCGGCGGAAGAAGCTTTTGGTGCGGTGGATATTTTGGTGAACAATGCTGCCGTGACGTATTTTATAGCGGTCACCGAATTTAGCGAGAAGCGCTACAAATTGATGATGGAAGTGCAGGTGTATGGTCCGTTTCACCTGGCTCAGTTGGTGCTTGGCAAGATGAGGGAGAGGAAGTCGGGCTGGATTCTGAACGTGTCCTCCGGCGCTGCACAGCATCCCGCCAAGGAGGCGGCCGGTCGGGGAGGGACCGTTTACGGCATGTGCAAGGCTGCGTTGGAGCGATTTACCACTGGGCTGGCGGCGGAGGTCTATCAAGATGGTATCGGTGTCAACGTGATATCACCTGGACTGGTCGCCACCCCAGGCGTGCTGCATCACAAGCTGGTTACCGATCAAACGCCGAAAGAGCGCATCACGCCGGTCGAGAATATGGCCGAAGCCTGTTTGCGGCTGGTTTATGGCGATCCGGCCAGTATGACGGGTATCATCACCCATGCTAAAGACGTACTGGCGGAATATGATCTGGAACCGGCTGAATTGCTGGCGTAGGGTGATATTATCATAGTCAGGTCAGAGGAGAATAGAGATGAGTGTAGATGGAAGAGTGGCAATTGTAACGGGCGCCGGAGGCGGTCTGGGGCGCACCCATGCGCTGTTGTTGGCAGAACATGGCGCCAAGGTTGTGGTCAACGATCTGGGTGGCGGCCTCGATGGCACCGGTAAGGGGGATTCGGCAGATGCCGTAGTAGAGGAGATACGGGGTGCCGGGGGCGTCGCGATCGCCAACAAGGCTTCGGTCGCGGATCGGGAAGGTGCCAAGAGCATCGTCGAAGCTGCTGTGAAGGAGTGGGGCACGGTGGATATCGTCGTGAACAATGCCGGTATCCTGCGAGACAAGTCCTTTAAGAACATGACCCTGGATGAGTGGGATCTGGTGATCGATGTACATCTTAACGGCACGGCGTATGTTACCTGGCATGCGTGGCCGATCATGTACGAGAAGAATTATGGCCGGGTGGTGTTCACCAGTTCCACCTCGGGGATCTTCGGCAGTTTCGGCCAGTCCAACTACGGTGCAGCCAAGATGGGGATGCTGGGCTTCATGAACAATCTGGCCCGGGAGGGTGCTTCCCACAATATACATACCAACTGTCTTGCGCCGGGTGCCGCGACGCGGATGACCGCCAGTGTTCCGGGCAGTAAAGCCGACCCGGACAATCCGGCACCGGAGCGCCATCCGGGTCTGGTTAGCCCGGCGGTGGTGTTTCTGTGCAGTGAAGATGCGCCCAATGGCCGTACCATCCATGCATCCGGCGGCAACTTCTCCTCCAGTTCCATTTTTATCAACGAGGGAGTCAGGCTCGGCGTGGATGCATCCTACGAAGAACTGCAATCCCGTGCTGAGACGGTGCTGGACCTGTCGAAGGCCAAACCGCGCGCACCACGCAGGCCGAACTCACCGCCATAGGGAACGACTGGCTCCCTACCCCTCGAATGCGGCGTCTGTGGTGTTCTACCTGATGCCCGTGGTTGTCCTTGGGTATCTTGAGCAGTGCGCTTCGTGCACGGGACCGGCATCACTTGAAGCTCCGATGAGTAGAAGGGGAACGTACTTGTCTTGGCTTGGGGATCCTAGCAGAAGGAGCTGTGGTGTCGTGCGCGACCCCGGCCTTTTCGGAGCAATCAGGCCGGGCCGCGTTCGGACAGCGCCGAGGGCGCGGAAGGAGGGGTACCGCCATCGGGCCCAACGGGGCTCCCGACCAAGTGAGGGTAGCTGGGAGAGCCGCGCGCCGCGGAGAAAAGGATCGCAGTCGCGCACGACCCACAGCTCCTTCTGCGAACAGCCTTGACCAAACCTAAGGTAAGTGAGGATCGACAGTCCATACTTGTTGCGATCGAGCCACGGGCAGTAGAGTGACCAGCCGATAGTGGTGGTTACCCAAACCCTGTGTCTATCGCCCGTACCTTCGGCATGTATATACCGAGCAGGATGGTAATGACCGCCAGTATGACGCCGCTCGTGGCGAGTCCGGCCTGCACGCTTACCGTTTCTGCTATATAGCCGATCGGTATGATTCCGAGCGGCATCAGGCCGTGGGACATCATGTCGATACTCATGATCCTGCCGCGCATCTCTTGACTCACCTGTAGCTGCACGATGCTGCGGTTCATTGACATATTGACTGCTGAAATAAAGCCTACCAAGCCGATGCATAGCATGGCGAAGGGATAGCTGCTACTGAGTGCAAACAGAGTGATGGCGACTCCCCACACGGAACCAGTTACCAGCAACCAATATCCTTTTTTGCGCAATCCGCCGAGGTTAGCCAGGATTAACGATCCGGCAATGGCGCCCACACCCATGGCTGTCATCAATAGACCGAGATCGTCTGGACCACCAGACAGAACATCCGTGTTAAAAGCGGGTAACAGCGTGTTAATAGAGAGACCGAAAAGAAATGGCATGATCGACAATAGAATCAGGCCACCGACCACCGGAGATCTGATCACATACGTCAATCCCTCGAGAACGTCATTCAGCGGCTTATTCTTTTGTCCCGGGGTGGGTTCACCTGGGTGATCAATACGGAGAACGGTGATGGCCGAGATGAGGTAGAGAGCGGACAGTACGAAGTAGACTAAACCGACGCCGAACACGGAAGTGGTATCGCCGCCCGCGAACATGGCGATCATAAATCCTGCCAGGGCGGGACCGAGGATACGGGCTAGATTCCAGGCGGCCGTATTGAACGCCATGGCATTGAAGATCAGTCGTTCACCCACGATCTCCGGAATGAACGCAGTTCGCGCCGGTATGGAGAGGGCCATGATGGTGCCATTGAAGAAACCCACCCAGATGAAGTCCCAGAACGTCACCCGACCGGTAATGATGATAACCGCCATCACCAGCGTCACCAGTGCGTTACCGGCCGGTGCCCACATGATGACGGGTTTTTTGCGCAGCCGGTCTGCCAGCACGCCACCCGGCAGTGAGAATATCACCTGTGGGAGCATAAAGGAGAGCGTTACCCAGGTGAGATTCAGCGCCGAAGAAGTCATCTCGTAGATCAACCACCCCTGGGCGATCAACTGCATGTTCATGGCGAACGCCGATGCCAGCATGCCGGCCCACAAATAAAAGTAGTCGTGGTTCTTTAGCGATGCGAAGGTGGATTTATCTGCACTCGCCTCCGAGCCCGAAAGAGCCGGCTGATCTGGTGCTGTGCTCACTCGACCTCCTCAGTAATCCACGGCAAGCATGAGCGCTTTGCCGGCACCGTTAGTCACTTACTCGGACTATGCGAGTGCCGATATTGCCACCTGCCAACAGATCAACCAAGGCTCGAGGCGCCTCTTCAAGTCCGTGGAATTCGTCCTGCAATACAATCAGTTCGCCTGACTTTATCCATTCTCTAAGATCTGCCCGTGCCTGCTGGTAGCGTTCGGCAAAATCGAACACCAGAAATCCCTCCATGCGCAGACGTTTATTGACCAGCAAGCCCGGAATTCCTCGGGGACCCGAAGCCGGATTGCTGGTGTCGTATTGAGAAACCACGCCACAGCAGACGATACGCCCGCCATTGTTCATGCGAAATAAAGCGCCGCCCAGGATATCGCCGCCGGTGTTGTCGAAATAGACGTCGATGCCCTTGGGACAGGCGGCTTTGAAATCCTGCCTGAAATCTTCGCTGCGATAGTTGGCGGCCGTGTCGAAACCGAGTTGGTTAACCAGTCGCTGACACTTTTCATCCGTGCCGGCGATACCGACCACGCTGCACCCCTTGATGCGTGCAATCTGGCCCACCAGGTGCCCGACGGAACCCGCTGCCGCTGACACAGCGACGGTCTCACCTGGTTGCGGAGCGCCAACATCCAACAGGCCGAAGTATGCGGTCAAGCCATTGGTACCGAGCACGCTGAGATGGTGGGCCGGGTCATCGGCGCTGTCGATGGCACTGACCTGGTCCGCTGCATGCACCGAGTAGTCCTGCCAACCGGCGGAACAGACCACCAGATCGCCCTCTGCAAAACGATCGTCCATGGACTTGGCGACGCGAGCAACGGCGGTGCCGTTCATCACGATGCCTGTTCTCGGCGCACCGGCATAACTTGCACTGCCCTGCAGCCCGGCGCGGGTGCCGGCAGCGATGGAAACCGCCAGGGTCCGGCAGAGCACCTCACCCTCTGCGGCTTGCGGTAGAGGAACCGTTCGCATCGCATAGTTGGACTCCGCCAATTTGTCTTCCGGCAGCGAATCGATGATCATCTGTCGATTTTCAGGCATGGTAAGGCTCTCCCAGTTGTGTTGATCCTGCTACATAATACCTCACTTTTCCTACCGCCATGGCTGCTGCACAACTTGCCAATCCTGGCTGATCACGCCACGATGGGTGAGCACCCTACGTTAAAGTAAAGCTTAAGCTTGATTATATATGAGCAACGAAATATGATCGATGCGACAGCTCGATACCCTGAAGGAGCAAAGCATGACGTACGAAAACATACTAACTGAAACGCACGATCGGGTCGGCATCATCAGATTCAATCGCCCTCATAAGCTCAACGCCTGGACCGCGGAAATGTCCGCGGAGATCGTCGATCAGATGACCGTTTGGAATGACGATGGCGCCATTGGGGCAATCATCCTGACCGGGGAGGGACGTTCTTTTTGCGCAGGCGCCGATCTGGACGGATTTGCCGAACGCATTGTCACCAGCAAGGAGTCCGGCGAGGCGATCAGCCGTGGGGGCGTGAGCTTGCCCATGTTTATGCAACGTTCAAAGCCCATCATTGCAGCGATCAACGGCTACGCCGTCGGTGTGGGACTCACCATGATTCTGCCGTGTGATGTGCGAATTGCATCGACAGAAGCTAAACTGAGCATTCGATTCATCAAGATGGGATTGATGCCTGAGCTTGGATCCACGCGCATACTGGCGCAACTGGTTGGTCTTGGTAACGCTACTGACATGTGCCTTACGGGGCGCATGGTAGGGGCCGAAGAAGCCCTTCGCATAGGTCTTGTCACTCAGGTGACGCAGCCGGAAGATCTCCTTGCCGTTGCGATGGAGAAAGCGGCAGAGATCGCTAACAATCCACCTAAGGCGGTGATGATGATCAAGGAACTGCTGGCTAAGAATCCACAGGATGCAGATCTCGAGGCGGTTATGGAAAGGGAGGGCCTGCGCGATCAGATTGCCCGCCGCCAACCGGACCATGCGGAAGCCGTGGCTGCGTTTATGGAAAAACGGGCGCCGGTGTTCGGAAAATCCGGGTGACATGATCGGTTCATCCCCGCTGCGAGACCTGCAAGGCGGTTGACGGTTGACAGGAAGACGACTATGACTGACAAGGTAGCGGTCATCACTGGAGCTGGCAGCGGAATTGGCCGGGCGTCGGCACTGGCCCTTCTGGACGCAGGCTACCGCGTGGTATTGGCGGGACGTCGTCAGGACAAACTCGAAGAGGTGGCCCTCGAATCTGCACAAGCAGCCAGCGTTCTGGCCCTGGCGACGGATGTCACCGATCAACAGTCGGTGGTGGCGTTGTTTGATCGAACTGTCGAGCACTTCGGACGTCTGGATCTGCTGTTCAACAACGCCGGGGGCGGGGCGCCACCCGTTGCGCTCGAGGAATTACGTTTGGATCAGTGGCAGCGAGTTGTCGACGTCAATCTCACCGGTACATTTCTCTGTACGCAGCAGGCCTTCCGAGTCATGAAGGCGCAGACGCCGATGGGCGGGCGCATCGTCAACAATGGTTCGATCTCCGCTCAGGTTCCGCGGCCCAATTCTGCCCCCTATACGGCTACCAAACACGGGGTAACCGGCCTCACCAGGTCGACTTCTCTCGATGGCCGCCAATATGACATCGTCTGTGGGCAGATCGATATCGGCAACGCCCTGACGCCCATGACCGCGCGCATGGGGGACGGTGTACGCCAGGCGAATGGCTCGCTGGCACCGGAACCGACCATGGCCGTTGTCAACGTCGCACGAGCACTCGTGTACATGGACAGCCTGCCCCTTGACGCAAACGTTCAGTTTATGACGGTAATGGCCGCGAAAATGCCGTATATTGGCAGGGGTTGACCGGACTGAACGCAGCTCAAGAACGTGCTGCATTGCTGCTAGAAAAAAGGGCCAGGAGAATCGCAAATGACTAAGTCGTTAACCACTGCCGACATGGAACGTATGTTCGAAGAAGTCAAGAACTGGTGCAAGTGGGGTAGTGATGATGAGCGCGGTGCACTCAATTACATCAGCAGCGACAAACGCGCCAGAGCAGCAGCGTTAGTTCAAGACGGTGAATCGGTCAGTTGCGGGCTGGAGTTTCCGACGCGACCCGCGCCGGACAATCCCAATCCGGCACAGCACATGATGGTTGTTGCGGGAGATGCCTGTACTGAGACGGGTGTCCCTGGCATGGAATCAGCAATGGACTACATAGGCGTTGCGTTTCACGGCATGGCGGTCTCACATATCGATGCACTGTGCCACGTGTTTGTGAAGGAGAAGATGTACAACGGATTCGATGCCAGTGACGTGAAGAGTACCGGTGCCCGCAAGAACAGTATCATGGCAGGTAAAGACGGAATCGCCGGTCGCGGCGTCCTTCTTGACGTGCCTCGCTACCGCGGGGTCGAGTATCTCGACATCAATGAACAGATTTCAGCGGAGGAACTGGATGCCGTGGCAGAGGCAGAGCGGGTAGAAATCGAAGAGGGGGATCTTCTTCTGGTCGCCACCGGACGGGATGCAAGGAGAAGGGAAAAAGGCTCCTGGTCACCAAGAGAAGGTTTGGCCGGCCTTAACGGGCACTGCGTTCCCTGGCTTCATCAGAAGCGAGTCGCGGTTCTGGGTTCAGATGGCATCTCCGATGCCATACCCAGCGGTAATGCTGAGGGGTGGCCGATGCCTATCCATCAGTGCGGTATAGTGGCAATAGGCTTGCATCTGCTCGACAATTTGAGGCTCGATCTCGTGGCAGAGGCCTGTGCCGATCGCAATCGCTGGGAGTTCTTTTTTGTGGTCGCGCCATTGCGGGTAGCCAGAGGAACGGGATCTCCCATAAATCCCATCGCAATCTTCTGACACGGGTGGAGCAATAGCTTATTTCTGCTCAGGTCTGACGACGAGGTTCAACAGCCTTCCCGGCACGAATATCGTTTTCACAAGAGACATTCCATCCAGGTATTTGCTGACGTTGTCACTTTGCCTGGCACTGGCAACTACGGTCTCCTCGTCTGCAGCGGCGGGCAGCGTTAGCCGCCCACGCAGCTTTCCATTCACCTGCACGGCGATCTCAATGGTGTCTTCCTTCGTCTTTGACTCGTCGTATTCGGGCCAGCGGGCAGTGCCGAAAAGCCCATCGCCGTGACCCAGCCTGGCATAGAGTTCCTCGGCAATGTGAGGGGCGAACGGCGCAACCAGCAGCAGCAGCGGCTCGACTTCAGCCCGCTTGGGCGTGCGTCCACCGGCTCGCACCAGATTCAGATACTCCATCATTGCTGCGATAACCGTGTTGTATTGCAGCGTTGGGATCTGCTCGGTGGCCTGCTTGATGGTGCGGTGCAGAGCCCGGTCGATTTCCCCGTCGGCGGGGCCGTCCTCTGCTGTCAGAACGCTCTGCCACAAACGTTTCAGAAAGCTGTGCGGGCCCTGGATACCGGTTCCCTGGTAGTCGCCTCCCTGCTCATAGGGACCTAAGAACAGGAGGTAAAGACGCATGGTATCCGCGCCATACTCCTTTATGATCTCGTCAGGTACGATCACGTTTCCCTTGCTCTTGGACATCTTGCGTCCTTCGCGAATCAAAAGGCCATTGGCGCGAAATTTCTTGAATGGCTCTTTGAATTCCAGTACACCCAGGTCGTGTAACGCTCTGTTAAGAAATCGTGCATACATCAGGTGCAGCACTGCGTGCTCGTTACCTCCTATGTAACAGTCGACCGGCAGCCACTTCCTGGTAAGCTCGGGATCGAGAAGCACGTCATCCCGGCCGGTACTGGGGTAGCGCAGGAAATACCAACCGCTGCAGAGAAAGTTATCGGTCACGTCTGTTTCACGGCGAGCCGGTCCGCCACAGGTGGGGCACTCGGTCTCATACCACTCCTTCATCCTGGCAAGTGGACTGACCCCGGAATCATCCGGCCGAAAATCCTTGAGATACGGCAGTTCCACCGGCAAGTCAGCCTCGGGCACCGGCACTGCGCCGCACTTGTCACAGTGGACGATCGGTATCGGTGGGCCCCAGTACCGTTGCCGCGACACGCACCAGTCGTGCAGCCGGTAGTTGACCCTGGCTTCGGCGACACCCCTTCCGCCAAGCCAGTCAACGATGGCTCGTTTACCCTCGTCGATCGTCATCTCGTCGAATTGGCCTGAGTTCACCATCGTTCCGGCGCCCGCGTAGGCTGCATCGAGGGGTGTGTCGGCTGCTTCGCCTGGTCCGGCGATGACGCGAACGATCGGTAACTTAAACTCGGTGGCGAATTCGAAATCACGCTCGTCATGGCCAGGCACGGCCATGATCGCGCCTGTGCCGTACCCCATAAGTACGTAGTCAGCGATCCAGATCGGAATCGGTGACCCGGTGGTGGGATTAACGGCATAACTGCCAATGAAGATACCGGTCTTCTCCTTGTCGACTTTCTCGCGTTCAACCAGATCCCGGCCGGCCACTTGAGATCGGTATTCATCCACCGCGTCTTTCCGATCTTGCGTAGTCAGTTGATCCACCAGCGCATGCTCGGGGGCCAGCACCATGTAAGTCGCACCGAACAGCGTGTCCGGTCGTGTCGTGAAGACGCGAATGACGGCGCTGCTGTCCGCAACGGCGAAATCGACTTCCGCCCCGTCGCTGCGGCCGATCCAGTTCGCTTGTGCTTTCTTGGTGATCTCCGACCAGTCGATGTCGGGGATGTTATCCAGCAGCTCCTCGGCGTATTTGGTGATCTTGAAGAACCACTGCGGCAGTTCTCGCATCTCCACCGTGGATTCACAACGCTCGCACAGCCCCTGGATCACCTGTTCATTGGCAAGCACGGTCATACAGGACGGACACCAGTTTACCGGCGCCTCTTTACGTTCCACCAGACCGCCTTCGAACAGTTTCAGGAACACCCACTGGGTCCACTTGTAGTAATCGGGGTCGGTAGTGGTGACGGTGTGGTCCCAGTCGAACATGCCACCGAAACGCTTGAGCATCTGGGCGAAATTGGTGATGTTCTGCGGGATCAGATCGTTTGGATTCAAACCTATCTTCAGGGCGTAGTTTTCTGAATGGATCCCGAATGCATCGAAACCCATCGGTTCAAACACCGTCTTGCCACGCAGACGCCAGTAACGCCCGTTCACGTCCGCACCGGTGTAGGCGTACATGTTACCGATATGGAGCCCTTCAGCTGAAGGGTAGGGGAACATCATCAGATTGTAGTAGGGATCTTCTGCGTTACGCAGATCTTCATCCGTGAAGGTGTTGGTACCGCGCTGTTCCCACTCCTGCTGCCACTTCAATTCGACAGATTCAGGATCGTAACGGTCTGAATTGGCCGCCATGATGTTCGTCCCCAAGATGGATTGATTCGACTCGTTCAATGATGCCGGGCGCAAAGTGGAGAATTCACTGACCCGGCATTTCGATGGCGTATTATCGACTGATGGCGTCGGGGAGACAATAGCCGCAAGGTATTGCCAATACGGGTCAGCGACAATTCGAAGCCAGGGAAGAACGAACTGCCCCTTAAGAATCTCAACGAAACCACTTGACAGGATTCGTCCTTTGGTTCAGTATTGCACATTACGTTGTAGTACAAAGTATATGGAAGCACAAATATATTTCTCTCACTAAGGAGATACGTCATGAATCCTCTCGTCAGCCTAAAAGAGATCGAAAAAAAGGCTTACAGGTCCACCTTCCAGGATGGGCTGTGGGACATCTTCTTCGGCTTGGTTCTGCTGGGATGGACGGTGCCTGCGCTGTTATCCGAAATTGGCTTTACATCTCCCCTGTACGACTTACTCATGCCGTTGCTGGCTGTTCTGGTCCTGTTCTTCGGCAAGAGATGGATCACGATTCCTCGCATGGGGCTGGTTACCTTCGGTCCGAAGAGACAAGTGGCCCGAATGAGGACCATCATGGTATTGACGCTCTCCCTCGGATTGGTGCTGCTGCTTCTCATAACAAGCAATATGCAGACATCTACCCCCGCTGGATCGACTTGGGACTTCGGACAGGAAGGCTATGGCCGTTCTCTGGTGGCTGGGCTGTTCGCCCTGACTGTATTGAGTGCCACCGCCTATTTCATGGAGTTCTCCCGCCTGTACATCATCGCAGTGATCGTTGGTTTCAGCATACCCGTGGCTGGATTCTTGTCTAACTATGTAGGCGCGCCTCTCGACCATGTTATTGCCTATGGGATTCCCAGCGCTGGAATCATAGTTACCGGGCTGGTGCTGCTGACTCGCTTCCTGCGTGCCTATCCACTGCCGGCAGAGGAGGGAGTATAGGGATGACTAGCGACGACCTGGAAAAGGCACATCCGCTCAGCAACATCGATAAACTCATCCACGAACCGGCTCGGCTGATGGTTATGATCCATCTTTATATGATCGACAGCGCCGACTTCCTCTTTCTGATGCGCCAGAGCGGCCTGACGGAAGGCAATCTGTCGTCGCACCTCGGCAAGCTGGAGAAGGCCGAATACGTAGCCGTCGAGAAATCGTTCGTGGGCAAAAGGCCTCATACCCTGCTGCGTCTTACCGAAACCGGAAGAACAGCATTTCAGCAGTACCACCAGTTGATGAAGCAGGTCTTTGACGAATTGCCGGAAGCATGAGTTGGTCGATTGGCAGGGCGTTAACGTGGGGAAATCAACGTGGCTCGGCCCCCGTGCCCCGTTCAACTTACCTTCGCGACTTCGCCTGCCAGGTCCTTGGTGATGAGTTTGGTCAACTCCAATCGATCGGTTTCCAGGAGACTCTTGACACGTTCCTGATTGACCACAGCGACGATAATGTCACCCACTTCGGTGTTCACCTCGGTATAGATACCCAGCGCCTGCATGCCGGCCGTCTGTTTCTGGTTGTCCTCGGTGGGGCTGACGTAGTGCACCGAGATTGCTTTGTAGCGATAGGTCAAAAAGAGGTGGATCAAAGTCATCAGCCTCTTCTGACGGAAGTCCGTATTGAACGTGTTTTGATCCCGAATGGAGAGGATGTTGCGTTCCCGGCGATCCTGGATGTTGGCAAAGATAACGTTGGCCATCTTTTCCTTGGCGAGATCCAGCACGCTCACTGCGAGCAGGTCTGAACCGGCTCGATGGGGTCTGAGGGACACCCGCAGGGGCGACGGAAGCTGATGATGCCCAGTCCAGATCTGCAACCAGTTCTCCAGCAGCTTGGGTGGCACTTCCGTTTGAATTAGGTGTTGGAACTGGGTGGAGCCCTTGCCCATGGCCTTGGTGGTGGAGGTGCGCCCGGTGGATGCCATGAGGGCACTATCGGAGCGGGGCCCGCCGACGTAAGTCTGCGGAGTGCTGTAGGGCGAGTTGACTAAGCGCAGCTTACGCTGCAACCGCGCCAGTGCCAGCATGCCGTCCTCCTGCAGGGCGGTGGCAAACTCTTCGCCCGCGAGGCCGTCGATCTGGTGTCCGCCATAAGTGATGAAATTGAAGACGAATCCGAGTTTGCCCAGCTCCTTGGGGAAATTCTGCATCTCGGCATCGGTCATGCCGGTGGTGTCCCAATTGAACGAGGGGGACAGGTTATAGGCCAGCATCTTGTTCGGATAGACAGCGTGAATGGCGGTGGCGAACTCTACGGCATCGGCGAGTACAGCGGTCTTGGTTTCCATCCAGATGATGTCCGCAAACGGAGCAACCGCCAGGGACTTGGCGACGGCATATTCGATGCCCCCCTGGATCTGGTAATAACCTTCCGGGGTCCTGCACAGCTCACAGTCCCAGATGATGTTGATGCCCATGGAGCGGGCCTTGTCACGCGCCTCCCGGAATGAACTTCCGCTGGCGAAATCGCGCCACTCTGCAATTGTCAGTTCGAATTCAGAACCTTCGTCGATATGAAATTTCATCACATCTGCAACGGCCTGACCATAGGTCTTGAGACCTGCTTCCATCTGCCACAACTCAAGGAATTTGTTGGTGACCGCGTCGAGCGATTGTTCGCTGCTGGCCGCTTGGCCCTGTTTGAGTTCCTCAATGCTGTCGTCAATGTAAGACAGTAGGCCGAGACGGCCCAGGCACTCAAAGGCTTCGCCATACGCCTCATCGGATATTCGGTAGAGAAGATGACCATTGATGTCCGCGATGCCCTGATCATGGAACCGTTTCAAAATGGCTGCAAAGGCGACTTTGTAACTGGCGATGTCGACGTTGGTGGCTCCGAGGATAAAGGGGTGATCCCGCTCGTCCCCTCTGCCGTCCAGATAGGTCGCTGCTTCGGCATCGGTGCGTGCCACGATGATCCCTGCCACCTTCATGATATCGAGTTGGTAGCGCGCAGCGTTCAGTCTTTTGATCTGTTCATCCTGGGGAACCAGGACCTTACCTGCCTGGTGGCCGCACTTCTTCACGCCGGGTTTCTGATCCTCGATGTGATAGCCCGGTACTCCGGCTTCCACAAAGCGGCGGATCAGATTCATGACGTGGGCTTCACCGCCATGGCCGGTATCTGCATCTGCGATGATAAAGGGTCGATAGTCCACTTGCGGCTGAGCAGCGCGGTCCTCTTCGGTCATTCTGAGGCGAGCGAACTGCTGATTCTTGTCGGCGGCGAGCAATGCACGAACCAGGGCGGAGGCCTCTTCCGGTACCTGGCTAAGGGGATAGCTGGCGAGGTCCGGCCCGGGATCTTCATTGGTCGATCCCTTAGCGGACGTTGCCCATCCACCCAGATAGATGGCTTCGATGCCCATTCTCTTGATGGTGACTGCCTGTCCGGGAGAGTAGGGCCCGAACGTGGTAATGGACTCACCGTTGGCGTACAGCTCCTGCAGACGATCATAGAACTCCCTGGCTGCAGCCCCGGCAACCGGATACTCGCTAACGATGGTGCCCTGCTGTTCGACCACCTGCGCGGTGGAATAAAGACGGGTGATATCCTTAAAGCGATCATCGGCAAACCACTGCTCGGTCATTTCGATATCGCCGCTGTATGTATCCATTACTATTCGCTCCTGTGCGAGGCAGTTGAGGGGAAATCCAGATTTTCGGTGATCCGGGTGCCATTCTCTTTGAAGGCACGCGCATAGCGTTCGATCCTCTCCTTGGCTTGCTGCAGATCATCGTTATTCAAGTTGATATTTAACAGATCGATATACCAGGGGAATTTGCAGCCATCCAACACATAGGTTGCCACGATCTCGCGGGCGATGGGTAGGCTGGTGGTCTTGGAGTCATCGTGCACATCCTTATCTTTGGCTGCCAGAAGCTTGTCATATTCCTCCTGCAGCAATCTGCGAAACAGAGCGTCGCCGAACTGCTGTCCCGCTTTGACTTCTGTTTCGGGATCGTCCTCGTTTAACTTCGCGCCCTTGTGAATCCACTCCCACAAAATACTCAGACGAATCTCGCCGGTGGCCATATCCTCCATCAGGTACAGGATATCGTCATCGTCAAAGAAATCGGCTGGTTTCAAGGCGGCTGCCTGGAAGCCCCGGCCAAATGCGTTGCCGTACTGCAGACCTACACTGAGCAGGTTTCGAGCACCGCGGATGGAGGTGGGACCGTCTTCCAGCAGGACCAGACCATCGGCATCCTGTTGGCTGTAGGTGAGAGGCGCAAAGGAGCGTCCCAACTGATTTTCTTCCCCGGCGTCTTCCCATACCGGCCGCACGATATGCACCATTTTCCAGTGAGCCACCCATTTTCCGCTGGCCCCCTCCTTCTGCTCACGGCGTGCGCCAGCGACCGCTTTCTCCATGCTGCTGTCGACTCCCTGTCGCGAACCGACCGGGATATTGGGCTCCATGCCTCCCTGCCAGAGGGCAAAATTGCCGTTCAGATCGGGTGTGTTAACGGCTCTGCGTACGCGATCCTCGTAGTTCCTCATGTAGCCGTACGTCATGGTGATGGCTTCGATATTTGGGTTGATAAAGTCGTTGTCCCACACCATCGCATCCGCCACGCTGTTGATGTAATCCCATCGCCCGGTGTTGAATCCCACAAAGTGGACGCCGAGGGCGGCGCGGATCTCCATGAGCTGAAAGGTCGCTTCAAGCTGTTCGATCAGGACATAAACCTTGATTGTGCCGGCGGCAAGGTCCAGCTCTTGCTCGAGGGCGCTGATCATGGAATCCCACAGGGCGGCTTCTTCCGCTGTCTGTATTTTTGGCAGGTACAGCGCGATCGACGCCGAGGATTGCTGCAGTGACCGGTAGTTGTTGACCACGTAGAGCGTTATGTCGACGATGGACGCAGCCAGGGCAACGCCGTTCTGATCCCGAATGTGGCGATCATCCAGATGCAGGCCACGGGCACGAAATATCTTGGTGGTAAAGTCCAACTGCTTGCGCCAATCGCTGATGATCTCCCTGCCGAAGAAATCCTCTGCCCATGTGTTCATCTCCCTGGCAACTCGCTCAGCCGCATCCATGAAGATTGCATCCTTGGCGATGGCCAGCTTGAGGTTGCGCTGATTCTCCAACGACATGGTTGTGATCTGCCCGAGTGCATCCTCGCCGTCAAACATCCAGCCGTCCGCTCCGGATAGCAGAGCGTAAGCCACATTGCGGATACTGGTGGCCGTGGCTGCCTCGGGTCTGGCAGCGGGGCCGGTGCCCTGGATCCACTGGCGCTGTAGATCGTGCGGGATGGTGCCGCCTTCGAATTTCCCGTCACGCGCTTCCTGGACAGACAGGTTGGTACCTGCGATCCTTTCATTCGGATCCAGAAAGCTGATTCTCTGCTTGTTTTCAATGCGTGCCAGCCTTCTGTCGATTCTCTTTTTCATCAACCGCTTCTGCTCACCATTGAATCTTGCCAGGGAAGCCAGCACGTTCATTGCTTCAGGGGTATAGATGTCACTATAGGAACTTGCCAGGTCATCGCGAATGATGAGCTGTGCGAGGCTGCCCGTGGCCTCCCGCTGAATGGTATTCATGTATTGCCCTCTGTCTTGTCTGCGCAATCAGCGCATTTTGCATGTGTAGATGCCAGCTTTCCATCCATTGAATTCTGATCTGTCGGCATGCTGCCCGATCAGATTATCGACTCGAAATTGGCGCTGTTGCTGTGAGCTGGATACGAAAATGTGTGGTGCTGGATTTTCTGCATTGTATTCCATAAGACCACACAGATCAGCCTGTTATTCTATCGATCTTACAGGGATACATCTACCATAGTGCGTTTGCTGATGATATACAAACATCATTTTCATCAATAACTCCGTTTTGTAGTTATATACAAATAATGTGCTTATATATGGTCAGGCTGGATTTCTATATGGTCAGGCTGGATTTCTATATGGTCAGGCAGAATTTTGCCGTCATGCCAAGGGAAGTGGGGCGTCAGACCACACTTTCAAACTTCTGCACTACTTCGATGCTGGTGCCGTCGAAGCAGGGGAGAAGCTGGGTCATATCGGGTCTTGCATCCGGCTGATCCAGCTTGCGCGATCTAGTCGCCATCCGCCAGCTTTACGGCGGTGCCGTACGCTAACAGTTCCGCGGCGCCGCCGATGATTACCGAGGTGGTAAATCGAACGCCGACGACGGCATCGGCGCCCAGGCGCGTTGCGTCATCCCGCATTCGGTCGGTGGCCTGTTCCCGTGATTCAGCGATCAACTTGGTATATTCGTCGATCTCGCCGCCCACCAGGGTTTTCAGGCCCGCCATGATGTCTCGGCCTACATGACGGGCGCGAATGGTATTGCCGCGAACCAATCCCATACTCTCCACAATCCGTTTACCCGAAATAGTTTCCGTTGTGGCGATTATCATCGTTTCACCTCCTTATAGGGGTCGATCTGGTAGGACTTTAAGCGCTCAAGAACAACCTGAAGCAAGAGTATAACAAAGCCGATAGCTATGGCGGCGATAAAAACTCGGGGAAGCGCATCCTCGTCCGGGTTGGTAATGAACTCGAAGGCGCCGTACAGCAGCAGGCCCAGGTAGCCCCCGATCAGCATGACGATACCGCCAAAACGTACCAGGCGATTGAATGGATTGCGCCACATCTGACGCAACAGTTCATCGGTGGGTTCATCGAAGGACATGGTTTCCAGCCGGTCGCTGCTGCGGCGCAGTTGTTCATACTCATCCCGACAGTCGCTGCAGCGGATCAGGTGATCGTTGATCTCGATGGATTCTTCCTGGGTGAGTTCCTGATCGATGAGCCCCATAAGAAGACCTTTGAAGTGACCACACTTGCTATCCGTGTTCATGTCATTTCCTGTATTGGCGATCGGCTTCCGGATTCCCGGCATGCTCGGTATAGAGTTCTTGAAAGGCCTGGCGTGCACTGTAGAGACGGCTCATGACCGTGCCTCGTGGGATGTCAAGAATGACACTGATGTCCGCATACTTCAGATTCTGAGTGTATTTCATGGTCAGAATCTCCCGATGCTCCAGCTTGAGTTGGAGCAGGCATTTCTCGACAACGGCGCGTTCCTCCCGTTTCTCCACCAGATCCACTGGGTTCGGCCCATCACGGTCCTCTCGCTCCGCTTCACTCTTACGGTAGTTGGTCGACGTTTGTTTGCGGCTGAGTAGATTGAGGCAGGTATTGCGCAGGATGCGATAGAACCAGGGATAGAAATGGTCCAGTTGCGTCAACGCCGGAATCGCAGCAAACGCCTTGCAGAAGGATTCCTGACAGACGTCCGCGGCATCCTCCCGATCGTGCAGAAGAGCAAGCGCATGCATGAAAGCCTCCTTCCGGTATTGCTGCACCAGGAACTCAAAGCCGCGTGGGTCCCTGTGGTGAAGACACAGTTGTATGGCGTGCTGTTCGTTCATCTCGATCAATCGCATCTGTTACTAAACAGCTTGCACGGGGAAATATTCATCGCCACAACACAGCCTATTGACATTCGCAACTGCGGGACCACCGACTGGATCCGTTGGTAGGCTCTTCATAGCTTATCTCGTGGGCTCTCATGGAGTGTGTTGAAACTCGAGGTCTGCAGCCAGTAGTCTATTGGTGTGCGCGATCTCCCTATCGGTCCGCTCGGCATTCCAGCCCAGCAGAGTGGCCATCTGCTTTGCGATCGGCTCGACGATTTCACATCGTTCAGTGCTGTAAAGTGCCGCCCTGGTTCTGCGGTAGACGACATCGGCAACCGTGCAGGCCGCTTCCATGGTAACGGCCCACGCGACCTCCCCTTGGATAAGGCTGCTTCCCGGGAGCACCGGTTGCGTAGACAAGTTGACTATGTCGCTTGCCTCCGTTCCATAGAGTCGCACCAGGCGATCACACGCTGCCGCATCGAGATTACTGCTTTGCTGCAGCAACTGACTTAGCTCGAGCAGAGACTGGCTGAAATCACCACCGGGAAGGGGTGGTAGATCATCAGTTGCAGGTAGATCTCTGGCTAGAACTTCGCACACCTGATCTACCGCTTCGATGCCCATCAATCGATAGCCGGTCAATTTCCCCCCGGCAATGCTGATCAAACCGGCTTCGCTCAACCAGATCTCTTCCTTGCGGGAGATCTCCTTCGATGACTTGCCCGGTTGTTCCACCAGGGGACGCAGCCCGGCCCAGGCTGCTATACAGTCGGCGGCGCCGAGTGGCGCCATAGCAAAGTAGTCGGTAAGGGGTTGCAGCAGGTAGTCCACTTCCTGGCGCTCAACACTTGGCCACAGGGTCGGCGCAGCGTGGAACGTATTGTCGGTGGTACCGATAAAAACCACATCTCCCCGGGGAATCGTAAAAATGTTGCGCCCGTCCCGGGTGTTCATCACCAGCAAGTGGTCCACCGGGAGTTTGTCTCTGGGCAGAGAGATATGGATGCCCTTCGCCAGATGCAGGGTCTGTTTGGTTCCCAGCACTGGGCTTTCATCCATCCGGCAGACCATCTCCACCCAGGGGCCGGCCGCATTGACGACTGTTCTAGCCTCGACCACGAACTCTTCGCCGCTCTGGCTGCAGCGACATCGAACGCCCCTGATCTTGCGCTGCCGAGTGGCGAGGCCCGTTACTTCTAGGTAGTTGCCCACCACAGCACCACGGGCGGCCGCATCGCGCACGTTGGCAATCACCAGGCGCGAATCGTCCGTCAGGTATTCACGGTAAGCACATGCATAGGGATAGGTTTTTCGATCCAGCAGGGGAAACTGGTCGGCAAGGGTTTGGCCGCTCCAGTTGCGGTGCAGATCCGCCTTCGAAACGGCACCCAGCTTTTCGTAAAGGGTGAGTCCGGTGCGGAACTTGGTAAGGGTGGCCCTGGAGCGAGCCGGAACCACCATCCAACACGGTTCAGCCAGATGGGGCGCCATGCGGTTGACGTGTTTGCGTTCCCGGGCTGTTTCCCGCACCAGGGCGACTTCCCCCATGGCCAGATAGCGCAATCCGCCGTGAATCATCTTGGTGGAGCGACTGGAAGTGCCGGCTGAGAAGTCGTCCTTTTCGATCAGCGCCGCGCTTAGACCTCTTCTGACGGCTTCCCGGGCGATACCGGCCCCCGTGATGCCGGCACCGATAATGACACAATCGAACGTTTCATGTTGCAGTTCACGGATTGTCGACTGCCGTCGCAAACTCGATAATTGGGTTGAACCATCCATCTGTTCCGACTCCCGGCTCCCTGGTCTGTCCCATCCGGCCATCCTATATAAATATTGTAATACCAGCGTTTACATAATGCATGACTAGCTGGTTTTTTCGACAAACTGCCCGGGCTAGGCGCCCCCGGCTAGGCGCCCCCGGCCTGCTGCCTCGTCATTGGATGGTTATGCACCATTTGCAGGCTAGCGATCCTGGTGTGGACCCCTCTGCAGTGAAGCGGGGCGTACGGCGGCTCGACCCTCGGATGTGATCTTGCTGACGTCGATACTGTCGAGGGGATCTTTGCCATCGAGAAACATTGCCAGGTAGGGTAGCTGATCGAGTCCCCAGAAGAGTTCCCCATCCACCAGCATGGTGGGGATGCCAAAAACCCCGGCTTCAACCGCAGTCTGGGTCTCTTGCCGCAATTTGAGTTTAGCCGACGGCTCGTATGCTGCAGACAGAAGCGCATTCCCGTCGAGTCCGGCCGACTGGAGCGCGGCGCCTATGGTTTCGGCATCACCCAGGTCTTCACCTTCAGCCCAGCCCGCTGCAAAGATGGCGCTGATCACATCCGTTTGCCTGTCTTGTGCAACTTCAGCCAGAGAAACCCGTAACGCGGTCAAGGGTCTGAAGGGATGGTAGCGTGGCGAACGAAAGGGAATCCCTGCCATGGCGGCAAAGCGTGCACACTCCTTGAAGACGTGCTGGCCTTTGGGTGGGATCTCCGCCGGACCGAGGTGTCCCCAGTAATTCAGCAGGCCGGCAAAGAGAACCGGCCTGGCCACGATTTGGACCTTCCTTGGTGTACAGACTTCCGGCAGACGCAGCCAGGCAAGGTAGGCGTAAGGCGATAGGTAGTCAAAGTAGAAATCGATCGAGCGTGTCATATCAACTCTCGTGTTGTCACTGCCGGTTTCTAGTCAGGTAGAAACGCGCCTGCATCGACGTCCAATATGGTGGTGGCGTAGCGCTCAAATATCGCCGTGATCAGCTCTTGTCCGCGATCATTCAACTTGGCCAAGTCTATATCGTTCTGATTGCTCACCATGAAGAACAGCAGTGCCAGGGTCGACAGGCGGTAATCTTCCCAGCAGCGATCGAAACTGTAATCGCCGACGCCGTTACTGATCAGTTGATCGTGATAGTAGTGCACCATCTCCCGCTCCAGCTTGCGGCGCACCTCAACCGGAAAGTTACCACTTAAGAAATAGGAGACATCCAACAGGCCGACGCTGCGGTGCACCAATTGCCAGTCGATGACGACGAGCCGCGTGCTATCTCCTGAATCGTCGAAGAGCATGTTATCGAGGCGATAGTCGAAGTGAGCAAGGGTCTTGGGCCCTTCGTTCATTCGTGCGAAGACCTCCTCGAAGTGTTTGCCGAATCGGTCACCAATATCGATGAATCCAGCTGGAAACTCCGCCAGTTCGTCGCCCTGTTTTGCCAGCAACGCGGGCCAGCCGGCTTGGTATACATCTTTCAACAATGCGATGTATTCGGGGTCGGCACTGTCCGGTATCCAGTCGAACTGGGCAAGCTGCGGGCTTTGCCACCAGCCGCCGTGCAGCCGCGCGACCTCCTGCAAAGCAAGTCGGGCGTCGTCAATAGAGCAGGATGCCAGTTGATCTCCAACCCGCGTGTGGGATAGATCTTCCAGCAACAGGATATACGCATGGCGGTCCGCATCGGCGGCGTTGTGATAGACCGCTGGTGTGCTGATACCGGTGCGTGCTGCGACCTGCTGGTAGAAGTTGTGCTCCCGCCCATACAGATCCAGAAGCTCGGCGATACTGCGGTAGGCTTCATCGCTGGTCGGAATCTTGGCTATCAGGGAGCGGGGACAGGCAGCGGGCGGTTCACCGTCAAATTCCAACGTAATCCTGTTCAGTTCGCCGATGAACCCGACTCCCTCACCGATGCGTTGCTTGCCAATGGCCTGTACCGTTGCCCCGCCGCTCAACCCGGCTTCAGCCAGAACGGTTGTCAGCCATTCAGCAGTGATTTCATCGCTGCTCGTGGGGATCTCAGTCATGGCGACGATCTTCCCTGTTTACACAATTGCCATCAGAGGATACCACTTCGTTCGAGAGGCGCCTCAAAATCGAATTCAGGCTTTGTCGTTGTCGGAACCGGCCAACGGGCGGTTTTTCGGGGCGGATTCCCGCTCGCCACGAAAGTCACCAAAAGGTCCATCGCGCCATTCAAGAGCAGCTTTCAGTCCCTCTTCCCTCACGTGGCGACCGAATTCACTGGCTGCCGGGCGATGTTTGGAAAGCGCTTCTACATCGGTACCTGACATCAACCCGGTACGAATGCCCATGATTTCATATTGCCGATTGACCGCCCGCTTGTTGTAGTTGAGCAAATCGTTATCAATATGCCCCATGCGACGTGCAAACATCTCGGTAAAAGCGGGCAACTCGTCTGCCGGGACAGCGTAATTGGCCCAACCCAGTTGCGCCATCTCCGTACCGGTAAACCAGTCCCCTGTGTAGGCGAACTCGCGCGCCTTGACAGGTGGCAGAAACCAGGGAGCCCACATCATATCCATGGTGCCCATGGCTCGAACCGGTGGATAGCCAATGCGTGCATCCTCGGCGACGATACGCATATCGCACATGCTGGCGAGTTCTGTGCCACCAGCCAGACAGTAGCCGTGGATCTGACAGACCACCGGCTTGGCCAGTTCCCAAATGGTCCAGTGACCCATCAGCGCATGGCGCGACCAGTCGTAGTGCTGTGGATGGGTTGAGCCCGTGTCCGGCATGCCGGATCGCTCACTGACATAATCGCTTTCCTCGGGGGTGGGAGCCAGGTCATAGCCTGCTGAGAACGAGCGTCCTTCCGCTTTCAGGATGATGACGCCGATATCCTTGTCCGCTTCCGCTTGCTTCATGGCGTCGTATACCTCGCCGCGCAGAGCGTGACTGAGGGGATTCAACTTCTCCGGTCGATTCAGGGTGATGAAAGCCAACCGGTCGTCTGTTGCATAGATTATATTGTTGTAGCTCAAGCTCTTTTCCTCCAAGGTTAAAGTTGGCAGAGTTTATTATCAATCGACAGTGAGAAGCAAAGCATACGACAAACGGACACGAGTCGCTGGGCAGATATCTGGAACCACCCATTATGGAGAAATCGTGGAACGTGAGCGAAGTGAAAGTTTTTCCTGGACCAGCCCGTCTAATATGAGGAGACTGTGAGTTCTCAACGATTGAGCAGCCATGCAAACTGCAATGTGTAGACAGGCACGGCAAAAAAACAAAAAGAGCTGAAAGAATAGTAAAAGGCAAAAAAAAGGAAGTTCAAGAAAACGTAGCAGATTCCTATATCCCTGAAATAGGAAGTCACCCATGCACATCTGGACCAAGTACCTGACAGCAATATCAAGCGGTTGTATTTTCCCTGCCGCTCTCATCTTTGCCAACAATCCCGTAGATGAAACTGACTCGCTGCTCGAAGCCAATGAGGCAATCAAGCAGCATATTGAAGCTGACAATTTCCATGAGGCGCTGCCTCTTGCCGAAAGGGTCGTTGCGTTGGTGACGGGCATGACACCGTACCAACCAACTGATCTGGTCGCACCACTTCATAATCTGGCGATCATCCAGCAAAGGGTGGGTCAGGTTTCCGCTGCCCAGGAGAATCTAAAGAGGAGTATCAGGATTGCCGTCGATGCCGAAGGCGAGTATGCACCCGGTCTGGTTAGACCGTTGCGCTATCTGGGCAGATTGCACTATGAGAACCAGGACTATGCAGAGTCGTTGGCTGTATTGCGGCGCGCGCAACACATCACCCACAGAAATCATGGTGTCTACTCCTTGAATCAACTCGGCATCGTCAATTCGATAACCAACAATCATCTGAAGACCAATGCCTTCGTGGCTGCAGATGTACAGCAGCGCTTCTATTACAAGATCAATGAGATCAATTTTGGTGCCGACGATGCACGCATGATTCCGGCCGTGACCAAACTGGGTAACTGGTTCAAACTCAGTGGCCAATTGCCAGCCGCATTGAAGATGTATCGAAAATCCCTGTTTCTATTGGAGCAGCAGGGCAGTGACTCTGATCTGGAGCTGATCGAACCCTTGCGCTCAATTTCGTCGACGCTGTATCTGCAGGGAGCCTGCTGTCCCGATGAGCCCCTTGATCGTGCTTTGGACATTCTGGCTAGCCATCCCGTCAGCGACGCAGAAGATCGCGTCGATGCGCTCATACACCTGGCAGACATGTCGCTGCTGAAGAAAAATGAGGACAGAGCGAAAGAACTGTATCAAAAGGTCTGGCACATGCTGGCATCCAACCAGAACGGCCACAAGAGTAAAGCGCTTTTCGGTACGCCCACGCGTTTGGGTATCAGCCGAAAGGATGATGTGGTCAGTGCGTTCCGTACCGCACAGAAGGGGTATTTCCGAGGCAACCCGGAGGTCGTTTTCCTCAATGAGCCGTTGGACGATGCAGCTGCAGAAGATGGTCGAAATTCGCCGCGCGGGCTGATTGGCACGCCTTTGCCTTTATGTTTTCCGCAGCTCTTGGATCTTGCCAAGGTCAGAGGCGAAGAGCAGCTTGTCGACTATTATGTGGATTTCGATTTCACCGTGAACCAGGATGGTCAGGTGCTTGATGTAGCGGTGGTCGACAGCAATACGCCGCCAAGACTGGGCAGGTATGTGAAAAATCTGCTGCAGAGGACCCGCTTCCGACCGCGTCTTTCGGAAGGAGAACCGGTTGCATCGGAACACGTGGAGCTACATCAGACGTTCAGGACCGGTCAGGGAGTCGACCATCCAAGCGACTCGCCTATCGCCGACAGTAATGCAGCGGTATTCCAGGGATGCCAGATATTGGCATCCGCCTCTTGAGTGAGCCTGATCGGGGCACACAGAATCTCACCCCATGTACCAGCTAGCTCAGTGACTTGAGCCAGTCGAGCGCACAGATTCTCACTCCATGCACCAGCAAACTCAGTGACTTGAGCCAGTCGAGCGCACAGATTCTCACCCCATGCACGAGCAAACTCAGTGACTTGAGCCCGTCGAGCGCACAGATTTTCACTCCATGCTCCAGCTAGCTCATTGATCGGTGCGTGAAGTTTCCACTGCGCCCGCTGCCCGGATTTACTCCTTTGAAACTGCTATCATCCGGGCCTCATCGAGATACCAGGGGGGAAAATGGCGCAGTCAGACAGTCTTGCGATGCGCACCAAACTCGCGTTCGGCATTGGCGCAACAGGCGAAGCATCGACCAACTGGATATTCAACGCCCTCACCTTTTTCTACTACAACCAGATACTGGGGCTTTCCGGCACCATGACGGCCCTGGCAGTCACCATCGGCATCGCGTCCGATGCAATAACCGATCCCCTTATGGGCTCCATCTCGGATCGGTACCGCTCCCGCTTTGGGCGCCGGCACCCCTTTATGTTTGCCGCGCCCGCCCCGTTGGTACTAACCATCTATGCGATCTTCAATCCCCCGGGTGGACTAGACAGCACCGGGTTGTTCCTCTGGTTTGCCATCTTCACGGTGGGAATGCGCATCTGTCTAACCCTGTTTGCAGTTCCCCACCTGGCCATGGGTGCCGAGCTTTCCGACGACTATAACGAGCGTTCCAAGGTGATGAGTTACAACAACGTCTTCACTTACCTGGGCGTATTCGTCATGCACGTGGTGGTCTGGTGGGTGATCTTCCCGGCATTCGACAATGGCAGGACGAATCAAGACTCCTACCTTCCCATCGTGTTTTTCTGCTGCAGTTTGATCATGGTGTCTATTCTGACTTCCGCCTATACGACCCTCGATCAGCTTCCACGCATGAAGAAGATACCAGAGGACCTGCCGCCCTTCAGTTTCCTGCAGTTGTTCAGGGAGATGTGGTCTGCCATCTCCAACCGCCACTATCTCTTCCTGTTGCTTGGGTTTTTCTTCCTGGCTGTGACGATCGGCACCCATGAGACCCTGGGACTCTATATGGGAACCTTCTACTGGGAATTCACCGATTACCAGATGGGCTGGCTGATCATGAGCAATGTATTCGGCTATACGCTCGGATTCATGGGCGCGGCCCGGCTGCATTCCTGGATCGACAAGCGGGCCTCCATCGTGCTGACGGCTGCTGGTCTCAGTGTCTTCTGGTCGATGGCAGTGACCCTGCGTCTGTTCGATCTGGCGCCGGCCAATACCACCTGGCAACTAGTGACGTTCGTCATCTTCTGGGGTACGTTTTCATCAGCTTGCGGCTCCATTCTCAATATCAGTGTCATGTCGGCACTGGCTGACATAGCGGACGAACATGAACTCAAGACCGGCCGACGACAGGAAGGGATTTTCTATTCTGCGCGCACCTTCTTTGCCAAAAGCACCAATGGGGTCGGCCACATCGTGGCGGGCATTGCCCTTGATGCCATCGAGTTTCCGACAGGCGCTGTGCCCGGCAGTGTTGATGCAGACAAGATCTTCGCTCTCGGTGTAATCGACGGACCGTTCGCCATGGTATGGGGGCTCGTGGCCGCCTGTTTCTATGCCGGGTACCGCATCAACAGGAAATACCATGAGGACATCCAACGGCAACTGGCTGAAAGAGCAGCAGCAAGCCAGGCACAGGAAAAACCATGAGGGCATCCAGCGGCAACTGGCTGAAAGAGCAGTGGCAAGCCAGGCGCTGGAAATACCATGAGGGCATCCAGCGGCAACTGGCTCAAAGAGCAGTGGCAAGCCAGGCGCAGTAGGCATGGATCAGACGATTGGTGGAATTGCTCAAATACTGGCATCTAACGTTATGGGCCGATTCGAGGAGCAACGCTAATTCCAATAAAATCAATTAGTTAGGAGTTGGCATGGATGATGCGTAGTTACTGCCAGCCAATACAAAATGGGAGCATCCTGATGCACAGAGCAATTCAGCACAGTCGCAGCATGGGCTGGCACCTCAAGATACTGTTTACAGTTGTGGCGCTGTTCTGCGTGATGGTTGGGCTCATTGGGCTGATCCTACCGGTGATACCGGGGGTGGTGTTTCTGATTGTCGCCGTCCTGCTGCTTTCCCGCGTTTCTCCCAGACTGGCACGATGGGTCAGACAGAAACCCGAGATGAACCGCGCCCAAAACCGGTTCGATGCCATGGGTCGCATGAACTGGGGTGAGAGAGTCAGGTTGTGCTTTTGGATGACCATGAGTGGGATTCTGCACGGCACTGTCATCGCCGGTTCGATCATTTCACGCTGCATGCGTCCTCTGCGAAGCGGATCATCGAGATAGCCATCTCAGTAATCCGTCACCTCCCCATCGGTTGAAACCGAGCTGCGCGTCTCACTGGCACCGATTGTCTGCCATCCCATTGACAGGGGCGTACAGGATGATAGATTGCCATCTGAACTACCGTTTCAAGCGGCGCAATTTTCGATGGAATCGTGGTAAAGTACGCCGTTGATAATCGCGAGACCTACTCCATTAGGCGATACATGCAAATCAGGCATTTAATAGTCGTTATCTGTGCTTCGTTGTTTATTGCATGGGGTTTACCGTCTGCAGAACCCGCAGATAGCGGGGACGTCACAACTTATTGGGTGTTGAGCAGCTACACAGATCCCGAGGATGCGTTTCAGGAACGGGATCGAGTTGAATCTGCTACCGGCATGACGATCTTTGTAGTGCGGGCGATGGTGGATGACGTTCAGCGTTATCGATTGCTCGTGAAAACTGCTGCAACGGCTGCCAACAGAGAATTGCAGGAAATGAACCTGGGATTCTACGGCATTTCAGATATATGGACGATCGACCTGACGCAGCCGGTTGCAGACGTTGAGGTCTTTGCGGCCGATATAGCCGCAGCTGAGGAGGAGGCGGCGGAGCCTGCCGTCGAGGAAAGAGCTTTACCGCCATCTGAAATCGCCGACGTCATTGCCAGTTATTGGGTGTTGAGCAGGCATCCGGACCTGCAGGAAGCATTCGACGAGAGGGACAGAGTGGAAACCGGCACCGGCATGATGGTGTTCGTTGTCCCGGAGACAGTAGATGACGCCCAGACCTACAGCCTGTTGGTAAAGGCGGCCGATTCAGCGGCTAATCGAGAACTGCAGCAATTGAATTTGGAACTCTATGGCGTTACCGATATCACCTTGCTGGACGTACAGGGGCCAATAGAAGCCATCGAGATTACGGAAACAGCCATAGCTGAAATACCTGCGGAGGTACCCCCGCCAATAGTGCCGGTTGAACCCCCCACGCTACCTGTTGAAACGGAAGTTGTCACCAGCATCGAAGTCCCGGCACCGGTCGTGGAAGAGGAGATCAGCGAGGTCGAAGAGGAAGTTCCGGAGCCGGTGGTGGAAGAGGTGGCCCGTAGCACTGACGCTGATATTCCGCTCCAGGTTGAGGAGGAGACGACGACCGGTATGGCGACGGCTGTTCCGGCACCCGCGGTAACGGAGGAAATCATCACGGCGGCGGCGGACATACCCGCGCCGCTGTTGGAGGAGATCAGCGCCGTCGAGACGGTGACTGCAACGCCAACGATAGAAGAGGAGATTGTCGTCGTCGCAGCGGACATTCCAGTTCCGGTACTTGAGGACATGGCCCGGAGCGAAGCGGTCGTGCCGACCCCGCCGCTGACGGAGGAGATCAGCGTCGTCACGACGAACATCCCAACTCCCGCTGTGGAGGAACAAGTCACCAGTATCGAAGTGGTACTTCCGGCGCCTGTGGTAGAGGAGGAACTGGCCGTTGCTGCTGCCCAAATCCCTATGCCGCCAGATGTCGACGAAGTTACCGGCGTGGAGGAAGTGATTCCGGCCCCATCGATAGAGGAGGAGGTCGTCATCGTTGCGGCGGAGATTCCAACCCCGCCGGCAGAGGAAGAAGTTACCAGTGCTGACGATGTAATAGAGGCACCGCCTGTAGAGGAGGAGGTAGCCGTTGTTGAAGCGGAAGTTCCAACGCCGCCGGTAGAAGAGGACGTCCCCACCATCGAAGACGAAATCCCGGTACCGGTGCAGGAAGATGAGGTAGCAGTGGTTGAAGTAACCCCAGTAGAGGAGGAGGTAGGCAGCGGTTGAAGTGACACCCGTAGAGGAGGTCGTCGCACCGACTGAAGAGGAGATTCAGGCCACCGCCGCAGTGAAAGCCGAGGCCGGCACGTATGTTCAGATGGGGTTGGCTCTGTATGAGGATGGAGAATATGACGAGGCTGTTGTCAATTACAGCCGGGCAATAGCGCTAGATCCTGAGGATGAACACACCTACTACAATCGTGGCATGGCCTACAAGAAACTCAGGCAGTATGACCAGGCGATCGATGATTATAGTCAAGCCATCATACTGAACCCGGATTACAGTAATGCGTACAACAATCGAGGCATTACCTACCGCAAATTGAAGGATTTCGACCGAGCTACCAACGATTATAAGAAGGCGATCGAGCTGGATCCGAAGAATGGCCGAGCCTATTACAACCGCAGTAAGATTTTCTTCTTTCAGATATTTCCCGTGCTCATGGTATTGCTGGCCGCTTGATCTCGTCCGCCTGAAATCGATTATGAGTCCGAGCCATTTTCCTGCCTCAGGTCACTCTCCAGTTTAGTGCGGAGTCGTTTCCTGCATGCTTTGATATCGCACTCGTCTGCGTACCTGCAACTGAGCTGTACGTCGGTTACTTCGTCGACATCCACGTCCAGCAATGACACCAACATGATCTGCTCCTTCTCACGCTCGGATTTTGCCTGCATCAAAAGGGAAATCGTGTCCTTGCCTTCGACGAAGCGCTTGCGAGCAACTGCAGCGACTTCCTTGAAATCGTATTGCCCCATGCACTTGTGTAATTGATTGCTCATCGGAACGCCCTTATTTCCGATTTATTCTGCCACCCGATTCTGGCGAGTAGCTTTGCCGGCCGTTTACAATTCGGGCCCTGTTCTGGCGAGGACACTATCCTGAATCTCCTCATGTATGTCAATATAGGAGAAAGGAAGATGCCGGTTGCAGAGCATCTCTCGAAAGGGATATCACTCATCATCGATCTCTTCGATGCTATAACCCTCATCCGGCTTGTCGATGGGTTTTTCCGGTCTGACGGTGCTTGCCGTCGCTTCAGTGGCTGCAACTCTCGAGTCTATTGCCGACTCGATCAGTCTGATTCTCTGCGACTTTATCTTGGTGCGCCAATCGTCACAGCCTTCGAAGTCAAAAGTCACCAGCGTCTCCGCACAGCGGCTTGTCAGCCGCTGACCTAACATCTGATCTCCGCCACCAAGTGCAGTGGTGTCGAGGTTGGTGGTAAGAAACGTGCCTGCTCTACCCAACTCATAGCGCCTCTCCAGCAGGTGCAGCACTATGTGTACCTGCTCGATATCGCCCTGTGGATGAATATCGTCCACAAATACGATCCTGGCATTGTCGATTGCGTTCATGGCATCGCTGCGGTGATCACTGGTCCTACAGATTTCATAGAGCTCCTTGAAACCAAGATAGAGCATATCCGTTGGCTGATACGGGTACTGCCGGATACGTTGTTTCAAGTCAGAGATGTCAGCCCAGAATTGTTCTCGCGGAGCATGTGACGCATTGATGCCCTTGTCGCCGAGTTCCACCCAGCCGACATTTTCATCCGGCGCGGTATCTTTCAATTCTTGACCGGCGATGCTCTTTGAGTATCGTTCAAACGCCTGGCTGATGAGATCGCCCAGTCCCGCCTTTACCGTTACCAACTTCTCTGCCATGAGATCCTGGACCTGCAGACCGTAGGCCGCCATGATGTGTGTCTTGCCAACCCCTGGTGGCCCATAGAGATAGGCGCCAACAGTGGGTAGCAGTGGATTGTGCTGATCACATACCAGTCGGTTTCCCTCAATCAGCATACGGAAAAACTCGATGGCTCGATCGTGTACCGGATAGGGATTGACTATATAGAGTCTGCTCATAAACTATAAGCCATTGATATTATTATGGAATATATGATATTTCAGGTATAATAGTGCACGAAAAAGTCCCGTCAACCATGGAAAACCGTGCACCTATGATCCGATCTCAAAGCGAAAAACAACTCT
>PVBE012900475.1_pt1 | contig 40233 bp, 63 predicted proteins | sample 1631181 | NCBI WGS metagenome assembly PVBE01 (sample SAMN08397723, study PRJNA350692) | Marine metagenome, whole genome shotgun sequencing project. | isolation source: water | place: Pacific Ocean | collected 2012-04 | reverse complement strand
CACTCCTCCCACACGACACCGAGAAACGGCGTGTCAGCCGGAAACACCTGCTTCGTGACACCCTGGTTCGGAACCTCCAGGTCGGCCTCAATCGGGAACGGCCAAGTCAACGCCTCGACCATCTCGCCTGCGACCTTCTCTGAGTGCTGAATGAAGATGCGCCGGTCGCCCTTCCGCACCCACTCCCACAGCGCCTTCTGGAGCGTCGTCGGATCGGTGAACTCGCCGTGGGCGTCCTCGACGTCAGGGACGTACACCGGGCCGAGCGTGTACCGGTGCTCGGCCTGCTTCGCCAACGGGACCGCCCCGGTCATCGCGTTGTGGACGAGTTCCAACTTGTCGTCGACGTCGCCGAGCAGGTACGGAGCGGCGACGCCACGCGACTCCAGTTCTTCTTCGATCAGGTTATGGACGATCACATGCGGCGTCTCAACCCGGCTCATCGCGTGGAGCCGGTCGTGGTCGGCGGCGAGTTGCTCCGTCGACGCTGCCGCGACCCGCTCGGTGCGGAACCGTTCGATCTGCGCCAACCGCTCCGCAGCCTCGTCCGACGACGCATAGCAGCCGAACGCCCGACCCGTCTCCGAGTAGACGCAGAACTGGCCGTCCTCCTCGCGTATGTCCTTGCGCTCCTCGACATACATCGAATCGGGGTCGATCACAATATGTGTCTCGTCTTGCTGGTCGACCATCAACTCTTGCTTTGCGTGGATGATCTCCATGAGCGGGGCGAGCAGCGGTTCGCACTCCGGGTGATCGAGCATCTGCCGGTACGCCATCAGCAGGTGCGTCATCGCGTCGGGGCCATGAGCGGTGTCGCCGTAGTCGTTGTCCTTGTATTCGTCGTCGTAGCCGCCCGCCTCGACTTGTTCGCTGGGGAGTTCGGCGGTCACACCGGGCTGCCGCATACGCATATCTGCTGCCGCCTGCTTGTCGTCCGTTACTCCGAGTTGCTCCAACATGGTCTGTCTCCTATCGACTGCCGTATGGGTAACACGCCTCGTCGACAACAGCACCCGAGGTGCGTCGTCTCGTTCCTTGTTCGGCCACACTTTCAGCCAAGCGTTCAACACGCGGCGCTTCACGCCGGGGAGGTCATCGGACGGGATGCGAACCCGGTTGCCTCGAAACCCGCCGGGGCCGAGCGCAGCGGCAGCCATGCCGACCTGACGGCGCGTCTCTTTTAACTCTGGTGTTTCCCAGAGGCGCAGTTTCCAACCGGACGGCGTGTCCTTGTCCGGTGCGTAGGCAAAGGCTTGAGCCGGGTACTCCAACCCGTCCTCGGTTTTGACCTCGGCCTTGGTTACCGGTTCGCCGTAGGCGTCGACGACAGTCATGCGCCGGATGCTATCCCAACTGCCGCAGCCGTGTCACCGACGTCTCATAGACTGGGGTCATGCCGTTCATCGTGTCCGGTCGGGTCACCGACTACGCCCTCGCCAAGCATGACATCCCGAAACGGGACCGTCGCTTCTCGCTGTCATACTCGCAGGAAGCAGGCTGGGACGACCCCGAGTCGCTGGTGCTCGCTGCGATGCGAGCCGAGGCAGCGGTCCTGACATCGGTTGAGCACGCACCGATCCCGCAGCAGACCCGTCGTATCCCTCCGACATTTGAGGATGCTCCGGCTGAGAGTTGGGTCAGTTCCACTGTGGCCGCTGTCGTTGGATTCGTGGCTGACAAGTGGAGCGCCGAAGTAACCGATCCGCTTGCCGTTGAACCATTCGACCCGACAGTTGTCTACTAAACCCCTGCAAGCATCCCGACCCACCAGTCGACCATGTCGAGATCAGCACCAAGCGCCTGCCCACTAAATCCCTCAAGACCTGCGACATGCTCCATCGCCATCGCTGACGTTTCCGACGCTCGATCATTGTTGTAAATCTTGCCGATGTAGGCGTTTAGAAACTCGTCCTCGGCTGCGACCTCCACACCGTCATAGTTCTTCAGCGGGTAGATATCGGAAAGTTTGCGAACCTCGGCTCGTACCGGGTCCACCGTTGCGTCGACTCGTCGCCTCCACCACGCCAGTTCTAGTTCTTCGTGGAGCGGCGATGCTCGCTGCGCTCGATGGGTGACCTCATGAAGCATGGTCGATGAATCAGGTATTCCACCACCCACCCTCATCGCTCCTTCTCCAGTAGCGTTCCTGCCAATGTCTATGAGACCATCGCCCGTGCTGGTGTATTTGCCGGACGTCGCAGCCGTGTGAGATGAGTCCAGATAGGAAGCACGCGACTTGTCACCGTAGAAACCAAGATTGCCTCGGCGGTTCGAGCGAGTAACCCAGTCGGCGGGCATCCATTTTTCGACTCCTTCTTCCATCGAGTCGAGAGCCTGCTTGACACGGGGACTCATAACCTTGAAGCCTTCGCGTCCCCCGATTGTCAAACCTCGCTCGTAACTGAACTTCTCTCCTCCGATCAGCCGCACCTCACGAAGCACCTCGTTGATCGCTTCTCGTATGACTTGTCCTGTATCCTCGCTAACTCGGCTCAGTTGTCCGAGCAGTAGCCGATTGGCTCCTGCGACATCTCCCGCCTCTAGCACTTTTGCCAACTCATGCGTTTTCTCAAGCAGGCTGGCCTGTAAGCGGCTTTTCGTCATCTCTAACGCATAAGACTTTTGGTTGCCTCTGAACTCATAGAACCTGACAACCTGACCGGTAACTGTTTCTGCCAGTTCTTCGTCGGGTATCAACTTGGCGTGTCGTTTCCCTGTGGCCCGGACCGACTGCCCGTAGAGACGTCTTTCAACTAGGTCCATAAGCGACCCCGGCGACAGTGTTCCTTGATCGGGTTGGAACAGTTCTAACGCAACCTTCTCGGTGCTGGGTCGTGCGGCGAAGGCATCAGGGAACGTCGTGCGAAGATCGGAGACAGCCTCATCAAGCAGTTTCACCGCTTCGTCGATCGGGTCATACGCCCCGCGCAATCGACCCTCAACGTTCTTTGACATAATCTCGACTCGTCTAGTGATCGCTGCTGCGTCGTCAAGACCAGACATGGTGTTCGCCACCGACGCAAGACCTTCGTTTACCGCCTGACCAAGTGACGTCTCTAACGGTTCCCAGATTGAGAGATACTCCAGTTCGTCTGCTGGAGTGTCAAAACGTGGCCGTCGCCCCTGAAGGCTTCGCGCAGGCAAACCGCGTGCTTCAGCGGGATAAAGAAACTCATCTGCCTCCTGCCTCAGAGTGTTGTATTGGACATCGAGTTTTTGCGTCTTGGCTGCTAGAGCGGCCACATCATCCTTGGTAGCGACACCTTTGGGGAACTGCGTGGTGACCCAACTTTGCGGAATCTCCGCAGCGACATCGCCGCCTACACGAGCCACCGCATCGGTGCGAATCATCGCGCCCAGTTTCGTGACTTCCGTTTCCAGTTCGGCAATAACGCTCGAAGCGAGATCATCCTGCGACTTGATAACCCGCAGCACCGCATCCTGTAGATCTCTTACACGCAACGGGCCGTCGGGATCGAGCAGGTCTCTACCGGTGTCGCTCTCAAAGATCAGTCGACGAGTGCTGCCGGGTAGCGACATCCCGTCTGACCCTGCGTCAACGATCCGAGCGCGGCTTGCGAGTCTCGCTTCCGTGCCCGCCACATAACCTTCGTCGGCCCATGTGACCATGTTGTCAGCGAACACGGTTCCGGGGTTGAACTGCCCATTATCAGTGAAGAACAGTTGTTGGTCGGCTGTGTGGCGCGCCTCTTGAAGTTTCAAGTCGTCTACTCGGTCGATCTGCCGATAGATGTCCTTGATCGCATCGGAGGCATCGTCGGCTAACGGAGGGCGAGTAGCCAGTGGATTGACTTCTGAAATGATGACCCCTGATGCGTCGTCGTATGCCTGACGGACCAGATCCTCGGTGTGACCCTTGTAGAGAAACCATCGTTCGTCGTCGGTGAGGTCAGCCCACTTGCGTCCGGCGTCGTCCCACACGATCTCAGCGTTGCTACTTGGAAGCGTCTCAGCGGGCCGTACAGGTACCTCTACGGGCGCGGACGGCTGAGCCGGGGGTGTTACCGCAGCAGGCGGCGGGACAGGCGGTGTGAACCCCGGAGGCGTGAACGCCCTCGTCGCCGACGGTGACGTCTTGAACCCCGACGGGAACTCCCAAACGATCGGATTCTCCGGCGTGCCCGGACGGTACGGACTGTTCGGCCCCGCCGCACCGTGCGGGATCGGAGCCGACGACAGCGTATGGGCGAAGTCGAGGTCGCACCGGCAGTTCGGATGCGCCGGGGGACCGTCACCGACACCGTGGAACGACTGGTCGAGCAGGATCGGTTTGCCGAACCCGAGGTCAGAGCAGACGTTACAGACGTCGGTCGCTCCGGTCACCCACTTCTTCCCGGCGGTCCTCGGATCGGCCAGCCCGTCGCTGACCGCTTGGCGCATCGCCGTGAGTTGCCCGTGGACCTGAGCGCGCTTGATCTCGGTGCGGGAAATCATGCGGGCACGGGACCGGCGCAACTTGTTGGCGTGCGCCTGCGCTCCCCTCTGAATCTTCATCTGCGCCTTCACACCGGTCACGCCCTGCTTGGCGAGGGCGTCGGCCATCCGTTCGGCCCGGTGGTACACGGCGCGCTCCCACGGCTGCGTCAGGCCGTTCATGTTGACGCCCCGGAACCGGGCGAGGTTCTGCCCGACCGGGGTCGTCGGGTTGACGTCCTGTAGGACCGTGACGAGCGCCTGCGAGGTCTGCTGCGCGGTGAGGCCGGTGACGGTGCGTGCCGGGAAGTCTCCGACCGGTCGGAACGTCTGCTGTGCGGTGAACGACTCGCCGATCACGTTCTGGATAACCCGCTGCTGCTCCTCGACCATCGCCGTCACCAACGTCCCCGACCGGAACTGGGCGTACTCGACCGACGCCGCGTTCACCGAATCGAACGCCTCGACGCCGACCGACGCCCACTCCGCTTTCGGACTACGACCAACCCGCACACCGCCAACCATCTGCGGGTCCGCTGTCGCCTTCGTAACGTCCCCGTCAGCGTCCGTCAGACGCAGCGGGCTACCGAGCCGACGCAACTGGTCGTTCACATCGGCCCTGATCCGATCCTGACCGAGCAGCGCACCCTCGTTGAACGTCGGCTGGAGAATCTCCGCTATCCGCACCCGGTACGGCTCGGCGACCTCCATCGCCCCGGCGAGGTACCCGGCGACGTCCATCTCTCCGGCGATGATCGGTTCGATCGGCGGCATCGAAGCGAACATCTCCTCCATGACCTGACCGACCGACCGCTCCCGGCCACGCAGCACAGCGTCGCCGACAGGACGAAACTTCGGCTCGTGGTTCGACCGGGCCTTCGTGACATCCCACGACAACGGGATGTGGCTGATCCTGTTCGGTCGACCGACACGGATCGTGCCGGGCATCTAGTCGACCGCCTCGGACTCCTCCTGCGGCAACCCGGCGATGTCTCGCAGGTGCTCGCCGAGCGCCTCGTCGGGGAGGATCGCGCCGACGCCGGACAACTTCGAGACGTAATCGGCGATGATCGAAATGTCGACCTGCCGTGGCGTCGAGTAATTGAGTTTCGGATACAGCGACGGGTCGACCCCGTTGAGGCGCATCAGCCTCGGGATGGCGTGCGAGTTGATGACGTCGGCGATCCCTGCGACCCACGTTTCGAGCGCGTCGGCGAACAACTGGATCTTCGAGACGGACAAGGCTTGGGTGCCTACCTTGTCGTGGCCGAGGAGGATGAAGTCGGCGAGGACGGACATGGCGATGCGGGCGTCGTAGCGGGCGATGATCGCGTTCGTGTCGAACTGTCGCCTGCCCCCGGTGCTGAGAAGTTTCAGGTCGTAGGCCAACTGCTTCGTGTCCGGGTCGTAGGCGAGCGGGAACACGATGCCCTCCTGCTCGTCCCGGCGTATGTTCCTGACGATCCGCTTGATCTCCGTCAGCGCCGACGTCTCCTGAGTGGTCGCGTTATCGGACAGCAGGTGCGGCGGGACGAGAGCAACCGGCATCCCGGCGAGGTCGCGTTCGATACCGATGGCTTCGATCTCGGCGATGCGCTTCTGGAAGTACCACGGCATGAAGGCGTTACGGAGAACCGACCGGCCCTGCGGGTTGTTGCGCTTCGTCGTCGTGCGAAACAGCAGGCACCGCTCGATCGGCAAGAACACCTCGCCCTGCCCGGCGTTCGGGTCCAACTGCCACGCACCGTCGATGCCGCCGTTCTCGTCGAACTTCCACCGGTAGATCGTCGACTGGTCCCGGATCGGCCACTTGCGCCAGCCGTACCGCCCGTCCGTGAAGTCGGAACGCTCCGACGAGTCGTCCCGGTCAGGTCCGAGCCGTCGCTTGTAGACGATCTCGTTGTAGCAGTAGCCGAACGTCAGCATCGACAGGATCGACGACAGTGTGTCCGGCCACGAGTGCGTCATGTCGCTCATACATTCAGAAACGAACGTCGCTTCGTCGACGGCGCGCTGGTCGTTCGGGTCAGCCGGGGTCACAGTCCAGTCGACGCCTCGCACCAGCATCTCGATCGAGTACAGGATCGCTCCGATGACCGGATGGTTGTCGGACATCTCCCGGTACGTCGCGTACCCCTGCTTGCCTTGGAGTTGCCGGAGGAAGTCCTCGCGGACCTCGCCGCCGTACTGGACGAGGCCGGTCGAGCCGACCTCCCCGAAATCGGTCGAGGTCGGTGCGGCCTTGGTGAAGTCGTCAGTTAGCGACATGGCGGGAAGCGTACACCCGGTTGACGGTCAGGTCTTTCATCTAGGCACCCACGGGTTCGACTGCTCCATCGACACCGGGCTGACCGTCTGAGCGCGCCGCGCCCCATCGACGACGAGTTCCGTCAACGCCCACACGAGGGCGTCGAGACGATCCGGGGACGCCGACAGGTCCGGCACCCACGAGCACAGTTGATCTTCGAGGTCGGCGAACATGCCGACATGGTGGACGCGCTGCTGCTCATACAACGCGGCGATCGGTTCGGCCCGAACCCGCTTCCCCCGGCTCGCGTGAACGAGACGGATAGGTACGCCGCGTTCCACCGTGTCGAGCGTGTGCCGCACCATGTCGCCGCCCTGATTGGCTTCGGCGACGATCCGGTCGGCCTTGAGCCGGTGGTACGACGCGATCGCTTCGGACGCCCACTCGTTCGGGGTGCCGCGCACCGACCGGTCCTCCAGCACATAGCCGTGACCGTCGACGCCCACCCCGCACGCGACGATCCCTGTCTCCGCTGACGTCTCCTTGGACGACACCGCCGGGTCGACAGCGACGACGATGCGAGTCATGTCCGGCATCGACGACACCCGGCACGCTTCGATCAGATCACGGTTCCAGAGGGCACCGTCAACGTCGTCGAGTATCTCGGCGTGGAGTTCCTGCCGACCGAGCCGGGTGCCTTCGTACCGGTTGAGGATCTCAGCGAGGAACGACGGTGCGAGGTTCGCTTGGTTCTCAAACGTGCTGCCTCGGGTGACGGCTACGTCGTCTCGGGCTACGAGGTCTCGGATGATGCGGGTCGGCCTCGGTGTCGTCGTAATGAGTGCCCGAGGGTGTTCGCCGATGCGTAGCCCAAACAGCAGCATGTCCCATGCGTCGGGGTAGCGCCACGCGGCCAACTCGTCACACCATGCAAGGTCGTGGTTCGGTCCTCGGAGCCGGTCGGGTTCGTCAGCGGAGAACGCTGTCGCCATCGCCCCGTTGTGGAACGTGATCCGGCGCTTCGATGGTTCATACCGGGGGCGTTCGCCGGGTGGGAACACGCCGAGGAGGCCGGACTCGCCTTCGATCATTGTGTCTCGGACATCGCCTGCGGTCGGGCCAACAAGGGCGATGTGTTGCGCTGTGCCTGTCTCGACTTGTTCGCGTACCCATTCGGCTCCGGTGCGGGTCTTGCCGAAACCGCGTCCGGCGAGGATCAGCCAGAACCCCCAGTCGCCGGGCGGTGTCGCCTGCTTCGGTCTGCGCCATAGCCGCCAGTCGTACAGCAGGGATTCGAGGTCGAGCGGAGCGAGGTTGCGGAACAGGGCGTCGGGGTCGGAGCGTCGGGACATCTCCTCGGCGATCGACCGTTCAGGCATCAGGGAACACTCGGACTACCGGCACGCACGGGTCGTCCCCGGTCTCAAACAGTTCTACTTCGTCAGCGGTGAACGGCGTCCCCTCGTGCTGGATACATAACCCTTCACCGCAGAACCCGGCGTCGATCCCGTACTTCAGCCAATCATTGAAGTCCATCATGTCCTCCTAGACGCTCGTACAGCCGTTCTAAGGCGCATCAACGCCCGATCCGTCGTAACCCTCCCCATCAGGACCGTCGTCGCCTAAGAACGCCTCTATGACCGTCTCCGGGTCCACGCCGTTCATGTCGGCCAACGCCAACGGCTCGACATCAAGATCCTCAGCGAGCGGCCCCTGCCGCTCCCGCAACTCCTCGAACCGGGAGATCAACAAGTCACCGACATCGGTCCGCAACGCGCTACCACCCGGCCCGCTGATCTCATGCTGCCGAGGAGCATCCATCCCCCACAGATCCGCTCGCCGTTTCAGGATCTTCAACGCCCGGTCGATCTGGGTCAGGTCGCCTTGAGCGATCGCCGCGAACACCCGCCGCCACAGGTCGTCGAGTTGCTCGTTCTGCACCATCCGCAGCGACCCAACCGAGTCGGTTCCCCACCGCTCCAGCGCCGCGTCGAGAGCGTGCTTCGCTCCTGACCGGTCGGCGTATCCGACCTCGGCTGCGATCTGGTCGTAGGTGAGTCCGGCTTTCTTGAGGTCGACGACTCGTCGGTATCGTTCGGCGGTTTCGGGGGCTAGTTGTTGGATGTTGAGAGTGTAGCGTTGCGACCGGTGTTGAGAGGGATAGGGGTCGGTGTGTCCCCCCTCCAAGCGGTTAGAGGAGGGTGCCTTGTCGTTCGGCGTTGGTGCGTCGCATCGTCTTGGCTGCGTGGCCGGACTCGAACACCCGCCAGTTGGCGAGGCGCAGGTAGTCGGCTGACAGGTCTACGCCGATGCCGGTGCGTCCTAGTGCTCTGGCGACCATTGGAACGGTGCCGGTTCCGGCGAACGGGTCAAGCACCACGCCGGGTGTGGATGGTGCCGAGTTGTCGGGGCAGGCGCAGGCGTACCCGGTGATCGTGGCGCTAACGTCCCCGATGCGGCCAGCGTGGCGAGCCTCGTCGTTTCGGTGGCCGTGGAGCCGATCAGCACCATCGACCTCGATAGCCCCGGTCGTCGTCTTATCCACAACAGGTGCTCGGCCTTCCCCGCACTCTGAACACACCTCCTGCGGGCACCAGCCGAGGATCAGGCGGCGCGGCCATTCCTGAGGGAACGCAGCGAAATGATCCACGCCAAGGCTGTCGGGGACTTTGAGCGGTTCGGAAGGAATCGACCACACCGAACCGGGAACTTTGCCGAGGCCGTTCTGCTCGCCGACACCAACCCTGCCCCCGTCGCGTCGCTCATGTTCCCCGTAGTCTTTCTGCTGGCCGTTGAACCCGCTGCTGTCGGAAAGGTACTGCTCACGGATCTCGTCGGTCGCTGAGAAGTAGTGAGGCTCCAGCGTGAAGTGGAACCACTGTTCGTGGCTGCGGCGCACCCGGTCAGTGACCGGTTCCGGTAGGCCGTTCGGTTTCGACCACACGATCTCGGAGCGGAGGATCAGGCCGAGGTCGTCGATACACCCGATGGCGTAACGCCACGGCAGACCCATCAGGGACTTCGGGCGCGTCGTGGTGGAGTAGGTGGCAGCCTTCGCCGCTGCCCTATTCCTCACGCTGGTACCGCCCCCAAGCGTGGACGAGCCTGTTCCGTTGTTATTGCGTCCGCTGCTCCCGGCGTACTTGTCGCCGAGGTTGACGAAGATCGAACCAGACGGTTTCACCACCCGGACCATCTCAGCGGTCGCTGCCCACAGCGCTTCTAGGAACTCCTGCGGCGTCGCCTCCGAACCGATCTGCCCGTCGTAATGCTCATCGCCGTCCCGATAGGAGCGGAGAGCGAAGTACGGCGGGCTGGTCACGACCAGATCCACGGAGTCGTCGGCGAGCGGAAGGCGCAGCGCATCAGCCTGAGCGAGAACAGCCACAACGTCAGGCTGCCTGTTTCATGTTGATCGGCCACCATTCGATGTGTAGGAGGCGGGCACCCTTGGATTCGTTACAGGTGATGCAGCAGGGAACAATGTTGTCCATGAAGTCAGAGCCTCCCCTGTCAAGGGCGAGCACATGGTCACCGATGGAGGTCTGCCAGTTGTTTCTCCACTGGCGGTACCAAGCGTCACAATAGGAACAACGCTTCGGGTCGATGCCTCTGGCCCTCCAGTATTCGTGGAGTTCGGGAATGGTGTGCCCGTCGGTGTTGGCTCCCTGCTTCTTAGCCCGGTACCTAGCCGTCGCTGCGTTGGATGCTGCTTGGATGCCCGGACGCTTCCGATAGTCCTGATTCCAATGGCGCTTACAGAGCAGGGTGTCGCCCGTCTCGTCACCGTCGCATCCCTCCACCGAACAGGTCCGGTAGATGCCTCGTATCTTGAGCATGAGATCGGACAGGTCGGTAGTGCCAGTTGTGTCTAGCCGCTTGTAGCAGTCGGCGCACATGCCCTTGACGAACTTGTCCGTTCCGCTTTCGCACACCTTGTCGCACCATTCGACTGAGCATGTCAGCCCGATGTTCTGCTGCCTAAGAAGATCCGTGTGCCCGTGATCGTCGACCCGTTGGCGATGAGGCTCACACCAGCGGCCATTACCCCGACGGTGAAGGTCGCAGCCTTCGACCTCGCATCGGGGGCGTTCTGAGTCTGGCCCCCTGTGCTGCGGCTGGATCGGGATGTCGTCCTGTGTGTCACCGTCGTTCAAGCGCCACCGGGAGTCGTGCCCGGCACAGAGTTGCCTCGCTTGGCTGCCCCTGTAGTTCTGACCATCGCCGTGCCCCCGCCCGATCCTCCGACCGCAGCGCACACCCTGACAGACGATACGACAGGTCATCGCCTCCGCTGTGTGCTTGCTGCACGCACAGCCCGGCTCGCACTTCGCTGACCCAGCCATCAGTCGTTGTCCTCGGCGGTGCGGTGCGGCTCGTTCGTCTGCCAGCAGCAATCATCCTGCGTGTGGTCGATCCACACGCCGTCGCCGACATGCTTGACCGTCAGCCCACAGTCCCGGCACTCAGTCATTCCACCACTCCTGAGCCTTCTTGAAATCTTGGTACGCCTGCCGAACATGATCGGCACGCATGTTGAGTTCCATGCCGCCAACCTTGATACAGAACCGCTCGATGCCGTCAGCCGACCTCCAAGTGTCCCAGAGTCCTTCGCGGATCTCGGTGCGGAGTTCTTCAACCGTGTAACCCCGCTCTGCGAGTTCCTCGACGAACGGGTTGGTGCCGGTCATCACGCGACCTCCTGTCGGGCTTCCCACTTGGCCGCCCACTTGGCCGCGGCCTCTTCCCACTCGGCCGCGTCCTTCAGCGCCCGGCGAATCTGCCTCTCGGCGTGCCGCTTTGCATCAGCCAGTGTCGGAGCGTATTCGCCGTCGGAGTTGACGGCGAAAAGCGGGTGATAGATGTCGGTGCAGGAGTAGGTGTTGAAGGCCCAGTAGATGCCGTTGCGGCTCCCGGACTCGTTGCCCCGGTAGTTGAAGATCTGGACGGTGACTCCATCGACCTCTGTCTTGTAGACACCGGCCTCGATCTTCGTCCAGTTGATGGTGGTGAGGTCGTTCATCGCTAGACCTGCCCGCCAAGTGCAACGATCAGGCGATCGTTGGCCGGTGTCCGAGGGGCGTACTTCGCCATGTCGACCATCCTCATCTGGATGATGTCGTCGTTGATTTCGCAGACCTCGTAGGCGATGTCCTGAATCTCGGCGAGGGTGATCGTCCCGTTCTTGATCGCCTTGAAGCAGGTGCCGTAGGTCTCCCACTTGTCGAAGTTCTCGAACGCTGCGGTGATGGTCTTGATGGTGTTGGGGTTGCTCGTTGTTTCCATGCCTTCAGTATTACACATCTACCTAGCCCGGTCTAGCCAAACAGGGCGTTTTGGGCAGATTTCTCAGAAATCTTTTCGGGCCGTTCTAAGCCCCTCCACGCCTAACCGGGCCGTTACCCGGCTCGGAGGCCCGAAGGCCGTTGGAACGGCTCTATGACCGTCTCGTAGGCGACCAGCCGTTACCGTTCTACGGCGTGGACGACTGGCGAACCAAGGCGCTCTGTCGCGACTTCCCGCAAGCATGGTGGTTCCCCGACCAAGGCGGCGCATACGAGTCGGCGCTGTTCGTGTGCTCAAACTGTCCGAGCCGAGAGCCGTGCCTCCGATACGCCATCGACAACGACATCACGCACGGCATCTGGGGCGGCGAAACCGAATCGAAACGGCGGGCCATCCGACGGGCCGAAAGAAGAAGGCGGGCAACCGGGGGAGGCAGTCATGGAAACAACAAACCCCGGCTACCCGCCAGCAAGCAACGAGCCACCTGAAAGGTGTGACCGAGGAGGTCTCACCCGCTGCTTGCGATCTCAGCCTACCGTCGCGAGTTCCGCGGCGAGTAGTGCTGTCGTCTCTAGTTCATCCTGACGGTCGATCGCTTTGACCGTCTGAGCGTATGCGGTCACGGCCTGCGCCATGCCGAGCGCCGTCGTCTGACCGCCCCGGATGAAGTGGCTCAGGATTTCGTCCTGCTCCGTCTCCGACCAGCCGACCTTGCGGCTGACACGCTGGATCGTGTCCGCGGGCTTGGCGACCTCGACCCCGGCGAGTTGCTGGAGTTCCTCGATCTTGGTTCGCATGTAGTCGACGTCGAGAAAGGTCGCGACCGCATCACGGGCCTTCGAGGTGACCAGCGACAGTTCGTGCTGCTGCGTGTCGTCGGACCAGCGGACGATGCCGTCGTCGAGTTTGCCGCCGAGGTGGATGGCTCGCATCGCGTCCTTCGTCATCTGGAGTCCGTTGGAGCAGACCTGAACGACGATCCGAGGAACGATCGTGAACGCTCCCCCTCCCGTCTCGCTGTTCTTGACGACCAGCCCTGCGAACACCGTCGGATTATCCGACCCGGTTTCCCCGGTGAACGGCGACCGGTACCCGCCGAGAATCTCGTCGGCGTAGGCCGACACCTCCGGGCAGGTGAGCCGGACCGACATGCGCCGGTCTGACAGGTCCGCTCCGTCGATGTCGACGTCGACCCCGGCGGCTCGAACCCCGGAGAGTGTCGCCATGAGAACGTCGTAGTTGTCGATCGTCCTGTACCGATCCGAGAGGAGCGCCCGAGCGATACCCGGCTCGTCAGCGTCGTCAGTGCGGAACCCCCTCACGAGGTGCCGCTTGTTCGGGTTGGCGTCGAGCCAGTAGTTGACGTTCTCATCGAGAAGCGTCGGAGCGACGTCGGCGGGTGCCTGCTCAATGTCGGTAGCGACCCGGCCCCGCATCGTGCGGACGTACTTCATCGGGATGTCGAACCGGTGCGACACGCCCTCGTCGAAGATCGGGGTCGGCACCAGCCGGGCGTCGGCGGTAGTTACACCGTCGTCGGTAACGCGGGCTGCGCCACCCTTGACGATCAGGTCGCCTCCTCGCATCTCGATCTGCGACGCCGGAACCACTACGTCGTAGCGGACATCCGACTGCGCCTTGAGCATGTCGACCAGATCAGGTAGATCTGCGTTGCGGGTTTCGGTCTGGATGGTTTCCATGATGGGCCTCCTCGGTCCGTCGTAGCCGCCACTCGGCGACTGGTCACCAACTTACGACAGCCCTGTGACAGAGATGCGGCACCTTCAGGGACGCTGCGCCGACTCGCCCGTGAGTTTCTCCCACCGTTCGACGATCACATCGCAGTAGCCGGGGTCGATCTCCACGCTGGAAGATGAACGCCCGGTCTGCTCCGCTGCGATCAGCGTCGTGCCCGACCCGGCGAACGGGTCGACGACGCGACAACCGTCAGGTGCCCAACGACCAAGGATGTCAGCCAACACCCTCACGGGCTTCTCAGTCGGGTGGGCACGGGCATGGCCCTCATTGTCGTGTGAGTTGTAGTTCGTCCACACATAGCGAAGGATGCGCCGCTGGTGCGTCTGCCGCGACCAGCACAACTCGAACGCGGCCCCCAGCACAGCATCCAACGATTCGTCCACCCGCTTGTCCCACACCAGCCATGACCCGTCGCGTTCTCCGGCAGGGATCGTGCTCCGGTAGTAGTCGGCACCCCACCAGAACTGCTCCCTCACATCGTCGAACCGAGCGACAAACTGTGCCGCGTCAAACGGTTGGTCGTCACCAGCAACAGGTCGGTATCTGATGCCCGGACTTTTGGGACCGCTTGGTGGATTCAGACCTCCAATGATTGAGTAGTCCGTTTGTAAACGAACACCATACGGCGGGTCGGCCAACACACAGCCGACCGTCAACCCGGCGACCGCCTCATCCAATACCGCCGGGTCGAACGAATCACCGCACACGAGGCGATGCTCACCGAGGAGGATCACATCGCCGACCTTGGTCACCGCCTCCGTGGGAAGCGGAGGAACGTCGACTTCTTCGACAACCCGCGGCTGCTCGATCGCCGCGAGCAGGGCTGCCAGTTCAGCGTCGTCCCAGCCGGTACCAGTCAGCCCACCGTCATCAGCGTGGGCGACGAGCAACGCTACGAGAGCCTCGTCGTCATACACCGCGAGGTCCGTGGTCCGGTTGTCGACGAGCAGCAGACGCCGGGCCTCGTCGTCGGACTTGTCGACCCACACGACCGGCACCTCAACCAGCCCCTCCTCGACCGCCGCGAGGTAGCGGTGGTTACCGACGAGGATGTGCCCCGTGGAACGCTGCACGACGCACGCGCCGTAGAAGCCGTTGGTGCGGATCGACTCGCGGATCACTTCGATGTTGCCTCGGCGGGCGTTGTCCGGGTGGGTAGCGATCCGATCCACCGGGACCATCTCGTAGTCCTGCTCAATCGGAACCGGGTCGTCAGGCAACCCGACCGTGACCGACACCGTGTCCCCGTTGCCGCCACTTGTGAGCCACTGTTTCACGCTGCCGCCTCCCGACGCTTCCGCAGTTCCGTATACACCGTGTGCTCCACAACATCACAGGCCAGCGACAGACGCCGCTGCGAGACGCCCCGGTTGTTGAGTTCGTGCCAGATGTTGCGACGCTCCTTGCCGCACTTCGCCATCTGCGCTTGAAGATCCCTCAACTCTTTCGTGAGCCGTACCGACTCGTCGATCAGCACCACGCTGTCTTGTTTCTTGATTCGTTTCATCGTCATCCTCCTGACGCTCGAACATTCGCCGCCATCGTCCGCAACGAATCCAACCGGGCACGAATCGAAATCAAGAACTGCTGGGCAGCCTTCTCTCGTGCCTCCAACAACTTGAACCGGCGCAACTCCTCCTTCGCAACCAGAGCAGCACGCGCCTCCTTCTGCGACGCCGTGAACTTCAACCCGTGGTCGTACTGCGTGTCGGCCTGCCGAACGAGCGCCGTGTGGTACCGCTCCTTGTAGTCGGCTTCGGCGATCGCTCGTTCCTCGGCGATCTTTGCGTACTGCTCGGTGCCTTCTTCCAACTCGCGTCCGAGGACCGACATCAACTGCTCGACCTCCGTCTGAACAATCGGACCGTTCCGCATTAGAACGGCTCCTCGTCAGGCGGGAAACCCGTGCGTTCCATCGCCGACTTGCCATCCGGCTTCGGGAACCCGCCGCCCGATCGGGGCGTCCGCTCCACGTTCGCTGTCGCCCACCGCAGACTCGGACCAACATCGTCAGCCAGCACCCGAACCTTGGACCGCTTGTCGCCGTCCTTCGTCTCCCAAGTGTTCTGATCGAGCCGCCCATGAACGATGACCCGGCTGCCCTTGCCAAGCGACTCGGCGACATGTTCGGCGAGATCCCGCCAGCAGGTCACATCGAAGAACGACACAGACTCGTTGCCGTCCTTGTCTTTGCTGTTCCATGCGACACCGAACTCGGTGACGGCGATACCTGATGCCGTGTACCGCAGTTCAGCGTCACGGGTCATGTTGCCCACGACAGTCACAGTGTTATCAAAAGCCATTTCAAGTCTCCTCAGTTGTGTATGTGGTTAGCCATCTATGTCGCGTCGCTGGGGAAGCGGCTGCATACTCGGATGCTCCGGGTCGGGCTGCCGTTCCTTCTGGCGGGCGATCAGTTCCAACACCTCGGCGTCGAGGTCGTCGGTGTCGGTGTCGGTGTCGTCGACCGGGACACGCTGCTCCAGTCGTCGGCGAATGTCGTGAATCGCAGCGAGTCCTTGCTGCCGATCGGCTTCGCTCATCTTCAATCCGGCTCCTCGGTGATGAGGAGACGTAGCCCGTCCCGCTGCGCTATCTGCGGCGCACGAAACGTAATCTTGATGACGTTCATCGGGCCGTCGTCGGGAATGACCCCGGCGTCGACGAGTCCGTCGATCGCTGCCTTGACCGCCGGGTAGCACGCGGCGACGTCGGGCATCGACCGGGCGTTAATCCGCAGCGGTGTCGCTTCGACGCTGATGCGCTGGAGCCGAGGGATGCGTTCGGCTGTGGCGAGCCACGCCCACCGCTCCCGAGCGTCACGGACCACCTGAGCACGCTTGTAGTGGTGCCAGCCGCGTTCGGCGTTAGCCGTCCAAGGACGTTCCGTGTCCTCAAGCGTCCACGCAGTCATCGTCGTCATCATGGGGGCCAGCCTAGTCGGGGCATCGTTCACGGGTGCGGTACCTGAAAACGACGAAAGCCCCCGGCCCGTAGGGAGGACCGGGGGCTGCTCGCCGGGTTGAGTTAGCGGCTGCACCTTTCGACGGTGACCTTGTAAGTGTGATGCTCGCCTTCGATGGTGAACTCACCACCGCCGTGGTACCCGGTGCCCTTTAGCGTTGCCTTGCTCGTGGGCCTGTAGGTTCCGCTGCGGAGCGAGTTGACGATTAGTTCCGTCTCGTCCTCTTGGATGAGGTTGTCGATCTGACGGAGTGCCTGCTTGCGAGCGTCGGCCATGTTGTCGTGTCCGTAAACTTTCCGAATACCGTCATCGCTGCGGACCCTGCCGGAAGGCGAAGTCGCCGAAGCAACCCACGCGGTGCCGTACTCGGCCTTCTGGACGGTCGCCGTGTAGCGGTTGTCCGTGGTCAGGACGTAGTGCCCGGCCTCGATCTTCTTCCACGACCAAAAGTCGGTCGGGTCGATCGTCTGTGTGTATTCCATGGTGGCTGCCTCCTTGTGGCTGCTCGTTGTTTCCATGACTCAAGTATATACACAGTTCCCTAACCGGGGCAAGTCTTTAAATGCCGTCATGCTGTCTCCTTGGCGAATGCTGTGATCACGGCTGCCCTGACCTCAGCGAGAGCGGTGGCCTCGCCCGCCAACTCGGCAAACATGCGATCGCCATTCAGAGACTTTTTGAAGGTTGTGGCTACGCAGGGTGGAGAATCGAGAGCCTCGTATCGGACCATAGCGCCATACGTTGAGCCGTCGTCAACAACTAGGGAAGTGCAGCCATCCCGGTCGGAAACTTCCAGCACCGACCCTGCGGGGAAACCCGCTCCCCCCATCCGCGGGTGCTGACGGGAGATCACCGCGTTACCTGCTGGGGTGTGGCGAACGATTCGCATGGTGCCCGGATGGGCGATGGGGTGGTAGGTGCCCGACAGCGGGAACCCCGCCCCATAACTGGTGCGGCGAACCGCAGCGCCGATTGGGCCGAAGCGGGCTGCGACGGGGCGACCCTTGAAGCCGTCGGCGGTGACGCCGACGCGGACGCCGTAGGTGTCGAAGATGTAGGCGACGATGGTGGTCAGGGTAGCCATCACTTTGCCTCCTTGATGGTCGTGAACTCGCCGTACTTGTGGTCGTGAGCGATGACCTTCACCCACCGGATGAGGTCAAGGCTGATGCAATGCAGTCGGTCTGTCACACCGACGAAGCCGTCGCTGTCTCGTGCAACCTCACGGCCTGTCAGAAGCATGTTGCTGACAGCGGACACCCGCAGGAGGACGTTAAGGTTTTCGGTCCTGACCCGCAGGTAGTGGGTGGCCGAGTCGCTGGTGTCGTTGAGGACAAACTGGGCTGCCTCTCGGATGGTAATAAGGGTGGTGTTCATGGTGGCTGCCTCCCTGTGGCTGCTCGTTGTTTCCATGACTCAAGTATATACACAGTTCCCTAACCGGGGCAAGTCTTTAAATGCCGTTCATCCTCAGGTCACGAATCGGCAGGTTGTAACAGTCAGCCTTCGCCACCCAACCGTTGTCGCCATCCTGCTCCCCGGCCCGCACCAGCCGCGCCTTCTCAAAAAACTCTTTCTTCTTCATCACCCCGCAGTACCAGCCTCGGGTCATGTCCTCCAACACCCGCACGAACGCGTAGACGTCGCACGCCTGACCCGTGTGCCCCGCCGTGACCGAGCACTCGTAATGCGGGCGAGGCATCGACCGGACCATCTTCGTCTTGACGTCGACGGTCACCCCCGACTTCATCACGATGTCGTAGTCGTAGGTGTTCGCCTGCCGACCCCCGACCCCTTCCAAAAAAACGACCTCGCCGAGAAACCCGTACACGGTTCCTTCGCCTTCTCGGATCGAGTGGTTCAGGATCGGCACCTCGGCTGCGAGCCGTTCGGCCTCGGCGACCATCGCCGGGGTGATGTCGACCTCGATGATCCTCACCGTCGGCCCCCGGAGGGCAGCGGTTGGAGCCTGTCGAGTTCAGCCCGGACCTCAGGGAGTGTCTCCCGTCGGAGGGTCGGAGGAACCCCGTCGACCGGTCGAACGAACCTGACGACGTAGGCCGAACCGGAGCGGCTGATCTCCCCGATTTCAAACTGGTACCGATTTGGGTGGCTGAAATACTCGGAGCGGGATAGCTCCTCGGGTATGCGCCCGACGACCCGCCCGTAGCAGTTCTCGTGATGAATGACGTACCGGCTCATGCTGCCGCTTCCTTCCTCATCTTGCGGATGCCTCGCTTGATCTTCTCGAACACCGGATCGTCGAACGTCTCAGGCAGCATCCAACAGCGACCGTCGTTCAAGATGTCTTTCCCGTCCAAGCCGCCGGAACCGTCCCACATGCGGTCCCAGTCGACGTTGCCTCGGTCGTCCTCCCAGACCATCTCGTACACCGCGTCGAGGAAATCCTCGTCCACCTTGTCGCTGCTGACAGCCTCGACCGGATGGTCGGCGAACTGATACCGGCCACAGGCCGGACAGTGCTCGCCCATCTTGACCAGCGGGGCTGACCCCCAGATCGGTTTGTCGCTCATGCTGCTTGCCTCCTGCGGCGGGCCTCGACCCGACGCTCCTTCTCAGTCATCCCGCCCCAGATCCCGAACCGCTCGCTACCCTCCAGAGCGAAGTCGAGGCACTCGGCCCGGACCGGACACCCGGCGCAGATCGCCTTGGCCTCCGTCGCCGGTCGACCGTGGTCGGCGAAGAACACCACCGGGTCGGCGTCGGCGCATCCGGCGTCGACCATCCACGGAGCCGGGATCAGGTCGTGCGGGGCGATGCCCTCAATGAGTTGCTCGTCTGCTATCGGCATGTCAGCAAACCTCCACGGTGACGAGTTCGACGCTCACAGCCGGACCTCGATCTTGCCGACCGGCAGGAAGCCGTTGTCGAAGTAACGCCGGAGCGTGTCGATCTGCTCCTGCGCCGTCTTGGTGGACACGATTACCACCGTGTCGGGAACGAGGACCGGCTGGCCGTTCGAGACGACTCGAAGCGAGGTCCAGTGACCGGATGAAGTCTGCTTGATTCGGTAGGTGGTGTTCATCACGCCACCACCGCCACCAGAGCGTCGATCGGATAGGTCATCTTCGGGAAGCGCGCCCGAGCGTTTTGCTCTGCGTAGATCACCGTGACGGTGTGAGTGCGAATCTTTACTGACTTGACCGTGAGAATCCTCCCGCTGGCCTGTTCGACTCGGGAACCTTTCCTCAGGTCAGTTACTTTGGTGGTGTCCATCAGATGACCTCCACCGTGTTAGTGGCCGGGAGGACCAGCCAGTCGGTGCGACCATCAGCCAGCGTGCCGGTGACCTTCAACGGGTCCGTCAGCGACTGTGAGAAACCGGGCTGGACGTCGGTGATGACGAGAGGTCGATACTCCCTGCCTGCACCGCCGGTGGCGGTGATCGAGTCGCCGGTCCACTTGGCGGTGCTGCTGTAGGTATAGCCGATGTCGATGGTGTCACCGGGGATGAGTTCGGTGACCTTCTTGGTGCTGGTCATCGGCTGACCTCGACCGTCATGTGGCCGTGGTACCAGCGTGGCCCTCGGCGGGTGAAGGTGACCTTCGTGCCGCCGACGCCGTAGTCCGTTCCGTTCGCCGTTGGACCGGGCGGGATGGCCTCGATGGCTGCTACCTCGTAGTTGCGGGTCTGATGGATGTATTCCATCGTTCCCATGTTGAGGGCTTCCTGCTCCTCGATGATGATGTCGCCTACCCGTAGGTCGGTGACCCGGATGCTGTTCATGGTTGCTGCCTCCTTGTGGCTGCTCGTTGTTTCCATGACTCAAGTATAGCACATCTACCTAGCCCTGTCTAGTCATACCCTCGCTAGGGGAGCCGCATCTCTGTCGCAGCCCCGTCGTAATCTGGTTCCCAGCGGTCGTATCGACCGGCCACCAACCAGAGGAGATCCAATGGACCCCCAGCAAGCCGCCGACCAGATCGGCAAACTCAGCGACCTACTGCTCGAACCCGTCGACCAGACAGTCGGCCTCTCCGACCTGATCGAGATGGTCGACCGGCTCGACGACGCAGCCCGGAACATCCGGTCGGCGTCCACCGCAGCGAAGGCGCTCGCCAACCGCCTCATCGACAACGCTGGCGAGCAGCGCGTCGTCCTCGGTTCCGGGATCGTCGCCGAGCGGACCGGCTCCTACCGCCGGACCGACATCGACCGGGCGGGCCTCGTCAAGTACGTCCGCAACACAGCGACGCTTGACGACATTCGGATGGACCCCAAGACCGGGGAACTCCGACCGACCGAAGCAGCCACCGTCGACCTGTATGAGCGGTGCTTCCGGTTCGAGCCGAAGTGGAGCGAACTCAAGACGCTCGGCGTCGACGACGACGAGTTCTGTCGCCGTGAGTTCGTCGCGTCGGTCAAGATCACGAAGGCGAAGGTGCTATGAGCAGCGACCTGATCCCCATGTCGGAGGCTGCGACCTTCGACCTGATAATGCGCCAGTCGGAGATCCTCGCCCAGTCGACGATCATCCCGAGCGCGTACCGCCGGAAGGGTGCCGACATCGTGGCAGCCGGACTAGCGGGTCGCGCTTACGGCTGGGATGTAATGACGTCGATGAGGCAGTTTCATGTCATCGAGGGAACGGCGAGTCTGCGACCCGAGTCGATGCTCGGTTTGGTTCGACAGGCCGGGCACTCGGTCACCGTCGAGGTCCACCCCGACGGAGCGGTCGCCCACGGCACACGGGCCGACACCGGAGACGAACATTCGGCGTCGTTCACGATGGCCGACGCCGACGCCGCTGGCCTAGCCGGGAAGAAGAACTGGAAGCAGTATCAGGACGCCATGCTCACATGGCGGGCTGTGGCGAAACTCTGCCGGGTGCTGTTCCCCGACGTCGTTCTCGGCGCGGGCTACGTCCCGGAGGAACTCGGCGCAGACGTCGACGAGACAGGTGAGGTCATCGAGGTCGAACCAGTCGACCCGGATTTGATGCCGGTCGCCGAAGCCAAGAACGCGGTGTTGGAGGCAGTAGGCGGTGACGTCGAACAAGCCAAGGCCGCATGGGCTAACTCGTTCGGTGACGTCGTCCCTAGCCGAACCGCTGTCGCCGAGGTCGTGGAGGGGCTAACCTCGGCGACCCCCAGCCAGAACGAGTAGGACACAGAGCCGGGACGGGCGACGGTGGGGGAACCCCGTCCCGGCTCCGCATACAGGGTGAGGAGACCCTATGGCAAACGATAGCCGACTTCGACGACGGTGGACGAACGCCGAGATCGTCGTGTTCCCGACTGCGATCCTTGCTGAAAAGTTGTCCCCGACGGCGTTGCGACTGTGGATCGCTCTCGCCCAGTTCGCGAACGACGACCGACAATGTTGGCCGAGCCGTCGAAGGCTCGCTGAGATGATGCCACCCGGTGTCGCCTTGACGACGATCCGTCGGGCACGCGCCGAACTGGAAGCCGCCGACCTGCTGCGCGTCGAGTACCGAACCGACGAACGCAACGGTCGTGAAACGACTCCGCTCTACACGCTGATGATCCCTGTCGGGGAGGGGGACGAAAATGGGCGGGGGGAGGGGGGCGATACCGCCCGCCTCGAGGGGGACCAAAACGCCCGCCCTAAGAACCTCACCAAAGAACCTGAACAGATAGAAAGGGTCGATGAGGTTCGTTCCGTGTTCGATGCGTGGGTCGAAGCGACCGGGAAACACCCGACTCGAACCCGGCTCGACGACAAGCGACGACGCACCATCCAGAAGGCGTTGAAGGACCACCCGATCGACGACGTTCTCGACGCTGTGGTCGGCTGGAAGCACGAGCCGTTTTACCGGGGTGAAAACGATCGGGGCCGACCGTTTAACGACCTCGGGTTGCTCCTCCGAGACGCCGAGCATGTCGAGCGGTTCCGCGACTTGGCCCGCCAGCAGGTCGAGAAAGCCGAAGCACAAGCGAAGGCTCAGGCCGAACGGGTAATGGTCGACGACGACGGAAACACCTACCGGCACTTCCCCGGCAGCGGATGGGTGGCGATGTCGTGATCTACCGTCTGGCTGCGTGCGTCGTCGGGTCGGTGATGGTGCTGTTCGGAGCGTGTGACGAACCGGTCGAGGTTCCTGTCGCTGCCCGCCTGTCGGCGTCGACGACCGTTCAGGTCGCAGCACCCGTCGCAACGACCACTACGGCTCCGACGACCACAACGGTCCCGGTTACGACGACCGCCCCAGCGTCGACGACCTCGACAACAATCCCCGATGTCACAGGTCGTCAGTACCGTATGTTCGAGCGGGGCGGCGATGTGCTCCAACTCCAGATGCTCGTCGGCGTGCAATCCGTCGACGGCATCTACGGACCGGTCACCCGCTCCGCTCATATCGCCTACCTCGGAGGGCCACACGCTGCGCTCACCGTGTTTTACCCCAACCTTGCCGAACCGACCGTCGAGCCGTCAGCGACGCTTGGCGAACTTGTCGACCGGTACTTCCTGCCCGCCGATAAGGACTGGGCGCTCCGAGTCGCCTTCTGCGAATCAAGCGCGGACCCAGCCGACATCATCTCGACGAAAGTGTCGTCGGCTTTGGCTGTCGGCTGGTTCCAGAATCTTGCGAAGTTCTGGCTGGAGCGGTCCGAGGCTGCCGGGTTCGCCGGAACGAGTCCATTCGACGGTGATGCGAACGTCGCTGTCGCCGCGTGGCTGCTCTACGAAGGAGGCGGGCCTCGACATTGGAACCCGTCACGGACATGCTGGGAGGCACAATGAGATTCAACGAACACGGCCTGTACCCGTGGTGCTGTTCCTGTCGAGGCAAGCCACGACCGAAGGGCGACGCGCCATGTGCGCCATGCAAAGTGAAGCGAAAGCAGTACGGCCAATCGTGGCCGCGAGAAAACTTTGACGAACATTCAGAACTCACGAAAGAACGCGACGGCGAACGGGCCGACGCCGAAGCAGCGAGGTATCGACGATGACTGGAATGACTGAACCCGAGATGCTCGAACATCTGATGAACCGCATGGACGTTCTGATCGCAAGGACTGAACGGTTGGAGAGGCAGGGCATCGGGCGACGCCTGCGAGCGTGGCTGCGTGACCTGACCGACGTCCAACTCTTGAGTTTCATCACTCTGTCGCTCGCCGCGCTTGTCATCTTTTTGCTGCTGGAACCGGTCGCCGGGGCAGCAGGCAACTACGTCCACAAGACAAACGACCCGGCGTACTTCGACACGGAAACGCAGACCGTTGTCCAAGACCCCTACGGCGTCGGCGAGGGAGCGCAGTCAGCGAATCAAGGCAACCATGTCGTCTACTGGGGACCGATCGGCCCGACCCGGTGGCAGGACATCGCCGCTGACGGTTGGCCCTACGACCTGACCCGGACGTTCCTCGCGGCCCGTTACCCACCCGGCGTTCCCGGTCACTTCCACTTCGATCATGATGCTGCCGCTCAGTTGTTGCCGCGTGGCCTAACCGTCGAGGCGCTCGACCGGCTGTACGCCATCGGCGAAGGCTACGGCGGGCTGGAGACGACTCAGGGCTGATGTATTTCTCGTCGAAGCATCTGGAGGACCGGCGGTACGACGCCGACGAGGCGGTGATCTGCGACTGCGGTCGAGCGACGTCGGATCACACTTCGCAGGAGCGACGGCGATGCGAACAGGAGGCTGAATGAAACGGTCGCCACTCCGACGAGGTAAACCACCCGCCCGGCGCACCCCGCTCCGGCAGGTCAGCCCGAAGCGCGCCAAGCAGCAACGCCTCCGACGCGAGATGGTCCGCTCCGAACTAGCCCGCCGGGAACTCTGCGAAGCCGGAGCCGTCATCACCCACGCCGGACACAACGCGCGCTGCAACGGTCTCGCTGTCGAACTTCACGAACCGTTGACCCGTGCGCGGGGCGGGTCGATCCTCGACCCTGCGAACACCGTGGCGATCTGCCGGTCGTGTCACGACTGGATTCATGTCAACCCGGCAGCGGCGACGAATCTAGGTTTGCTGCGTTCGGCCTGATTCTCGGGTGCCCGGAAACACCCTCTGACCTGCGTGGTTAGGTGATGTGCTGAAAGACTTGCCCCGGCTAGGGAACTGTGTATATACTTGGGACATGGAAACAACCACCAAGGAGACAGTCAGCATGAAGATCCTCAAGAACGGCCAGCACACCGACCTCGTAGAGAACCACAACGAGAACCTTTACATCCGGGTCCACGGCGACGGACACACCGTCGACTTCAAGCCAGTCGTCAAACTGTTCGTCTGCGTCGGAGGAAACGCCACATGGCTCCTCACCGAAATGGACCCCGACACCGGTGACTGCTTCGGCCTCTGCGATCTCGGACAGGGCTACCCGGAACTCGGCTACGTCAACCTTAACGAGATGACCGACACCCTCGGGTGGAGGCTTGAGCGGGACATGCACTTCACCGCCACCAAGACGATCACCGAGTACGCAGCAGACGCTCGGGACGCAGGACGCATCGACGCCTAAGCAACTCGGCGAGTGGCCCCCGGCTTCGGTCGGGGGCTTTCGTCGTTTTCGGGATCAGTCGTACATACCCGACTCAGCCTCAGATCCGGCAGGCCGACCGAGCGACACCGCCGACGCCGACTTGTCACCGAACGGCAACAACGACATCCCGTAGCCCTTCACGATCGCGAGGGCAGCCGGAGCCGCAGACACGGCGACCACCTTCATCGTCGACAGGTCGAGGTCGGCCATCCCGGAGGCTGCGATCAGCCCAGCGACCGATTGGACGTAGGTCGAGATCGCCCGTTCGAGAACGTCCTTGAGTTGGTGGAGGTCGATGTTCATGTCGTCACCGATGGTTTCTTCGCCGGGGCTTTCTTCGCAGCCGGTTTCTTTGCAGGTGCCTTCTTCGCAGCGGGTTTCTTCTCAGCCGCCGGAGCCTTCTTGGCTGGAGCCTTCTTCGCCTTCGGCTTGGCCGGAGCCGCGCCCGAGACAATCTGAGCAAACAGCCCCTCGTCGACCATTCCGGTCGGGTCGAGGTTGTGCTCCTTCTGGTAGGCGACCACGGCCTTCATCGTCGACAGGCCGAACCGTCCGTCAGCCGGACCGGGAGCGTGACCCGCCGCAGCCAGAGCGTTCTGGACATGAATCGTGCTGACCCGATCGGCCCGCTTGTAGTTGAGTAAGAACGCCACAGCGCCTCCCTATGTGAACAGGGCGTCGAACGTGCGAGCGTCGACCGCCCCGGTGGTCGGTAGTTTCTTCTTCTTCTGTAACTGTCTGACCGCCCACGCGGTCTTGCGCCCGTAGATGCCGTCAGCGGGACCGCACTCGAACCCGAGCGAACCGAGCCTCGACTGGGCGGTCTTGACCGCCGGTCCTCGGGAGCCTCGGATAAGCGGCTTGCGGGCGACCTGCGCCCGCTGTGCGGAGATCGCAGCCATGATCCCGGCCCAGTCGACCTTCGGTTCCAGCGGTGCCGCATCCTCGGTGCCCTCCGACGCTTCGCCTTTCAACTCCGGGGCGTCGAACCAGCCCTTGCCGTTCCTCGGTTGGTGGTGCCACCACTCCTTCGCTTGGATGGTCGGCACGATTCCGTAGGTGACGGCGATGCGGTTGATCTCCGGTTTCGAGATCGACCTCGACAACTGCCGGAGGTCGACAGCGTAACTCTGACCATCGGGCTGTTCCTGATGGAACGACCCACGGAAAAATCCGTCGGGCCGCTGCCAGTCAGGGTTTGCAGCGAGGTTCCCCTTGCCAGCCCGGTACATCTGATACAGCCGCAACTGGGAGGCGTAGGACCGGCACCCGGACGACACCGCCACCCGGTTCTTGATCCGCGTATCGGCAAAGAACGCCTCCAGCCGGGTCACGAACCTCGGGTGAAGCAGGTCGAGTTGAATGCTGCTCTTGGTCGTCGGAATGTCCACGATGACTGATGTTAGCCGAGGACCGCGTACTGCTGGACGTACACGAGTCCGGTCGCTGTCGAGGTGTCCACGGCGAGCAGGTAGCCGTTCGATCCGGCACTGAGCACCTGAGCGGTGTTGTCTCCGGTGCCGACGAGGAGATCGCCCTTCGCTGCCGTGTCGAGCGTCAGGGCAAGCGCCCCGGACGACCCGCCTCCCTGTAGACCGTTCGAGGTGCTGACCGAGGTGATGTCCCCGGTGCTGGTCTGCTCGATGCGCTGCTGGATGCGGCTCGCCATACTGCCCTCCTAGCCAAAGTATGTGATGTGAATGACCGAATCGGACGACCCGGCGCGAATGAACTTGACGGTCGACATCGACGAATAGAGGTCGATGACGGAGTACGGGTTCAAGTAGTGCCCAACAGAGGCAGTCGGGGTGCCCCACCGGACCCGGATTGCCTCGGCCCCGTTTGTCACCAGAGCGTTGAGCGCCCCGGCAGGGATCGAGGCCAAAGCGACCGCGCTGCTCGACACGGTGAGCGACTCGTCGCCCTTGTAGACGCCGAAGTCGGAAGCGGAGGCGCGTGCCCGGCTCATGTTACGACGGCTCTGTCGGCCACACCAAGAACGTAGTTAATCATGTGACAAGCGCCTCCCACGCCGTGAGCGTCGACACCTTTGGTCGAACTTCATGTAAACCGGGAATGCCATGAACGAGATCGTCCTCAGGGTGCGCCGTCTTGACGTTTTCGAAGTCATGGTCAAACGGCTCCCACTCGAAGAACTCATAGATGCCGTCGATGACCGCAGGCGGGTCGCCCATCCAGTCGTCAAAGTTGACCAAATGAAAAGTGCCGTCGTCAGGGCTGGATCGCGCCCATTCGACGGCTTCGCGGCTTCGCATCACTGGCTGCGACCCCGGTAGCCACCAGCGGTCCTCGTCAAAGTCGAGGCCAGCGCGTGCGTGGACTGCGCGGAATGATTCGACGACTTCGTCGTCAGGGCGGTCGAGAACCAAGATCTTTGGGGCGGCGGTGATGTAGCGCCGGATCAGTGCAAGGTTGTCGGGCAGAGTCCATGTCATGCACTTGTCGACAACGACCCCGGTCGTGTTGGCCCAGTACCGCGACGCGATGCTTCCAATAAGTTCGTTCTGAAAGTCGGCGCGGCCTGAAGCGTGAACCTGCTCGGCGCAGTTCACCGACATGGATATGTGAAGATCCCACATGATTTGACAAACCGGCGAGTGCTGCGCCGCGTGGAGGCGCGGGTTCTGATCCAGAACGGCGCTCATAACGGTCGAACCAGACCGTGGCATCCCAGCCTGAAACACCAAGTCACGCATCGCCAGCCACCCATGAGAGGGACGCTTCGTCCCACTTCTGCAACTTGCCGTCAATGATGCCGGGATGTTCCACTGGCGGCTGCCACTCGTGGTTTGAGTCCAGCGTCCACGATGGGAACGGCTGAGGGCTATGGAATACGTCAGCGGAGGCGTCGTAGATGTCTCCTGTACCTGCAAATGCGCGTCGCTGGTTGCCGTTGAACGACGTTTGCACCCAGCGAGAGCCGGGGAATAGGTCGGTCAGGAAGTCAATGCCGTCCTGTTCGACCTCGGTGCCGTCGGTTGTCGTGACATCGTTAGAGACTGCGAGAACGCGCAGGACGACGTTTGCGTCATTAAGTTCGGCGTAGTGCGCCATCAGGTCACCCACCTCACAACGACGCAGCCTGAACCGCCAGCGCCGCCCGCCCCATTGAGGCCGGTTCCGACGTTCCCGCCGCCGCCTGCTCCACCGCCGCCAGAGTTCGCGGTACCTGCGCCACCGCCTGCGGTACCACCACCGCCACCACCACCCGCAGTAGCAGTCGGCGCCGACCCGCCGCCACCGCCCGCAAACGTGCCGACAGCAACACCGGAAGTTGAGCCGTCCGCGTAGTCGTTCGTGCCGTTCGTGCCGCCAACTCCTCCAGCGTTGGTCGTGTTGTTTCCGTCCTGTCCGACACCACCCTTGCCGCCACCACCAGCGCCTTCCATCGGTTGGCCGCCAGCGCCCGCATGACCGCCGCCGTTGTTGCCCTCGTTGGTCGTCCCAGCGCCGCCTGAATGTGAGCCGTGGCCGCCACCGCCACCGCCGGAACCACCAGCGCCGCCATCAACATTCCACCACCCGCCGTAACCGCCTCCCGACGTTGAAAGTGTCGAACCGCCGGCAATCGCGAACGATGACGCCGACCCGACAACTCCAGAGTCTTGGCGTGCTGCCCCGCCGCCACCGCCCGCCCCGACGGTCGCCGTGTGCGTCCCCACTCCTACCGTCTGGCCGGTGAACTCTCTTGCGCCACCAGCGCCACCACCGCCACCACCGCCGTTCCAACCGGTGCCCAACGCATAACCGCCCGCGCCGCCGCCGCCGCCAGACACCACCCAGACGGTCATGTTTCGTGAACCCGCAGATACCACCAAATTGCCGGTCCCAAGCCACTGCACCGATGTGTAGACGCCGTGGGTCCGAACCGTCGGACTTCCGGTCGTTGAATAGGTCAAGGCAGACTCGCTTTGATTTGCGACTGCACCGAGGAGAGCCGGGGTGAGCATCAGCCGATGTTCCCGAAGATCGTCCAAGTGTCAGCAGCGATCTTCACAGCAGCGATCGTCGTGTACCTCGTCGCACAAGTCAACGTGCCGCCCTTGGAGTTCACCGTCGCTCCGGTCCCGGCAGCGAACGTCAACGTGCCCGCGCCGTTGCGCTCAAACACGATCTGGGTGCCAGTCGGGAACGCGACCGCTGAGTCCTGCGGGAGCGTGACCGTCATGCCGGTGCCGTGCGTACACAGGATGTACGCCGAAGCGTCGGTCAGCGCCGGGGTGCGGGTCGTGCCCGAGTCGGTGATGACGTTCAGGTACGTCGTCGTCGTCCCGGTAACGGTCAGCGCATCGGTAATCGACACATCGCCGTCAGCAACCTCAAGCGAGTTCTGGCCGTTCGTGCCGGTGATGACCAACTTTTCTTCGCTGGCATCCCAGAGCAAAGTGTCCCCGGCAGTTCCTGAATACATCGTGACATCAACGCCTGACCCGTCGGACCCGAAGTTCACTGCTGCGTCGATGGCGAGGTTCAAGGTGGCTGCCCCTGAGGTTGCTCCTCCCGACAAGTTCGTTCCTGCCACCACGGAGGTGATGTCGCCCGCGAGATCGACCGTGATCCACGACGATCCGTCGTAGTACGTCAGCGAATCCGAGTCCTTCAAGAACGCGAACATTCCCTCTGACTTCGCACTCGACAGCGCCGTGTCCCGAGCAGAACTCGACGCGAACACCATCACGGTCTGTTCGATTCCGTAGGTATTCAGGTCCGAAGCCGTGAGGACGTCGCCTGTGCTGAAACTCTTGTAGCCTGCTCCGGCCATTATCGCCTCCTAGTATGAGAGGGCATTAGTGCCCAACTTACCATCGGTTGTGCTATTGAGAATGAACCCATTAAGAATCTTCTCTGCCGTCGAGAAGCGGGTTTTCCACTCCGACGGCGTGATCGCATGTTCGATACCCTGCACCGACAAGGTGCGGGTCACGGTGCCGCCTCCCGGCTGTGTGCGCGTCACCTTGATCGGGTCAAACATCTCCGTCGTCAATGCGGCAGTCACCCGAGCAGACACATCGTCGTAGGCGTCGATTACGATGCCTCCGATACGGAGGCTCGGGTCTTTCCTCGCCGCAAGGATCGTCTTGGCTTGGTTGAGGGCATCCGCGTCTGTCTCCATGATAAGGCCGGACCGGGAGACGTTGCGCTGAAAGAACGAAGCGATCGACGTCGAGTCCGTCACGTTCTGCGCGGACCCTCCGCTACGGGTCACCGTCACATCGTTAGCGAGAACCACATCGTCGACGTCGAAGTCGACCGACTGGTAGTTGATGCCGGACCCCGAGTCGACGTACTCGTCCGGCGTCTGAGCGTGAGCGTTGATGATCGCGTCCCGGTCCATGAACTTGAGCACCCCGTTCGCCTTCGCGAAGAACGCCCCAAACTCGGTATCGGTCACCGTCTGGCACGCCGTGAGGACGTCGCGTGTCGCTCCGCTGTCGGCCTGACAAGTCGTTTGCCCAGCCGAGAAGTCGCGGCTCGACGACGGCCAACTGATTTCGTCGAGTATCTCACCGAGGCGGGTGCCGGTCAGATCGCTGGTGCTCGCCCCGGACACGGTGGAGACGTTCGACAGGTTGAGGAGCCGGAACGCATCGAGCGCCGTGACGGTGATGAACGCTGCTGTCTCCCCGACCGCGTAGGTGTAGTTCCACTCCTCGATGAAACCGGAGAACAGCGTGTAAACGGTCCCTGAGTATTCGGCGGTGATCTGGAGTTGACGCATCGGCAGTATCTCGTCTGCGTACGTCCCATTGTCAGGGTCGAAGGTTCCTGCCGTGTCGGTGAGCACCACAGTCGCCGATCCTGCGTCATGCCGGTCGAGTATCCGATCCCTGCCTCGGGAGATTCGTACCGTGTTCAGGAGGCTGGTGACGTCTACCGGGGTCGACGCTGCGTCCGACAGAACGCCCGTGCCGAGCGGTGACCCGGCGTCGTCGAGGATCAAGTTCGGGCCGAACGACGGCGATGTCTGAAACCTGATCGTCGCTTTCAGCGTCGCAGCGGCAGCCATTAGAGCACCACGGCCTTGCCGGACTGCTGCGCTCGCAGCAACCCCTTGCGGATCGACTCCACCAACTCGCGCTCTGACGTCACCGACCCCTCGACGTTGACGACGACGCTCACGCCGCCACCGCGCCCAGCCGGAACGACCGTCTCCCCAGCGTGGACATTCAGCAGGCCACCGCTCTTGACAAACCCTCCTGACGCTGCGCCGTCAATCCCCATGCTGGCGAACCATGCGTCCAACTCGGATGCGGTCTGAGCGCCGGAGCCTGTGAACTCGGTGTATGTGCCGGACTGGACGCCTGCTGCTCTGGCCCCGGCGATCTGCGACTCCAACGAGGGGATGCCTACGCCAGTTTCCAGCGCCTTGAGTGCTGCCGCCTTCGACATCCCGATGAAAGCCTTTTCAACTTCTCCGGCTGCGGTGACGATCTCGTACATGAAATCGGCGAGAGAGCCGAGAGTGCCACCTAACTCCCCGGCCTCCGTATCGACCGACTCGAACAGCCGCGCCTGTACGTCGAGCACCCCGTTGACGTCGGCCCCCGTCCGGGCGACCTCCGCTTCGGCATCGGCAAGACCCGCCTGCGCCTCGATCAGATCAAGACCGGATTCCAGCAACTGCCGGTTCTGATCCTCCAACGTCCGCTGGAGTTCGGCCCGCTGTTCCTCGATCTCAGCCAGCGTTGCGCTCCGGGTCGCCTCCTTGTCCATCAACCCGGCGCGGGTTCGCTCCGCTTCGGCGAGGTCGACGTAGGCGACCTCCAACTCGTGGATGACGCGCTCCTGCTCCTTCTCCAACTGGATCGCATCGGCCTCAGCCCGAGACAGATTCTCGCGAGCACGCCGGAGGTCGCCGGACTCGCGGGTCGCGTCCTCGACCGCCTCCGTGTAGTCCTCCATCGCAGCCCACAGGTCGAGTTGCGTGACCTCGCCTTCGGCCATCTCCTTCTCGGTCTGCTTCAACCGCTTGTTCAGGTCGACGAGCGCCTTCGCATCCTGCGCGCTCATGTCGGCGATCCGAGCCTGCGTGACGGTAATGACCCCCATGTCGATCAACGCCTGCTCGACGGTGTTGACCGCGCTGGCTACATCGACGAGGTGAGCGACCGCATCCTTCGCAGCCGGAACGCCGGACGTCGCCTGCTCGGTCGCTTGGAGTTCCCGGATGCGGTCCGTGATCGACATGACCGACAGGGCAGCCGAGGCGAGGTCACGCTTGTACCGGATCGCCCAGTCGCCGCTGTCGGACTCGACGTCGGCCTGTCGCGCGGCGAGCCGGAGGAGGTCGCGCCGCGTTTCCTTGATGTCCTCGACGAGCCGCAACCGGTCCCGTTCGATCCCTTCGAGGCGACGCTGCGCCCGAATCTGAGCAGGCACCGCCGCAGCAGCGTCCTCAGCCAACTTGATGCGCTTCGCTTCGGCCTTCTCAGCGTCCTCCACGCTCTTGAGATACTTCTGCCAGTTGGAAATCCGTCGTCCTTCTGCGAAGTCGCCTCCCATCGACCGGAGCCGTGCGTCGCTCGCTTCCGAGATCGCTTGGGCTGAGTCGCGGGCAGCGTCCGCTTCGGCGCTCATCACTTCGGCGACGCCTCGTGTCGACTCGGCGAACTGGTCTGCGACCCGCTTCCCGGCCCACACGGTTTCAGCAAAATTCGACGTCGCCGTGTTCGCATTATCTACAGCGCCGGCGTACCCCTCCATCGCTGCTGACGAGTCGGCAAACTGTTGGGCGGTCGCCTTCTGTGAGGCCTCCAACGCCTCAGCCTCCGTGATCGCCTTCTCCAACTTCGTGTTGTGAAAGTCGAGCATCCGGTTGATCGTTTCGAGCGCCGTGTTGTAGTCGCCGGTCCGTTTAGCCAAATTCAGCACCGCCTGAACCGCTGGGCCACCGAGGATGTCGGCCCATCGGTGAGTGTTTTTGCTGTTCTCGATGATCGCTTGGTTGGTCGCCATCGTCCCGGCTGCGGAGTCCCGGTACGCCGTCGCCGTCAGCCCGAGGACACGCATCACCTTGGCTGCCTCGGCGCGGCTCATCGCCCCGGCGTCGATCTGGTCGGCGATCGCCGACGTCACCTCCCGAATCGCCGGATCTGCGCCACGGAGCGCCGTCGTGTACGCCGTCGTCGTCCCGATGTGGGCTGCTAGTCCACCGCCCCACTCGGAGAACGCCGTCGTCCCCGTAGCGATCACAGCGTTCAGGCTCGGAAACTCCGACTGTAGATCGTCGACGATCTTCGACACCCCGGCGTCGAGCGCCAGCCCAGCGAGGACGCTTTCCCCGGCAAACTCGACAACCTTTTCCGTCGCAGCCTCGACCTCAGCGGTCAACAGGTCGTACTTCTCGATCAGTTTGTCCAACTCCGAGCCGAGCAGCGGAGCGTTGTCGCCTTGGGCGATCATCGCGTCGGTTAGATCGTTGGCCCGGTCCTGCGCCTCCTTCGAGTGTTCACCCATCTTCGAAAAGAACGCGAACAGCCCGACCCCGGCAGCGACGATCAACCCGATCGGGACGAGGACCGCACCCAGCGTCACCGCAGCCCCGCCTGCCGCTATCGACAGGGTGGACAGGGCCGTCGTCAACGAACCCAGCATTATGAGAAGCGGACCTGCTGCTGCTGCCGCGATCCCGAAGATCACGACCGCCTTCTGCGCCGGTCCCCCCATGTTGCCGAACGCCGTCGCCAGACTCCCGATCCACCCGGCCAACGCCGCGACCATCGGCACGACCACCGGGAGCACCTGCTCGCCGAGCGTGATCATCGACGCCTTCATCCCGGCCATCGCCTGCGACAACTTGAACTGCGCCGTCTTTTGGACGCCGAGGAACGCCTCGTCCAACTTGCCGGTCGAGTTGGCGAGTTCGTCGAACACCTCACGGGCCGCGCCGGTCGCTACACCCGTCAACTGGAGAGCACCGTTCAGGCCACGAATGTCCTCGAACACATTGGACATCTCGAACCCGTTGGCCTCCAACTGCTCCCGCAGCCCTTGGAGCGCACCGAGGAGGTCCGCGGACGCCGCCGAGCGGAGTTCGTGAAGGTCGACGCCGATCTCCTCCAGCACTTTCTTCGCCTGCTGCGACGGTTTGAGAAACGACTTCATGACGCCGCCCAACTGGGTGGCCGACATCGCCGCGTCGCCGGACGCTCGGGTCAGGAACGCCAACCCGCCACCGACCTGATCGAACGAGATTCCCAACTCGGCTGCCATCGGGATGAGGCGACCGAACTGTGGTGCGAGGTCGGCAGCGGATGCCTTGCCCTGTTCGACCGTCTTGGCGAGGACGTCGGTGGCGAACGCAGCCCCGTCCGCGCTCATGCCGTAGCCGTTCATCGCGTTCGTCACCGCGTCGGCGACGACCACCGTGTCGCCGAGGCCGACCGCCGCCGCCTTCGCCGATGCCTCCAACGCTGCCGTCGCCGACGATGCGTCGAGACCCGCCGAGGTGATGAAAAACATCGCGTCAGCGAGTTCCTTCGGTGCCCGCCCCGTCTCGCCGGACAGGCCGAGGACCGCACCCTTGAGCGTTTCGACTTCCTTAGCGGAGCGCCCCACCAGCGTCTCGATCTGCGTCATCGAGAACTCAAAGTCGGCAGCCATCTTCGCCGCAGCAACACCCGCCCCGACGAGCGGCATCGTGACCTTCATGGTCATCGACTTGCCGACCTTGGACATCTGCTTGCCCATCCGGTCCATCGACCGTTGGGCGTCCGTCATGCCCTTCTTGAGTTGCGTCGTGTCGGCGGTGATGATCGCCTTGACGACGCCTACGGTTGCCACGACCTACCGCCTAACCCTCGACCGCGACGACGCAACCTTGCTCTGGTGCGCTGCTTCCTCGTTCTCCAACTTGACGAGCGCGACCCACTCCGTCAACTCAGCCGACGACATCCGATCTAGGAGTTCGGAAACCGTCATGCCGAGTTCACGCGCTAACCGGAAGTAGAATCGTCGCTCAGGGTTGCGTCGGCCTCGTCGATCAGGGAAGCCGAGAAATCTTTTCCCGCGTCACCGACCGCTTCCTCCGTCAACCCGGACGCCGCCATACAAGCGTTCGCAAGGTCGTTGACAACACGGGCGTTCTTCTCGAACAGCCACTCTTGGTCGCCGTCCTCAAACGCACGCTCGCCGGACTCCGGGTCGTAACAGGTTTGACCAATGACATGCCACCACATGCCGATGATCCGATCCGGGTCATTGACACCAGCGACGGTGCCGTCCTCCGACGCCATGTCAGCGACGAACTGGGCACGCGACCGCGCGGTCATGGATCGAATCTCGACGGTGACGCCCCACTCGGGGATCTCGTGAAGTTCGGCGCTGCCGTCGTCGACAGCCTTGATGGCTTCTCTGATACTGGACACGATGGTCACTCCTTAGTTGTTGGGATCAGAACGTGGTGCGGGTAACTCCACCTGTGCACTGGAGGTCCAGCGAGAACGTCACTACGTCCCCGACCGGGCTGCTGACCGAGTAGTTGGTGAGGATCGCTTCGCCTGTGTACTTCACAAAGCCGGAGGTGTTTCCGGCTGGGCCGAAAATAAACGTCCGGGTCGCCGGTTCGGTGCCGATGACGTATCCGTCGACCGTCGAGTCCCACAGCCCGGAAATCGAGATCGTGGCGTCGCGCAGACCTACGATGTAGGACTTGCTCGTGGCTCCGAAAGCAGTCGTCTCTGCTGTCTCGATGATCTCCGGGAAGTCGACCGAGTTCAGCACATCGGAGATGTCCCGGCTCGTGCCGCCCGTGTCATCGAGCGAGAAGTGGGTGGCCTTGCCATGATGGAAGGTTGGCATATCGTGGTCCTCCTAGAACCTAGCGAATGACACCATGAAGGTGATCGAGCCGGATGACCCGGCGCTGGTAGCGGTCGCCCGGACGTACCGATTCACGGTCCCCGAACAAACCACCATCTCCGACGTCTTGGCTCCTGCCCCGACGGCGGTGAATGAAATCAGGTCGGCTGCGGAGCCGAACCCTGACGAACTGTCATGCTGAATCTTGATCGTGGTCGCTCCCCCGCCGACGCTGTTCGTCGGAACGTGCAACAGCGCAGCCCCGCCTGCCGTAGATGCTGCCCCGCCGTCGACGCCGGTCAGGTTGCCAAGGGCGTTGTAGTCGATGCTCGACCCCGTGGACAACTGAAACCCGCCAGTGATCCCGTAGGTCATGGACCCGAGAGTTCCGCTGTTGGCGGTGCCTTGGAAGTCGGCGGTAACTGTGGAGACGTCGCCGACCGGGTTGGAGATCGAATAGTTGACTTCATCGCATCTGGCGATCGTCGCCCGGTTGCCGATCGTCCCGCCAGCCTCAGCGATAGTGATGTTCGCCGCCGAGGTCGAGCCGAGGATCGCGTGGAGTTCCTCGTCGGAGCCGTCCGTGTCGCCGGTCCACATGCCGCTGCACGACAGCGTTCCATCAGCCAGCCCCAAAATGTACGCCTTGGAGGTATCCGCAAAAGAAGTCACCTCTGCTGTCTCATTCGTGAGCGTGACGTCGGTGCTGTTGAAGTACGGACTCATCACGAACTCGTCGAGGTAGACCTCGGTGCCTTTTCCGTGAACGAACGTGGGCATTACTTACCCCCTGTTTTCTTGGCTGGTGGTGCGGCCTCGAACGCCTCGTTGACATCCGGGGTGCTCGGGTCGTCAGGAACGAAGTGGCCGTCGTCGTTGCGGGCGCGCTTCTTGTTCGCTGATTCGAGTTGGAGGTACCCGGCTTCGATGCGCCAGTCTTTTTTTCCGGCGGCGATCTCGACAACCTGCCCCGGCTCGTACCGCTTACCGTCGACCTCGATCCCGGACGTTCCCGACTCGCCTCCGGTGACTACATACTTCGGCATCACGCACCTCTCCCGTGTGGGCGTTGCGGAGCCGTGTCACCGGCCACGCAGGGCACCCGGACACGCTGGTCACTGTGGTTGCCGGGAAGCGTATCACTGACGGCTCCGCTGGTGTTGGAAGCGTTCCGGCCCTGTTTCGGCCTGCCGGAAACACCCTCTGACCTGCGTGTTTAGGAAATGTCCCGAAAGACTTGCCCCGGCTAGGGATTCTGTGGTTATACTTGGGGTATGGAAACAACGAGCAGCCCCAAGGAGGCAGCAACCATGAGCACCTACGCAGCACAGTTCAACCCGACCGACTTCTGGTCGTGGAAGAAGATTGAGGCAGGGCACTACGTCCTGACCACCGACGAGGGCTACACGGCGACCGTCCGCAAGCACGAGTACATCACCTACTCGCGGCGACACAACACCGCGTGGACCGCTACGGCTGCTTCGCCTTCCGGCTCCGAGTTGAGTAGTGACCACGCGACTATGGCTGACGCCAAGGAGTGGGCATTCAGGCTCGTCAAGTTCGACTGACTCACCCCGGCGAACAGCCCCCGTCCCGGACCGCCGGGCACCCCAGTTCGAGACTGGGGCGGGGACGATGGAAACAACAACAACAGAGGAGACACCATCATGAAGAAGTCAGACATCAAGCCAAACACCATCTACCGAGTACGAGGCAGCGAACGCTTCGGCACCACGCCTCACGGGTTCGACAAGTTCGTACTCACCGGCGACGAGATCGTCGGCGTCGTCACCGACAACCCATACGGCTACGGTCGGGACCGGTCAACCAAGCGGTACATCGAGGTCTACCCGATCCGCTGGAACCGCCCCAACCTCGACGAGGCAGGCCATTACGTCGTTGACGCCGACACCAAGCAGATCGCCTTCAAGGACATTGACGGCGACTACGGCGAGCAAGGCACGCTGGAAGAAATCACCGCCGAGCAGCGTGACCGGCTCGCCCGAGACAATCAGCGGTTCCTCGATGAGGCGGCACAGCGCGAGGTCAACAAGACCCGGTGGGCCGAGATCGACACCGCCACCTTCGACCTGCTGAACGTCAGGGACTGGGACCGTCCCAGTGGCGAGAAAAAGTACGGAGCCGCAGCACTCGGCAACGAAGCCGTCGAGGTCCGGTTGCCGCTCTACGTCGTCGAGAAGATCAACGCTCTCCTCGCCACTCAGGCGGTGACGGCATGAAGCAGTCGAACCTCACCAACCTCGTCGTCGACGCCATCCGGCACGGTGACGCTTCGGCCTCCGGTCGCAAGTGGCAGGCGTCCTACACCGACGGCATCGTGTCCGTCTACCATTTCGGCACGCACCTAATCGACGTCACCCGAGGCGGCATTGTCACCCCGGTCAACCCCGGCTGGGGATCGACCACCGACCGGTGCGGCATCCGAAAGATCACCGCCGGGTACAACGGGCCGAACGGCTCCGTCGGCTACCGGGAACTGTTCGAGGAGGCGTCGTGACCACCCGACAGAGGATTGAAGAAAGGATCGAGCAGACGACCGGCCAGCACACCCGGTGGCTCCGGTTCGACGACCAGATGTGCGCTTGGTTCAACGGCAGCGATTTCGTGTGCCAGATGAATCGGTGGGACCGCAAGGACGGCACCCCGGCGACCGACTCCACAGGCGAAGGTCTGGTCACAGAGTGGGCACCAGCGCACCAGTTGGAAGATGCTTCCGGCAAAAAAAGCAGGACAGCATGATCGCCGTCCTCTACATGACGAACCCGCTGTGGCAGTTCATCATCGCCCCGTTCGCCCTGATCGGGATCGGCTACTGGCTCCGAGGAGCAGTCGACCGATGGGAGAGCCGCAACCCTGTCACACCCCGACCGTATGATTGGGCCAACGAGGAGGACTGCTAATGGGGCATCTACAACACCGGGCGATCTGTTACGACGACGAAGGGTCGCTGGAGTGCTGCTGCGAACTCCGCAAGGGACTCGACTACCGGCAGGCTGAACTCCTCAGCCGAGCCGAAGCCGACCGCCTCGTCGAACAGAACTCGCTCGACGTCGTGGCTGCCGTAATCGGAGTCATGCGGTGAGCGCCCTCAACGGCCAGATGCCGCACACCTACGACCACGAACCCGGCGACGGCTGGTCATACTCGGTGCTGATCTCCGAACTCCCACACCAAGGCTTTATGGGAGGCGGCAGCCCCGACGATTACGTCGTCGTTACCGTTTGGCGACCGTTCGACCGGGGCATCGGACGGACCTACGTCATGGCGAAGCACGGGACGCTCACCGACCGGTACGTTCAAGAGAAGTTCTGCGACGGCCTCGACGACCGCGAGATGGTCCGACACATCGCCGACGCGATCCGGCACACGCTCGGTCGGCCACCGCTCCACGGGGAGAACTGGCTGTGACGATCTACCGCCGCCTCACGTTCATCGTCGCCTACATGGACAGCGACGAGGAGGGTGACGAACTGATGCCTGCCGTACTGACCACGATGGGTGTCGTCGAGACTCCGTTCATCGGCGGGACCGGGATCATGCTCATCGACGTCGACGAGACACCGCTGTCCCTGTCCGAGATCGAGACGCCGGTCCCGCTCGCTGCTCAGCCCGAGGTGTTCGAGTTCCCCGACACCTTTTCGTCGACCAAGGACGACGACCCGGACCCGTTCGCCTGACCAGCGACCCCGGCGTGGTTCAAGTTCTTACACCGGGGGCACCGCAGCCGGTACGGAGTCGACACCATCTCGGCGAGAAGTTTCTCGCACGTTACGCACCGGACGCGGAACAGCGTCTCTCTGACGAGCCGGGCAGCGTCCTCGCCGTAAACGTCGACCATCTCACAGCGCCTTAACCGCCGTGAAGTTACAGGAGAACACCATTCGCTCCTGCTCGTCCCGCATCAGAGCGAACGGCGACTGGGTGGCTTCGATCTTGTAGTACGCCGTCGACGTCAGCGTCTCGTTGATGACCTTCGACAGCGTTTTCATGATGTCGACGGCAAGCGACTGGCAGGTCGAGTACGACGCTGCTCGTGTGTGGCACATCAGCCCGGCGTTCTCGATCGGTGGGGCCGTGTCGCCTCCGAACACATCGGTCGGAGCGGTCCCGGCTGTCTCGTAGATGGCGACGCAGGTGTCCGGCGAGTCGGGGAGCCGTCCGAGGAACAGGTTGGTGCCGAGGGTCAGCGAGACGTCTGAGACGTTCGCTGCCATGAAGGTGCCT
>PVBE010299391.1_pt1 | contig 40256 bp, 31 predicted proteins | sample 1631181 | NCBI WGS metagenome assembly PVBE01 (sample SAMN08397723, study PRJNA350692) | Marine metagenome, whole genome shotgun sequencing project. | isolation source: water | place: Pacific Ocean | collected 2012-04 | reverse complement strand
GATTGCCTGGTTTGGCAACTTCCGCAGGCTGACCGTGCGATGGGACCGACTGATGGAAACCTACGGTGGATTCTTTCATATGGCTTGTGCCCTGATCACGATGAGAAAACTCATGAGGGTTATGAAATGACTTCTAATCACAGCCGAAAACTAGATACTTGGATACTCTTCTTGGCAGAATCAGGAAGTCACCAGGGGCAGGCTCGGGTTTAATCCGCGATACAATTAAATGGCCCGCCCCGCGGCGGCCCCTTCCTGCACAGCTTCGAATATGCCGCGTGGGCCGCTGCAATCCCCTGCCGGGTGGAAATTCATGTGCGGAAATTCATCCGCCAGCGAGGCGAAAATTTCGATCCGGGGTTCCACGAGGCTCGCCGGGACGACCAAGCGGACCCCCTTGATCCGGCGCAATTCATTGTTTTCATTGCGTAAAATGGCCCCATCCCCATCAAACCCCTCGAAGGAGGTGTTGACGAATATTTTCACGTTGCGCCGGGCGGTCAGCTTCTCAACCATGGGCGCTCGCGCCCTGGGCCCCAGGTCTCCGGCGAGCATCCCTCCGGGCTCCACCACAATCACCTCTCCTCCCAGCTCGGCCAACCGTCCGGCGACGGCGCATCCGCGCATGCCGCCCCCCTGGATCAGCGCCAGACCCCTGCCGTCCCACCCGTTGGCCATCGCATCCATCGGATCGAGCTCGGCAATCGAGACCCCGGGGGTCAGCTCCCCGCCGGCCAGCATGGCCCCGTGGGCCAGGGCCCCGCCCGGGACGCGCGATGACCCGAACAAGGCGCCGGTGGACAGGACAACCTCGTCGGGGGCCCTCCCCCGGATTTCATCCCCATCCACACGGGTCCATAGACAGACCTCCACTCCCAGATTCCGGACCTCGGATTCGAGCGACTGAACAAGGAGCATCAAATCGGCCCGGCCCGGCGCCTTCGCGGCGTACCGGACCTGTCCCCCCAGCTCTCCCGACATTTCCATGAGCGTGACCCGGTGCCCGCGCAGGGCGGCGACCCGGGCCGCCTCGAGTCCCGCGGGTCCACCTCCTGCGACAAGCACGCTTTTGACGGCCCCGGCCCGCCGAATCCTGGTTTCCTCTTCCTGGCCCGCCCGGCTGTTCACCGTACACAATACGGGCCCGCCCGTTCCCAACAGGTCGCTGCACTTCAAACACCCGATGCAGGGGCGGATATCCTCCGCCCGGCCCTCGAGCGCTTTTCGAGGCAAATACGGGTCCGCGTGCAACACACGGCCCATCGTGACAAAATCCGCCCTCCCGCTCCTGAGTATCTCCTCCGCCGTATCGGGGTCCATGATGCGGCCCACGACCGAAACGCCAATTCCGACGCCCTTTTTAATCTCTCCCGCCACATCCGCGTTGGGGGCGATCGCCGCCTCCATCGAAGGCGTGATCAGGGCGGAGGACTCGTAGGTGCCCGCCGAGACATCGATGTGATCAACTCCGGCCGCCTCAAGCGCCCGGCACAGGGCCAGAACGTCGTCCAACTCGAGACCCCCCTCGAGACCCTCCACCGCCGTCAGCCGATACATCAGCGGAAAATCATCGCCGAGTTCCCGGCGGACGGATTTGGCGACCTCGAGCGGCAGGCGCATCCGCCCCTCCAGGCCGCCGCCGTATTCGTCCTCCCGCCGGTTGGAGCGGGGCGAGAAAAACTGATTGAGCAAATAGCCGTGCGCCCCGTGGATCATGACCGCATCAAAGCCGGCCGCCCTCGCCCGTTTGGCCGCGGCCTCAAAGGACGCGACGACTCCCTCGATTTCCCCCCGCGCGAGCTCGCGGGGCATTTCCCCGCGCCGGAACCCCTCGAACGGAATCGGCGAGGGCCCGACCGGCTGCGTGCCGGTGGCCGCGAGGAGGGCCTGCCTTCCCCCGTGATTGATCTCCGCGACGACGGCCGCCCCCCCATCCTTCACCGCGCCGCAAAGACGCTGAAGGCCGGGGATCATGGCGTCGTCGTGGATGCCGAGTTGCAGCATGTTCCCCTTGCCCCCGGGGTCGATATAGAGGTCTTCGGGGCAGATGAGCGCGGCGCCGCCCTCCGCCCGCGCGCGGACATTCCCGAGGTAGCGCCGGGTGACGGAGCCGTCCGGATCCCCGAGATTTTTTTCCATCGGGGAAGAGATGATCCGGTTCTTGAGGCGAAGCGAACCGATCCGGCCTTCCGAGAAAAGCCGGGGATAATTGTTTTCAGGGTCGTTCATGAGGGGTGGACCTCCGAAATTCAAAAAATGTATCTGTAAACAAGATAATACCCTTTACTCCGGGTTTCCAAGAAGGTTCCAGGATTTAAACACCAATATGTTCGGCTACGGGTTACAATTCAATCTGTTAATCCTTCCTCTCGCCCGCTGGCGGAGTGCACCCGATGGGTGAAGCCGTGATACGCCTTTCGATAGTTCATCTCTACCGCCTACTGAAGCTGGAGTTCCGGGGTGCAACCACCACCTCGGACGCAGGCTTTCCCGCTCTCCGGGAACAGAACGACACTCTCGGGAAAAAGTAATGGAAATCCAAACAAAATATATTATGGTGAGAGTTAATTTTGTCCCAACTAACTTTGAAAAGCCACTAAAGTGGCTTCATTCATATAACGGAAAATGTTGGATTTTACTCCTAAAGGAAACTTCATTCGATGAGCGACGAGATACTTGATCCCCTGCCTGAGGAATGGAGTTGTGCGCTCGCCATTGTGGCTCATCCGGAGGACATGGAATCCGGTGCGGCCAGCGCCATTGCCCGTTGGACCTCACAAGGAAAAAAGGTTGTCTACATCCTTATGACTAGCGGCGAGGCGGGTATTGATGGGATGTCACCGCAGGAAGCAGGACCAATTCGGGAAGAGGAGGAATACAAGGGCGCAAGCGTCGTGGGAGTCGAAAAGGTCGATTTCCTTGGCTATACAGACGGCGTGATCGAATACGGGCTTCCGCTGCGTCTGGACATTGCCCGCCAGATTCGCATTCACAAACCCGAAGTGTTGATCACGCTCTCACATCGCCTGACTTGGCCTGGCGGCCCTATCAATATGGCGGACCACAGATGGTTAGCCTACGGTGTAATGGACGGCGCCAGAGATGCCGGGAACCGTTGGATTTTTACTGAATTGCTTGAAGAAGGGTTCGAACCGTGGCCCGGCGTCCGGATGGTGTTGCTCAGCGGCTCTCCCATGCCCACACACGCCGTCGATATTACCGGTTTCTTGGAAAAAGGGGTCGAATCATTGCAAGAACATCGGGCCTATATCGAAAACCTCGCGCAGGGCTTCGATCCGGTAAGTTTTCTTACCAACTCTGCCGAATTGAACGGGAAGCGCTCCGGTTTCCTCCATGCGGCATCTTTTGAAGTAGTAAATATTTAAGGAGCCATCTGAGAAAAGTCAGCTTAGATTCCGATCCGAAAATTGAGTGGATAGAATCAATATTTCCTATATTTTTCCACCCACTCGTTTGCGTGCCGCTTTGCTTTTTCTGTTTCTTGGGAGGTCATTTCCTTTTCAATTGTTTTTCTGTTTCTGTTTCCCTTTTTCCCTCCGCCGACAAGTCCACAACTGCGCTGAAAGACAGCCCGGAGGCGGCTCCTACGGTCAAAATCATGGTGCATACACGATTTCCCATTTTCGGGGGGCAATGCTCCCCCCTCCTCCCGGCTCAAAACCGTTTGCCGCCCGTCCCGTCCAAAAAGTCATCCAAGACCATGGTCTTTCCGAGAAATTACAATTCACCAAGCATGGAGAATTATCGGGAAAATTGCTTTATAGTTGGCTGAATATATCTATTGGTGATTGGTTCCGGAGCTATCTCGTCCGCAGGCGTCGCCCACATGACTGAAAGGCGCATTCATGACTGAAACGATCAAGACGACCTGCACCCTGGACTGCCAGGACGCCTGCGGCGTCGAGGCCGAGGTCGAAAACGGCCGGGTCGTCCGGTTGCGCGGAGCCGAGGATCATCCCTACACGGAGGGATTTTTGTGTATCCGCCTCAACCGGTACCTCGATCGTCTCTACAGCCCCGAGCGGGTGACCTCCCCGCTGCAAAAAACGAAAGGCGGGTGGCGCGGGATATCCTGGGACGACGCCATCGATTTGGCCGCGGGCAAGTTCCGCGCGGCCGTGGATGAGTATGGTCCCGCCGCTATTCTCTACTTCGCGAGTTCGGGTTCTTTTGGCATCTCCAACCGCTACAACGTCCGCCTGTTCAACCGGCTGGGCGGGCCCACGGTGGCCTCGGGCTCTCTTTGCCTGTCGGCGGGCGTCGCCGGGATGGTCCAGAGCCTGGGCCAATCCGTAAGCCCCGCGCCCTCCGAGATGATGAACAGCCGGATGATAGTCCTTTGGGGAAGAAATCCGGCCGCCTACTCGATCCACATGGTGCCGCTCATTAGAAAAGCCCGCGAGCGGGGCGCCGAGATCGTCCTCATCGACCCCGTCCGGAGCGAGTCCGCGAAACTATGCGGCCGCCACTATGCCCCAAGACCAGGCGGAGACGGTTATTTGGCCCTCGCCGTCTGCAAGTACCTGCTCGAGGAGGGCAAGGCGGACCGCGAGTTCCTGGAAAACGCGGCGGCGAATGCAGCGGCGATCGAGCGCATGTGCCACCGGTTTTCATGGGAAGAGTTGTCCGCCGGATGCGGACTTTCTGTGGAGACCCTGCGGGAAATCGCCACCCTCTTCGGAGTGAACCACCCCGCCGCCGTCTGTATGGGAAGAGGGCCCCAGCACTACCGGCAGGGCGCGGAGACCACCCGCCTGATACTGGCCGCCTGCGCCGTGTCGGGAAACCTTGGCGTGAAGGGGGGCGGATATAACTATAACTCTGACTACTGGGGCCCGTTTGATCGCTCCCTGAACGGAGGAGAATTCGCGACCTCCCACCGCACGGCGCCTAAAGCGACTATCGGGGAGGCCATCCTCAGCCTGAAGGACCCGCATATCAGGGCGGCCTACATCCACGGGGGAAACCCCGTAACCCAGTGCCCAAACTCCCGGAAGGTGGCCCGGGCGATTCGGTCCATCGATTTCGTGACCGTGGTGGACTCCTTCATGACCGACACGGCGGAGTGCGCCGACCTCTTCCTGCCGTCCGCGATGTTCCTCGAGACGCGGGATGTCCGCCCCGCCGGCTGGAATCCCTACGTCGGCCCCGTGATGCCGGCCGTCCCGCCCCCGGAGGGGGTCAGGCCGGACTGGGAGATCGTGGGCCTTCTGGCCCGGAAGCTGGGGATCGAGGACCCCCACCTCGGCCAGCCCGTCGAGGAGTTCCTTCAGGCGTCTCTCGCTCCCATCGAGAAACACGGCCTTGACCCGGCCCGCGCCATCAACGAAGTGTTCCGGAATCCCGGGTGTCCCAGAGTTCCATTCGAGGACGGCGTCTTCGCGACACCATCGGGCAAGTTTGAGTTCCTCGAAGAGTGGGAGCCGGACGAAAACCCGGAAGTGGACGAGCGTTATCCCTTGCGGCTCCTCTCCTTAAAGTATCAGCGCTACCAATCCTCGCAGGTGCCGGAGTCCAAGCAAAAGGAGGCCGAGACCACCGTCTGGCTCCACCCGGAGACCGCCACTCGCTTCGGTCTCGGAGAGGGTATGAGCGGCCGGCTTCACTCCCCAAGCGGTGAGTGCGAGGTGCGGTTCGCTTTGGACGAGGGCCTTCGGAGGGATGTTTGCCTGGCGAGGTCGGGCGGCTGGTTGAAGAAGGGCCACGGGGTCAACGTGCTCACGGCAGATGTTCTCACCAGCTACGGCGAATGCTCCGGGTACTACGAAACGAGGGTGTGCCCGGTGGCGCGGGCCTGAAAAGCGCCTTGACCTCGCAGCCGCCCTTCAACGGCAGTCTTGAAATCTTTCAGTGAGACCGGAGCCCTTTTTCGCGGGGCGCAATTACCTGACTGACTTCCCTGTTCTCCCTGCCCGCCTCGCCGGATTTCATCCGAAACGGTCTAGCCGTTGAGGGCCACCTTGAGCGGACCTCTGGCCTTTTCGGGATCGATTCCGTGCCGCCGGAGCTGATCCCCGGTCTCGGCCAGAACGCGATCCAGATCTCCGTATAGCTTGAAGGTCTTCGTCCAGTCCGGATAGTCGAACCCCATCGACTGACCGAGGATTGTCATGAAATTTTCCAATTCGAAGGGATGATTCCCCTCCTCCGGGCAGAGTTCAAAATGACAACTGTGGTAGACAGTCACCACGGAATCCACCTCGGCTGCCCGCGCCGAAGAGAAGAGTTTTTCGCGCATCGCCTCGGGGGCTCCGGGCAGGAGAAGGGTGGGACACTGGTAGCCATGGTCCTTGTGTTGATCGATCTCGACCACCTCGAGGCCGGGAACGCAGGCGAGAATCGTCTTCACGTTTTCCTCCACGCCATCGGTTCCCCCGTGGAGGTGAAGCGCAATCCGCTTGTTGACCGGAGCCGTGCAAAGCGATTTCAAGGTATCGAGATTCCGTGCCAGATATTTCGTCACGTGGACAAACGGAAGCTCGTCATCTCCGGGTCCGGAATAAAGAGGGCGGTACTCCGCGTACTGCATCTGGCAGGTGGGACAGAAAGTAATCACCTGCTCGGAGCCGTAGGACCGGAATTTCTCGAGGGACCGCGTGCCCATGGCAGCCCCGGCCTCGAGATCGCTCATTCGGAAATGGTTGATGCCGCAACAGTGGCCCAACCCGCCCACCACCTCGCAGTCCAATCCCATCCGGTCGAATACATCCATGCACGAAAGCAGGATGTGCGGCGTCTTGAGAATATGACACCCGAAATAGAAAAGATTTCGGGCGGCCGCCTTCTTCCGGTACCGGACGGCGGTAAGACGCCGGTAAAGCTCGGGAGGGGTCTGGATGGCGGCCGTGGCGCGGATGATCCCGCTTAGCCGCCGGAAAAAATTTCGCCCGCGCTGACTCAGCTCTTCTCGGCCGAAGGCGCTCTGCTGAAGTTTGACCCGAGCATAGAGAATCATCTCCCGGGGATTTACATCCTCCGGGCAGGCGTCGATGCAGGACCCGCTTTTCTGACAGGCTTGCACCCAGGCCGCCCCTTCGGGCGCATGACCGCGATCGTTGATGATATCCACCACCGAGCGGGTAACCGCGGAGGGTTCGGCCCCTTCAAGATCGGTATAGGGCAGCATCGAGCAGGCCTCGAAACATTTTCCGCATTGTGTGCATCGTTCCGTAATCTGGTCGATACGCGCCTGGATGTAGGATGCGAAGGGAGTATCCGTAGTTGGGTTCATCATTTCCCTCTAACCGTCAAGTTCCAGATTACGAATTATATTGGCATATCCTTTTTGGACTGCAATTCCAAGAGGTGTGGCCCCTGCGGCATCGGGTAAATTAACTCGGAGATCGGCTTTAAGCAATTCTCGGACGATTGCCACGTGGCGCTGCCCGCCATCACCAAGGACATTTTCCTCAATAAGACTATTCATAACGAATTAGCAAGTTAGCATCTTCTCGCCTTACTCTTGGGAGTGGGCATACCCAACCTCCCCCGCCCGAAAGGAATCGCCTGCCCGGGCGGACCTGGGGAATGATGCATGGAATTCAGGTTGAAGGGACCTGTTCCGGACACCTATCGCCGACTGATTCGTAACTCGCCACGTCCAAGGTCAACGGCGGGTTCCGCTTCTTGCCGTCTAGCGGAGCGTGGGAAGTTCCAGATCGAGGGCCGAGCCGTCCGTCAGGGGACGGGTGGAGAGGTCGCGCGAGGGGAGGATCACGGTAGCCAGTCCCGGAGTGGTCGTTTCCCCCCGTTGGTTGACTCCGGAGATATCGACGTCCACCAAGGCGAAGCCATCTTTATTGTATTTCTTCGTGACCTTCCCCCGGATGAACTGGGTGTCTCCCTGGACGTTGAACCGGCGCGCATCCACCCGAAGGCGTTTGAGCACCGCGTCGTTTCCCATCCAGTTGGTGAGGAGCGTCCCCATCCAGGCCACGCGCTGGGGCAAATAGTCGTACATCCCGGGGACACCGACTTCTTTCGCGAAGTCCTCTCTGTGATGGCCGATGCCCGTGTATTCGATACCACCGCTCGCCTCGGGATTCTGAATAAAATGCTTGGGGTGTTTCAGGGCGTCGCGCAACAACACCCCGTGGGTGCGGGCGCGTCCGCAGGCCGCGATGAAACCCATCGTGTCCGAGAGCGAAAGCGGGCCTCTCACAATTTCGTCGAGTTCCTCGTCCTCGCTCACGTCTTCCCAGTAGCGAGTCTGATCCCCCCGGATTTGGGCGGATTCCCTCAAGGCTTTCGAGTGGATGTCCTCGAGTTCTTCGGGAGTGTAGACGTGGCCTTCTATGTCTTTGTATTTCCCTTTTTCGCGGGATGACTCGCGTTCGTGGCGGGCCGTCCAGCCGAGGACCACGGCGATGGCCTCGTCGCGCTGGTTGAGAAAGGTCGATTCGACATACTGCATGATCATCCGGCCCGAAAAGCGGGACTGCTTTTCCTCGACTCCGACCACCCGGTTCCAGACGCTGATCCGATCGCCCGGACGGACGTTTCGGAGAAACAGCCAGTCGTTGCCCACCGCAAAGCCGTGAACGCCGGGGAGCCCCCACTGAGAGCGGCCCGGCCAGTGATGCACGAGCGGAAAGCAGGGATGGGCGATCAGTCCGCCGAAACGGGTCCACCTCGCGTACTCGACATCCCTGTAAAGGGGGTTGAGCTCCCCTATCCCGTTGGAGAAGTGGGTGATCGTATCCATGCTGGCGTCGCGCAGGAATTGCTCGGGGCGAAGCTTGACGCCGAACATGGCCCTGGCCGCGCCAAGGGCTTCGTCGGTGATTTTTCCCTCCGCGGCCGAAGCGCCGATTTCCTTCAGTTTATCGACCGAAACTTCTTCAGCTGCCATGGTCATTTCCCTCTCAAGAAGATGGTAAGCCCGGCGAAGCGGGAAATTCAGAATCCTTTCCCTGGCGGGCGCTCATCAGGGCCGCCCCCGCCACATCGACCAACCGGTCGACGCTTTCCGCCACCTCCGCCCCGGCGGCGCGCAAAGCGGCCACCTTGGCCTCGTGCGTTTCCGAAAGCGAGCCGATCAAAGCGCTCGCGTGGCCCATTTTTTTTCCTCTGGGGGCGCATTTTCCGACCACCAGCGCCGCCACCGGCTTGGCGTCCGGGCGCCCCGCGTATTCGGCCGCCTGGGCTTCATCCTGTCCGCCGATTTCCCCCAGGAAGACAATCGCCTCGGTCTCGTGGTCGCGGTGGAAAAGCTCCAGAGCTTCCAGGGAGGACAGGCCCTTGATCGGGTCACCGCCGATTCCCACGACGGTGGACTGGCCTAAACCGGCGAGGGTCAGGCGGTGAGACGATTCATAGGAGAGCGAGCCGCTTTGCGAGATCACCCCAAGCGGCCCGGGCACACAACAAAAAGAGGGCATGAATCCGACCTTGGCCTTGCCCGGTGAGATGATGCCGGGGGTGTTGGGGGCAATGACCACCGCGCCGTTCGCTTCCGCGGCGGCCCTCATCTCCATCGCGTCCAGAACGGGAAATCCATCTCCCGGGTAAACCACCAGGCGGCAGCCCGCCTCTACCGCCTCGACGATAGCGTCCAGGGCCGAATGGGGCGGGACGTAGACAAGAGAAGTATCCGCTCCCACCTCCCGGCACGCGGTGGCCATGTCCGGAAAGACCGGAAGCCCCTCCACCTCTAGGTCCGGGCGGCCGGGCGTCACTCCTCCCAGGAGGCACGTTCCGTAGGCCATTAGGTCGTTTGCCGAAAAGCGGCCCATTTTTCCGGTGATCCCCTGAATCACGACCCGGTTGTGCTCGTCCAGAAGGATGCTCACGCCGACGGCCCCGCGAGCGAAACCGCCTCGGCCACAGCCGCGTCGAGCGTCGCGTGATTTCGGATACCCAGGTTATCGAAAATACCCTGAACGGCCCCCGCGTTGGTCCCGTTGAGACGGAATACCACGGCTTTCGCGCTCTCGCGATCATTCATGATGTCGCGAATCACGCGGGCCACGCGATCCATCTGTGTGGCGCCGCCGAAGATGCTCACCAGGATGGAGCGCACTCCCGGATCGCCGTCGAGCATTTCAAAGGCCAGCCGGTATCCTTCAGGGGTGGGGTTGGCGCTGCAATCGAGGAAGCAGGCGGGACTGCCCCCGGCCGCCTGGATGAGGTCCATCGTCGCCATGGTCATGCCCGCTCCGCCCGAGATCAGACCGACGTTCCCCTCCATCGGGATGAGCATAAGCCCGGCCGCGAGACACCGCTCGACCGGCTTTGGCTCGCGGCTGTTCGAGGCGCGGATGGCTTCGGCGATTTCGAAATCGCGAAACGCGGCCGAATCGTCCCTGACGATTTTCGCGTCGGCCGCCATGAGCGAGCCCCCGGCCAGCACGGCAAGTGGATTGATCTCGACGGTGGTGCAGTCATGCGCCCAGGCGACGCGAAGAAGCGAGCGGGCGATTCGGAGGACTTTTTCACGCACCGAGGAATCGCCCTCTAAAGGAGAGAGCAGACCGCGGAATTCGTGAACCCGAAAGTTGCGGGGGAGACCGACGGGATAGCGAACGGGGGGAGGCGCTCCCTCCACGTCCACTCCGCCGGCGGGCGAGTAGAGGAGCATGTAGCCCCCCGCCCCACCGTCCACGGCCGCCGAGAGGTAGAGCTCGCGCTCGATCTCCAGCCAGGGCTCCATCAGTACGGCCGAAGGGCGCTCCCCGCCGAAATCCATCTCGAGAATCCTGCCGGCGGCCTCGGCGGCGGATTGCGGGTCCTCCACCCGGACGACGCCTCCGGACTTCCCGCGTCCGCCGCCCCTCACCTGGGCTTTCACCGCGGCGGGGTAGGTGAACGAACTGCGTAAAATCTCCTCGGGCCGCTCGACGAGCCATCCGGCGGGCGTGGGAACGCCAGCCGCCCGGAGCAGGTTTTTTCCTTCGTGCTCTGTCATCAGCATGTGAGCAGTTTTTGTTACGCCTCGTGTTCCTGTCAAGTGCGAAAAGGGCGCCAGGAGGGACTCCGAAATGAATTTCCGGCGGCACTTTCTCAGGTAGCCTCCCGATAAGCGAGAGCTATCGAAAAAGGCCGCTGAGCGGAACACCCACAAACCGTCACCGGTGAAATTACAACTCCAGCCTAAAATCAGGCTGTGCTCCGCGAAAATTGGGCCCCTAACCAAAGTTCATATTTTGATGAGACCTGAATAGATCGTACTATCAAAATACAATCTGCGGGCGGGAAGTTTATTCAGGATTTGATATTGGGGCGGAAATGAAAAATACACAGGACGTTCGAGCGCATATCAAAAAGAGCATTCCCGAAATATCTTGGATCGTGGACGAGAAGACAAGAGAAAAAATTATCGACGCTTATCAAATGGCTTTGGAAAAAAGCACATGGGAAACCCTGGAGGATGTCCCGCATATTTTCGTTGGGAGTGAACCGAAAGGTGACATGCTCGATCATGTTCGGGCCGTGGTTCAGCTTTGCCGTGAATCAACACGGATAATGAAATCGTTTGGGCATCAAATTGACGAGCAACTGGTTCTAACCGGTGCGATACTTCACGATGTCGGAAAAATCGTTGAACATGCACAAAGGGATGGTGTCAAGGTCGCGAACAAGCGATTGCGTCATCCTATGCTCGGTGCCCATATAGCCCTAAGCTGCGGATTTTCCGACGACGTTGCGCACATTATCATGCGTCATTCCGTTGAGGGTGACATCCCTCTTCCTCCGAGACACGGAAGCGGCGGCCGGCTTGCCAACCTTCGGACAACGGAGTGCATGATTGTGGCCAACTGCGATCATCTCGCTGCTCAGGTTCGAAAAAGGGAATGGGGGGAGATGAGCGGCTCCTTCCCTCTCCTGGACCCGGGAGTTCCATTTAATTCCTGAATTTCATGTGTTGTGACCGAGTTGAGGATTATTCCCCACAATAATCCGTTCAAGTCGTACGGAATTTGAAAAGGGGAGAGCGTTGTTGCATTATCTCGGGTGAAATCTCATATGAGATGGGTGGTCCAATGTCATTCCCACCATTCCACGAAGTGGGAAGGGGATGCCAGCGGGTAGAGAGCCCGTAACGATTTCTTTGAATTTATATGAGGGAGGGAACAGTAATGCAGGCGTACAACTGGGACGATCTGCCTCCTCACGATCCGGGGGGCCGTGTCCAGCGCGTTGTCGCGGCGGAGCGTATCACCATTTTGAGGCAGACCATATTCGCGGGCCACGCCCTTTCCGGCCGCCACAGTCATCCCGAGGAGCAGGTCACCATCGTGCTTGAAGGAAAAGCGCGCTTCACCTGCGAGGATGACGAGACAACCCTCGGCCCGGGTGGGGTGGTGGTCTTTCCTCCCGACAAGGAGCATTCCACCGAAAATGTCGGGGATGGCGACCTCGTCTTGGAGGAGGTGTTTTCTCCGGGGCCCGATCGGCTCAACAAGCTTGCGCCTGAAAGGCCACAATAGAGCCTGAGGGGGATCTGGCCTAATTCCGTTCGCCCGGCTGGTCCATCACCTTTGCTGGTCTTCCCCGACGGACCGCCTCGTTCGTCGAGCGGGGCCAGCACCTCGGGAAGGAAATCTCAATCCGGGCGCGGAGATGGGCCGCGCGATAGGGGGTGTTCATGTCTGCTGTCCGTCTTCTCGTCACCGACGTTTCCGCAGGCGCGTTTGTGGAGCGCGTGCTGAAAAACCCGGCCACGGAGCAGTTTCAGATCCTCACCCCCGAGGCCGAGGATGAAGAAGCGCTCCTTTCGGTCGTACCGGATGCGGACGCCATCCTCTGCTATAAGGCGAACCTTCCGGGGTCGGTGATCCGTGCGGGCGATTCTTTGAGGTTCATTCAAAAACACGGCCTCAACTGCAAGAATATCGATGTTGCGGCAGCGGCCGAGCGGAACATTCCTGTCGGAACCCAGGTGCTCTTGCGGAGCATGACGGTTGCCGAGCAGGCAATGGCCATCATGCTTGCCTGCGCAAGAAAAGTCGTCCCCGGTCACCGGGCCGTGAGCGGCGCCGACTATGTCGGCATGGATGTCGAACCTATCCGTACCAGCCAGTGGAACTTCAAGAGCAACTGGGTGCAAATCGAAGGAATGAACGAGTTGTTCGGCACCAAGGTCGGCATCATCGGCCTGGGTGATATCGGAATGGAGATCGCCAAACGCTGCCTCGCTTTCGGAATGGAGATCTACTACTACCAGCGAAGCGCGCATTCGAAGGATGTCGAAGCCACCTTCGAGGCAAGTTATTTGCCCTTGAACGAGCTGCTTGCCGCCGCGGACTATCTCGTTCTGTCCTTGCCCCACACGCCCGAAAGCGAGGGGCTCATCGGCTCCGCGCAGCTTGATCGCTTAAAGCGCGAGGCAACGCTTATCAACGTAGCCCGGGGCGCCATCGTGGACGAAAATGCGCTCGTCGAAGCGCTGCGAGGCGGCGGAATCGCCATGGCCGGGCTCGATGTCTATCAGATGGAACCCCTTCCGGAGTTCAGCCCTTTGAGAGAACTGCCCAACGTCGTCCTTCTCCCCCACACCGGAGGAGGTTCGTACCGTGCTTGGGATATCGACATTCCGGCCTCGCTGAACAACGTCCGGCGCTTTTTCGAGGGATGACTCCTCGCGCCCGCCGTGTCCGATAACCTGTGGTGAAGAATGAGTAATTCGCCTCGGTATTACCATTCATAATTTGCCACTTCAGGACCGTCCCACCGCCTGCGCATGGCGAATAATTATTTTTACCTATAATCAAACATTCCCTCGCCCTGCCCTTGGGCGAAAGCCCCTCCAACCTCCTCCGTCAAATTCCCAGTTTTGCAGGAAAATTTTTCATTTACTATGACAGGGAACTATCTTGGAAAAAAATTGATCGGCGCTCATTGTTGGCCAGTTAGCGATTCGCCATGCACGAGACGGAGAGATACTTCCGTTTTCAACCTTCCGCACAAACTAAAGAAGGCTCCGCAAATTGGCAATCCCAAGCGCGGCGGAGGTCTGGAAATCCGGAGGCATCCGCACCTGAATCGCAAGGAATTCTTCGTAATCAATCGCTCTTAAGGTGTCGATAATTTCCCTGAACGGAACATGGCCCGCTCCGGGGTAGAGGCGGTTGCTATCGGAGATGTGCATATGACCCAGGTGGTCCTTTGCGTCCACGATGCTTCTTGAGAAGGACACATCCTCGATGTTCATATGAAAAGTATCGAGCATGAGCCCAAGGCCGGGACTATTGATCTCCTCTACGAAAGCCACACCCTCTTGGGCGTTATAAATAAAATTGTTGCCATAGCGGTGCCGGTGCTGCGGTTCAAAAAGGATACGCGCGCCCTTCTCGGCGGCGTAATCGGAACCTTCCATGATAGCGTCGCGCATCCAGCCGAGGGATCTCTCGTGCTCTTCCCCTTCGCTCAATCGCCCCCGGAAGGTCCCGACAGTGGCCCCCACGCCGAAAAATGCCGCGACGTCCAACGAACCTTTCAGGCGATCCATCCCTTCCTTTCGGATCGCTTCGTCGGGATGACAAAGCCATACGGAGTCCTGAAATCCGATGGCGGCCGTGTGAATGGAGGAAACTTCCAGGCTATTTTTCTCAACTTCTTTTCTGATGGCATCGAGATCAACGTCCCGGGGCTTTCGAAGTGAAAGGTCAACTCCCTCATAGCCCAAGTCCGAAAGAACCCGCAGATTGCCGCCCAGCGCGCCTTGTGCGCTTGGGAGTAAAGGCGTATCGACCTCAGGCGTTGCAACCTGAAAACTGATCTTCATTGGAGCGTATCCTTTTGGCATGGCCGAAGAAAAAAACATTCGCGCAAAATGAAATTGGTCTTACTAATCCGACAAACTCGCCGATGTGCCCCGCCTGATCGGGGTATTGAGCCAAGGCGAATCGTTAGGTCAAGATTCGATGTTCCGAAACCGGGAGACATCGACAGTTTCTCCTGTCTCGGCGCTGGATTCAATTGCCTGATTGGTATCGCGCTCACGCGAACCGATAGTTTGAGATTACATCGGGCCAGCCTGTTTAACACGTCGATGCCTCTTGATCGGAAATTCGCCATGCAAAGGGTATTTTGCCGCGCCCGGGTCCCATCAAACGCCCCTCTCAAGCTATTCAACCTAAATGGTAACTACTTCTCGCGGGGCACAGTGGTTTTTTGGAGAAAATCGAAATCGCACCCTTCGGGCGCCTGAAGGACGTGCTCGAGAAAAAGACCCCGGTAGCCCCGCCGGTAAGGTGGGGCGGGGGGCCGCCATTCGGCGCGTCGGCGGGCCATCTCTTTTTCGTCGACGAGAAGATCGAGCTTTCTGTCGGGCACGTCGAGGCGGATCTCGTCGCCGTCCCGGACGAGCGCGAGGGGACCGCCCACGGCGGCCTCGGGGGACACATGGAGCACTGTGGTGCCACCCGCCGTCCCGCTCATGCGCGCGTCGGATACTCGGACGATGTCGCGCACGCCGGCTTCCAAAAGTTTTTTAGGGATGGGGAGGAAACCCGCCTCGGGAAAGCCCGGCCCGCCGACGGGCCCCGTGTTCTGGAGGACGAAGACGCTCTCCGCCGTCGCGCCCAGATCGGGATCGTCGATCCGATTGATCATGTCCTCCTGGGAGGCGAAGACGACGGCCTTGCCCGTGTGCGTGAGCTTGTCGGGCGAGGAGGCGGATACCTTGATGACGGCGCCCTCCGGCGCGAGGCTGCCCTGGAGGACGACGATGCCGCCTTCGGGAGCGAGGGGCTTCTCGCGGGGGAGGATCACGTCCTGCCAGCCCTTCGCACGGGGGACACTGGCGAGATTCTCGGAGACTGTCTTTCCTGTCGCGGTCATCGCGCCGCCGTTCAGGAGTGGTTCGAGCTCTTTCATGACGGCGGGAATCCCGCCCGCCTCGGCGAGGTCTTCCATGAGATATTCCGCGCCCGAGGGGCGGAGGTTGGCGATGAGGGGGGTCGTGCGGGAGAGATCGTCGAAGAGCGAGAGGGGCAGATCGACGCCGAGCCTGCCGGCGATGGCGGGGAGGTGGACCACGGCGTTCGTCGATCCGCCCACCGCCATGAGGATGCGGATGGCGTTCTCGAAAGCCTCGCGCGTCATGATCCTTTCGGGCGTTAGACTTTCGGTGACCATCGCGACGATGCGGCGCCCGCTCTCCTCGGCCATGCGGAGGCGGCGCGAATTGACGGCTGGAATGGCGGCAAGACCGGGCAGCATCATCCCCAGCGCCTCTGTGAGAGATGCCATCGTGCTCGCCGTGCCCATGACCATGCAGTGGCCCGCCGAAGGGAAGAGCTCGCCCTGGACCTGTTCGAGCGTTTCCTCGTCCATCGCACCGCCCCGGAACTCGTTCCACATCCCCCGGCAGTCGGAGCAGGCGCCGAGTTTTTTCCCATCGAAGCGCCCGCCGATCATCGGGCCCGCCGTGACGGTAAGCGCGGGCACGCCGGCGCTGGCCGCTCCCATGAGCTGGGCAGGGAGGGTCTTGTCGCACCCTCCGAGGAGTACGACGCCGTCGAGGGGCTGTCCGCTGATCATCTCCTCGGTGTCCATCGAGAGGAGGTTCCGGAAGAGCATGGCGGTGGGAGAGAGGTAAATTTCGCCGAGGGAAATTGTCGGAAATTCGAGGGGCAGACCGCCCGCCTGCCAAACCCCGCGCTTGACGGCCTCGGCCACCTCCCGGAGGTTTCGGTGACACGGGTTGAGTTCACTCCAGGTTTGGGCGATTCCGATGATGGGGCGCTCGAGATCTTCCTCCGTCAGGCCGAACCCCCTCGCGTAAGCCCCCCGGATGAACGCGCTGAAATCCGGGTCGCCGTAATTTGTCAGTCCCTTGCGGTAGCCCTGCATCAGGAGGCCGCCTCCTTATAGGATGGAAACCTGAATTATGCGGCAACGCTCTTCGTTTCTCAAATTTCGGCTAACTTTCCTGTGCCTTGTGAATCAGTAATTCGCCATGCGCAAGAACCGCGTCAAAAAGAAGAGCGCTGGAGGACTAGTCCTCGCCCTTGATGCGTTTGTCCAGCGCGTCCAGGAGCTTTTGCATCACCAGGTCGGTGGGCATGTCAGTTCCCGTCCACAACTTCCAGGACGCGGCTCCCTGATAGACGAGCCAGCCCGTTCCCCGGACAGTCTTCGCGCCGCGGCGCTCCGCCGCTTTCAGGAAAGCCGTGTCGGGCGGGATGTAGACCGCATCCGAGCAGATGGCGCTCTCGGGGATGGCATCCTCGGGAATCGGCGAGGCCGCCTCACGCTCGGCGTCCCCCCACATGCCCTGGCTGGTTGTGTTCACGACAAGCCCGCATCCAGCGGCGGCTTCTTGCAGGTTCTCCAGCCCCCCGCCGGAGGCCTTCGCGCCGGGGATGCTCTCCTCGACGAAGCGCGCCAGTTCCGCCGCCTTCTCGGCCGTGCGGTTCCGGATCTCCAGGTGCTCCGCCCCGCACTGGGCAATCTTGACGGCGATGGCCCGCGCCGCACCTCCCGCACCCAGAACCAGGCAGCGCTTGCCCTTGGGATACTCCCCTGTCGTCTCCTCAACGAACCGGAGCCAGCCAATGCCGTCCGTGTTGTGGCCGACGATGCGGCCATCCTCTTCGAAAACCAGCGTGTTGACGGCGCCCATCAACCGGGCGTCCTCGCTCATCTCGTCGACGAACTCGGTGACGGCCACCTTATGGGGTATCGTGATTGTGAGCCCCCGGAAGCCCATCGACTGGGCCCCGCGCACGGCCTCGCCGATTTGCTCGGGACGCACCTCGTAGGCCAGATAGTGGTAGTCCACGCCCAGAGCCTCGGCCGCCCCGTTGTGAAGCACCGGGGAGAGAATGTGGCCGGCCGGGTAGCCAAAGACGCCGAGGGGTATGGGGTTCGGCATGGGTTGCGCCCTCAAAGAATGCGGAAATGAAAGAATTCGGCAATCGCGCCTGGACTGTCGCGGAGAGCCGAGATGAACTAGATTACGGCGTCGGATACAAACCCGCAAGAAACGCCGAGGAGACCCTTCATCTTTTTCTCTTCAGCTCAATAAGGAGAGATTCATGCTGCTCGTCCAGTTCTTGACCGAAAACTTCGAGACCCGTGTGGGAATCCTGAACCATGCCGAAGGGACGATCGTCATTCTGCATGGCACGGAGAGCACCCACCAGCTCGCCCTGGACGCCATCGCCGAAGGAAGATCCCTCTCCGGCCTTGCCGGGGAGCGTATCTCGAACGAGAATACAGGCTACGGAGCCGTCTCCTCTCAAGGAAGGCTCCTGCCCCCGCTCACCCATCCGGACCCGGCTCACTGCCTCGTCACCGGAACGGGCCTGACGCACCTGGGCAGCGCCGACGCGCGCGATCAAATGCATTTAAAAACGTCGGACGAAGAGGAAAACCTCACCGACTCGACAAAGATGTTCCGGATGGGCGTCGAGGGCGGAAAGCCGAAAGGAGAGGCTACGGGGGTTCAACCCGAGTGGTTCTACAAGGGCGACGGCACCTGCCTCTCGCCTCCGGGCAGACCGCTGCCGATGCCCGCCTTCGCCCTGCACATGGGCGAGGAGACCGAGATCGTCGGGCTCTACGTCATCGCCCCCGACGGCACGCCTCATCGGGTTGGCCACTGCCTGGGCAACGAGTCCTCCGACCACGTCTTGGAAAAGCAAAATTATCTCTACCTCGCCCACTCGAAGCTTCGCGCCTGCGCGGCGGGCCCGGCCGTCCTAGTGGGCGATCTTCCCGCCGACGTACGCGGGCGGACGAAGGTCGTTCGGGACGGAAAAGTCATCTGGGAAAAAGAGTTTCTGAGCGGCGAGGAAAACATGTCCCATTGGCTCGGAAATCTCGAACACCATCACTTCAAATACGAAATGTTCCGCCGGCCCGGCGACGTGCACGTACACTTTTTCGGCGCGGCGACACTGTGCTTCAGCGACGGCCTCCTCGCGGAGCCGGGCGACGTCTTCGAGATCGATTGCCCCATCTTCGGCCCCCCGCTCATCAACCGGGTCGAGCGAGCGCCCGTGAAGGACATCTCAATCCGAGGACTGTAAAAAATCATCAAGAAGGGTATTTTATTTGGAAAAGTCACGCCCAACGAGGAGAAGGATCAGCCAAAGGGTTTCCGTTTTCCGTATTATTTTACAAGGGAAAGAAATACCTCAGCCACTATTTTCGAAAAAGCCTCATCGTTGATGTGGAGATCCGGCTCCATCAGACGCACCCTCTCTTGATTTAGAGTGGACTTTACTCCCTCAAGAAAAGCCATGTCGGATTCCGGGTCATGGAATGTCCCCGCCGGATTTCCCGCGAAGTCCATCGCCCGGGGTCCGCCCGCTTCGTCGTACCGGGAAAATCCCCGAAGGGGAACCAAAAGGGCCGCCGGCCCCCTCGCGCGGTTCAATTTTTCCGCCATTTTAGCGCCAAGCTCCCGCATCTCGGTCGCGGTCGCCCGCATAAGAGTGGTCGTGGCTGTGTGCCGGATGAAAATGCGATCTATGAACTTTTCGGGGATCGTTTCCGGAGGACCGAAGTTCACGCATTCGCACGCGCCTGGCGCCACGAGGAGTGGAATCCCCCGTGAGCATGCCGCTTCGAGCCGGCCCGGCCCCGCTCCCCGGATCCCGCCGACGATCTCGTCGATCATGGTGGTTGTCGTGATATCCAGTACGCCATCGATGTGCTCTTCGGCCGTTAGTTCTTCGAGCGCTCGCGCACCGTTTCCGCCGGCGCTGAAAATGACGACCTCAAAACCCTCGTTCTCGAGAATCTCCTTCAGGCTGAAAACACAGGGCTGTGTGATTCCATACATCGAAGCGGCAACCAGAGGCTTGTCGGCGCCCTTCTCCACCGGCAGCGCCCTCGCCATTCCGCAAATCGCACCCGCGGCGGCGGCAAATATGGGCCGGGTGATCCGGTTCAGGGTGATATCCAGGACCGAATGGACCATCGTCAGGTCGCGGGTGCCCACATAATGAGTCACGTCCCCGGAAGCGATGGTCGAAACCATGACCTTGGGAAATCCCAGAGGGAGGCCTCGAAAGACGGCGCACGCCATGGCGGCGCCGCTCCCTCCCCCCAGGGCGATGGCGCCGTTCAACTCCCCACCATCGAGCCAACCCTGGAGCAATTTCAGCGCGCCCTCGACAATAACCTCCGACGCCTCGGCCTTCGGAAGGGCCGAGAGCTCCTCGAAGCTCCGCCCCGCCAGCCCGGCCAGCCGGGAAGGGGGATGATCCGGAGAATATTTCTTTTCTTCCCGCAGGGTGGACATGTCCACCGCCCGGACCTTCGCTCCGAACTGGATGAGTTTTTCCCGAACGAAATGGAGCTCGGCTCCCTTAGTGTCATGCGTTCCCAGGAGGGCGATCGTCACCATGCCGAATCCTTCTCAAGCCTTGATGGACTTGAAATCGCTGACGGCCTTGCGAATGGATCCTTCCACAGGCAGTCTTTCGGCGCTCGAGCCTCCCAGAAAACCTTCCAACATGGGAATCCGTTTCTTCAATTCTTTGACATCCTCGGGGAAAGCAAAAGGGCCGCCATGAACGGCGACGAAGACTTCTTCTTTTATTTTTTTAACCGCCTCAAAGATGACAATGCATTTCTTCGCCGATTCCTCGATCTGTCTTTCCCTTTCTTCCGGCTCATCCACGGGGACGGTCCCCCCCAAGTGCGCGATCACCATGTGGGCGCCCGCTTCGACCATCCGTTCGGCTTCCTCCGGGTTGGTGGCGAAGGGTTGGGTGAAAAACCCCATATCCGCGGCCAGCCGCGTAAGCTCCACCTCTTTTTCGTAACCCATGCCCATGTCTTCCAGGCTTTGGCGGTACCATCCGTCGAGCAGTGCGATGGTGGGACAATTCATCACCCCCGAGAACCCAAGACGGGCATACTCGTCCAGAAGAACTTGAGTGTTGAGAGTGGGGTTCGGCGCGAAGACGCCGGCGACGACGGGCGTATCCCGCACGATGGGAAGAATCTCGTTTTTTCCCAAATCCTCCGTGATGGCGTTGGCGTCACAGATGGGCAGAAAGCTCACCCGGCTGAAACCCATCATCCTGTATTTCGCGATGCTGTAGGTGGCGATGATGTCGGCGCCGCCCCTTTCGGAAAATTTCGCGGAGATCCCCGAACCCACTGCCGCAACGAAAATCAGACCATCCTCCTTCAGAACATCTCTCAACCGGGAGACCACCTGTTCCGCCCCGTATTTCACAGCCATGACCAATCCTCCGATACTTAACTCACAATAAAGGCCTATGCACAGCGAACCAGGAATTCACCATGCATGGAACCACAAGGAATTATCAGGTAAATTTTCATCTCACCGACTACTTGGAATGCTCCTTTAAACCAAAAAAAGAGATAACAATCATCGCAAAAAGAACGAGAACGATAAACGAGAAGGGAGCCGTATAACTTCCCACCACGTCGAAGGTATAACCCGCCAGCGGGGGACCCAAGGCGCCACCCGCTCCGTATGAAATTCCCAGGATACCCATGATAACCGCCAATGAGGGGCCTTTGAAAGTATCAACCACCAACGCCGAAAAGCAGGCGCTCATCCCCCCTCCTCCAAAACCGAAGATTATTGCGAACAAGTAGCCTGGATACGGAGCGGCTCCGAGCCCGGGGATCAGGAGCAGGAGAATGACCCCCGCCGCCGATAGCGAGGAGGAAAGAGCCAAACCAATCCGGCGCCCCAGGTGGTCGCTCACCCACCCATTGACGACGCTCCCTCCGATGCGGAAAAACCCCGACATGCCTAAAACGATGGCGGCACTCGCCATACTGTAATGGGCGTCGACGAAGTAGAGCTGGAGCTGGCTCATAATGGTATTGTTGCTGAATCCAATAAAAAAAGAGATGAGGCCAAGTATCCAAAACCGCGGATCCTTTCTCATGGACATAAAAACCCAGCCGGCGCTCATTGCTTTTTTTTCGATCCGAGAAGATTCGGGAGGCTCTTCGGATTCCCAGGAAGGGAGACCGTCCAGGGAAAGACCCATGTCCTCGGCTCGATTTCGAAGCAAAAGGAAATTCGCCGGAGCAAGAACCAAAAGAAGCGCCAATCCGAAAATCAAATAAGCCGCCCGCCAACCGTAGGATTCGATCGTCCATACAAGGACAGGCACAAGGAGAAGCGAGCCGACTCCGGCTCCGGAGAGACTTATTCCCGCTGCAAGCCCCCGTTTCTTGGAAAACCAACGCGGTATGAGCGCGCCGTGCATTGAAAACCCGCTCAAGGCATGACCAACCGCCAGGAATACACCGGTGAGAATGTAGACGTGCAGAAGAGAGTTAATAAAGAAGCCCCCGGCCAGGGTAATACCGATGAGAACCGACCCCCAGGGTATGACGGCTCGGGGTCCATATCTTTCAAACCGAGAACCGGCAAACGGACCGGTAAGTGCGTAAACGACCATCATAAAGGCAAAGGCTCCGCCGAGCGCGCCCCGGCTCCAGCCAAACTCCTCGATAAGAGGAACCTGAAAAACGGAGAAAGAAGTGCGGGCCGTGGAATGAAACCCCTGCGTGGCGAAAGAGAGACCGATGACAACCCAGCCGTAGAAAAACCAGGGGCTGTTAGGCGGTGTTTCGCCGGACACCGATCCTCGGTTGGACTCTGAACCCTTCAACAGGCGCTCTCTATCTAAGTGAATAAAGCATCAAGAATTCGAATGTTTAATGAACGATATGGCCTTCGGGCAATGAAGGGCAAATTGGCCGGACTCGAAGAGGGGGGAGCGCCTACGCACGATTCCGATGAACGCATGACCTCGGGCGGCCCGCCTTGCCGGACGCCGACCTGTCCAAAAGCCCAACCGGATTCCAGGTTTCCCTGACCTCCCCTCAATATTAGCACCACTAGCTACGAGGGTTCTGGAACCAAGGACGAAGGGCGAAGCGGAGCGAAGCCCGGAGGCCATGGTTCTATCGTTTCAGGTGCTGGGGGCCGATAGCTCAGTGAACTGTGCGGCCTGATTCTGTTGTAGATATGCCGCCAGCACTCAACCAGCACCTTTGCTTCATCTAGCCTATCGAATCTTTCGAGATTCAAGAGCTCATCCCGCAATCCTGCTCTGAGACCTCGTTTCTCTTGCCAGGGTCCGGGCGCACAACTTGCCGGCTCAGGAACTCGGGGACCCAATGATGGATGCGGCAACAGGTTTCGATTTAAGGAAAATGAACGGCGAAGGCTTGCCGTGAAGGGAAAGGCGCACGACCGCTCCTAAACCCCGCCCCACCTCAAATTCACGAGGATCGCCCCCCCGACGGAGAGGACCGCGCCCACGGGAACCCGCCAGGTGATGTCTTCCGTCTTCCGGATCCAAATGATGGAGAAGACGACCGTGATGAGCGGCGAGGTCTGGATGAGGGGGAGCATGCGGTAGACCTCGCCGAGTTGAAGCGCCTTGGCGTAGAAGAAGTAGCCGCACGCGGCCACCAGGCCGCAGAGCAGGAAAGGCTTCCAGGCCCTCCGGACGCCCTCCGATATCTCCCCCCACGCGGCGAAGGCAGTGTACGCCGCCACGACCACGAGCGCCGTGAGCACACCGACGGTCGAGGCCGCGATGGGGTCGGGGAAGGCCGGGAGGCCCGCCCGCCAGAAGACGGCGGCGAAGGACGAGGCGACCGCGGCGGCGATGGGCCAGAGGATGTCTCTCCGCTGGAAGCGTTCCCCCGTGCCGCCCGAGGTGATCACGGCGATTCCGCAGACGACGAATAAGACCCCGACCAGGTGAACCCAGGAGGGGCGCTCGGACAGGATGAGGATGGCCAGCAGCGCGCCCAGGAGGGGTGAGGTGCCCTTGATTGGCGCGGCGCGGGAGACGCCGATCTTGGAGATCCCGATCAGGAAGAAGATGAAGAACATCCCGGGGTTGCAGGCGCCCCCCGCGACCACCCAAAGGTAGTGCGTCCCCGGCGCGGGGAAGGGCGTCCGCTGTATCAGGATGACCAACGAGAGGAAAAATAACGAACTCGCCAAGGCGATCGTCGAGCCCACGAAAGCGTTGGTGCGCTGCAGGCCGGCTCGGGCGGCCATGTCCGCGCAGGCGTAGGAGAAGGCGGCGGCCAAGGCGGCGAAGAGCGCGGCATCGATTTGCAATGGTGATCCTTTCCGGCATTTCTCAGATACACGTCAGATGGACCTAATATATCGGAAAAGGCTTTTGTGCAAGACCTTTGCCGGCATTTTCAATACCAGTGCTTGAATAGAGTCATTCCGGTCTCGAGCGACTTTTTATGTGTCTTCCCGCAAGCCTTACTTAAGAAAGATGAATGACTCTTTGGCGGAGAGGGAGTCTACGGGGAACCCGTCTTTGTCAAATTCCCTGCTTAACAGGGAAGTATATGGAATTGTCAGGAAAATCGGTCTTGATCGGCTCCCATCTTTTCGCAATCAAGAATTCGCCATGCACAGGTTGATGATGTTTATCGAAACCTTGCGGCTTTTCCAAGAGTGCCGCAGTGCGGTGCTCCAACCGAAAATTACCCTGAAAGTCAATTACTTGCGCGGTGACCGGCCTTCTCCCCCCAAAACCGGTCCATGTCGAATCAGAGTATCCGTGTGGATTCCTGGAGCAACCCTATTGTTTTTCGCCGGGTTCGGCGCCTCTGCTCAGACTCTTCCGCTCTCCGAATCCTAAGCGCCCCCTTCTTTGGCGAGCTTTTCAACTGTCTCGACGAGGCAATCACCCACCGCCCGCGTTCCCAGCTTGCCACCCAAATCACCTGTGAGTTTATCTTCCTTAACGGCGAGCCGAACGGCCTCCCATATGAGTTCGGACGCTTTCCGGTGACCCAGGGTATCCAACAAAATACGACCGGTAAGAACCGCGGCGAAAGGGTTCGCCTTGTCCTGAAAACAGATGTCGGGGGCTGTGCCATGAACGGGCTCGAACATGCACACTCTTCCGGGATGAATACACCCCGAAGCCGCCATGCCCATACCGCCCACAAGACCCGCGCAGAGATCGCTCAGGATATCCCCGAAAATGTCGTTTGTGACGATGACCGAATAACTGTCGGGGTGCCGGAGCAATTCCGCACAGAGGGTGTCGATGAAAATGTGCTCGGCCTCCACGTCGGGATATTTTTCGGCCACCTCCCAGAACACCCGGTACCAAATACCCACTCCGCCGCCCTTGTCCGTCATGGACACCTTGGGATAGCCGCGGGAACGCGCGTACTCAAAGGAATAGCGGCAGACCCGTTCTATCCCTTTGTAGGTGTTGATGTCGTCATAGACGGTCACCTCGTCGGGCGTTCCTTCCTTGAAAACCTCCCCTCGGCTCGATATCTTGCCTTCGGTGTTCTCCCGTATCACCACAAGATCGACGGGAACATCCACGAGAAGCGGGGAAAACCGGCGATCCAGCAGGGGCGCTGGCCGGAAATTCACATAAAGGTCTAGACCGCGACGGAGTTCCCGCAGCAGTGGGCGGCAGTTCACCTCCTTCGGCACCCTGGGATCGACACCGGCGCTACCGAAAAAGATCGCGTCATGCTTCGAAGCAAGGTCTCGCACCAGGCCCGGCACATCCTCGGGAAGGGGCGAGCCCTCTTCGAGATAACGCTGCGCTCCGTAGCCATAAACCGTCGGCTCCACCTCGACGCCGCAGGCGCGGGCAGCCGCCTGAATCACTTCTGTTGCAACAGGCAAAACGTCGTGCCCGACACCGTCGGCGAGAATGACGGCCATTCGAATCAATTTATCCGGCATGCGCGACCCCCCTAGCCTACAACCTGTCTATTTCAGTCATGCAAGAAATTCGCCATAGTCAGACAGAATCTTGGCATCAAAAGGTCCATTATGAAAAGGGAGTTAGGAATCAGATGAATATTTGCACGGGATGGGATACCCGCGGCGATACCAGTTGAGTCGCGGTGGGAGCGCTTCTTTTCAGTCGCCACGGCATGAGGCCGGGCGGCGAGTGAAAGATTACCCATCTCTTATAAACCAGTCTCGCGAGGGGACAGACCTAGATGCGAAGGAGGTCCTTTCCGACGATGACTTCGCCATCGAAATGGCGCGAAACCTCCTCGCCCACCTCCTCGTCCACCGCTCCGACCGGACAGATGTGGGATAAAACCACTGTGCCCACCTCGGCTTTCGTGGCTGTCTGACCCACCGTTTCGGCCGTTGCGTGACGGGCAATCGTCAGTCTGGCCTGCTCGAGGTTTCTCGCATTTTTCACGAACAACTCCGGCACACATGGATGCATCAACAGCGCATCGGCCCCTTTTGCAAAGGTGAGCAGCTTCTCCGTGGGGGCGCCATCGCCGGCGATGACTATATTACGCTCCTCCGCCTCGAACCGGTACGAGAGAAGACCCTCGACGTTTCCGTGATAGGTCGCCTTTTCGGCGCTGACCCGCAACCCGTCTATCTCCAGCGAATCGCCCGGCGAGAGCACCTGCACCTCAACGCGGGTTCCCTCGTACACCCTCCCCTCCTGAACGCGCAGATCGATGTCGTATTGGAGCCAGTTGAGTGTCCTCTCGACAATTTCCTCGATCGGGGGAGGCCCGTAAACCTTGAAAGGCGTGATGGCGCCCCCTATCCAGCGCGAAAAAATAAAATCTCCGAATCCCGAGTAATGGTCCAGATGGAAGTGTGTAAAGAACACATGGTTCACGTCCTTGATCGGAAAGCCGGTGGCCGCGATCTGGCGCGAGACGTTCCTGCCCGCATCCACAAGGTAGAAATTACCGTTCGCGACAATGGCGTCCGCCTGGCCGCTTTTTTGATTGGCCGATGGGAATCCCGTACCCAACAAAATGAGTTCCATATGCCCCCTCCTTATGAACAAACCTTTTTCGACTCGACTGAGGAATCGCCGGCCCGCTCACCGATGTGTTCCGCAAAATACTGAATTTCCTGAAACCCCTTCTAGGCGAACGGGTAATTTTCCATCGATTGCGAACACTTACATGCCCGCGCTCAGTCCACGACCGCAATCGCGTTGACCTCCACGAGACACCGGGGATCGGTGGCCAGGCGGACGACCTGCAGGGTGGTGCTGGCGGTGCGGTGGTCTCCGAAATATTCCTTCCGGATGGCGCCGGCCTCGGGGGCTCCCTCCATCGTCGTCGAAAAGAACTGAAAAAAAACGATGTCCTTGAAGGTTCCTCCCACGGTCGCGAGGCTTTTCTTTATATTCTCCAGGGCCATGCGCGTTTGGGTCGGCAGATCGTCCGGAAGGGTGTCGAACTCCTCGGAGCGGTGGGGATGGCGGTGATAGGGAGGAGCCGCCGTGACCCCCGCGAAATAGACGGTCGTTCCTCCGCTCGCCTTCACCGCCATCGAATAAGGCGTCCAGACGTCGAGCCTGTCGGGCCAGTCCAAGCATTCGATTTTCCTTGTCATTGCCGCACTCCCTTCGGGAAGAAAGAGGAAACGATTCCGCCGGGCCGGATTCGTCTTCGAAAGAGGCTGGCCGCAAGCCGGATTCGCGTGATGGATGAACACCGCTCAATATACATCCTGACGGGCGGGCGGGCGGGAACCGTTATTTCCGCCAAGCGGAAAATTTCGCGCGGTGGATGGCGAACCATGATGTCCTTCGCCCAGGTTATCGTTTAATCTGGAATTATGCGGCAACGCTCTCAAATTAGCAAAATCCGACCTTTTTATCCTTCCTCGATGGCGCTTTCCGTCGAGAACTCCATAAAATGTGCATGTGTAATAAATAATTTTGCCTGAATCCAGCCTTTCCTCGCCTTGCTTCAAAATACCAGCCTACTTTGCTCCGCAAAAAAAGATTCCTCATAATACGAATGCTTTGGCGAGGTCTATTGATCGAGTTTCGCTCTGACATGACGTGCGTCATGCATATAGCTAAAACGATATGCCGCGTCCTGTACAAACACACGTTCGAGTCTTAAATTCATGTTTGAATGGGATTTCATTTGATTTCAATAGTATTGAATTTTCAGGGGATCCAATTTTTTCGGAACACAGACGTTTTTGCAGAACGCAGATACTGGAAACAGTGATGCAGAAGGAGGCAATCCGATGCGCAAGGAAATTTTCTACTACAGCGACGGCCTCAAGATATCAGCCTATCTCTACCATCCGAATGACTGGAAGGCGGGCGATCCCCCCCGGCCCGCTGTCATCTGCATCACGGGCTACAGCGGTCGCAAGGATTTGGCCACCATCGACGTACCCGAGCGCCTGGCGCAGGAGGGCTACTTCACCCTGGCGCCTGACTACCGGGGTTTCGGCCACGCCGAAGGCTTGAAAGGGCGGCACCGCCCTCTGGAACAGGCGCAGGACACCTACGACGGCATCACCTTCCTGGAGACGGTGGAGGGGGTGGACCCCGACCGCATTGGGATCTATGGCACCAGCTATGGAGGGGCTCACGCCATCTGGGTGGCGGCATTCGACGAGCGGGTGAAGGTGGCGATCTCTGCGGTGGGGGTAGGCAACGGGGACAAATGGCTGCGTTCGGTATTCTCCGCCTACGAGTGGGTCAAACTCAAGGAGAAGGTGCGGGTGGCCGCGCGCGAGCGGGTCCTGACCGGCAAGCGGACCATGGTGCCCCGGACCTACCTGTGCCCGGACGACCCGGACAAGCCCAAGCCAAAGCTGATCGAGGAAGTCCACGGCATCGCGGAGGTCAACGAGTATGACCTGGAGAGCGCCGAGGCACTGTTCCGCTACCGGCCCGAGTGGGTGGCCGGGCGCATCTCCCCCCGGCCGGTGCTGTTCATCTACGGGGAGGACGATGTCATGGTGCCGGCCGAGGATGGTCCCCTGGCCGTCTATGCCGCATGCGTGGAGCCCAAGAAGCTTGTGCGCATCCCCCACGGCCGACACAACGACATCTACAAGGTCGTCAATCCAGAGTGTTTCGAAAGATGCGTGAAGGAAACCATCGCCTGGTTCGGAAAGTACCTGTGAACCTAAAGTTCTCCGCACGCCCCGAATGACTGCGGGATGTCCGATACTGCATAGGCGCCGGATCCGAAACGGAGGTATGTCCAGTTGGTCTGGTACTCTCAAAGGAAAGGACAACAAATATCAGGGGCTAGCCATACTTTCTAGGTGGGATCCACTTTTTGCGAATCACAGGTAAGCCGTGAAATGGTATATTGTTCCGCATGATTGATAATTGGCAGTATGCTTGGCGGATTCAACGGCGATAGACGATTGAAAGGAAACCCAAAAAGATGAGTACGCTAAAGCTCGGCCTCCCCAAAGGGAGCCTCCAGGATTCGACAATAGCCCTCTTTGCCAAAGCGGGATACAAGATCTTGATCCGGAGTCGCTCCTACCGGCCGGAGATAGACGATCCAGAGATCGAATGCTTGATGTTCCGCGCCCAGGAAATTGCCCGCTACGTCGAGCGTGGCATATTGGACGTGGGCCTTACCGGCGAGGATTGGATTCTGGAAAACCAGGCCGATGTCGTCGAGGTGGATGATTTGGAGTACAGCAAGGCCACGGCAAAACCGTATCGATGGGTCCTGGCGGTCCCTGAGGAGTCAGACATCAAGACCGTCCAGGATCTGGCGGGAAAACGCATTGCCACCGAACTGGTCCAGGCAACGAAACAGTATTTACAGGGGCACGGTATATCGGCGGAGGTCGAGTATTCCTGGGGGGCCACGGAGATCAAGGCCCCGCTGTTGGCCGATGCCATCGTCGAGGGTACCGAAACAGGCACTTCCCTGCGAGCGAACGGGCTCCGAGTAGTGGACGTGGTAGCGGAATCCACGGCAAAGCTGATCGCCAACCACGATGCTTGGGCAGACACCTGGCGGCGCAAGAAAATCGAAGTGCTCGCGATGCTCCTGAAGGGAGCGCTGCAAGCGTACGCCAAGGTCGGGTTGAAGATGAATGTTCCCAGAACCAAACTAGACGGCGTATCGGGCCAGATTCCGGCGCTTCACGCCCCAACAATCTCGAGTCAAATGGATTCGGAATGGGTGGCCATCGAAGTAGTCATTGACGAGCATGCGGTCAGGGAACTGATACCGAAGCTCCGTCAGACCGGAGCCGAAGGTATTGTCGAGTATCCGTTGAACAAAGTTATCTATTGAAATCCGGCTTGCGCTTGTGGGGGGCTTGTGCTCCGCTAATAACTGTATTTCCTGAAGTAAAATTCATTCGAATCCCGATAATAAGCCTGTCCTCCGCAATAATTGAATCACCTGAAATTTCAGTGCTTTTGAAATCTGAAAAAAACCCTTTCAATCAGGAATTTAAGACTCGTTCATGTATTAGGACAGGACGGACTAGTAGAGGTGCTCCTTGTGCTTCTTGGCGGTTTGTCGATCGATCTCGGCGGGGTCGAGACCGCCGCCGAACCGATCTGCGTAAATCTCACCGATGCTGGGGAAAGATTTCCGATCGATGTGCCGATCCGCCTCCCAGAGCTTCGAGCGGATCATGGACTTGGCGCAGTGCATGTAGACTTCGTCGATCTCGACGATCATGCCCTGTTTCGGCGCCCGGCCGTTCACCGCGCAAGGGGCGAGCAGCGCCTCGTCGGTGATGATGCGCGCGTGGCCGTTGACCCGGAGGGTTTCGTTCATTCCCGGCACGAGGAAGAAAATTCCGACGTAGGGATTGATGAGCAGGTTGCGGAACGTGTCCACGCGGTTGTTGCCGATGCGGTCCGGGATAAGAAGGGTTTTGTCGTCGAGCGCTTTCACGAATCCGGGCGGGTCGCCCTTGGGCGAGGCGTCGGCCCCGGTTTCGGTGGCGGTGGCCATGACGATGAAAGGGCAAAGGGAGATGAAGTGGCGCGAGTGCCTGTCGAGCCGGGGCATTTCCTTGATGGTCGCCCGCCCTTCGGGATATCCCATGTGGCTTCTCAACTCATCCTCGTTCTCGATAGTCATTTCGGGCATCCCTTCATTCCTCCCTCGGGCCAGCGGACCTTTTCCTGGTCAATTCAATTCTATCACTTATTGTGTCTCTAATTGCCTAGGCATGGCGAATAAAGAATTCTACCTGAAATTAATTATTTCCTCGCGTGCATGACGAATAACCAATTCGCCATACGCAACTAGTTTTCTAGAAGCGAAAGCAGCTCCGCGCCGAATTTATATCGATAGCTTTCCATTAAGGGCGCCACTGACCTTTCAAAAGTATTTCGCTCATCCGAGTTAAGCGCAACGACCTCATTGCCTTCGGCCTCGAGCTTAGCCAAAACAAGTTCGTCTTGCTCGCACGCCAATTGCCTCTAAAACGTTGTCGCTTTACCTGCCGCCTGGATGACTGATTTTTGAACTTCCAGGGGCCAGCTTTCAAACATCTTGCGATTGCACAAAAGTAAACTCACTCCAAAGAAATGACCGCTCAGAGTGATGTGATGGTGATGTTTGTGAATATCGAAAATATAAATGCTTGTGAGCAGGTTATCCTGAGCCTGAACGCGATCCGTCTCAATGGTTTCGAGAAATGACTTGATGTCGATGGGCCTTGGTTCAAATCCAAAGGCCCGAAACACTTCGCCGTGCAGAGCGCTCATTTGCGTCCGTATCGTTATGCCTTGGCAATCTGCAGTAGTGCGAATCGGTCGGACAGAATTGGATATGTTCCGAAAACCATTGTCCCAAAATCCGAGAACCTTAAACGGCGTTGACTCTTCAATATGTTCCTTGAAGTAGCTGCCAAGCGCCCCTTCCAATGCGTCAAACAAAGAAGCCCGATCTTTAATAAGAAATGGCAATTCGAATATCGCAATTTCAGGAATGGCTTCGGAGAAGCGCACAGTCGACATATAGCAAAGGTCCAATTCACCCGATGCGACCATATTTGGGAGTTCACCGGAATTAAGACCGCGAGCCAGGATACTTTCTTCAAGGTCAAATTCTATAGGTAAGTCTTCCTGGTCCAGCAATTCCGCGCCAAATAAACGGGCCGCCGCAGTATGGATTGAATCCGGTCCTTGGTAGCCACCAAACCTCATTTTAAAATTTTCCATCCTCTCTTATAGACTTTCAACAAAAATATCACCAGCATCAACTTGCGAACCACTGTTTCGCAGGATGATATAGACTGCTGTTTTTATATGAAATGTCGCTAATGAAATCTGGAGAAAACCAATATGTCCATTCCACACATCCTGCGCCGCGTCATGGTTCTGGAAGACCTGGCGCCGTTTGCCCGCTCTTTTTTACCGCGTGCCTTGTGGGAGTTTGGATCGAAGGGCACAGAAGCGAATCTGTCTCGCGAGGGCAATCGCCAGGCCTTTGATGAAATTTGGCTCCGCCCCCGGATTCTTAACGATGTTACCGGACGATCGATGGAAAAAGCCCTGTTTGGCAAATCCTACGATACACCCTTTGGCATTTCGCCCATGGGGGCCTCTGCGATGTTCGGCTTCGAGGCCGATCTGAATTTCGCGCGTGCGGCCCGGGCAACGAACATTCCGTATGTAATGAGTGCCAGCGCCCTGATCCCGATGGAACGGATTGCCGAAGCTAACCCCGATGTCTGGTTCCAGGCCTATGTGACCGCCGAGCGAGACGCCATCAGCGAACTTACCGATCGGGTCTGGGAGGCTGGCATCTGTCATCTGGTCATCACGGTCGATGTTCCCGTGCCGGGTAACCGAAGAGCCGGCTTAAGGGCGGGCTTTGAATATCCGATCCGGCCTGGATTGCGTATTGCGCTGGATGGATTGACACACCCCCGCTGGTTGGTAGGCACCTTTCTGCGCACCCTTATGGCCAGTGGTATGCCGCATATTGAAAATTACGGGAAGGAGCGTGGCATTCCAATTATCTCACGCAGTGCACCACAAAGACCCCATGTTCGCGACGCCTTAGACTGGGACGATCTGAAATGGCTGCGGGAAAAATGGCAGGGCAAGCTCTTGATTAAAGGCGTGCTGTCTCCCGAGGACGCCAATATAGCTGCGAGGATTGGCCTCGATGGCCTTTTCGTCTCAAACCACGGCGGACGGCAACTCGATACCGCAATACCACCCCTGAAAGTACTCCCGGAAATCGCCGCCGAAAAAAGCAACATGGCGATCCTCTTTGACAGCGGCATTCGTCGCGGCACCGATGTCATTAAGGCCTTGGCGTTGGGCGCCGACTTTGTCTTCGCTGGCCGGCCTTTTCTGTATGCGGCGGCCCTCGGCGAAGAAGCGGGCGTCACCCACGCGATCAACCTGCTCAGCGAGGAGGTCTATCGCAATATAGCTCAGTTGGGATGCAACAATTTGGACGATCTCGCTTCGCGCCTCGACTAATCATCGAATAGACCTGTTGTCCTCCGCAAAATTCCGTCCCCGCTCATGCTGCCAGGGGAATTAGACTGTCAATCCGCCTCGGCCACGTGTGAGCAAAAAAATAAGTGAAAAGAGATCGATGACTACTTGAAATAGCGCTTGGGCGATGTCCGTGGCGGCAATTTTACCGCGCTCGGGTTCCATCGTGCGGCCTTCCGATGAAATTCAGTCAAGGTGGGATCCACTTTTTGCGGAGCACAGGATTCATTCCCGAAAATGGAGCAGGGAATTATCAGGGAAACGGGATCTAGCCAGCTCCCATCTCTTCACAATTAGGAATGCGCCATGCACGGGCGTTACCCGATGAAGCGAGCCTAAGGAAGCCAGATTCCCATAGGGGGTGGTACGACAATTGGGAACAAGTTAGTCTTTTGTAGGCGTGCCGGGCGAGGGGGCCCGGCCGAGGAAAATCGCCATCGCCATGAGGAAGGAGGGATCCATGCCAGCCATCGCCCAAACCATGAAGGCCGTCGTGACGCACGGGACCGAAGACGCGCGGATCGAGCAGATTCCCGTGCCCGAGTACGAGCCCGACAATGTGCTCGTGAAGGTGGCGGTCTGCGGCATCTGCGGCACCGACGACCATCTCCTTGCCGGGAAGCTGAGGCCCATGTGGCCTCCGTACTACCCCTTCGTCCAAGGGCACGAGTGGGGCGGGACGGTCGTCGCGATTGGCGGCGAGGCCCGCACGGACCTCCAGGTGGGCGACCGGGTCGCGATGGAACCCACGGTCGCGTGTGCTACCTGCAAGATGTGCATTCAAGGCGATTATCACCTTTGCGAAAACTCCGACGTTCCCGACAGCGGCTATAAACTATTGGGTCACACGGTGGACGGCGCCTTCAGCGAATACGGCGCGGCGCCCCCGAAGAACCTGCACCGGATTCCCGACTCCATGGGCTGGGAGGGAGCCGTCGTCGCCAACCACGCGGCCCTCGCCGTCCACGCCTTCGACCAAGGCAGGATCGAGCCCGCCGACACGGTGGCCGTAATCGGCCCCGGGGTGCTGGGACTTATGGTCCTCCAGGTCGCCAAGGCGCTCGGGGCCTCGAAGACATTCATTGCGGGGCGCGGCTACCGCCTCGACATCGCCCGCGAGCTGGGGGCCGATGTCGTCATCGACGTGACGAAAGAAGATCCCGCCAAGGTCGTCATGGAGGAAACCGGCGGGCGCGGCGTGGACCTATCCTGCGAGTGCGCCGGGCCGGTCGAGGCGATGCAGCAGGCCCTCGCCGTGGTGCGCCGGGGCGGCCGCGTCGTGCTTCAGGGGGTCAGCGGCGGCATGGAGGTTCCCTTCACGACCGACCGCATAGTGCTCGATGAGATTTCGATTTATGGCGCGCGCGGCTGCCCGAACTGTTACCCCCGGGGCATCCAGCTCATCGCCGACGGTCACATCCGGGTGGACAAGCTGGTCACCCATTCGTATCCCCTCGACCAGTTCCACGAAGCCATGCGAATGTTCCGGGCGCGAGAGGACGGGGCGGTACGGGTCGTGCTCTGCCCCTGAGGACGCGCGGGCAAGGGCCAGGGAGATTGGGCTTTACAGCCTATCCTCCGTGGGGAAATAGGGATTTATTTAGGATATCCAGATTAAGATCAAATTATCCGGCATGAATGAGTTTCCTTATTCGCTATCTATCTAAGTCAGCTTTTCGGCGGCCATGAGTGTGTTGACCGTGCCGGCCGCCAGGTGGGTGAGCACGCTCGCGTCGCGCATGAGTTTTTCGACGGGGGCATCTTTCATGACGCCCATTCCTCCGAAAATCTCGACCGCGTCCCGAGTGACCCTCTGCGCCACCTCGGTGACGAAGACCTTCATGAGCTGCTTGGACGCCGAATCCCCCTCGACGCCCCCATCCAGGCAGTCCTCAACCACCTTGAAGTAGTAGCTCCGGCCCGCCTCCAGGCGCATGTACATGTCGGCCAGCTTGAGCTTCACCGCCTGGTGCTCGATGATGATTTTGCCCCCCTGGAAGCGGTTCCGGGCGTGCTCGATTGCGTGCTCGTAGGCCGCCTGCGCGATTCCCAGAAGGTTCCCGGCGAGTTCGATGTCGTTGAACCCCGAAACAAACTCCCACCGAAAATCCAGTCCCTTGTTCACTCCCATCAGGATGTTCGCGTCTGGAACGCGGCAGTCCTCGAAGATGAGCTCGGCGTTCTGATAAAAACGCCAGCCGATTTTGTTGTGCCTGCGGCCGATGGTGAAGCCCGGCGTGTCCTTTGGAACCAGGAACAGGGTGGTTCCCTCTTTGATGGAAGTGTCGAGGTTGGTGCGGGTGAACACGACGTAAAGGCTGGCCACCCCGCCGTTGGCGATGAATTGCTTCATGCCGTTCAGGATCCACTCGTCGCCGCCCCGGACGGCGGACATCTTGTAGCCCGCCTTTGGGTAGTCGGGAGGAGGATAGCGATTGTCGAACCCCGCGTCGGGCTCGGTCTGGGCCGTGGAGAGCAAATAATCATCGTTCTCCATGAATTGGGGCAAAAAGCGCTCGCGCTGCTCATCGTTGGCAATCGTGGTGAGAAACGGCGTGAACTTCCAGTTCTGGGTGAAGGTCTTGCATATGGCGCCGTCCCCGCGGGCCAACTCCAGGATCACCAGGGCCTGGCCCATCAGGTCCACGCCCGGGCCGCCGAAGCGCTCCGGGACGGCGAGGGTGCGAAGCCCCAGGGCCGAGCCCTTTTTGATGATCTCCCAGTCGAAGACATCCTTGGGGTCGGGGATAAGGTCCCGCTCGGCCGAGATGGGTCTAATTTCCTTCTCGGCGAAATCGCGCGCCATCTGCTGTAGTGCTTTGTGCTCGTCGGTGACTTGCATTAAAAAAATCCCCCCTGTGTCGCTCGACCCCTCCAGTAAGGCAGTCAACAACCCCGGCCCGGTGTCTGCCTTTAACTTGACTTATAATCCGGAATTATATGGCAATGCTCTTTAATTATCAAATTCCGACCTTTTTTTCCTTTGTAAGCGTCGTTTCCCGCCGTGAAGTCCATCAAGTGCGCTGAAAGATACCTCAGAGGAGCGGCTCCTACTCCCGCGATTCAGGTCCCTAGGGGCCGCCCCGTACCCAAAATGGGGGCATGTCCTGCCAACACTCATACTCTCATTAAATCCGAGGCAAACTTGGTTCTAAATCAGAACCTCCAGTATTACATGGAGGGAAGGAAGGGCAAGTGACTTTAAGCAAAAGATTTTATAGTATGGTGATCGTAATCGAAAAAAAGGGCGGACGATGCGGCATATTATAATTCGTCAAATTCGATTTTATCTCCCTATACTGAGACTGGCAGGGAGTTAGAGAGCGTGCGTGTGTGTGCTTAGAAGTTTCCCGGGAAGTGCCAAAGAAGAGGAGTTCGACATGTATAGAAACCTGAAGACCTGTATTTTTACTATTCCTCTTGCCCTTCTGGTGGCTGCGTCCGTTCCCGCTTTCGGCGCAACGGAGATCACCCCCCAGGAGAAGAAACTCATCCGCGCAGCGAAGAAAGAAGGCACCGCCACCTTCCTCAATCCCTGGCTCCAGGATCCCACCGCAAGAGCTATGGGTGTGGCATTCCGGAAGCATTACGGCCTGGGAAGCGGCTTTAAGTTCAACAGTATCCGGAAAGGGACCGGCGCTACCGTGGCCACGGCGCGTCAGGAAATCAAGGCCGGAAAGTTCACATTTGACGCCGTGATGGCTCCCCATGCCGGCTTTTATTACGCGGCCGCCAAACGGGGCGCTTTCGCGAAGCTCGACAGCGGCCACTGGAAGAACCATGCCGACGTCGCCACCAATGCAGGCCAAATCTACAATTACCCCTATTTTTTAGCCGTTTACGCCTACACTTTCCAGCCGGTCTGGAACGTGGGCTGCCCCGGCACGAAGGGGCTCAACATCACCTCCTACGCCGACTACAAAAAACCTATTTTCAAAAACAAGACGATCGCCAGCGACATCAGTAAGAGCGGCTCCTATTCGATAACGACGGTTGCCCTCGAGGAGGCGGGATTCGATATAAGAGGCCTTTGGAAAACTTACAAGGCGACCAATCCCATCCTGATGTTCCGGACGGAACCGAAGATGCAGACCGTCATCAACTGCGAACGGCCAGTCGATATGTGGAACATCTCGGGACGCGTCTTTCAGAATATCCAGAAAAAACCCGAGCTGGCGAAGGTGCTCCGCTGGGGCACCTACAAGGAAGGCCAGGTCCTCCTCGGCCAGCAGATCGCCGTCCCGAAGGGTGTAAAACATCCCAGCGCCGGCAAGCTTTTCGTGGAATTCATGCTGACCAGGGAAGGCGCGGACGTATTCGTCTCGCACGAGATTAGCGTCTATACCTTCCTGAAGGGCTATAAGCCTCCTGCGTCGGCGAAGAAGTATCAGATGGACCTTACAAAGGTGAAAATTATCGGAATGAAGGATTGGGTGGCTGGAACGAAAAAGTTCAAGAAAATACGCGCTGCCTGGTCGAAGGTTTACAAATAACCGCTAACAGCGGCGAACCGACTCAATCGCGGACGGGGAGCCCGGCGAATGCCGGGCTCCCCGTCCATATTCCGCCGAGCGGACTTCAGCCAATTATCAGGATCTCATGACGACCAATACTGTTTCGCGAAACGTCGAGAATGTAAGTTCGAGTCGGTGGCAGAGCCTGTTCACCCAGGAGTCTCTCCTCACCGGTGCGGTCGGGTTCGTCGTCGCCGTCTCCGTAATCCTGCCTCTCCTCGCTCTCTTCGTGAACAGTTTCCTGGTGCTTGACGATCTTGGTTTCGACACCGAGTGGGGCCTGGGCAATTACAGAGATATGTTCCAGGGTCACGTCATCCAGAAAGCCATTCTTAACTCCGTCATGATCAGCACCGGAACGATGGTGATGGCTACCGTCCTCGGTGTTTTCCTCGCATGGGTCAACGCCCGAACGAACTGCCCCGGGCGCGATGCGCTTGAAACCTTCAACCTGATCCCATTTTTTCTAAGCCCTTTCGTGGGGGCGATCGCCTGGCACAACCTGGCCTCACCGAAGGTGGGCCTGCTCAACAACCTTGCTCGGGAGATTTTCGGCATCAAGGGCCACATCCTCAACGTAGACAATATTTACGGAGTGATATGGGTGACGGCGATCTTCTTCACCCCCCTCGTCTATCTTTTCGTCATCGGCTCGCTACGGCGGATGGACCCCGCCCTTGAGGACTGCGCGCGCACAACTGGGGCCGGCCTTCTCCGCACCACCTTCTCGGTCACCCTTCCTCTCGTGACGCCGGCCATCCTCTCGGGGGCGATCATTGTCTTCGTCACGAGCGCCGGAGAATTCGGCGTCCCCTTCAAGCTGGGTGCACCCTACGGCTGGGATACGCTTACGACCCAGATCTTCACCAAGGCGGTGGGCGACGACGCGAACCACTATATGGGTTCGGCCATGAGCATGATTTTGGGCGTCACGACCGGCTTCTTCATCTGGATCCAGCGGCGCATCATCGCCCCCCGTGAGTTCACAACCGTTACGGGAAAAGGTTTCCGGCCGAACATCATCAACCTGGGCCGCTGGAAATGGCCCGTATTCGCCTTCAACATCTTTTACATATTCATCGCCGTCTTCCTTCCGATCATCTCCCTCATCATCGTGAGCCTGCACAGGATATGGGTGGGGCACATTATTCTGTCCGACCTGACCATATGGAACTACGTGAAGATCCTCCACTTCTGGGCGCCAGACCGCTTCGATACCGTCACGAACGGCGTCATCAACAGTTTCATCCTCGCCTTTTCGGGGGCGACGATCGCGATGATCCTCGCCATAGTGGTCAGCTACATGATCCACCGGACGAAGGGAATCGGTTCGACCCTGCTCGACTTCCTCTCGGTCCTGCCCATCGGATTCCCCGGTATCGTGCTCGCCATGGGGGTGTTGGTCACCTACATCAAGACCCCCATTTACGCGACGCTGTGGATCCTGCTTCTGGGCTACATCACTCGCTTCTTCCCCTACGGACAGCGCAACGTGTCGGCGATCATGCTGGCCGTCTCCGAGGAGTTGGACCAGAGCTCACGCATGTCGGGCGCGACCTGGCTCACTACCCTGCGGCGGATCACGATCCCCCTGCTCAAGCCGGGGATATTCGCCGGCTGGCTGCTATTGTTCGTCATCTTTTTGCGCGAACTCTCGATATCGATCATTCTCTATACGTCGGGAACCGAGACCATCTCGGTGGGCGTCTACTACCTTCTGGAATTCGAGAATGATTCCCTAACGTCCACCCTGGCGATCATCCAGACGGTCGTCCTTCTTATATGTCTCGTGATCTTCCGGCGCATCGCCGGACGAGAAGCCCTGACCGTCTGAACTGCGAAAAAGCTACACTCCTGCAAACACACGAGATGACAGATCCTTTCGGTTGGAATCTACTACCTCCAGGAGTACGAGTCCCTGACGGTGGCCCTTTCCGTCGTCCAGACTTTCGTCCTCCTTTGTTGCGTCTTCATTTTCCGTCTCTCTTCATTAGTGAATAGTCCGCCGGTCGAAAGATGACAAACGATTTTCTGGGTATGATATTCCCAACAAGGCAGAGCACGTAGCAGGGAGGCCCTTCAGTAACTGTCGGGGGAGGTCGTGGAGGGTCCCCTACCTCCTCCCTTACGAGCCAAGAGTGGGGACGGACTTCTCGGCAGGAAACACCGCCCGAGGAAGGGTGAATAGGCCGAATTTTGAGAAATGGAGAGCGTAACCGCAAAATTCCATTACGTTCATAATAAGGGAAGGCCAAAAAAGGAGAAAATCCATGACGCTAGGCGATCCGGCTGAATCCAAAAATTTCAAGCTACTGGGACACGACCCGAGCGCCGCCTGGGGAGGTGATCTTCCCCCTCAAAACCGGTCCATGTTGAATGGGAGTACTTTCAGTATTCTTTCGGTGTGACCGCCCAATCCGGGGGGATTTAGATGAGCAAGAAGCGTCATACACCCGAGCAGATCATATCCAAGCTGAGAGAAGCAGAAGTTCTTCTTTCCCAGGGCCAGAGCGTGCCTGTGGCCTGCAAGCGCACCGAGGTCTCAGAG
>PVBE012140099.1_pt1 | contig 40272 bp, 29 predicted proteins | sample 1631181 | NCBI WGS metagenome assembly PVBE01 (sample SAMN08397723, study PRJNA350692) | Marine metagenome, whole genome shotgun sequencing project. | isolation source: water | place: Pacific Ocean | collected 2012-04 | reverse complement strand
CTGCTCTCGGAGGTCGCCGCCACCTTCAGCAAGCAGCCCTACGTCGAGCGCATGGTGCGCGAGCAGTACAGCCCCGATCGCCTCAAGGCGGAGGCCTTCTACTTCGTCACGTCGTTCCGCTACACCGCGCGCCGCCTGCCGATGGTGTTGGGGCAGCTCATCGCCGACTTCCAGGAGGGGCGGCTCCGGCTCAAGTCGATCCACCAGCTGGAGCCCGGCGACGCGATCCGGCTGGAGCGCCAGGTCAACCGCGTGGTGCTCGCGATCGTCTTCGTCGGGTTGATCCTGGGGAGCAGCATCGCGCTGGATGCGCCCGGTCCGAAGCTGCTGGGCATGCCCGTGGCGGCGACGCTCGGCTACGTGCTCGCGGGCGGCGTCTTCGGCGCGCTGTTCCTCGCGATCCGGCGCAGCCGCAAGCTCTGGTAGCTCAGAAGACGCCCGGCGGCGTCAGCGCCTCGGCGCCCTGCGAATCGGTGGCCTGGTAGCGGCAGGGGATGCCGTCGCCGTCGAGATCGGCGGTGCCGTAGACGGTGAAGGACTGGCCGTCCTCGCTCACCTCGACCCAGTAGACGCCGCGAACCTGGCCGTCGGGGCTCCAACCGAACGCTTCCCACTCCGGCGTGGAGACCCAGTCGATTCCGTCGCCGTCCAGCGCATCCAGACCCCGGGGCGCCGGCGGCAGGGCGACGTAGGTGTCGTGCTCGGCCCAATGGGCCTTTTGGAACGTTCGGATGGCGTCGACGTTGGTCGGCAGCTCGGTCCGCTTCGCGCGCTTCTGCATCTGGATGAAGTTGGAGATGGCCATCGCGGCGGTGGTGCCGAGGGCGAACTGCACGGCGCCGGGGCCGACCAGCGACAGCTCGGCTTCCAGCATCCCCTCGACGGTGCGCAGGCGGAGGATGGCGGGCCACTCGCCGTCGCCGGGGAGCGGGAACACCGACAGCAGGTTGTTGGCCGAGATGGTCACGCTCCAGTCGGCCGCCGTGTCGGTGTGGGCGGCGGGGGCCCAGGGCTCGCCCTCGCCCAGGGCGGCGGAGGCGGTCGCGGCCAGGTTCGTGCCCAGGTACAGCGCGTCCCGGGTGAGGTGGAACCCGTACTGCTCTTCGCCCCGGGTCAGCTCGTAGGCCTTCCCGCTGATGCGGTTGAGCGCCCACGAGGGGTCGGCCTTGACCACCTCCTTGAGGGCGCGCGCCAGGTGGAGGGGCTTGAGCGGCTGGCCCTTGACGGTCTTGGCGCGGAGCGCGACCACGAACTCGATCGGCTCCCCCGTCTGCTGCGCGACCAGGGGGCTGTTGAGCAGGGCGATGGTCGCCCCGGGCTCGATCACGATCGCCTCCCGGAGCTGGTCCAGATCGAGGACGGGGAGCGGGATCAGCTCCGACAGCGGCTTCGTGCCGAGCACCTCCAGCAGGGGCGCCCCGAAGCTGCCCACGAGCACCGGCGGCTCCTTGCTGGTGCCCATCGCGACCCAATCCGAGGTGGTCGCGACGTAGGGCGGGAGCACGTCGGGCGCGTCCATCTGGAGGCGGAAGGTGGCGAGCTCGGCGGTGGGATCGGGCATCGGCACGAACAGCCGCAGCGTGCCGATGTTCGCCAGTCCCTTGGGGGCGTCCTCACCCTTGGGGGGACGCATCGTGATGCCGCAGCCCCCGGTCCGCCACTCGGCGGGGAGCTCCTCGAGCGAGGCTCGTTGCAGCGCCACGCCGGGGGCACCCAACCGCAGCACGCCGTCCTCGAGGGCCGCCTCGAAGGGCTCGTCGTCCATGGACCACGTCCAGGCCCCTTGCGGGAGGCGGGTGAAGGACTCGTCGGGGGCCAGCAGGGTCAGGAACGCCTCGGCGGCGGTGTCGTCCCCGGCGAAGTCGACCTCGATGACGACCTCCGGGTCGTCATCGCCGATCAGGTGCATGCGCACGGCGCCCTCGGCGTCGAACCCGCCAGCCTCCAGCAGATCGCGAGAGGCGAGGCTCATGAGACCGTTGACGAAGGGCTCGTCCAGGAGCTCGGGGGCCTGCCCGAGGACCGGCGCCATCATGCCGCCGACGCTGTCGGCGACGTTCCCCATCGGGGCGCACTCGGCGTAGAACCGGCCCGTCTCTTCGGCGGCGGCGGGGGTGGCGAGGAGGAGGGCGGGCAGGAGCAGGCAGAGGCGTCGCATGAGCGACGGAGCCTACTCCTGGTAGTCCAGGTTCGGCCCCTCCCAGGACCCCTTCCCCAGGTTCTCGGCGCGCTGCACGGCGTCCTTGCCGAAGCGCTCGCGGATCGAGTCCATGGTCTCCTCGGCCTTCCGCTTCTTGGTCGGGCCTCCGGCGAACAGGTCCAGCTGGAGGGGGTCGTCGGGGCGGACCAGGTCGTAGGCGGCGAGGCCGACGAGCCGGAACGGCTCCGTGTACTCGAAGGCGTCCAGGAGCGGGACCGCGGCCTTGTACAGCTGGTCGCCGACGTCGGTCGGGGGATCGAGCACCCGCTGCCGGGTCATCAGCTGGAAGCTGGCGGTCTTGAGCTTCACCCGCACCCCGCGGGCCAACCAGCTCTTGCGGCGGAGGCGGCGGCCGATGCTCGCGGCGCTGCTGCGGAGGTGCTCCTGGATGACGGCGCGATCGCTGACGTCCTCGGCCAGGGTTCGCTCCGAACCGATGGAGCGCATGCGCCGCGAACGCTGCACGCGGCGGGCGTCCTGCCCGTTGGCGAGGCGGTACAGGTGCGTGCCGCCGTTATCGCCGAGCACCCGCTTGAGCCAGTCGAAGTCGGCCGCGGCGACGTCGCCGATTTTGTCGAGGCCGAGGGCGGCGAGCCGCTCGCCGGTCTTGGGGCCGACGCCCCAGAGGGCGCGCACCGACAGCGGGGCGAGCCAGTCCTTCACCTCATCGGGGTGCACGACCGTCAACCCGTCGGGCTTGCGGAAGTCGGAGGCGACCTTGGCGACGTACTTGGTGGCCGAGACGCCGACCGAGACGGTCAGGCCGCCCGTCGCCTCCTTCACCGCCTCCTTGAGCTTGCGGCCCATCTCCAGGGGCCCCCCGAAGATGCGCTCGGCGCCGGACATCTCCAGGAACGCCTCGTCGAGGCTGAGGGGTTCGACGTCCGGCGAGAAGTCGCCGAACACGCTCATCACCTGCTTGCTGATCTCGCTGTAGCGGTCGAACCGTGGAGGCACGACGATCGCCTGCGGGCAGAGCCGCTTGGCCTTGGACATGGGCATGGCGGAGCCGACCCCGAACGGGCGGGCCGCGTAGCTGGCGGTGAGTACGACGCCGCGCCCGGAGTTGGGGCCGACGAGCAGAGGCTTGCCACGGAGGGAGGGGTCATCCAGCTGCTCGACCGCCGCGTAGAACGCGTCCATGTCGGCATGCAGGACAATGCGGGGCCAGCGCTCGGACACGCCCCGACTATACAGACGTTCAGTGGCAGATTGCCCTAAAGATCACCGAACCCGACGGTCTCGTCGCGGTCGGGGATGTAGCCGCCGAGGACCTTCTTCATCAGGTCGCGGGCGCGATTCTCTTCGTCCTTGTCGGCGAACTTCGTGTTCAACGTCCAGACCGTGATCCAGTCGTCCGCTTCGGCGCTGTAGCGCTTGAACTCGAGCTTGCCGCGGGCGATGCCGCTGTGGATGCACCAGAACCACTCGGGCGCGCCGGAGGCCTCCCAGTCGGACAGCCAGACCGCGGTCCAGTCCTTGGCGTCGCCGTGGATGTGCATGACGCCGATGCTCTCGACTTCGGCGTCCAGCAGGATCTCGTCCTCGTCCACGGAGAAGTAGACGAACTCCGGGTAGTCGGCCTCGTCCAGGGCCTTGGAGCCGGAGTCCTCGTCCAGGGCGTCGCCGCCGTCGTCCCCGAGCAGGTCCTCGTCCTCGTCGAGGTCCTCCTCGTCACCGAAGTCGTCGCCGAAGTCGTCCTCGTCCTCGAAGTCGTCGAGATCGGCGAGGTCGTCGAACTCATCCTCTTCGGGCTCGGGCTTCTTCTCCTTCTTGGGCTTCGGCTCCTTCTTGGCCTTCGGCTTCTTCTCCTTCTTGGGCTTCGGCTCCTTCTTGGCCTTCGGCTTCTTCTCCTTCTTGGGCTTCGGCTCCTTCTTCGGCTTCGGCTCGGTCTTGGCCTTCTCCTTCTTGGGCTTCGGCTCGGGCTTCGTCTTCTCCTTCTTGGGAGCAGGCTCGTCCTCCTCTTCATCCTCGAAATCGAAGTCGTCCTCGTCCTCGTCCTCGTCGTGGTCCTCGTCGGCCTCCTCGACCTCGCCGCCGGCGTCCTTGCCTTCGTCCTCATCCTCGAAGTCGAAGTCGAAGTCGAAGTCCTCGCCCTCGTCCTCGTCGTCGAAGTCGAAGTCCTCGTCGAGCTCGGGCTCGCGGGCCTCCTCCTCCTCCTTGCGCTTGCGCTCTTCCTCGGCCTTGCGCTCCTCCTCGCGGCGGCGCTCCTCTTCCTCGGCGCGCTCCTCCTCCTCGGCGCGGCGGCGGCGGTCGTCGTCGGCGCGGCGGCGCTTGGCGTCCTCCTCGGCGCGGCGGGCTTCCTCCTGCTCGGCCTCGCGGCGGTCGTCGTGCTGGGCGCGGCGGCGGTCCTCTTCCTGCTGGCGGCGGCGGTCGTCGTCGCGGGTCTTGCGGCGCTCCTCGCGGCGGCCGTCCTCGACGTCCTCGAACTCGTCCATGTCGACGTCGTCGAAGTCCCAGTCGTCGTCGTCGTCGTCGTCGCCGCTGGCGCGCACGTAGTCGCGGTCTTCTTCTTCGTCGTCGTCCGACTTCTTGACCGTCATGCCGGCCAGCGGATCGTCGTCGTCCTCGTCCACCCGACGGCGGTCGCCGCTGCTGCGGCGCGGTCCGCTGCTGGCGACCAGGTCCTTGCTGAACACGGTCAGCTGACCGGACGCCGAGGCGCTGTTGCCCGACGGCTCCGACACGGTGACCTTGTAGGTGCCGTCGCCCGCGGCGATCTCCTCGGGGATCTCCATGTCGATGCCGAGTTCGTGGTAGCCGATGCTGCGGGTGAGGGTGAACGAGTCGGTCGTCGAAGCCCCCTCGACCGTGTAGTCGAGCTTGACCGTCAGCTTGACCTCGTCGTCGACGGACCAGCCGCCAAGCTGCAGATCCATCAGCAGCTCGACCTCTTCCTCGGGCACCACCACGGCGGGATCGAGGTTGGCGCTGTGCAGCTGCAACGGCTTGCCGATGTGGAGGAACTCCTCCCGCTCACCGGGCGCCGGGATGCCGTCGATCTCGAGCCGCGTGAGCACGCGGTAGGAGCCGTTGCCCAGGCTGCTGGGCACCTTCAGGTAGGTCGTGGTCGCACCTTCACCCTCGGACGGGGTGACGGAGCTGCTCTTGGCGGTGAAGCCGGCGACCGGTTCGCCCGCGGTGTCGAACACCGTGGAGACGACCTGGAGCTTGGTGTCTCCCGGGTCGCCGTCAACGGCGTAGGCGATCTTGACGGGGATCGTGCGGCCCCCGCGGGTGGCCAGGTACGGCTTGGCTTCAGCGGGCGTGCCCACCGTGACCTCGCGCAGGCGGACCTCGATGTCGCTCCCTCGGGAGGCGAGCTCCTCGCGGGCGCGGTCTTCCTCACGGCGGCGATCGTCCTCGCGACGTCGGTCGGCTTCGCGCTCGTCGGCCTCAGCGCGGCGCCGGTCCTCGGCCTCGCTGGCGGCTTCCTCTTCACGCTCGCGCTGCTCGTCGATGCGCTCCCGCTCCTTGCGGCTGAGCGACTCTTCTTCGCGCCGGCTCATGCCCGAGTCGGCGGGGGCGGAGGCGACCGCGTAGGCGCCCTCCTCCATGTCGAGCATGCCGCCGCGGAGCACGCCACCCAGCTCGACCGCGTTGGCCTCGCCCTCGTACGCGAGGGTCCAGAACTGGTCGTACTCCTCGACCGGAGCGTCGAACCGGGAGCGCAGTTGGCTGTACCAGTTGCCCAGGTCCTGCTTCACGACGTGGACCTTGTGGGTCTTGTCGGAGTCGTCGTCGTCGTCCCGCTGGACCATGCGCAGCGGCCAGTGGTTGGGGCTGCGGGCCATGCCCTGGATGGCCCGGGCGTCCTTGCTGTCGGCGTCGCGGGCCCACTTCTCAGCGACCTTCTCGACGCTGCGGCGGGAGACTGTGCCGCCTTCCCAGTCCAGCGCCAGCCCCTGCATCCAGCGGTCCAGGTGGCCGCGGTAGAAGAGCATCTTGTCGTCCACCTCGAAGAAGGGCAGCTCGCCCTTCTGCACCGACCGGGCGAAGAACTCCGGCGACGTCTTGCAGTACAGGTGCGCCTCGTCGAAGCCGATGAACAGCGGCGTGTAGAAGTAGACGAAGACGAAGATGTCGGCTTCCTGATCGAAGCCCCGGTCGCCCTCGACCTCGCCGTTGATGGCGAGGGTGGAGATGCCGTAGCGGGTGGGGTGCTTGACCCGCTTGTCGTCCCACTCCCAGTCGTCGCTGTGGGTCTTGAGGATGTCGGAGACCTTGCCGTCGCCCTCCAGCACGCGGGTGCGGTACCGCGCCGACGTGAGCACGTCCTTGACGCCCTCGCGGTCGCCCTCGTCCCCCGGCCAGACCCGCATGGAGCCGGCCTTCAGGATGTCGCGGCCGATGATCTTCTCGACCGTCTCCTGGCGCTTGATGCGGTCTTCGCCGGAGTCGTAGGAGCGGCCCTTGTACTTGACCCACGCGCCCTCGCCGTCGTCCGGCAGGGGGTTGATCTTGGGCAGGCGGGCGTCGCCGCCGGTCCACTGGTCGGGCGTGCTCTTGAGTCCGAGCGCCTCGACGATCGGATCGTCGTCGGCGTCCTCGACGTAGACGCCGGTGACGACGCGCATCTTGTTGGGCTGGGTGTGGTTGACGACGTCGCCGCTGGGGCCGATCAGGATCGGCGCGGTAAAGCCGACGAAGCCTTCTCCGCGCTCGCCGGGGAGCTCGAAGGTGAGGAGCACACCGGGCTCCTCGGGCCCGCTCAGCAGCGCGTCCGCGTCGTCGAACGAGAACATGGTCGCGGTCATCGACTCGAGCGGCCGCTCGCTGTCGATCGCCGCTTCGAGGGCGGGCGCGACCTGGTCCTCGAACGAGGCTTCCGACGGCACGTGGATGACGTACATGCCATCGAGGGTGCGGTACGCCTTGCCGCCGCCGGCCCCCTTGCGGATGACCTTCCGCTCCATCTTCTTGGGCGAGACCGAGTTGGCCAGGAGGCCTTCGATCTCGAGCTTGCGGTCACGCCCCTCGGCGGGCGTGCTGATTGTTACGAGCAGCAGCGCCGCCAGCGCGAAACGGGGGATCCAACTCTTCATGGGTCTACTCGTCCTTGTCCGCGGGCGCGGAAATCGGGTCGCCGTGTTCGTCCAGCATCACGATGGGGCCGTAGCCGAGCGCGGTGACCTGCTCGCCCACAGTTTGCACGATGTTTCGGTCTTGTCCGTCACGGGTTTCGGCGCCCATGTCGATCTCGTGGTTCCAGTCCCCGACGATCACGATCGCCAGGTGGGCCGGGTCGACGATGGACGCAAGTTCGGCCTGAGCCGCTTCGATCGTCACGGCCCCGACCCGCTCCCGCAGGCCGGAGAGCCAGCCGGCGGGTCGGCCGACGGCGTCGGAGTGGCCGTACTGGCCGAGCACGCCGCCCAGGTTTTCGAAGTTGGCGGGCTGGCCCTGCACGAGCCGGCTCGTCGCCGCTTCGAACTCCTCGGCGGTGATGGGACGCTCGGCTACGATCTCGCTGATCTCCTTCATGAACTCCTGCAGCGACAGGGCCGTCGTGGCCGCCTTCACCGACGAAACGGCCCGGAACATGCCGCCCTGGGCGTCGCCGCTCAAGCGGGTGCGGGCGCCGTACGTGTAGCCCTTGTCCTCGCGCAGGTTCATGTTCAATCGGCTCGTGAAGTAGCCGCCCAGCACGTTGTTGGACACGGAGCGCAGCGTCTGACGGTCAGCGTCCCACGCCGGAGCGAGGTTCCCGACCGACAGGTACGACTGCGACGCGCCGGGGCGGTCGATCCAGTAGATGGTCACGCCCTGCTGCGGAGCGGCCTCGACCGCCGGCGCCGTCGGACGAGCGGCGGCGTCGCCGGTCGGCCACAGACCGAAGTGCTTCTCCAGCAGCGCGGTCATGTCCTCGACGCTGCTGCGACCGGCTGCCACGATGCTGGCGTTGTCGGCGTTCCAGACGCTGGCGTGCCACGCCACGAGGTCCTCGCGGGTGATCGCGCCCACGGTCGCCGCATTCCCCTCCGTCGGCCGGCCGATGTACGCGTCGCCGAAGATGATCTTGGCGAACGCCTCGTAGCCGACCGTCTGGAGTTGGTCGCGGGAGGTGAGGATGCGGTTCAGGCGGTCGCCCCGAACCCGCTCGACGTCGTCGGCGTCGAACGTCGGCGCGCCCATCATCTGCGCGGTCAACGCGAGGGTGGCGTCGAGCTTGTCCTCCAGGCTGTCGACCTGGACGTACGAGTACTCCAGCGCCGCGCCGAAGCCGACCGAGGAGGCCAGCCGGAGCAGCTCGTCGCTCAACTGCAGGGCGTCGTAGGGGCCAGCCCCCTCGTTGAGCATGTCGGCGGTGAAGTCGGCGAGGCCGGCCTTGCCCGCGGGGTCCGCGGAGCTGCCGGTGTGGATGTTCACCCGGAGCTTGGCCAGCGGCACCTTGCCCGCCTGCACGAACGTCACCGGGATGCCGTTGCTGAGGGTGAAGGTGGTCGCGGCGGGGACCTCCCAGGCGGGGATGTCGCCGGGGACGGGCATCGCCGGGTGGTCGGACGCGGCCGGCTCCTCGACGGGCGGCGGCTCGGCGGTGCCGGAGGTCTCCGGGGGCGAGCCCTGGAAGACCGAGCAGCACGACGACAGGAACAAGGCGGAGGCGGAGAGGACGGCGGCGGAGCGGATCACTGCGCGTCTCCCTTCGGGGCGTCACCCTCGGGCGCGGGCTCGGGCGCGGGTTCGACGATGACGGTGATGCGGTGGTTCGGGTCGAGCACCTCGCCGGCCCACTGCAGGACCGAGGCGGGGGTCACGGCGAGGTAGCGGTCCAGGTCGAACTGCACCTTTCCGGGATCACCGAGGTGGTGGTTGTAGTTGTGCAGGAGCGAGGCGATGCCGGCGACGCCTTCGAGGCGCCCGTAGAAGTACTTCTGCCAGTTGTTGATGGCGGTCTCGACTTCGGTCTCGGTCGGCCCCTCCGCGAGGAACGTGGCGAGCTCCTCGTCGATGGCGGCCTGCAGCTCCTCGACCGTGTGGCCGGGCGCCGCCGTGGCGGTGATGTTGTACGTGCTGGCGAGGCCGCGGCTGTACTGCCCGGCGCTGACGTCCTTGGCGATGCGGTCCTCGAAGACGAGCCGCTTGTACAGCCGGCTGCTCTTGCCGTCGGTGAGCACCGAGCTGAGCACGTCCAGGTCGGCGTCCCCGTCGGCGTAGAAGGCCGGGGAGGGGTAGCTGAGGTAGAGCCGCGGCAGCTGCACGTCGTCGGTCAGCGTGACGGTCGCGGGGGCCGGCTTCTCGAAGGGCGCCTCCGTCAGCGAGCTCGGCTGCGGGCCGCCCGGGATGGGGCCGAAGTACTGCTCGATCCAGCCCTTCACTTCCGCCGAGTCGAAGTCGCCGACGACGGTCAGCGTCGCGTTGTTGGGCACGTACCACTCGGTGAAGAAGCCCTTCACGTCGTCCAGCGTGGCCGCCTCAAGGTCCTCGTGGGTGCCGATGGTGAGGCGGTGGTAGGGGTGCATCGGCGGGTACATCGCCTCCGCCAGCGCCTTGCGGCTCTTGGCGTAGGGGCGGATCTCGTAGTTCTGCCGGCGCTCGTTCCGCACGACGTCACGCTGGTTGTCGAGCTTCTCCACCGTCAGCGCGGGCAGCAGCCAGCCCATGCGGTCGGCCTCCAACCAGAGCGCTCGCTCGGTGACGTTGCTGGGCACGGTCTCGAAGTAGTTCGTGCGCTCGGTGTTCGTGCTGCCGTTGATCCGCGCGCCGTAGGGCTGCAGCGGAGCGAAGTACTCGTCGTCCCAGTGCTCGCTGCCGTTGAACATCAGGTGCTCGAAGAGGTGGGCGAAGCCGCTGCGGCCCTGGACCTCGTCCTTGCTGCCGACGTGGTACCAGACCTCGACGTGCACGACCGGGGTGGCGTGGTCTTCCGAGAGGATGACTTCCAGGCCGTTGGGGAGCTCGTACATCTCGTACGGGATCTCCAGTTCGGCAGCCAGCGCGGGGGCCGCGGCCATCATCGACGCGGCGATGAGGGCTGCCAGTCTGCGGTTCAGAACGACCATCTTCTTCTCCTTCGAAGCGGCGCATCCCTATCACGTCCGCGCACACGTGTCGCGCGTAGGTGTGCGACCATGGGGGGCCGTGGTTGCCGCTCCCTGCACCTACCCCGTCCGGGTCGTCGTGATCGATCCGGAGGGCCGAGAACGGGTCGCTCAACTCAAGGTTGGCGACACCGGACCGCTGCTCCTGGGGCGCGCTCCGGAGAACGACCTGCAGGTCGTCTCGCCCTACATCTCCCGCCGCCACGCCGAGATCTGGCCCCACGAGAGCGGCATCCTGTTCGAGGACCTGTCCTCCACGTCGGGGTCGTACGTCGACGGCGCCCGGGTCGACAAGTCGCTGGTCCGGGTGGGCGACAGCCTCCGCCTGGGGAGCCCCGACGGCCTCCGCCTCAGCGTGTACGCGGTCGAGGACACCAAGGAGAAGGCCAAGAGCCTCAGCCGAACCGAGGTGCTCCGCGTCGCGGACCTCGAGGAGTCGCCCTACCTCAGCTCCACGGACCGCCTGCTCCAGTCCCTGCCGGCCCGCCGCAAGACCAGCGAGACGAAGTCGCAGGAGCGGCTGGTCGGTCTGATCAGCCTGGTGTCCGATCTGCTCACCGTCTCCGACGCCGACGACATGGCCGACAAGCTGCTGACCCGGGTCATGCAGCTGCTCCCGGTCGATCGCGGGATGGTGCTGCTGGAGGAGAAGGACGGCCTCAAGCCCCGCGCCTGGAACGTGCGCGGCGAGAGCGAAGTGGTGCGCACCCAGATCGGCCCCGAGCTGGGCGACCTCGACGTGCCGATGACCACGCTGGAGCGGCCCGCGGTCCCCTTCCAGCCCATCCGCACCGTCACCGATCGGGTCTACAGCGAGGGGGTCGGCCTGCTCAGCCTGGATGCGACCTCGGATCAGCGCCTCGAGGGCAGCAAGTCGGTGCTCCTGCAGTCGGTCCGCTCCATCACCGCGGCGCCGGTGGTGGGGGCCGCCAAGCGGATCTACGGCGTGATCTACGTCGACACCCACCGGACGATGCGGAAGGACGACGAGGACACCCTCGACTGGCTCGTCGCGGTCGCCCACCAGGCCGGCATGGTGATGGACAAGCTGGCGCTGCTGGACAGCCAGCGCCGCATGATCGAGTCGATGATGAAGGGGCTCGCCGCCTCGATCGACAAGCGGGACGGCCTCACCGCCGGCCACTCCGCGCGCGTGGCTGATTACTCGGTGGGAATGGCCCGCCAGATGGGCCAGAGCACCGAGCAGCAGTACGCCATCTACTACGCGGCGCTGCTGCACGACTACGGCAAGATCGGCATCGACGACGCGGTGCTGAAGAAGCCCGCGAGCCTCACGCCGGATGAGTACAAGCACATCCAGCAGCACCCGAAGTTCACCTTCGACATCCTCAGCAAGATCGAATTCCCGCCCGAACTGGCGGAGCTTCCGATGATGGCCGCGTCGCACCACGAGAAGTGGGACGGCAGCGGCTACCCGTGGGGTCTGGCGGGGGACGACATCCCGGTGGCGGGCCGGATCATGGCGATCGCCGACGTCTACGACTCGTTGACGCAGAAGCGCCACTACCGGGACCCGATGCCCACCGAGGAGGTGCTGGGGTACCTCGAGGAAGGGCGCGGCACGCACTTCGACCCCGCGGTGCTGGACGCGTTCTTCGCCTACCACGCCGAAGTGCTGGGCGCCCGCGAGGAACGTCGCGCCCGCAAGCGCGCCCGCCCCGCCGTTACCGCCGGCCCCCACGACACCACCCAGCGCAAGCCGCTGGAGCATGACGACGAGGTGCGGACGGACGACATGGACGCGGTCGAGCACGGCCAGAACCTCGCTCTGGAGCCCCTCGAGGAGGAAGGCACCTTGCGGCTGGAGCCTGGCTCCTAGCGTCACGGTCCTTGCGCGCAGCCCTCCGGAGGGCTAAAGACGCGCACCATGGAAACCGATACCACTGAAGCCGCCCCCGAGGCCGCTCCCGAAGCCACTCCCGAGCCCGCCTCCTGGAACGATCTTGGGCTCCCGCCCGAGATGCTCCAGGCCATCTCCGACCGCGGCTACACCAGCCCGACGCCCGTTCAGGCCGCCGCCATCCCCCTCGCCATCGAGGGACGTGATCAGATCGTTCGTGCCAAGACGGGCACCGGCAAGACCGCCGCGTTCATGATCCCGACCATCGCCAACATCCCCTCCGGGTACGGCAAGCACGCCTGCATCGTGCTGTCGCCGACCCGCGAGCTCGCCATCCAGATCGCGGAAGAGGCCGAGCTCCTCGTGGCCCAGAAGGACCTTCGCGTGGTCGCCGTCTACGGCGGCGTCGGCATCGGACCGCAGAAAGACGCGCTCGATGCGGGCGCGGAGATCATCGTGGGCACCCCGGGCCGCGTGCTCGACCACATCCGCCGCGGCAACCTCAAGCTCGGCGAGGGACTCGTCGGCGTGCTCGACGAGGCCGACGAGATGCTCTCGATGGGCTTCTTCGAGGAGGTGAAGAACATCATCGGCCAGCTGCCGAAGACGGCTCAGATCCTGCTCTTCAGCGCGACGGTCGAAGAGAAGCTCAAGCAGCTGATCGGGTCGTTCCTGAAGGACCCCCACGAGATCTACCTGTCGCTGGACACGGATCGCACGGTCGGGGCCATCGACCACGTCTTGTACGAGACGACGATGGAGTACCCCAAGCCGCGGCAGCTGCTGCACGTCATCGAGGTGGAGAACCCCGAGTCGGCGATCATCTTCTGCAACACCAAGAGCGACGTCGACATGGTCGCCCGGTTCCTGTCCCGCCAGGGGATGGACGCCGAGCCGATCAGCTCCGACCTCAACCAGAAGGCGCGCGAGCGCGTGATGGGGCGGATCAAGCGGGGAGAGATCGACTACCTCGTGGCGACGGACATCGCCGCCCGCGGGATCGACATCTCCGAGCTGTCGCACGTCTTCAACTACAGCCTCCCCGAGGACCCGGCCATCTACCTGCACCGCACCGGCCGGACCGGCCGCGCGGGCAACAAGGGCACGGCCATCTCGTTCATGGGGGGCAAGGAGCTGGCGACCCGCAAGGTCCTGGTCCACGACTACGAGATCGAGTTCGAGGAGCGCACCCTCCCCACCCGGGAGCAGGCCGAGACCCTCTGGTTCGAGCGCCACGTCGAGGAGATGAAGAAGGCCGTCAACAGCGGCCTGGCCTTCGAGGGCTTCCTCGGCATGGCCAAGAAGCTCCGCGAGATGGGCGACGGCGCTGATGCGCTGACGGCCATCGCGCTGCGCGGCTTCTTCCGCTGGCATCGCATGGACGAGAGCCGGCGCAAGATGGAGGCCGCGGGCGAGGATCCGGAGGAGGTGGCCAAGCTGATGGCCGAGCGCTCCCGCAAGGGCGGCGGCGGCGGCGGACGGCATGGCGGACGCGGTGGCGGACGCGGCGGTGGCGGCGGACGCGGTGGCGGCGGCCGAGGTCGCGGAGGCGGACGGCGCCGCTAGGATGAGCGACATGCCGATCGACATCAAAGGGCCGGCCGAGATCGAAGCGATGCGGGAGGCGGGCTTGCTCGCAGCCGCGACGCTGCGTGCGATCGGCGCCTTGGTGAAGCCCGGCATCTCCACCGGCAAGCTCAACCAGATCGCGCACGAGTTTCAGCTGGATCACGGGGCCATCCCCGCCCCGCTGAACTACCGCGGCTTCCCCAAGTCGATCTGCACGTCGGTCAACGACGTGGTCTGCCACGGCATCCCGAGCAACAAGCACGTGCTGCGCGAAGGCGACCTCGTCAACGTCGACGTCACCCCGATCCTGGCCGGCTTCCACGGCGACACCTCGGCGACGTTCTTCGTCGGCGAGGTCAGCGACAAGGCCCGCCGCGTGACCGAGGTGAGCCGCAAGTCGCTGGAACTGGGCATCGCCGCGACCAAGCCGGGCGGTCGCATCCGCGACATCGGCGCGGTCATCGAGGACTACGCCCACGGCGAGGGGATGAGCATCGTCGAGGACTACTGCGGCCACGGCATCGGCCGCATCTTCCACACCTCCCCGCAGGTGACCCACTACCGCTCGCGGGGGCCCAACCCGCGCATGCGGCCGGGCATGACCTTCACCATCGAGCCGATGATCAACACCGGCACGAAGCACACGCGTCTGATGAAGGACAACTGGACGGTGAAGACGCGGGACGGCGGGCTCAGCGCGCAGTTCGAGCACACGGTGCTGGTGACGGCCGAGGGCGTCGAGGTGCTGACCGATCCGGCGAAGCTCGCCGGGACGAAGTACGACCACTAGAGCTTGTCGAGCGCGCGCTCGCGCTCCTTCTCGGTGTCGTCCACCTCAGGCCGCGTGCTGCTCTTGGCTTCGTAGACGACCCTCAACCGGTACCGGGCGCGATCGTTGTCCAGGACTACCGAGATGACCGTCCGCTCGAAGGTCCACCGCGCCTGGAACGACGCCTCGCCCTCGGACAGTCCGCGCAGCGATGAGCTCCCCTCGGGGCCCTTCCAGACGACCTCGTCGATGTCGTCGGACTCGCCGTACTTCTGCTCCAGCAGGGCCTCGAGCTCCTCGAAGCCCTCGCGGGCGTCGTCGGCCCGGCGGTACCCCTCGGTGATGACGTAGGCGCCCTCCACGAGGCGCTCGCGGCGGAAGCGGAACACGACCCCGCACGACTTGCCCAGCAGGCGATCGCGGTAGACTAGCCGGTCCGGCTCATCGATCTCCGGCTTGCTCTTCTCGGACTGCTTCACCTTGGACGGGCTCACGCCCCAGTCGAGCTCTCGGAAGCCCCGGGGACCGAGGGCGTCCAGCCCCTCGACCGCGCTCTCGGCCGGCTGGTCGTCCGGCGTCGAGGCGGCCAGCGTCGCGTCCGTCTCGGCGACGAGGTCCAGCAACGAGCCGACCCCGGAGCCGACGTCGCGGGTCTGCGTGGCGGCGTAGCTGTAGCCCCGCTCGCGGTGGGTGTCGTACCCCTTGAGATCGCCCTTGAGCCGGTTGGCCCGGTTGCGCACGAGCACGTCCTTCAACGCATCGGCCTGGCTGGCGACGGCGTCCCAGGCGGCGATGGCAGCGGTGAGCGTGGCGGCGTCGTGGTTCCCGGCCGCGAGGCCGTCCGAGAACTGCAGAGTGAGGGACCGCGCGTGGAGGTCGGCGGCGAGCAAGGCGTGCTCCGGGGAGCGGAAGCCGTCGGGCTCGCTGCGCGCTGCCTGAAGGGCGCCCGCCGCGGCCGCGGGGTCGTCGCGCAGCAGCAGGCACCGAGCCATCTCGAGGTGGGCATCGGCGCGCCACGCCGGCGGTGCGATCCGCACCAGGACCTCGGCGGCGGAGCAGCGCGCGTCCAGATCGCCTCGGGATTCGGCGTTGGCCAGGAGCAGGGCCGCCGCCGCGGGCGCGGCGGGGTCGTCGTCGGGGACCGCCTCCAGCACCGCCCGTTCGCCCGAATGGAGCTTGCCCTCGGACGCCGCGGGGACCAGATCGACCAGCGCCCCCTCGCCCGCTCGAGCAGGAGCAACGGCCAGGAGGAGACCCGCGAACAAAGCCAGGGAACGAAGGAGCATCGGCCCAGCGATAGGACGCGCTGCAAGACCGTGTCAAGTCGACGCCGCCCCGGCATGCTTGGTAGCCGAGGGGAACCGATGCTCCCGGCCGGAGCGGCCCCCGCCCCCAGCGGAGCGGCCCCCGCCACGACTTCGACTGGGACGCGGCCGTCGCCAAGGCCTGAGGGCTACTCCGCGACGATCCTGCCGGACGGGTCGACCGCGCCGGGCAGGTCCAGCCCCGCGGACAGGCCGATGACCGCCTCGAAGAGCTCCGCCCGCTCGACCTTGAGCCGGGTGATCTCCCGCGCCCGCGCCGCCCGCGTGAGGCGAACCCGGAGCGAGCGCAGCGTCTCCTGCACGAGGCGCGAGTACGGCAGCGCGATGATCCCGCCGACGACGCCGAACACCACCGCCATGAAGCCGGCGAACATCGGGGTGTCGGGCAGGTTCGGCCAGATCGTGTGCAGCTTGCCGTGGGTCATCGCGGCGACGACGGCGGCGCCGCCCCAAGCCAGGGGGAACGCCACGATCCCGAACAGCAGCTTGATGCTCGCCTCATCCTTGCGCGCCTTGGCGAAGACCTTGGACAGCACCTTCAGCCCCGCCAGCGGGAACAGGTTCACGACGTAGCCGACCAGCAGCACCGGGGGCAGCAGGACGAACACGAGCATCGCCTGCAGCAGCAGGTACAGCCCCAGGATCGGCCGCAGCAGCTTGGGCCCCCGGTCCAGCTCGTGGTCGTGCAACGCCATGGCGCGGAGGTCCTGGTCGTAGAGCCGGATCCGCTCGAGCACGGCGCCGACCTGCTCGGGGTGGGTCTCCAGCCGCTCGTAGTAGCCCTGCCAGACGCGGGCGAAGCCGAGGGTGCGCTCGCCCATGTCGACCCGGCCGGGGCTGGCCCCCGCCCGGTGAGCGCGCTCGGCCCGCACGAGCTTGCGCGCTCGGTGCATCAGGTAGTGCAGCTCCCAGCTCTCGGTGCAGTGCACGACGTCCCGGAGCACCCGCTCGATCCGCCCCGTCAGCCGGGCGAACCGGTCCTCCTCGGGCGGCTCCTCGACCCGGTCTCCGAGCTTGGCGATGACGTCGTCCAGCTCCATCGGGGGGTGGAACGCGACCAGGGCGTTGCTGCGGAAGCCCCGCTTGTGGTCGTAGTGCAGCCCCACGGGGATGATCACCGGTGGCGGGGCGCCCTCGATCTGGAGCTCGCAGGCCCGGTAGTAGAACCGCGCGGCGCCGGTCTTGATGTGCTGGAGGTGGGGCGCGTCGTGGCTGTGCCCCTCCGGGAAGAGGCAGGAGAACGAGCCCGCCGCGACCTGCTCCGCGAGCGCATCCAGGCTCTTGTTGTTGGCCTCGCGGCGCGCCTCGAGGTCGCTGCCGTCGGTGTCCCGGGCGCGGTAGATGGGCACCGTCCCGATCGCCCGCATCACGCTCCCCAGCACCGGCCATTTGAACAGCTGGTGCCGCGCCCCGAAGATCACCTGGCGGGGGAACTGGCTCAGGATCAGGCCCGGGTCGATCATCCCGTTGGGATGCCAGGAGACGAGCACGCCGCCGCCGTCCTCAGGCAGATGCTCCGTCCCCGTGACCTCGACATCGCGGAAGAACACGCGGGTCAGGAACCGGACGAAGCCGACGACGGTGGAGTACGCGGACGGCAAGGTGCAAGCCTACTCGCTACAGCGCGCCCGGCGGAAATGAGCCGTCGGCGCCGGTCCACTTCTCGACCGCGGCCCTGAGTCCGCCGAGGCGGATCGGGTTGGCGAGGTAGTCGTCCATGCCCGACTCCAGCGCGCGTTGCTTGGCGTCCTCGGTCGCGTACCCCGACAGGCCCACGATCGGGCAGCGCGCCGAGGGGCCGTCGCTGGCCCGCAGCGACGAGGTGGTCGACAGCCCATCGATGCCGGGCATGTCGCAGTCCATGAAGATCAGGTCGTAGGCGTCGGCGTGGGCGCGGTCGATCGCCTCGGCTCCGCCGGCCGCGCGGGTGACGCGGCACCCCAACGATTGCAGCAGCAGACCGACCACCTCGCGGGTGTCGTCGTTGTCATCGACCACCAGGACCCGGGGCCCCTGCTCCTCCTCGGGCGGTGCGATGTCGACCTCGAGCTCTTCGCTGATCGCGGCCTCGGCGACGATCTCCAGGGGAAGCCGGACGGTGAAGTGGGCACCTGCCTCGGGGCGGTTGGCCGCGGAGATCCGACCGCCCATCGCCTCCACCAGCCGCCGGCTGATGGCGAGCCCCAGCCCTGCTCCGCCGTGCGACCGCGACGGGGAGCTGTCGGCCTGCTGGAAGACGTCGAACAGCGCCTCCTCCATGCCCGCGGGGAGCCCCGGCCCAGTGTCCAGCACCTCGAGGATCACCTCCCCCTGCTCGCGCCGGCCGCGCAGGGTGATGCCACCCTGAACGGTGAACTTCAGCGCGTTGCCGATGAGGTTGACGATCACCTGGCGGATGCGGCCCGCATCCCCCTGCACCGTGCCGAACCGGCTGCCCTCCCGGCGCAGCTGCAAGCCCTTGCCGTAGGCCGGGGCGCGGAACAGCAGCAGGATCTCGTCCAGCACCCCGTCCAGGTCGAAGTCCGTCGGATGGAGGTGCAGCGCGCCGGCCTCGATCCGACTCAGGTCGAGCACATCGGAGATCAGCTGCAGGAGCTGGTCTCCGGCCCGATCGATCACGTCCAGGTGGCCCGTCTGGCCCACGGTCAGGGTGGTCGTCCGGAGCAGCTCCACCCGCCCCAGGATCACCGTCATGGGGGTGCGGATCTCGTGGCTCACCGTCGCCAGGAACTCCGACTTGGCGTCGCTGGCGGACTGCGCTTGAGCACGCGAGGCCTGGGCCTCCTCCAGCACGGAGGCGAGCTTCTGGTAGGCCTCCTCCAGCTCGTTGCTCCGGCGGAAGGCGATGCCGAAGAGGGCCCAGGCCAGCACCCCCAGCCCGATAGCAACCAGTGCTAGCAGCTGGATCGCCGACCACCGATCGGCCATCTCGGCGTCGAGGGCCTCCGTCTCGACCCAGATGGCACGCATCAGGCCGTCGACCGTCTGCATCACCTCGACCCGAGCGCTGTCGCGATCCCCCGGGGTGTTGATCGACGCCTTCAGCCGCAGCGCCGCGGCCCTCGCCGCGTCCGCCCGGGGGGCGAGCTTGGAGTCCTCGCCGGCGCGCTCGCACAGAAGTCCGATGCGATCCAACGCCTCGGCGACCACCGGCTCGTCGGGGTGGTGGGTGTGGAGGGGTCCGGGTCGTCCACTGGAGCTCGCGCACCAGATCGTGCCGCCGCTCCAGCTCGACCGAGACCCGCCCGGCCTGCTCGACCACCCGCGCGCTCCACACCCCGAAGCCGATCGTCAGGGCGGCGCCAAAGACGAGCAGAAGCGCGGGCGCGCGCCGCGTTGTCAGCCGATGAACTCTTCGCCGCCGTGGATGCCCAGCGTGTTGCCGGTCATCCAGTACAGCCGTGGATCGGTGAGGGCGCAGATCGCACCAGCGACATCCTCAACGTGAGTGAGGCGGCTGATGGGCGACTTCGTCGTGCTCTTGCGGATCAGCTCTTCGTGGCCGGGGATCTTCCGCAGCGCGGCGGTCTCGGTGACGCCGGCGCAGATCGCGTTCACCGTGATCTTGCGCTCCAGGAGCTCGTAGGCGAGATGCCGAACGTGCGCCTCCAGCGCCGCCTTGGCAGAGCTGACGACGCCGTACGCGGGGGTCACCTGGCGCGCTCCCGTCGACGTCATCGCGAAGATGCGGCCGCCCTCGGTCATGAGCCCGCGGTGGACCACATCCTGGGTCCACCACACCAACGAGTTGGCCATCACGTCCTGCGTCATGACCATCTGCTTGGCCGAGACGACACCGTCTTCGTCGCCGACGGGTCGGACCAAGTTCTTCAGCGAACCAAAGGCCAGCGAGTGCATCAGCACGGTCAGCGTGCCGCCGTCCTCGGCCAGCGTCTCGGCGATGCTGTCCACCACCTTGCCCCGACGCTTGTCGTCGGCGGCGTTGGTATTGAAGAAGAGGCAGCGCACCCCCGCCGCTTCACAGTCCGCCACGACTTGGTGGGCCTGGGGGAGCGTGCCGCGGCGGTCCAGGTGGACACCGAAGATGTGGAAGCCGTCAGCCGCGAGCGCACGGGCCGCAGCGGCCCCAAAGCCGCTGCTGCTGCCGAGGATCAGGGCCCAGCGAGGAGAAGAATCAGTCATGAATGGTGTTCCGCGCGGGCGGGGCTACATGGACTTCTTGACGCCCGCCGCTTCCGTCGCGCCGGCCTTTTCGGAGTCGCGAGCCTTTTTGAGCGCCTCGAGCTGAGCTCGGGCGGTGGCCGTACCGGCCTGTGCCTTGATCTTGTCGAGCTTGGAGTTCAGCGAGCTGTCGCCGATCTCCGTGCTGACGTCGGCCTCGGCGTGCAGTCTGTCGATGTGCTCCCGGACGTTGTCCAGGGCCTTGATGTCGGCGTCCATGCTCAGGCCCGAGAGGGTCTCCTGAATCTGGATGCGAGCCTCCGCGTGCTCCTTCTTGGCGAGCATCGCGTCCTTCTCACGCTCGAGCTTCTCGATCTCGGCCTGGAAGGCGACGATCGAGGCCTTGGCGTCCTCCGCCTGCTCCTTGGCGTGGATCAGCTCGCGGTCGACGGCGGCGATGCGGGCCGTGAGCTCTTCCTTGCGCTGCAGCAGCACGAGGGCGACGTCGTCCTCTTCCTGGTCGACGGCGGCGGCGATCTGGAGATCGAGGTCGGCGATCGCGCGGCTCTTCTCTTCGAGCTCGGCGCTCAGCTTGTTGCGCTGGACGATGATCCCGGAGACAGCCTTCTTCAGAGACTTGTACTTCTCTTTGCGGGTGTTGATCGCCGCTTCGTAGACCGCCTCGGGGTTGTCCTTCTCGAGGTTTCCGACGAACAGCGAAAGGAACCCCTTCCAGAGGTTTCCCATGCGCGAAAAGAAGCCACCCTCAGCCATTACATGTCCCCTTGTGCCGCCCTTTGGCGGCCGCGAGCATACACCATCAGTCTCGACCTATACGCCCCGCTCGCGCGCGTATTCCACCAGTTCCAGACCGAGCGGCCGCAGCAGCCGGGTCGCGTGCCGCGTGTCGTACACGGCAACGTTGGACGGCGAGTCGGGATCGACCAGATGAACCCCCCGCCGGAGCGAGCCGGGATGCTCGGCGAGGGCCGAGGCCGCCTCGACGAGCCAGTCCACCGGCGCGTTGCGGGCCGCCCGCAGCACGGTCCAGGGGACGTCGGAGGCGCGCACCCGGCGCTCGGCCACCATCTTGGACTCGGCGTACGCGGTCCCTTCGAACTGCTGGCCGCGGAGCAGGTCGGTCTCCGAGAAGGGGCCGGTGATGTCGCCCGAGACCGCCACATCCGAGATGTGAACGAAGCGCCGAAGGTGTGGCAGCTCCGCGGCCAGCCCCAGCGTGTGGGTGGTGCCGCGGACGTTGTGGCTCCAGACCCAGCCCCGGTCCTGCTTCGGGCCGGTGTAGGCCCCCGCGTGCACGACGACCTCCACGCCTTCGAGGCTGGCGCGATCACGCTTGTCCAGCAGCTCGGGCCGGGTCAGATCCCCGGTGACGAGCCGGATTCGGCGGGCGGTGTCGGCCTCGGTGGTGCGCAGCTCGGCGAGCCACTCGCGAGCGGATCGACGGCTCTCCTTGCGGACCAACAGCGACAGCTCGTGGCCGGCCCGGACGAGGTACAGCGCCAGGGGACGTCCCAGCCGCCCGGTGCCCCCGGTGAGGAAGTAGTTCGACACGGCAGTGGGGTAGCACGCAGCCCGATGCGCTGCCACCTGGGGTCGGGATAGGATGCCCGGCATGAAGCGCACTCCCTGGCTGCTCCTGGTCCTCGCCCTGGCCCTCGTCGGATGCCCCGATGACGACGACGACGACTCCTCCGACGACGACACCACCGACGACGACGACTCCTCCGACGACGACGACGCCACCGACGACGACGACGTCACCCCCCCGCTGCCGGGCTCGGCCATCGGCAACCACCCCTCGTTCGCCTCCAGCCGAACGTCCGACTGGTCGGGTGACGGGGTCGCGATCCTCGGCGACGTCAACGGCGACGGCTTCGACGACTTCGCCATCGGCGCACCCGCGGGCGGACTCAAGGAGATCGGCTCGGAGCCGGGCCAGCTGTTCCTGTTCTTCGGCAAGGCCGACCCCGACTGGGGCCCCGAGACTCCCCTCACCGACGCCGACGTGCAGTGGGAAGGGACCGCCAACGACGACCTCGGCTTCGCCGTCATCGGCCCGGGCGACTGGAACGGCGACGGCTTCGACGACATCGTCGTATCGGCCCCCCAGCACCCCCAGGGCAACGCCCAGGCGGGGCGGCTGTGGCTCATTCCGGGCCGCTCGTCGGGCTGGCCCATCGGCATGACGCCCATCGCCGACGACGCGATCGAGGTGTTCCCCGAGGCCGACAACAGCAAGCTCGGCCTGGGCCTCGGCGCCATCGGCGACGTCAACGGCGACGGCCTCCCCGACTTCGCCGCCAACTCACCGCTGTGGAACAACAACGAGGGGCGCACCTACGTGTTCTTCGGCCGCACGGACCCCGTCACAGTGCTCGCCTCGTCCACCGCGGACGTGCTCCTGAACCCCGGCTGCGGCACCTGCTACGGCTCCGTGTCGGGCTCGACCATCGCGGGCATCGGCGACGTCAACGACGACGGCATCGACGACTTCGCCATCGGCGCCCCGCAGGCGCGGCCGGCGGACGAGGGCGGACTCCCGTTCGGCCGGGTCTACGTCATCCACGGCTCCGAGACCCTGAGCGGCGAGATCGCCCTGGAGCCGGATGGCGGCCCCCGGGGCGCCGCCACGATCATCGTCGGCCTCGCGGGAAACACCGACACGGGGCTCGGGCTGGCCGGCGCGGACATCACCGGGGACGGCATCAGCGACCTCATCGTGGGCGCCCCCCACAACGACCCGGACCCCTTCAGCAAGGGCGCCCTGTACGTCTTCGAAGGACGGACCGGCGGCTTCGCGGCGGACCTGACGCCCGCGGACGCGGACCACACCCTGGAGGGGACCACCGTGCTCGAGTCGGTCGGCTACACCCCCGCCGTCGGCGACTTCGATGGCGACGGGGACGCCGACCTGGCCATCGGCTGCCCGGAGGCGGCAGGCCTGAACGACCCCCTCGCGCGCAGCGGCCGGCTCTACCTCATCAACGATCCGCCGGCCGACTGGCCGACCACGGACCCGATCGACGCCGCCCTCGCGGTGTGGCTGGGCGACGAGTACCCGCACTGGGTCGGCGAAGCCGTGAGCATCGGCGGCGACATCAACAACGACGGCTACATGGACATCCTCGTCGGCGCCAACAAGAGCTCCGCGGTGTCGGAGCGGGCCGGCCAGACGTACCTCATCCTCGGCGACGAGCCGGGCGAGCTGGCGAACTGATCAGCTGAGGCTCTTGCGGTAGCAGACGAGCCGCTCGGCCTCCTCGAAGCCGAGCGCTTCGTGGAAGCTGCCGCTGGATTGGTTGCCCAGCTGGCGATCGCTCGCCATCTCCGTGCAGCCCTGCTCGATGGCCCAGACCTCCGCGGCGGCGACGAGGGCGCGACCGACCGCGTCTTGGCGGTACTCGGGGTGCACGAAGATCCCCTCGATGTAGCCCACGGGAGAGGTGGCGCAGCCCTCGGCGTAGGCGCGCAGCCCGATCTCCGCGAAACCGATGACGCCATCGTCGGAGTGGTCCGCGAGCAGGCAGATCGGGGAGCTCGGGGAGGCGACGAAGTAGGCCGCGACCTCGGCGGCGTGGTCCGAGAACGAGCCCGGCCAGAGCGCGTCGCGCAGGTTCAGCCAGTCGGAGGCGTCCGCGGGTTCGGCGAGGCGGATGGTGATCGCCTAGAGCTCCACTTCGCCCGGGGAGGTCGGCGTGTGGGGGATAACCTCGTCGCCGAGCACGACCTCCAGCGCCTCGCCCTGGGGGAGCTCCACGCACAGGTTGCTGGCGACGCCAGTGGTGCCCAGGAGCAGCCGATCGTGCACCCCCGCGGGGCGGACGTTGGCGGTGCCGGACTCCCCGACCGTCAGGCACTGCTTGACCGGTTCGGGCCACGACTCGATGACGAGATCCTTGCCCTCGACGTCCCGCACGAGCCCGACGTCCCACAGCCTGGTGGCGATGCCGACGCGGTCGACGCCGCCGCACTCGCAGAACCAGGCGCTGTCGCGGAGCTTGCAGGGGTCGGCCCGCTTGCTGTCGGCGATGCACCAGACGCCCGCGACATCCCGCGGATCGGGGACCCAGACCCACAACGGCGCCTCCGCGCCCAACCGCACGGTCGCTTCGAATTCGCGCGGGTGGTCCTCGGCCAGCTCGTCGCTCCGGTTCATCCGCCACGTGCGGGGGGCCTGTCCCTCGGCCGTGATCGTGCCGGCGACGTGGCCGTAGGGCAGGCCCTTGATGTGCACCCCGTCCACCGGGATCGGCAGGACTTCGCCGGTGGTCCGGGTCAGCAAGCCGGTCAGGGGCGCCCCCGCCGCATCGACGATCTTGAGGTGGGCGGTGCGCTGCGGCACGAGCACCACGTCCAGCGGCGACGGCTCCGGCTCGGCGGTCACCTCCTGAGGCTCGTTGGCCCAGATCCAGCCCGGGAACGCCAGGGAGATTCGCGTGGCACAGGGCGCGGCGAACGAGAACGCACCGTCGGCGGTCGAGGACCCGGTGTCCTCCGCCACCCCCCGGTACTCCCGCTCCCCCACCGGCTCGGAGGCGCGCATCTCGATCGCGACGGCCGCCGGCTCCATGGCCACGGTCACAACGCCGAGAACGCTGCAGTCGAGGGCGGGGGGCGTCACCGGCTCCGGGGTCGGTTAAGGAGCGGGCTCGGACGTACCGCAACCGAGGAGAGCGATGAGGACAAACAGGCGTCGCATCTATCGTTTCTACCGTTCTTGACCGGCCGGGTCGCGCGCGTTACCTTCCGCGCCTCTCACGCCCCGGATCCTGATGGCTGATCTCTTCCAGCGCTGCCGCGACTACACCACTGCCGACGACGCGAAGGCTATGGGGTTCTACCCCTACTTCCTCACGATCTCCGAACACTCGGACGGCACTGAGGTCGTAATCGACGGCAAATCCCGACTCATGCTCGGCTCCAACAACTACCTGGGGCTGACCTTCCACCCGAAGGTCAAGGAGGCCGCCCGGGCGGCGCTCGACACCTTCGGGACTTCGTGTTCCGGGTCGCGTTTCCTCAACGGCACGCTCAGCCTGCACGAAGAACTCGAAGGACGCCTCGCCGCGTTCCTCGGTACCGAGGACGCCGCCGTCATCTCGACCGGCTACCAGACGAACCTCGCCACCCTCGGGGCGCTCTTCCAGCGCGACGACGTGGCGGTCCTGGACCAGCAGGACCACGCCTCCATCTACGAGGGCGTGATGATCGCGCGCTGCCGCATCAAGCGGTACGACCACGTCGACATGGCCTCGTGCGAAGCGGTGCTGGAGAACCTCAAGCCCGACAAGGGGGCGGCGATCATCACCGACGGCGTGTTCTCCATGGAGGGCGACCTCGCCCCCATCCCGGAGCTCGTCGCGCTGAAGAAGAAGTACGGCGTCAAGCTGATCGTGGACGACGCGCACGGCCTCGGCACGATGGGACCGACGGGCCGCGGCTCGGCGGAGCACTTCGGCCTCCAGGACGAGGTGGACGTCATCACCGGCACGTTCAGCAAGGCCTTCGCGAGCCTCGGCGGCGTCGTCGCGGGACCGCGCTCGGTCATCAACTACATCAAGCACCACGGCCGCTCGCTCATCTACTCCGCCTCGATGGCGCCCGCCTCGGTGGGCTCCGCGCTCGCCGCGCTGGACATCATGGAGAACGACAGCGAGCCCCGGGAGCGGCTTCACGCCAACGTCTCGCGCATGCGGCGGGGGCTGATCGAGCTGGGCTACAAGGTCGGCGAGGCGCCCACCCCGGTGCTGCCGATCTACATCGGCGACGAGATGCGCATGCTGCCCTTCTGGCGGATGCTGTTCGATGAGGGCGTCTACACCAACGCGGTGATTCCGCCGGCGGTTGCGCCCGACGCCACGCTCGTACGAACGAGCTTCATGGCGTCCCACACCCCCGATCAGATCGACCGCGCCCTGGCCGTGTTCGAAAAGGTCGGGAAGTTGGCCAACCTCATCTGAGTCTGATCGGGAGCGACGCATGAAACGCTCCCTCCCCAAGATCGCAGCTGTCCTCGCCGTGCTCCTGGGAGTGGCGGCGTTGGCGATCCCGGCGTGGCTGAAGCGCGGAAGTGAGCGGGTCGCCGACGAGGTCGCGGCGCGGCTGTCGGATGCGCTGGAGGCGGACTGCCGGGTCGGCTCCGCGAAGGTCTTGTCGACGCGCGAGGTGGAGCTCTTCGGGGTCGCCTGCGTGATGGACAAGGGCCCCGCGGTGGGGTTCGGGATCGGCCGCGCGGCGGCCCGGTTCAGCGCGCCTCCCCTCGGCGGGAGCCTGCCCCCCATCGAAGAGGTGACCGTCGCGGACCTGGACGTGCGGCTGCGCGATCTCCCCGAACGCGCCCCGGCGGCGGGCGATGACGACGACTCCAGCACCGACGTCGGCGATCTGTCGCACCGGCTGGAGACCGAGGTGCACCGCTTCTTCGAGTTCACCGTGCTCTTGGACAGCGGCTTCGGCGGCGCCCAGGTGCCCGCCCTGCGGGATCGGCTCACCGACGGCGGCAGCGTGCGCGTCGACCGCGCCGTGCTCGGGGAGGCCGACGGCACCGTCGTCGTCTCGGACGTGCACGCGGTGGTCGAGCGGACCGGCCTTCAGTTGGACGTGGCCGTCGCCGCGGAGCCGGCCCGGGGGGGCGTGCTCGCGTTCGACGGCACGCTGTCCGACGCCGGCCTCGGGGGCGCCCGCATCCGCCTCGAAGCGGTGCCCATCGCCCCCGAGCTGAGCAAGGCGGCGGGCGACTCGGTGGACGTTCGCGCCGGCTCGGTCAGCGGCGAACTGCAGTACAACAACGGCGGCTGGGCGGCGGATGTCGGCCTGCTGGACATCGACGTGCAGGCCCGCGCCGTGGGCAAGGACTGGCTCCCCCTGCCGACGATCCGGGGCCGCGGCACGCTGGTGCCCGACGCGGACGCCGGAACCCTCGACCTGCGCGAAGGCCGCTGGGAAGTCGCGGGGGTGGGCGGAGGCCTGGAGGCCAACCTCGGCCCCCTCGGCCCCGACGCGGGGCTGCGGTTGGTGGTGGACGGCCAGCGGCTCGCCCTCGGCCAGCTGATGGGCGAGCTCCCGGAGGAGCTGATGCCCGCGTCGTACGCCGAGGAGATCCAGGGCACGGCGGACCTGACGATCACCTTCGGGGGACCGCTGCACCGGCGCTCCGAGTGGGACCTGGACTGGGAGTCGGACTTCTCCCGCATCCTGCTCGCCAGCGGCGAGTTGGCGCAGGAGGTGGCGCGACTGCGGGGGCCGTTCCGCCATACGTTCCCCACCGATCCCCCCACCACGCGGGTGCTCGGCCCGGAGGACGACTCGTTCGTCCCCCTGAACGAGATCAGCCGCCACCTCGCCGCGGCGGTGGTCTCGACCGAGGACTCGGGCTTCTTCGTCCACTCCGGCTTCGAGGAGGCGAGCCTCAAGGAGGCGGTGCTGGAGAACCTGCGCGAGGGCGAGGGGCGCGGCGGCTCCACGATCACCCAGCAACTCGCCAAGAACCTCTTCCTGTCGGGCGAGCGCACGCTGGCGCGCAAGCTGAAGGAGGCGGTGATCGCGTGGCGGCTGGAGAGTGATCTGCCCAAGGAGCGGATCCTCGAGATCTACCTCAACATCGCCGAGTGGGGCCCTGGCCTCTTCGGGGCGCGCGACGCCGCCGACCACTACTTCAACCGCACCCCACGCGTCCTGCGCCCGGAGGAGGCGGCGTTCCTGGCGTCGATGCTGCCGTCGCCGATCCGCTACCACGGCTACTACCACTCGCCTCGGGGGCTGACCCAGAACCGGTACTCGATGGTGCAGGACATCCTCCGCTCGATGCACCGCATGGGCCGCCTGGGGGGCCGCGACTACCACCTCGCGCTGGGTGAGCCGATCGAGCTTGCAGGCTGCCGATCCAACTGACCTGAGCTAGGCTGCGCGGCCATGGGGCATTCCCTCATCGGCAGCCGACTGGCGCACTACGAGCTGACCGGCGCGCTGGGGTCGGGCGCGATGTCCGAGGTCTACCTGGGTCGCGACACCCAGTTGGACAAGGAAGTCGCGGTCAAGGTCATCAGCGAGAACCTCGTGCAGCGGGCGGATCTCGTGGAGCGGTTCGAGCGTGAGGCGCGCGCCGCGGCCCGGCTGGAGCACCCCAACCTCGCCACCATCTACTTCTCCGGCACCTTCGAGGGGCAGCGTTTCTACGCCATGGAGCTGGTGCGGGGGTGGTCGCTCGCCGACCTCATCGAGGCCCGCGTCAGCTTCACCTGGGACCAGCTGCTGTCGGCGTTTGCCCAGACCTGCGTGGGGCTCGGAGCGGCCCAGGCCGCCGGCGTCATCCACCGGGACATCAAGCCCGGCAACTTGATGATCGCCCGCAACGGGCTGACGAAGATCGTGGACTTCGGGCTGGCCCGGCTGGGGAACGACAAGAGCCTCAGCCGAGCCGGGGCGATGATGGGCACGCCGTTCTACATCGCGCCGGAGATGGTGCAGGGCAAGAGCGCCGGCCACCTCAGCGACATCTACTCGCTGGGCGTGACGATGGCCCACATGATCCTGGGGGTGCCGCCGTACGACGCGGAGACGCCCTACGGCGTGATGATGCAGCACGTCACCGAGCCCGTTCCGATCCTCCACGAGATGAACAAGTGCGTGCCTCGGGCGCTGTCGGAGCTGCTCGCGGTGATGATGAGCAAGGACCCCCTGGCGCGGCCGCCGAGCTACCACCGGGTCCACCTCGCGCTCCGCAAGATCGCCGCGTCGATCCCCCGCGAGGAAGTGGAGTCGACGCTGCAGTGGTGCGGTCTGGACAAGATGAACTCGACCGCGGGCGACGACCCGACGCGGTGCAGCGTCTGCGGCAAGCCCTACGGCCTGCGGGAGCTGTCCGAGACCTACCACGTGGATCTCGTGAACTGGAACCGGGGCGATGCCCGCGAGGCGGTGGCGAACTACATCGGCGAGTCGGTGGGGCAGAGCTCCGAGGACGTCGAGCTGCTGCTGGACCCCCTCCCCTTCCGCGCCGCCTTCCGGGTGCCTCGTGATCGGGCCAAGCGGATGCACGTCACGTTCCACGACCTCGGCGCGATCGTGGAGCTGGTTCCGGCGGACGACGACGCGGTCAAGCAGCTGGAGATCAAGGAGCTTCCGATCGCCCCACGCTGGCCGCGCAGCGGCAACGAGCAGACCGGCGATCCCAGCGAGTCGATCGGGCCGCGCACCCACACCCGCCTCAAGCCCATCCGCCCCCCGGCGGCGGCGGGTCCCTGGCGGGTGGCGACGGGCCTGCTCGGCGTCGCGGTGATCGTTCTGTTCGTGTTGGTGCTGCGAAAGCCGCAGGTGGTGATCGTGGAGCGTCCCCCCACCCCGACCGTCGCCCCCATCGGCGTCACGACCGCCGACGTGCCGCCGCGGCCGACCTCCACCCCGACCCCCGCGGCGGTGGACGCGCCCCCGACCGTGAACCTGGGCGCGGACCCGGATCCCGAAGCCCCGCCGACCGTGGGGGCCGACGATCAGCTGACGTTCCCCGTGCCCGTGGCCTCCGGCTGGTTCGACATCAGCCCCACGGAGCTGGACGCCGGCGTGGTTCGAACCGTGGTGGACCAACTCGACGCCGCCGCGGCTCACATCCACGACGAGATCCCCTTCCCGATGAAGCCGTTCTTCCCCCTCGCCCTGACCGCGGCCCCGCTGCAGGCCTCGGAGGTTGGCTACGGCACGCCGATGCGGTTCCCGACGGGGGGCGTGAGCGCGGACGGTCACCCGGAGCTCACGGTGCTGAGCCGCGTCGCCGTCGCCCGCCTCGTGGTGGAACGCCTCGGCGGGGATGACGTGCCGCCCTGGCTGACGGTCGGGCTCGGCGCCTACCTGGCCCGGGGGCCGCTGCCGGAGGCCGAGTGGTCCGCGGCGATCCAGGCCGGGGGCCTGCCCACGGAGGTCGACATCGCGGAGGCGGCCCCGTCGCCGACCACCGACCGGCTCCTGCGGGGCTTCGTCACGTTCGTGATCCAGACCCGCGGCAACGTCGGCGTGCAGCAGACGCTGACCATGCTCAAGGCAGGCCGCACCATCGACGATGCGGCCTTGCGGTCGCTGGGCACGACGCCCTCGGACCTGGAGCAGGAGTGGGTCGCCCTCGCCGGCGGGGCCGAGTAGCTACGAGTCCCTGAGCAGCCGCCCGAGGGTGGGGAAGACGACCCGCAGCATGGAGTCGTCGTCCTGCCGGTTCGAGGACCAGGCCGCGAGCCGGAAGTCGGAGTCGACCACGTGGAAGCCCGGGATCAGCTGGTGGCTGGTGGAGTTGATGTGCCTTCGGTCGGCCACGAGGGCGACGATGCCGCGCTCCCGCTGCTCGAAGTGCTCCTCCCAGGCGACGGCCTCCTCGAGGGGCGGCGGGTTCTGCCCGTCCATGCCGTACAGCAGCAGCTGGATGTAGGTGAACTCGCCCAGCGCGATGGACGTCTCGGCGTGGCGACCGAGGTAGTGGTCGGTCTCGGGGAGGTCGGCCTGGGGCGTGACGCCCTGGAAGCCTCCCTTGGTGCGGCCCCCGGTCCACGCCTGGCAGGCGGCGCAGGGCAGGCCCACCGGCTCGATCAGCAGCGGCTTGCCCGCGAACTCGCTGAGCCGGACGAGCGGGCCGTCGGTCCGCATCATCAGGAAGTCGGGGTACGGCTCCCCTTTGACGGGGGGCCAGAGGCCGGCCATGGGGCCAAACTCCGCCAGCAGGGACTGCAGCTCGGTCTCCTGGATGACCGCTGCCTCGGCCGGCGTCGGGGGTGTTCGGCGATCGCGGGGCACCCGGAGCGCGACGGGGTGCGGACAGCGCGCTGCCGGGCACATCGCGGTCGAGCCGCCGGCCCAGACGGTGGGCTAACTCGACGGCGAGGAGGGAGTCTCCCCGCTCGAAGAACTCGCTGTCGCCGGACAGCGTGGGGTCCCGGAGGATCTCGCGGAAGGCTGCCAGGACCGCCGCCTCGAGGGGGTCCGAAGGAGAGGCCGGGTCGGAGGCCGAGGCCGCCAACGGCTCCACCAGGGCCTTGCGATCCAGCTTCCCCGCCCGGTTGAGGGGGAGCTCGACGGTGGCGATGAACCGCCCCGGGATCATGGCCGCGGGCAGGTAGGTGGCGGCGTGAGCGTGGAGCTCGCGGGCCGGGATCGGGGCGTCCTTCGGCACGATCCAGGCGATCAGCCGCGAGCCTCCCGGCCCGGGCCGTACGTCGGCGGCCGCGCGGGCGATCTCCGGGTGCCGCAGCAGCGCCGCTTCGACCTCCTCGAGCTCGACCCGACGGCCCCGCAGCTGAACCTGTTGGTCGACCCGCCCGCAGAACAGCAACTCGCCGGTGTCCATCATCCGAGCCAGATCACCGGTCCGGTACAAGCGCCCGCCCGGCTCGAACGGATCGGGCGTGAAGGTCGGGCACGGGTCGGGCCCGAGGTACCCCGCCGCCACCGACGGCCCGCCGATGTGCAGCTCTCCGCGCGCGCCGATCGGCGCCGGCTCCCCGGCCCGGTCGAGCACGTACAGCCGGAACGGCGGCACGGGCACCCCGATCGGGACGGACGGCCGCTCGCGCAAGCGGTGCAGGGTGGCGCGATCGAAGCTCGCGCTGGTGCAGTTGATCGTGGCCTCCGTGGGGCCGTAGCCGTTGACGACGCGTCCCGCGGGATGCATCGCCGCCAGCAGCCGTTCCACCAGCTCGGCGGTCAACGCCTCCCCGCCGAAGTGCGCGAGTCGAAGGGTCGGCAGCGGGCGGCCGGCAGACAACAGCAGCCGCGCGAACGACGGTGTGGTGTGCAGCGTGTCGGTCCCGTGCTCGACGGCGAAGTCGAGGAGGCGGTCGAGCGAGGCGCCGTCCGGAGGCACGCACAGGGTGCCACCCGCCAGCAGCGTGGTCAGCAGCTCGAAGATCCCGAAGTCGAAGGCCGCCGACAGGTTCTGCAGCACCCGGGTGTCCGGCCCGAGCCCGAGCTCCCGGAGGCCCCAGGACAGCACCGGCGCGAGGTTCCGCTCGGTGATCGGCACCCCCTTGGGGCGGCCGGTCGAGCCCGGGGTGAACGCGACGTAGACGACCCGATCCGGGTCCGGAGGCAGCGGGGGCACGGGCGCGGTCCCGACGGGGAGGCCGTCACCGACGGCGATCACGGTCCGGCTGTGCTCCTCGGCCTGGTCTCGGCAGCCCGCCGAGGTGACGATCGTGCGTACCTCGGCGTCGTCCAGCATCGAACGCTGCCGGCTCGCGGGGTCGGCTTCGGCGAGGGGAACAAACGCGCTCCCAGCTTTCAGGATCGCGACCAGCCCGACCAGCAGCTCGGCGCCCGCGGGGGCCAGCAGGCCGATCCGTTCCCCCGCGGGGAGCCGACCCGCGAGCGCGCCCGCGCAGGCCTCGAGCTCCCGGTAGGTCAATTCCCCCCCCGCCCCCACGCAGGCCGTCGCCGAGGGTGACGCGGCGACCTGGGCGGCGATCCTGAGGGAGACCGGGGGAGCCTCATCGAAGCCTTGCTGCGGACCCCGGGCGAGCGGCCCGAGCAGCCTCGTTCGCTCGTGATCGGTGACCGCGCGCGGCGCCTCCTGCACCGCGGCGATGTCCTCGAGCAGCGCCTCCCAGTTCGCGGCGAGGCGGTCGATGGCCGACGGCGCGAAGAGGTCGCTGCGGTACTCGAGGGCGACGGCGATGCCCGCTTCGGACCGGGACGCCGTGGCCGACAGGTCGAACGCCACCGCCCCGGTCTCCAGCGGTCGAGGCGTCCACAGCGCGCCGCCGAACTCGACGGGCCGGCCCAGCGCCCCCGCGACCAGCTCGCGGTGGGCCTCCGGCGCCCCCGGGGCGAGGCTCTGCCAGGCGAACACGACGCGCAGGGTCGAGGTCCGCTGCGCGTCGCGGGGGGGACCGAGCCGACGGACCAGCGTCGCGAACGGGACCTCCGCGTGCCGCAGCGCGCCCTCCACGGTGGCGTGCGTCTGGCGCAGGAGCTGACCGAAGGGGCGGGCCGGATCGACCCGCACGCGCAGGGGGACCACATCGACGAACGGCCCCAGGGTGCGCTCGAAGCGGCGCTCGAACCGCCCCGAGACGGGGGAGCCCAGGAGCAGGTCGTCGCGGGCGCAGTAGCGCTCCAGGAGGACCCCGAACGACGGCAGCAGCAGCGAGAACAGCGTGACGTCGTGCTCCGCGGCGGCCCGCTCGAGGGCGGCCGCCAGTGGCGGGGGGACCGCGAACCGGTGGGTGCGCCCCGCGTGCTCGGTGTGCTCCGGCAGGGGGGAAGTCCAGAGGCAGCGGGAGGTCCCAGTCGGCGCCGTCCAGCTGCTCCTCCCAATGCGTCCACGCCTCGTCGGCGCTGGGCCCCTCGAGCGCCGCTCCCCGAGTCCGGGCGAAGGCCGCGTACGACGCCTCGGGGTCGTCCCCGGGCCCTTCGATGAGCTCGCGCAGGAGCAGGGACATCGACGCCAGGTCGGCGACCGCGTGGTGGAGGCAGAGCACGATGACGTGCCGCTCGGGACCGCGCCGCAGGATGCGCAGCCGGACGAGCGGGCCGTCCGCGAGGTCAAAGGGGGCGGTGGCGTCGCGCGCGAGCGCCTCCTCGACCTGTCCGTCGCTCCAGCCGCCGGCGTCCTCCACGACGGTGATGGGGGCGGCCGCGGCGCGCACGCGAACCACCGGCAGGCCCCCGATGACGGGGAAGCAGGAGCGGAGGATCGGGTGGCGGGCGACGGCCTCGTGCAGCCGCGCGACGAAGCCGTCGGGGTCGAAGGGACCGACCACATCGACCGCCAACGGGAGGTGGTAGGCGGGGCACTGGGGAGCGACCTGGTGAAAGAACCAGAGCCCGAGCTGGGTGCCGCTCAGGGGGTGCCAGACGTCGTCGGCCCCGTCGGGCCCCGGCAGCACCTCCACCAGCGCCTCGCGGGCCCCCTCGAGGCGGGCACGGAGATCGTCGTCGAGGGCTTCGGGGGGGGCTCGGAACCGCAGCCGACCGCCGTCGGCCCAGAGCTGAACGCCCCGGGCAGCAGCGGCCAGGAGCACATCCGCGGGCCCCGTCGGGGGACCCTCAGAGATCGTAGAGCACCTTGTACGCGGCGGAGGCTCCGGGGGGCACGTAGTCGAGCTTCTCGAAGCCGAGCTCGGCATCGACGACCTGCTCCTTCATCGAGTCGGTCACGAGGATCTCCCACGCCTTCGCGGTGTCCTCGCCCAGCTTGCTGGCGGCGTTCACCTGCTCCCCGAACACGTCGGCGTCGCCGATCTTGAGGAGGTGGCCGTACCCCAACCCGATGCACAGGAGGATGTCGTCCTCCGCGGGGGTGCGGTCGTTGTGCGCCTTGAGGTGCCGCTGCATGGCGATCGAGCAGGCCAGCGCCTTGGCGGGGTTCCGGAAGATGACGAGCATGCTGTCGCCCTCCGTCTTGAGGAGGATGCCGTCGTTCTCGTCGATCAACGGGACGAGCTCACGCTCCTGGGCGTAGATCGTCTGCAGGAAGTGGGTGATCCCGAACGCCTCGACCGAGCGGGAGAAGCCCGCCAGATCCGTGAACATCACGCACCAGGTCTCTCCGAACAGGTCCCAGATCCGCTTGTCGATGCGGACCTGTCCGCGCCGTCCTTCATTCGATCCTCGATGAGTCGGCTCAGCCGCTCTTCCGATGCTCCGATGCCGATTCGCCTCGTGATCCTCATACGTTCCTCCAGATGTCGCGGATTGTGGTGCGGACCTCCCCGGTTCACAAGCCGCGTCACCGGGTCTGGAGAGGAAGTCGGGCGGCGCGCTACGACTCGCCGCGCTGGCTCCGGAGCATCAGCCGCTCGTACAGGCCCGGCGCGAGGCGTGAGATCCACCACGACGCCTGCCCCATCACCCCCGGGACGACCGCCCGCCGACGGGCGATGCAGCCGCACACGATGGCGTCGGCGACCGCCTCGGGGCTCAGCGGGCGGGCCATCGAGACGGGGGCGGCGCTGAGCGTCTCGCCTCGACCGTCGAGGGCGTGAGTGCGCAGCGGCGTATCGACGAAGTAGGGGCACGCGAGGGTCACCGAGACCCCCGAGCCGCGGAGTTCGGCGCGCAGGGTGTCGAAGAAGCCGTGCAGCGCGTGCTTGCTCGCGGAGTAGCCGGTGCGACCGACCAGCGGAGCGAAGCCGGCGACGCTGGAGATCGCGACGATGCGACCCTTCTGCTGGCGCAAGGACGGCAGCGCCGCGGCCGTGCAGTACATCGAGCCGAAGAGGTTCACCTCGATGACCCGGCGCAGGACCGACAGATCGGTGTCGGCGAAGCGGCTCCGGTGGCTGATGCCGGCGTTGTTCACGAGCACGTCGATCGCTCCCAGGGCCTCGATCACCCGGGCCATGGCGGCCTCGCAGTCCTCGGGATCGGTGACGTCGCAGACCACCGTAAGCGGCCGTCCCTCACGCTCCGAGGCCGCCTCCTGGAGGCCGGCTTCGTCCCGATCCAGGAGCGCGATCCGGGCCCCTCGCGCGCCAAAGGCGTCCGCAAGCGCGCGCCCGATCCCGCCGGCTCCCCCGGTGATCACGACCACCCGCCCCGCCAGGGGGGCCGCCCGCTCAGGCACGGTGGCTCCGGTACAGGTCGAAGACCTCCCGCGTCGACTTACTCGGCACGAAGCCGAACTCGGCCTTGAGCCGCGCGTTGTCGAGCACCGGGCGGTACCGCAGGAACGCCGTCTGCTCGGGCGTGTTCTCGGTCCAGCCCCGCTTGTGCAGCGCCGCGAGCGCGCTCCGAAGCACGCCCTCGGGCACCGCGAGGAACGGGCGGCCCAGGCCGCGGGCGGCTTCGCGCAGCGTCATCACGCCGTCGCCGGTCAGGTTCCAGACCCCCGCCGCGTCCCCCCGCACCGCCGCCTCCAGCGCCTCGACCACGTCCTCGTCCCACACGAAGCAGAACGGGGTGTCCACGCCGCGAAGCCCCAGCACGACGGGCCGCTCCAGCATCCGCGTGATCGGGCTGTGCACGCCCACCCCCAGCACCGTCGAGACCCGGAAGACGGCCTGGCTGAGTTCCGGCCGATCCTGTCGGTAGCGCGCCAGCATCTCTTCGATCAGCCGCTTGTGGTGGCTGTAGGGGAACGCCGCGTCGCCCCGCAGGGGAGCGTCTTCGTCCAGCAGGGGGCCGTTGTCCGGCGAGTACCCGTAGGCCGCTCCGCTGCTGGTGTAGACGAACCGGCCGACCCCCGCGGCGAGGCAGGCCTCGATCACGTTGCGGGTGCCGTCGACCTCGATCGCGCGGAGCGTCTCAAGGCTCATCTCCTGGGGGGGGCTGAGGATCGCAGCGAGGTGGACGACCACGTCGACGGAGTGCTCGCGCAGCCGGTCCGCCAGCGCGGGGTCCTGGACGTCGAGGATGCAGGCTTCCCCGGAGGCGGGCTCCGGAGGCGGGTGCACGTCGGTGGCGATGACCCGCACGTCCGCACGTTCCCCCAGGCGGCGCACCATCGCCCGCCCGACCGAACCGGCGGCGCCGGTGATCAGGACCGTGAGGCTCATGCCCCGGCCGGCTCCGCGTGGATGTCCTTGAAGTCCTTGAGGTTGGGCGCCCACATGTGCGCGACCGGGTCGACGTCCACGTGCACGACCGCCGGCTTGCCCGAGGCCACGGCCCGCTCCAGCGCGCCCCGGAGCCCGGCGGGGTCGGCGACCCGCTCGCCGTGAGCGCCCATGGAGCGGGCGAGCACGTCGAACTCGATCTCGCCCAGATCGGCGTTGATCGTCTCCTCGGGCGAGAGCGTCTTGCGGACCAGCGTCTTGATCGGCTTCAGCGCGAACTGCTGGTTGATCTTGACCATCCCCCACTGCTTGTCGCAGAGCACGATCCAGACGACCTGGAGGCCGTTGCGCACCGCGGTCTCCACCTCCTGCGGGTGGAAGCCCATCGCGCCGTCTCCGATGATGCAGTAGGCGGGCCGGTCGGGGAACGCGACCTTGGCGGCCAGGACCTGCGAGCAGCCCGCGCCGAGCATCCCCATCTTCGGCGTGGTGAGCAGGCTCCCGGGCCGGCGGATCTGGGTAAAGAAGTTGGTCCAGATGGCGGTGTTGCCCCCGTCGACCACCACGATGGCGTCGTCGCCGAAGACCTCCTGCGCGGCCACGGGCACGTGGGCGGGGTGCATCGGCATCGTGGTCTTGGTGAGGTGCTTGTCGAGCGTCTTGCGGCGCTTCGCGATCCGACGGTGGAGGCCGTCGATCCAGGGCCGGCGGCCCGGCTTGCGCCGCGTGCGGAGGTGCTCGGCGAGCGCGGTCAGGAACTCGCGGATGTCGGCCTGCACGGGTACCTCGACGGGGCGGATGTTCCCGATCGTCTCCGGGTCGAGGTCGACCTGGACCATGCGCTGCGACGCCGCCGGGGCCCAGTACGGAGCCTTGCCCCACCAGTCCGTCTCGCCGAGGCGGGAGCCCAGCACCAGCACCGCGTCCGCTTCCTTGCGAGCCGCCGCCACCGCGTCGAGGTAGAGCATCGGGATCGCCAACTCGTGGCGCTCGTCCAGGGCCGCGCGCGCCGCCCAGCTGGTCGTGACGGGGGCCCCGAGCAGCTCTGCGACCTCGATCAGCTCGGCCGTCGCGGTGGCGTGGAGCACGCCCGAGCCGGCGTGCAGGAGCGGCCGGTCCGCCGCCAGCAGCAGGTCCGCCGCCGCCTTCACGTCGGCGGGACGGGGAGCGAACGTGCCCACGCTGCGGTACTGCGCCGGAGGCACGAACCAAGCCGCCTGCTCCGCGCTGGACTGGTTCATCAGGTCTTCGGGGATGTCGAGGTGCACGAGGCCGGGGCGCCCCGTGAAGCACATCCGCAGCGCCCGCCGGGTCAGCTCGGCGATGCGGTCGAACGAGGGCACGTGCACGCTGAACTTCGCCATCGCCGCGATGGCCGCGGTCTGGGGGAAGCACTGGAAGGTGCCGCCGCGGTCGGGCTCGACGATGGCGTGGCGGCGAGACGACGTGATCAGGAGCACGCGGTTGCCCTCGGCGTTCTCCACCGCGACCCCCGGGAGCGCGTTGGCGGCGCCGGGGCCGTTGCTGGCGATGCAGACGCCCAGCTTCCCCGTGAGGCGCGCGTAGCCGCCCGCCATGTGCACCGCGCTGGACTCGTGGCGGGGCGTGATCAGCTCGATGTCGTGCTCGCCGAAGGTCGAGTACATGCCGAAGTAGGTGCCGTCGATGATGCCGAAGACGCGGCTCACGCCCTCCGCGGCGAGCAGCCGGGTGACGATCTCACCGCCCTGGACGGTTTTGGTACGCAGGTTGCGAACGACGCTCATGGGGACCTCCGAAGTGCGGGCCGTCAGGACCCGATGGCGAGGTTGTAGATCGATTTGACCGATCGGTCAAACCACAAGGTCAAACCGTTCGGTTGGTGCTAGGGTGGGCGCATGGAACGAGCACCCTTGAAGGAGCGGGCGGCGCAGATCCTGGCGAGCGCGGAGACGCTGTTCGGGGAGCGTGGCTACGACGGCGTGAGCGTGCGGGACGTCGCCGACGCGGCAGGCGTCAAGAAGGCCGCGGTCTTCTACTACTTCGAGGGCAAGGAGGACCTGCTGGAGCGGGTCCTGGAGCGCTACTACACCGCCCACCGGGAGGCGCTGACGTCCGCGTTCGAGGCGAAGGGGCCGCTGCGCGCGCGCCTGCACGGGGTGATCGACGCCTACCTCGGCTTCATGGCCGAGAACCACGCCTACGCGCGCCTCGTCCAGGGGCTGATGGCCCAGGGACCGGCGTGGCACGGCCACCTCCAGCGCAACCTCGAGCCCCTGCTGCGATGGACCGAGGAGGCGCTGGCGGAGGTCGCCCCCGACCGGGGACCCCTGGCCGCGCGGCACTTCTTCCTCACGCTGTCGGGGGCGGTGATCAACACGTTCACCTACGCCCCCGTGCTGGCCCCGATGTGGGGCAGCGACCCGATGAGCGCCGACGGGTTGGCGGAGCGGCGGGAGCACCTGCACTTCGTCACCGACGCGCTGATGGACCGCCTCGAGCCGAGAGACGGCTGAGGGCTGCTCCCCTCTTATCCGGCCCTGCACGTTCGGGGTGCCCGAATCTCGTAGGATCTCGCCGATGGCGGCGGGCGACGACTTCGAACCGATCGACCTCGGTCCCTACCGGCTCGTCGCCGAGCTGGGCGCCGGGGGGTTCGCCACCGTGTTCCGCACGGTCAGCACCGGCGAGCTCGGGTTCGAACGGGAGGTCGCCGTCAAGCTCCTCCACGAGCACCTCATCCGGGGACGCAAGGACATCATCATGGGCCTGTCGGATGAGGCCCGCCTGCTCGGACGGATCCGCCACCCCAACGTGGTCGCAGCGCAGTGGTTCGGCCAGCTGGAGCACCCCCAGCAGGGGCCGGTGTGGGCCATCGTCATGGACTTCGTCCGGGGCCGAGCTCTTCATCAGCTCGTCGCGCGCCGACGTGGCCTCGTTGCTGGCAGCGGGGACCGACAGCGAGGCGGGCCGGAGCGCGTTGGAGATCTGGCTCGATGCGCTGCGTTCGGCCCAGGGTTTGGCCGAGATCGTGGTGGTCCGGGAGGGCACCCCGCGGACCGGCTACCGCATCGACGGACGCGATCTGGCGGGGTGGAGCGACGACCTCCGCACGGACTTCACCATGACGGCGGACCGGGTCCGCGTGCTGCTGGGCGGCGGGTACCTGCTGACGGACGCCGCCTACCACTACGGCGACATCCGGCTGGGCGCTGACATCAAGCTGCTGGGGCCGCTGCACCTCCACCTCGACGTGTCCGTCGCGACGACCACGATCACGCACCCGGACCCGACGTGGGACGGCTCCGCGGTGGTTCTCCCCGGCTTCGGCGCGGGGGTCGTGGTGCGCAAGCCGCTGGGCATCGCCCAACCCTTCGGGGCGGTCAGCGTGGGGCTCTGGATCCTGGGCGACAGCGATGCGTTCGAGGCAAGCCTCAACGAGCAGACCCTGGACGTCGGGAGCCAGGTTCACTCCTCCGACGCGCCCGTCGCGTTCCGAATCTTTGCCGACGGCGGGCTCGACATCGTGCCCGCCGGGCGGACGTTCGTGCTGCGGGCGAGCACCGGCGTCGGCTACGGCCTCGGGGTCCAGGTTCGCGGCTCCGTGCTCGCCGGCTTCCGCTTCGGCATCTGATCAGCCCACGACGCTAGGATGGCCGCCCTGGGAGGCCTCCATGACCCGCACGATCCGCTTGCTCCTCGCCCTCTTCCTCCTCTCCGTGCTCCCCGCGTGCCCGGATGACGACGACGACTCCACCTCGTCGCTCGACGACGACGACGCAACCGACGACGACGACGCAACCGACGACGACGACTCCGGGGACGACGACGACTCCGCCGCCGAGGCCTGCGCGGTCGACGACGACGCCGACGGTGTGAGCGTGTGCGGCCCCGACGGCATCCCGGGCAATG
>PVBE010117068.1_pt1 | contig 40274 bp, 25 predicted proteins | sample 1631181 | NCBI WGS metagenome assembly PVBE01 (sample SAMN08397723, study PRJNA350692) | Marine metagenome, whole genome shotgun sequencing project. | isolation source: water | place: Pacific Ocean | collected 2012-04 | reverse complement strand
CGCGGCAAGATTTATCACGGACGCTACGAGTATCCGGCCGACTGGCATGACTTCAAAACCACCGGTGACGCGCGCAATCAGCAGTGGCGCATCAAACCGGTCTCATCCATCCCCGGTATTCGTGTGCGCGACTTCGGGCCGATCGACCTGCCGGAGGAGCAGTTTGGCGATCTGATCAACGCACGGTGGGCTGCCGGGCAACTCCAGCGCGATTTTAGTAGACCGTTTTTCATGGCTGTCGGAATTCGTCTGCCGCACGTGCCGTTGTATGCGCCGCGGCGTTTTTTTAAACGTCATCCGGAGAAGCAGGTGGAACTGCCGGTTGATCGGGTGGATGACCTTGCCGATTTGCCGCCAGCCGGTTTGCAGATCACGAGGTACATGCACAACACACCGCTCAACCACAAGTCGGTGGTCGCTTCCGGTAACTGGGGAAACGCCGTTGCTGCGTATCTGGCCTGCACCGAGTTTGTCGATCACTGTATAGGCGTGATGCTGGACGCGCTCGATGCCAGCGCCTACGCGAAGGACACAGTGATTGTTCTGTGGTCCGATCACGGCTGGCACCTCGGCGAGAAACAGCACTGGGCCAAGCGCTCGCTGTGGGGGGAGTCCACCCGTGTGCCGCTGATCGTCGCCGGCCCCGACTTGCCCAGAGGCAACTGCTCACGGCCGGTAGGTCTGATTGACTTGTACCCGACACTCAACGAGCTATGCGACCTGTCCAAGCCGCCACAATCGCTCGAGGGCCATTCGCTGGTGCCGCTGCTGCAAAAACCAGACGCAGCATGGCCGCATCCGGCTATCACGACATTCCACCAAAATGACCACACAATCCGTACCGAGCATTGGCGCTACATCCGCTACGCCAACGGCGATGAGGAATTGTACGACTGCGCCGCCGACCCGCAGGAGTGGATCAACCTTGCGCTCAAACCGGAGCACAGCGGAACGCTTGCCCAGCTGCGCCTTCACCTGCCTAAGGTAAACGCTGTCGATGCTCCGGTGCGTTCGTCGGAGCGCTGATGGGAACTGCGCTTTTGGCACACCGTATGAGTGGCCAGGGCACACGATTCACTGAAAACAGTTTTCAATTCTCGAAATCTGGCTATAAATCCCTACGGCACATAGGTTGCTGCATGTCTTGTGGCCTCTGAAACTTATGTTGTTTTGCTCGCGTAAGAGGAATGGGTTTCTTAATGAATAGGATTTTATTTGGAGCAACAGTCGCTTGGATTGCCTTGGCTGGCGGTGACGTGATAGCGGATCAAGTCGTGATCAACGAGGTCATGTACAATCCGCGCGATGATGCGTCGGAATGGATTGAACTGTCCAATATCACTGCCACACCGTTTGACATTGCCGGCTGGAAACTGCGCGGCGACGTTGAGTTGGATTTTCCGTCGTTTGACGGAAGTAGGGCGGACGACGCATTCCTCGGTCATTGGCAAAAGATCATCCTGACCGATATCGAGCCGAGGCAGTTTCGGCAACAGTATAGGATTCCTTCGGATGTAAAGGTGTTTGGACCGTGGGAGGGCAATCTCCCCAATGAAAGCGGTCGTATTGTGGTCAAGGACAAGAATGGGATTCAAGTTTGCGGTTTAGGTTACAGTGATCGAGGTCACTGGCCGATTGCCGCGGATGGTGCTGGGCACACGTTGGTGCTCAATAATCCAAATCGAGTGGTGGACGATTGGCGCAACTGGCGGATTAGTAAAAAACCGGGTGGGACACCTGGAGTCAGCTTAACAGAGGGAGGATTAGGTTCTTCTGTCATATTGATCGATTATGGTGATGCATGGAAGTACAATGACCAGAATAAGAACCTGGGAACGGCATGGCGCCAGAATACCTATAACGATTCAACTTGGAAATCTGGCGGCGGTTTGTTGGGTGTTGAAAGCTCAACTTTGCCAGGGCCGGGTCTCAAAACAAAAATCAACAAAGGGAATCAGCTTTGCTATTACTTTCGAAAAAAAATTATATTTGATGGCGATCCCAGAAAAGTTACTCTGACCATCGATCAAATTATCGATGATGGAGCAGTTTACTACCTGAATGGAAAGGAAGTAGGACGCTCTCGAGTCACGGGTAATGTGACATTCACCAAACAATCATCATCGACCGTTGGTAATGCGACAGAGGAGATGGATGTAGTGGCCATTGAGGCTGGCACGTTGAAGCGCGGTTCGAACGTGTTGGCGGTCGAGGTGCATCAGGCCAACACCACCAGCTCGGATATCGTTTTCGGCTGCCGTTTGCGTGCATTTATAGCCAAGGATAATGAGGTCTTTACTGATACCTCGATTCGCCTGAACGAGGTGCACTTTACCAGTGAGGGGGCCATCGACTGGGTGGAACTATACAATGGCGGCGAAGGTGCCGTGAATCTGGACGGTCTGTCGGTGTCCACCAGGCGTGATTTTTCCGACCGCACACCGTTGCATGGTCAAACCCCCGCCCGAGACAGAGTCGTTGTTGCAGTGAACTTCGGTGGGAGGGATCAAATGCCGATTTATCTGCTTAACGGTGATATGGTGCTACAGGCGCATCTGCTCGAACGTCCCGAAGGTGAGGGCTCTGTGCAGGCGTTTCCGGATGGAAGCAGTGAATGGTTCACTGTGGCCAACGATACAAAAGGGCGTGGCAATAATCCGGCACGGCACGAGAACGTAATTATCAACGAGGTGATGTTCAATCCGCCTGGCGATCATCGCGCGGGAGAGTACATCGAGTTATTCAACCGGGATGCCAAGGCAATCGATTTGTCAGGCTGGCGTTTTGTCGATGGGGTCAATTTTACATTTCCATCTGCCACGTCTATCGAGGCGGGTGGTTACTTAGTGATTGCTGCAGATGTCGATTACGTTCGACGGGTTTATAAGTTGAAAAACGTCATTGGGAACTACGGCGGGGAGTTGAGTAATCCGGGCGAATTATTACGTCTTGAGGATGCGTATGGCAACTTTGCTGATGAAGTCGACTATAGAAATCACGGTAACTGGCCCGGCTGGACCAAGGGAGGTGGTAGTAGTATGGAACTGGCCAACCCGTGGGCAGACAACAGTCTGCCTTCCGCATGGCGCGACAGCGATGAGACAACCAAAAGCAGTTTTCGCGAATACACCGCCACTGGAAAGTGGCAGCAATTAAAAACGATGGGAGGTGCTACCGATTACCGCGAATTTCATATGCATCTGGTGGGTGATTCGGAGATTGTTCTATCAGAGATTGAAGCTATCAGTTCTAGGACAAAGAAAAATGTTCTGACAAACGCTAATAAAATGTCAACAAACAATCGAAGTGCCAATGGCTGGCTGGCTCAAGGGAACCACTGGGCGACATACATGAGCGGCCGAGAATTGCATCTCATTTCTGACGGCCACGGGGATAACAGGCCAAATCGGATGGAGATCGACATGAGTTCCAATGTTCGGCGCAATGATAATCTCACCATTAAGTTCAAGGCCCGTTGGATTCGAGGGAACCCTAGGTTGATTGCTTGGACTTGGGATAAGAGTGTTGCCGGCAGTTTCCTGATCGAGATCCCAGATAATCTTGGTACACCCGGGAAGCGTAACTCGATGTTTAGCGCCAACACGCCGCCGCAGGTGGATCAACTGCTGCACAGTCCGGCTGTGCCTACATCGAGCCAGTCGGTGCGTGTCACTGCACGAATCACATCAGCTGACTCGCTGTCGACGGTCAGCATTCGTCATCGCGCTGACTCTTCGAATAACACCGGTTCGTGGAAAACCAAGACAATGTACGATGACGGTAGCCGAGGCGGAGACGATGTGGCTGATGACGGTGTTTTCACTGGGACACTGACTGAGTATCGGACCAACGGTAGGCGTGTGCAGTTTTATGTGCAGGCTCGAACCGAGAGGGGGATGATTCACAGTCAACCAAAGTGGGGGCCAGATAGGCCGGCGCTATACGTCGTGGACAATCGGCAACCCAAGGCGGATCTTCGAACAGTGCGCCTTGTGGTTTCCGACTACGATATGGGGGCTGTCAGCAACGGTGGTAGTTCGAAGTACAAGTACAATTTTCCGCGCCTTTCGAATCACTATTTCAATGCCACATTCATATCCAACGAAAAGGATATTCGATACAACTGTGAGATGCGAAATAGCGGTAGCCCGTGGACTCGCGGCAACCATCTGAACCGGGGTAAGTGGAAAATGCCGAACGATCGAAGGTTCCGAGGGAAATACAAACTGTCATGGGACGACGATGCAAACGGCCGAGTCAGTCGAAATCGACTGACTCGTTACATGCTTTACCTGATGGGGCATGTGGTGAACGAGAATGAAATGATCTGGTTGACGGTTAATAGTAGCTCCCCTCAAATGCGTGAGGAGGTCGAACCGGTTGCCAATGATTTCCTGAGTCGTAACTTCACCGACGGTGTCAAAGGCAATCTGTACCGTATCGACGACGAATGGTGGTTCACTGATGGCTGGGATCGCCAGAACCGTAATGCCGACTGGAGGTACAAAAATAGTGACAATCCGGGGCGTTACCGTTCCGAGTGGATGAAGCGTACCAACGAGTGGGAGGATGACTACAGCGCACTCGTCAACCTCTTTAAAACCGTTAGTAAAAGCTATAAGCAGGAGCAAATTGAACGCCTCGTTGATCCACACCAGACCATGATCATGTCAATGGTTCGTGGCTATATTGATGACTGGGACTCCTTCTCGCTGAGACGTGGCAAGAACGGCTATTTTTACCAGCGTCATGATGACGGTAAGTTCCAGTTCCTGCACTGGGACAGTGACTTGGCATACGGCAATCCCTCGTCGAAGCTATACCAGGGAATGCCCGGTTTCAGTAGCTACATCGTCAAGTGGTACAACAAGCGGCTTTTCTACTCCTACCTTGTCGAGTTTACCGAGAATTACACCTACAACTCGCCGCGCATGAACGCATGGCTTGCCGCTGAGGAGCGTGTAAGTAGTTCCTACTCGTCGCGGGCGAGTGAGTACAATTCGTTTTTCTCCGCGCGCCGTAATACGGTCAAGAGCGAGTTGGGTACCAACTTCTCGCGGAAGAAATTCGAGATTACCACCAATCAGGGTGGATCAATGAATTATGCCAGCGATCGCATCGATCTCAAGGGGAATTCGCCTTATGGTGTGATCAAACTTAGAGTGGAGGGTCACCCCGAGGCTCAGCCAGTGTGGACAGATATTACGAGGTGGGCTATCAACGGCATACAACTTCACGAAGGCGAGCAGATGCTCAAGGTACTTGGCACTGACCAATGGGGCAATATTCGCAGTCAGGACGAGATCAAAATCAACAAATCAGGCAATGCTGCGCCGGTGCCGATCCTCAAGTCTCAGCCTGCCTCGTGGAATATCTCCACAGACAGAGTGCTGCGACTCGATGCTCGCGAGTCGTACGATCCAGAGGGCCAGTCGCTGGTGTTCGACTGGTCTGCAAGCGATATTGAGCAGATCGAGCTGCGCCCGCTTGGGAAAGCGCGTGCTGAGGCGGTTTTCGTGCGACCCGGCCTGTACGGTTTTACTGTCAAGGTCACAGATGAGGGAGGTAAGGTAGCACGTGTGAAACGGGAGGCTGCCGTTCATGGCGCGACAGGCTTCAGCGGTTTTACAGAGCCTATACTCGAGGAGTACTGGGACACAGCGAACGTCGCGCCGCGTGGTAATTTCTCACCGTACAGCTGGTACTCTCTGGACGATGTGCCTGGCTGGCTCGAACTGCAGGTGCTCGACACAGTCGCCAAGCCATTGGCCAAGGCCAATCCGCAGTACCCGTTCGTCAACCGCCCGCTTCCGGCGAACTCCGACTGGGCACTGCAGAGCAAGTTGCGCCAGGTTTCTCGGCAGTTCGGCGACTACGACGCTGGTCTGATGGCCGAGCTTGGCAAGGGGTCGGGCACGAAACGCTACACTATCGGATTCAACGACGGCACCAGTCTGATGGTTCGGAAGGTAAGCCTCAACGGCAACGCCACAACGCTTAAGTCGCGGAAAATCGAACTTGAGGAGATCGCCGTGCGCATCGTGCGCGAGGGTAGCGATCTTGTATTTGAGTGGGCGATCGACGATGAGTGGATGGAGCTGCACCGCGAAGGCATTGGCGACGGTACGCCGGCCGGTAGCGGTGGCTTATTCCTAGCGACGGAGAAGCCACAATCGATCCGGGTCGGGTTCGACTACGTGATGTTGATCGATCCCTCTGCCGTGTCGCCGCTTAAGGGCAATTTGCGCCTTAGCGAAATCATGTACAACCCAATCGGCGGCGACAATTACGAGTACGTCGAGCTAATCAACATTGGGGGCAGCGCGGTAAATCTGCACGATGCGCAATTCGACCGAGGCATCACTTACCGATTCGGCAGTGTGTCGCTTGCATCGGGCGAGAGGATCATCGTGGCGAAGAACCGAGATTCGTTCCTGTTGCGCTATGGAACCAAGGATATCCGGCTTGCTGCCGGGCAGTATGAAGGTCGTCTGAAAAACGGCGGGGAGACCGTTGCTTTAATCGATCTCAACGGGGAATTGGTGTTCACGGTGAAATACACGGATGGCGGCATCTGGCCGGAGCGCGCTGACGGTAACGGGAGCTCGCTCGAGGCGATCGATTCGCGTCTCGATCTCAACAATCCAGACAACTGGAAATCGAGCACCCGCTATCACGGCACACCGGGTGGTGGTGGTGGCCTAGAGCCAACGGTCGTCATTAACGAAGTGCTTTCGCACTCCGACGCGCCGCTTGAGGATGCGATCGAGCTGCACAACCTTGGGGAGGGCTCGGTCGATATTGGAGGCTGGTTTCTCAGTGACAGCGTGAGTAACCTGCGAAAATACCGCATTACGGAAGGCACCACCATCGGGCCCGGTGGTTACCTTGTTTTTTACGAAAAAGCCTTCCTGCTCGACAACGGAGACTCTGGTTTCTCCCTGAGCTCTGTCCGGGGCGACGAGGTTTGGCTCACCGAAGCAGATGAGGACGGTTCCCTCGTACGTTTTGCTGACAAGGTCGACTTCGGGCCGTCGGCCAACGGTGTGTCTCTGGGTCGATTCCCGAACGGCACCGGTCCGCTCGTTGCGCAGGCTGACATGTCGCTTGGTTCGTCGGTCCGCGTCGGGCAGGATGCTGCACTACTTGCCTCGTTCCGCGCCGGCACGGGTGCGCAGAATACCGGCCCTCGGATTGGTCCAGTGGTGATCAGGGAAATACTGTATGCCCCAGCAGTAGGAATGGCTGAGTACGTAGTGTTGAAGAATATTTCCGACTTGCCTGTGCCGTTTTTCGATCAAGACAACCCGGGCAACACCTGGCAACTCACCAAGGCAATTGAGTTTGCATTTCCAGCAAATTTCGCTCTGCCAGCTGGAAAGTCGGTGTATGTGGGCGGCGTCCAGCCATCGCAGTTACGCGTACAGTACGAACTCGACACGGCGGTACGGGTGCTGGGGCCGTTTGACGGCAGACTGAACAATGCTGGCGAGAGTGTGCAGTTGATGCGGCCGGACACACCGCAGGCGCTTCCTCCGGACATTGGCTTGGTTCCGTACATCCTCGTAGAAAAAGTCAAGTACAGCGACTCCACTCCTTGGCCGATGCTACCGGTGCAGGGAGGTGTCCCGATCAGGCGCATCAATTTATTCGAGTACGGCAACAATGCAAGCAACTGGATCAAGCAAGGGAATGATTACGACAGCGATCTCGATGGTATGCCGGACCGTTGGGAGATAATGCACGATCTTGACCCACAGAGTGCTAACGATGCTTTGGTTGATGCCGACGGCGATGGTCTGGCTAACGCGCATGAATATGCCGCTGGTACCAACCCGCAAGATGCAGAGAGCGGTTTAATCTTGGGGGTCACGCGCCTCACCAATGGAAAGCTGCGCGTTAGTTTTGTGGCGCTGGAGGGACGGAGTTACTCCCTGCAGTTCACACAAGCACTTGGCCAAACGTGGCAACCGTTGACTAATATATATCCTGAAGCAAACGGCAGGGTGTCACGCATCATCTCTCCCGGTATTGATCGTGTGCGATTCATCAGGCTGGTGACTCCGGCCAGTCAATAGCAAATCTATGCATGGTTTCAGGCTGGATATCATTTTTGTTTTTGGGTTTACATGGGCAGCTTCAGTTGTCGGTGAGGTGGTTATCAATGAGATTCATTATGATGCCGATCCAAAAACGGATGCGGTTGAGTTTATAGAACTCCACAATGCCGGCGAAAAGGATGTCGACCTGTCCAGTTGGCGTTTTTCGAATGGTGTACAATACACCTTTCCGACAAATACAACCATTAAGGGAGGGGGGCAATTGGTTGTCGCCGAGAATCCGACAGAGTTGCGCCGAAAGTTCAGTCTAAGCGACTCAGTTGTGTTTGGACCATACATTAACCGGCTTTCAAACGGCGAAGTGCTGACGTTGCGCGATGCGGCGGATAAGCGCGTTGATAGAGTGGACTACGCCTCCGGTTTCCCTTGGCCAACGGCGGCGAGTGGCGGAGGCAATTCGATGGAGTTGATTCACCCCTTGCTCGATAACAATCTGGGTGGTTCATGGCGTTCGTCAGGGCTCCAGATTGCTCCCAGTGTACCGGTTACGTTCATCGCTGCTAGCCAATCGCGGTGGCGATATCGCGCAGGCAGTAGCGAGGCATCTTCACCGAGATCCGCCTGGCGAAATCTTGATTTCAGGGAGGATAACACCTGGAAAAACGCCAGAACACCAATCGGTTACGGCGATGGCGACGATAGAAAAGTGATCTCGATGCAGAACAACTTTTCATCCGTATATCTTCGTCGAGTGTTTGACGTGAAGCAGAATGAGATTCCAGTGCGGTTGGCATTGCGGGTGTACGTGGACGACGGTGCGGTGGTCTGGATCAACGGCAACGAGGTGGCGCGTGTCAGTGTTCCTTCTGGAGAGCTCCGATACAACTCTTTCGCGAAGGACCATGAGGCCGCATGGGAGGAGATTGTGATTTCGAACCCAGTTGAAATTTTGAAACCCGGCAAAAACATCATCGCCATCCATGCGCTGAACACAACATTGGGTAGCAGTGATTTCTCAATTGATGCTGAGTTGAGCACACCTGATGCTGACGGAATTCCGGGAAATCCGACTCCTGCAGCAATTAACTCTGTGTACTCTATCAACGCACCACCGCAAACTCGGCAGGTTCACCATGAGCCGACTCAGCCGCGCGCGAACGAGACGGTGCGGGTGTCCGCAAAGGTAAGCGATCCAGACGGAGTCGCCTCGGTAGTTTTGTTTTATCAAGTTGTAGAGCCTGGCAGTTATATACGTAAAACTGATGGGGAATATGAAAAAGAGTGGGTGGCGTTAACAATGTTCGATGACGTTGCGAATGGCGATGACGCTCCGGGCGACTCGGTGTTTTCGGTGACTGTCCCGAAGAGAGTGCAAGGACATCGCACACTGGTGCGCTACAGGATCCGGGTCGAGGACTCGTTGGGCAATGTGGCGATTCTGCCATACGCTGACGACCCTCAGGCAAACTTTGCCTACTTTTGCTACAACGGCGTCCCCGCGTGGACCGGGTCAAATCGAGTTAACGGAAAAAAAGAGACTTTCCCATCGAGAGTGATGGAGTCGCTTGCGACGTACCACCTGATTGCCAACGCAACCGACGTCACTAACTCACAGTACAACAGTTCGTTTGATACGGTACGCTTCAATGGAACGCTCGTTTATGATGGCAAGGTCTACGATCACATTGAATTTAGGAACCGTGGTGAGTTTTCGACCTACCAATCCGGCAAGAATAAGTGGCGGCTTTACTTCAACCGCACGCGCGGTTTGCAGGCGCTGGACAATTACGGCAGAAAGTATGAGCAGCCTAAAAAGACGATTAATCTCAATGGGTGCGCTTCGCCGTGGATGCCGATCAACCGTGGGATGGCAGGGATGGAGGAGGCGGTTGGCTTCAAGCTGTACAATCTGGCCGGTGGCTTGGCGCCTAAAACGCACTTCGTCCATTTTCGCGTGATCGATGATGTTGCCGAGGCTCCGACAGGTACCCGCAATGCTCAATATGAGGGGGATCTTTGGGGGCTCTACCTGTATGTCGAGCATACCGACAGCCGGTTTCTTGAGGAGCATAGCCAGCCGGATGGCAATGTTTACAAGATCGAGGGTGGCAACGGAGACAAACGCAACCAGGGGCCGGCACAGTCCAGTACAGCATCAGACTGGAACAGTTTTCGCAGTGCGTACGGCCGCTCGCAGTCGCTACAGTGGTGGCGAGACAATCTTCATCTGCCGACTTACTACACGTTCCGCTGTGTGAATCGGATTGTCAGTAATGTGGATCTTCGTGAGGGCTGGAACAAGGTGTTTTACCATCATCCGGACAAACACTGGTATCCGATTCCATGGGATCTTGACATGTTGATTATTCCGGAAACGCACTGGCAGGGCGCGATCAACATTGAGCGCTGTTTGAGTCGTCACAAGGCGCTGAAAATCGAGTTCAAGAATCGTGCCCGTGAATTGCTTGATCTTTTGATCGATGACGACTCTCCGACTGGTGGCCAAATCGGCCAATTGCTCGATGAGTATGCACACTTTATTAATCCTTCAGGCGAGTCGCTGACGTTTGTCGACGTGGATCAGTTCATGTGGAACTACCACCCTCGGACAAAGGGAGGCCATCGAGGCCAGTTTTATGTTTCCCCCAAGAGTCAGAACAACATAGGAGGTGCGTGGACGCGGAAACTCAAGACAGGAGATCACGAGGGGATGATGCAGCATATGCTCGGTTTCATGACCGATACCGATTCCGGTCGCTGGAGCGTTGGCGATGGTGACTCGCGTGGCTACGGCTATAATTACCTTGAGTACGAGGCTAAGCTCACTGATATCCCCAACACACCGTCAATCATTTATGTTGGCCCGGATGGTTTTCCGTTGAACGAGTTGAGGTTCAAAACCAGTTCATTTGAGCCGGGTCGATCGACCAACAATAAAAAGTTTACGGGCATACAGTGGCGCTTGGCGGAGCTGTCGAATCCCCGAACGCCATTCTTTGAAGTCGGCCAACCATGGAAGTACGAATTGAACGCGACATGGGAACTCGAAGCCGAGGGGTTTGTAGGAAGCGTGGAAGTCCCGCAAAGCCTTGTTCGCAAAGGTGGCACATATCGGGCGCGCGTGAGAATGCGCAACGGCACGATGGCTTGGAGTCACTGGTCAACTCCGGTTGAGTTCGTTGCGGGAAAGCCGGATTTAGCCGACCTGCGAACGCAGCTGGTTTTCAACGAGATCATGTACAATCCGCTTGGGCAAGGCGGTGTGGGTGAAGGCGAACTCGAGTTTCTCGAGTTGAAAAATATCGGTGAGTCGACATTGGATTTAAGTGGCCTATTCTTCAGCAATGGCATCGAGTTTGTTTTCCCAAAGGGGACGATTCTCCGGTTCGGCGAATACTTTTTACTCGGTAGAAATCAGAATGCATTGCAGGTCTACTACCCCGGCTTGGTTGTGAATGGAACCTACAAAGGCAGGCTGGCCAACGAGGGCGAAACCGTCACGCTATCGGCTGGGCTGGGCGCACCGGTGGTGAGTATAACCTACGACGATGTGAAGCCGTGGCCTGAGCTCGCTGATGGCCGTGGCTATTCACTGGTAGTTGATGCTGTCAGTGAAACCGGTTTTCGCTCTAGTGCATCAAAAGGAGGCTCTCCAGGTGCCAAAAACTCTGACTTGGTCAAGCCGGAACCGGAGGACGATTTAATTTTGGCTGTAACTCGCTTGTTTAACGGTCAATTGCGTCTCAGTTTTGAAGCTGAAGTAGGGCGGAGTTATTCGCTGATGGCCACTTCAGCGCTTTCTCGAACGTGGTTGCGATTGTCCAGTTTCACACCAAAGTTGAGCGGTGCTATTAATATCGATATTGATCTTGAGTCCGGGCAAAGTCGATTCTTCAAACTTGTCAACCATGCAGTTCCGTAAATTCGTGCTGCGGTTTTGACTCGGAACTGAAGGTGCTTTGGTGGAGTTTTTTTCTGTGAACAAGTTTTTAATCATAACCCGGCATGTTGATGGGTAATAGTGCCGGAATTATTGGCGTGGGCCTTTTGGGAGAGGCCATTGCCAGTCGCTTGGCTGGGCAGGGTTGGGTTGTCGATGGGTTTGATGTTTCTTCCGGTCAGCGGGAGGGAATAACCATGCATGATAACCCCGGGTTGGTGCTGGCCAAATGTGACTTTGTTTTGCTGAGCCTGCCAACGAGTCAAGTGGTATCTCAAGTGATTGATGATATTGCTGAAGCCATTGAACCGCGACACTGCTTTATCGATACGACCACCGGTGAACCAGATGAAATGGAGGCCATCGCCGAGCTTTTGGCCAAATGCGGTGCGGATTATCTCGAGGCGAATGTCGCTGGCTCAAGCCTATTGGCAAGGCGGGGCGAGGCAACTTTGTTTTTGGGAGGAAGCGACGATACCATTGATTGTTGCCGCCCGGTTTTGGAAACAATAGCTGAGAAACGTTTTCACGTTGGGCCAATCGGTTCAGCTTCCCGTTTCAAGCTAGTTCATAACCTTATCTTGGGCCTGAACCGAGCCGCTCTGGCCGAAGGGCTGGTTTTTGCGGAGTCGCTTGGTTTTGAGGCAACTGACGCCTTGGACATCCTAAAGCATACCCCGGCTGTTTCGGCGGCGATGTGTGCCAAGGGATGCAAAATGGCCAAGGCCGATTACGACCCTCCACAGGCGCGGTTGTCGCAACATCTCAAGGATGTACGGCTCATTCTGCGTTTGGCCAAGGAGGTGGGAGCCTCGGTGCCACTGAGCCAGGTGCACGATCAGTTGTTGGAAAAGGCAAAGTTGCTTGGGTTTGGAGAGTCTGACAATGCGGCTGTCACTGAGGCCTATAGGGCCAAAAGGAAAAGGCACGAGTGATCATGTGGGGATTGGAAACAGTCGAATTGGCGGTGGTGGTTGTTTATCTGATCGGAATCACGGTGCTGGGTGTTTGGTTTGGCAGGCGGCTTAAAGGTAACGAGGATTTCTTCATGCCGCGCCGATTCGGTAAGGGCATGATGATGATGCACGCCTTCGGCACAGGCACCGCTTCCGATCAGGCCGTAGTGGTTTCTTCCGGTGCGTTTTCAAAAGGGCTATCCGGGATTTGGTTTCAGTGGCTGTGGTTGTTCAATACTCCGTTCTATTGGCTCATTGCACCGATCTTTCGACGATTGCGTGCGGTGACGACAGCAGATGTTTACCGGCTACGCTTCGGCTCAAGTGTGGCAGTACTGTTTGCGTTGGTTGGAATTATCGGTTTGGCAGTTAAGATGGGGTTGATGCTCAAGGGAGCGGGTGCACTGATTGATGCAGGCACCGATGGCAAGGTAAACGCTGATTTTGCCATACCGATTGTTGCGTTGCTGTTTACGATCTACGGCGCAGCGGGAGGTCTTGGAGCGGCAATTCTGACCGATTACATTCAAGGCATCCTCACTGTGGTTTTTTCTTTTCTGCTTCTGCCGTTCGTCCTCAACGCGGTTGGAGGCCTGACTGGTGTTCGAGAGACGATTGATAATCCGCAACTGCTGTCGCTGGTTGCCCCTGACAAGATCAATGCGTTTTTCATTGCTACATTTGCGGTGCTGTCGTTGTTTGGAATCGTGGCACAGCCGTTCATCATGGGTGTGTGTGCTGCTGGGCGCACGGAGATGGACGGTCGCTTTGGTTTTGTGGTTGGCAACCTGATTAAACGCATTTGCACCGCCGCTTGGGCGGTGACCGGTGTTGCTGCTTTGGCTTGGTTTGATCAACAAGGCAGGGAGATTGGGGTCGACACGGCCGATCGCATCTACGGTATGATGGCGCATACGTTTCTACCGGGCGTGATGCCCGGGTTACTTGGATTGTTTATCGCATCATTGCTCGCTGGAGTGATGAGTTCATGTGATTCATTCATGATATCGGGAGCTGGGTTGTTCACGCAAAATCTTTACAAACCACATGTCGGAAAATGCAGCGAACGGCATCTGCTTTGGGTCGGTCGTTGTTGCTCGTTGCTAATCGTCCTAGCTGGGGTGCTGGTCGCCTACTGGATGCCCAACGTGGTGTCGGGTTTGAAGGTTTGGTTGAAAATTGCACCCATGTTGGGAGTGGCTTTTTGGATGGGTTTGTTTTGGCGACGATTTAATACCGCTGGAGCTTGGACAAGTACGGTCGTCGGTTTCATTGGTTGGTGGGTCACCTCGAAAACAGAGTGGAGTGAACCGATGCAGATCGTTATTTATTTGTCTGCCGCCGTATTTGCCGGAGTGATTGGTAGTTTGCTGACCAAGAGAACGGATAAGGAGAAGATTGACCGATTCCACGAACTTATCCGTACGCCCGTGCAAGCGGGCGAAGTGATCACAGAGTCGTGTCGATTGCCAGAGGGTGTCCGTGCCTCGAGGCGCAAAACTTGGTTCACCGGAACCGACTTTGAGTTTCCAGTTCCGTCGAGAACATCGTGGCTAGGATTTACAGCAGGGTGGGCTGCTGTTGCCGCAATGATTGGCGGCTTTGTGTGGCTGGTTTCGTGATGTAAAGGGAAGGCCCTCTTATAGTTCGGCCTGCGTCTGGATGATGTTCCCAACGAGACCGTACTCTTTTGCCTCTTCCGGCGTCATCCAGAAGTTGCGGTCGGTGTCTTTGGCAATCGTCTCGATGGGTTGGCCGATTTGGTCGGCAAAAATCTGGTTGAGGCGTTCGCGCATCTTCACAATCTGCTCTGCCTCAATGCTGATGTCCGACGCCTGACCACCGACGCCTCCGCTCGGTTGGTGCAGCATGTAGCGGGTGTTTGGTAGACTGAAGCGATCTGCCACTGGTGGGGCGGCGTAGATGAGAGCGCCAGCGCTGGCAACCCAACCGGTGCCGACGATTTTCACGCGCGGCTTCACGAACTTGATCATGTCGTGGATGCTGTCGCCTGACTCTACATGGCCACCGGGTGAATTGATAAACACCGTGATCTCATCGGCCGATTCCGAGGCGAGCAGTTGTAGCTTGGTGCAAAACTCACGCGCCACCTTCTGGTTAATCTCACCGTAAAGTAAAATTGTCCGTGACTTGAGAAAGAGCTCCTCAAGTTTGCCCATTGAATTCTTTTCGTCTTTTTTGTCTTTGCTCATCTTGGAAACACGCGGCATCCGCCCCGCGAGACAGGGAGATTGATTGCTAGTCGCCCTGGTGTAAAGCGGGAATCATTTTTCGCCGGACGGTCGCATGTCGGCGGGAAGCTCGGGCGTGGCGCCCTTGCGGGAGGCAACAAAGGCGCCGAGCCGGTTGGCAAGGTCGGCAGTTTGCTGCAGCGGCCAATGGTGGATCACCCCGTGCATGATCGCTGCGCTGCAGGCGTCGCCCGCGCCGACAGAATCAGCCCCTGTTTCTGCAGAAAACTTAGCCGGCTGGCCAAACGCTACTGAGTCCGGCGAGTAAAGCGTTGTTCCTAGTTTGCCGCGAGTCAGTACGAATAAGTCCAGATCGAAATATTCAAGTAATTGTGGGATTTCCTCCGTCTGAGAAAGACCGAGTAGCGGGACAATTGTGGCCAGTTCGGCCTCATTCATCTTGACGATCGAGGCGGCGCAGCAGCCGGCCTCGAGCAGCTCGGCGGAGAAATAGTCCTGTCGCAGATTGACGTCAAACAATCGCACCGACTGATTGGCGGTGCTGACAAATTGCTGAATCGTTGAGCGAGCCGGCTCGAGCCGCTGGCCAAGTGTGCCGAAGCAGACGGCATCACAGCGTTTGGCCAAGTTGGAGAGTGTTGCGTTCCAAGTGATACGATCCCATGCGACGCCGCTGTGAATGTCGTATTCCGGCTCACCATCTTGGAGGGTGATCGCGACCGTGCCGGTTGCTACGTTGTCGTCGCTTTGAATGAAGGCTGTGTCCATGCCGCGACCGGCTAAGTCATTGAGCAGTGATTGACCAAGCGCATCGCGCCCGATGCGACTGGCCACCACGGAGTTGTTGCCAAGTTGGTGCGCCTGTACGGCGGCGTTGAGGGGTGCACCGCCGAGCGCCGGGCCGGCTGGGAGCAGGTCGTAAAGTGCCTCGCCCAAGCCAACGATAATTGGAGGCGAGCCGGTCATTGGAGTGTCGAGGCTTGCAGCAGCACAGGGCGTGGCTTGGCGGTCCAGAATGAAAACCCCTTGAGCCGCAGCGAGTAGTCCGGCCGAATCTTGCGCAACCATGCGATCATCCGTTCGGCGTGGTCGTCAACGTGGTATGTGGTAATGGCGAGTTGCGGGGCGCCGTTGCGAATCTGCTCCTCGGCACCGAGCAGGACGTCGAGGTCGGCACCCTCGGCGTCGGCCTTGATCAAGTCACTCTGGCCAAGTGCCAGCTGGCCGTTGCGGCAATAGTCGTCGATGCTCGTGACCGGCACCGCGTCAACATGCGACTCGCCGCTTGGCAGGTAGTCGAGATAACCGGCATCGGGATTGTCGCCGGCAACCATTCGCGCCTGGCCAGTTAGGCTGCCGACGCCGCTGCGCACGATGGTGATACCGTCAGTCAGGTTGTTTGCATCCGCGCCCCGCTGGAGAAGGTCAGCCATGCACTCGCTTGGCTCGAAACAAACTATGCGCCTGGCCAAGGCTCGTGCGAGCGTGCGAAACGCAAACAGTCCCTCACATGCCCCGACGTCAATCACGGTGCTTTCGGCCGAGAGCCGGATGGGAGCAGAGGTGTAGTGGTGCGGGTTGGCGGCGAAAAATTCCTGCTCGATCACGAAGTGCAGGTTTTGATCCGGTTTGCTGGGCCAAAAAAAACTCAATCCGCTGTCTCGTAGACACACCTGCCAAGCTCCACTGGCCGGAGTGATTTCGGCTTCCCTGGCCAAGCGTCGCGACGCCGAGATTGTATGGAGTCGGGCCGGGAAAATCACACGATTGGATTGCATGAGAGCATCGGTGAAGGCGAACCTGTCATGCAGCTTTTGTTGGCGACGCCATTCGCGCCAGCAGCGCAGCGATTGGATAAGGGGATTCTTCACGCCTCAGTCTATGCGGGGGAGTAGGTAAACGGGGATTGCCACTGCTAGGCTTCGGGCATACGGTTCGCGCCCGGTGGGAGCGGTTGTTCCCTTTGATCTAATGGCTATGTACATGCGCCTTCGCAGTCTGGTGATTTCCATCTACAACGCGTTGTTCGCACGCGCCGTGGAGAAGTTATTTTTTCACCAACTCGTTACCAAGACAAACAACTTCGGCAAGAGCAATTGGCTCGGCAAGCCGATTTGGCAGAACACGTTCGACCTATGGATTGCGCAGGAGACGATCCACGACGTGAAGCCGTCTCTCATCATTGAGTGCGGCACAAACCGTGGCGGCTCAGCGTACTTCTATGCTCAATTATTCGACCTTATGGGTACGGACAGCAAGGTTGTCTCGGTGGACATTGAGAAGCTGCATGACCTCTCGCATCCGCGGGTAACATACCTTGTCGGCAGTTCGGTGTCGGAGAATATAGCCGGGCAAATTCGAGCAATGGCCGAGGCGGCGACCGGGCCGGTGTTAGTGATACTTGACAGCGACCACTCCGAGTCACACGTTGCGAAGGAACTGGAAATCTACGCACCGATGACCTCAGTCGGCAGCTACTGCCTCGTGCAGGACGGCATCATCGACGAGCTGTTCATGTTCCGCAAAGGGCGTCCCGGACCGCTGCCTGCGCTCGAAAAATATTTGACCAGTCATCCCGAGTTCGAGATTGACCACGAGCGCTGTGAGCGTTTCCTGATCACACATCACCCGAAAGGCTGGCTCAAACGCGTTCGATGATTGCGCTGCTGGATTACGGTGCAGGTAACCTGCGTAGCGTGGAGAAAGCGTTGCGATTTGTTGGTGGTGATGTGTGCCTGGTGCAATCGCCCGATGGGATGAACGAGGCAGCGGCGGTGGTGTTACCTGGAGTTGGTGCGTTCGACGACTGTGTCAATGCCATGCAGAGGCAGGAGCTGTTCGAGGCGGCGCGGGAGTACGTCAAAACCGGCCGGCCGTTCCTCGGCATCTGCGTTGGCTATCAGGCTATGTTTGAGCGTAGCGATGACTCCAACAGCCGCTCGGCTGGCTTGGGGCTTTATAGAGGCACCGTGGTGCGTTTCCCGGATGGCCAAGGGCTGAAGATTCCGCAGATCGGGTGGAACCAAATCGAAATTGTTCAACCGGAGTGCCCTATTTTCCGGGGCGTCGAGACCGGCAGCTACGTTTACTTTGTGCACAGCTTTTATCCGCAGCTGGAGGATGACTCAATCGCCGCCTGTCGTACGTCGTACGGTGTGGAATTCGTTTCGGCCATTTGGCGGGAAAACGTTTTCGCTACTCAGTTTCATCCAGAAAAAAGTCAAAAAGTTGGTCTGGCGATCCTCGAGAATTTCGTCAAGTTGACCAAGGGGTAGGGGGCAGTGATCCAGCGACCCGAGCGGATGGCTGGGGACTACCATCTGAACCTTGCTCAAGTGGACAGGCTTGGAAAGAGCCATGTGTATTCCACATTACGGCTTGTGCAGAAGGGTGCAAGAATGGTAGTGTTTCAACCGCTTAGCCAAGTGATCTATTGGCTGGTAAAGCAGTAATTTATAAACAAAAAAATCATGGCACACACACTACCAGACCTTCCATATGCGCAAGATTCGCTCGAGCCGCACATCGACGCGCAGACGATGGAAATCCATCATGGCAAACATCACAACACCTACGTGGCGAAGCTCAATGAGGCCATCGCCGGCAACATCGAACTGGAGGCCAAGTCGGTCGAGGAACTTGTGAGCAACCTTGACGCCGTGCCTGAGAATATACGCGGCGCCGTGCGCAACCACGGCGGTGGCCACGCCAACCACTCGCTGTTCTGGGCAGTGCTCAGTCCGGACGCCGGCGGCGAGCCCAGCGGCACGTTGGCCGAGTCGATCAATGCCCAGTTTGGCAGCTTTGCGAATTTTCAGGCCAAGTTCGAGGCGGCTGGCGCAACGCGCTTTGGCAGTGGCTGGGCTTGGTTATGCGTCAGCAGCGAAGGTAACTTGTGTGTTTGCAGTACGGCAAACCAGGACACGCCACTGATGGAGGGAAGTACTCCGATCCTCGGCTGCGACGTATGGGAGCACGCCTACTACCTCAAGTACCAGAACCGCCGCCCGGATTATCTCAAGGCATTTTGGAATGTCGTTAACTGGGGCGTAGTGAGTGCCAACTACGAAGAAGCCAAGGGCTGACACCTAAATCTAACTTTTATACGGAGAGGCGCAGCATTCGGATGCCTCCTGTTGATTCGTATAGGGTTTTAGTTCTGGAAGCAAAAACGAGATGCTGCCTTGTTGCGGAATCCGTGAAATGGATAACGAGTCGGAAAGCGCTACGTTCAGTTTCACACTGGCGACACCCACGAGATAATTGCCTTGATCGATCTTGACTCCCTGTCCACGTTGAAATGGCGATGAAGACACAACTACCAGTGGTTTGCGTTTTCCTGAACGCCATTTTGCCGTGCGTGCTCGGCGAGGAACCGGCGACAGACGTCCGCAGGCGAAGCGATGCGCCGGTTATCCGATCCTCGTGGGATGATTTGCTCGAGGGAGTGAATACGCCGGAGGATTGGAAACAACACAAGGCGGTTTTGCGGCAGCGCTACCTACGGTTGCTGCGTGATGAATTCAAGCCGGCCAAGCCGTCGCTCGACCTGCGAGTGCACGAACGGGCTGTGGTGGGCGGGGTTTACGAACGGCGGCTTGTCAGCTATTGGGTTGAGGAGGACGAGCGCGCGCACGCCTACCTTGCCGTGCCTCTGAATCATACCGGCAGATTGCCGGCAGTGGTGGCGTTGCATGGCACGTTCAAGCAGGGGAAAGAGCGTGCTGCGGGGCTGGTGGGCAACCCGGGAAAAGCCTATCTTGATCACTTGGCCAAGCGTGGATATGTCGTCATCGCGCCGGATCATTTTGTGGCTGGACACCGCATCCCGCCCGAAGGGTCTTACGAGACCGGGCGTTTTCATGCCAAGCACCCCAACTGGACAGCTGTGGGCAAGTTCACCTATGAGCACAGCATAGCGGTAGATGTTCTTCAGTCGCTCGACGTTGTGGACGGCGATCGCATTGGCGCGCTTGGCCATTCACTGGGCGGACACGGCACATTTTTCTTAGCGGCGTACGACTCGCGCATCAAGGCGGCGACCAGCAATTGCAGCGCCTCCTTTTTCCGCCACAACAGCAAGGTCGAGGCCTGGTCTCGCGATCATTGGTATGTATACTTCAAGCCGATCCGTGCGGGTCTGCTTCGAGGTGAACTGCCGGACATTGATTTTCACGAAATCATCTCGCTTATCGCGCCACGGGCCTTTCTCGACCTCTCCGCGCTGAATGACGGCGACCCACTGACTCAGCGGCAGCGCGTACTGATGAACATGAAAATCATGGATGTTTATGAACTCGAAAATGTACCAGGGAACTTCGCCTTTTACGTGCACGGACGAGGTCACTCGGTGAAACACGAATCACGTGAATTGATGTATGGCTGGATGGACGCTCACCTCAAACCGACTACAGTGACGCAAGCGAAGCGGGTTAAAACACCAAGGCAAGCCGGACTAATCAATGATTAGAGCACTGGAGGCTGGGGGGGGTAGGTGAGGTATGTCTGCTTTGCCGAGGAGAGGGTTGGCGGCAGCAGTGACTCATCGACGCGCCTACAATCCGGTCACCTTGCGCAGTTTTCGAGTGGGCATATCTGGACCATGTTTTTTAGTTAACTTGATCGCTTGTCCCACAGCTAACTGAGAGGCGAGATTAATTTTCTTGATTTTGAGAAACCACCAGCATACAGGAGAGGTCATCCTAAATACAAAGATGACTACCGTATGAAAAAAAGCAAAGAAAGCGGAAAGGTATCTGCAATCATTGATTTGTTGAATGTGATTGCCATCATTGCTTTTTTGAAGTCAATGATACTCAAGGGCGATCCGGTGAGACGAACGTGAACACACCGAACTTAAGCGATTTCACGGATCCCGCGCGGTTTGAAATTACGCCTGCCGATCGGAATTTGTTCGAAACCGAGTTAGCCGGTTTTATACCGCCTAACGCTTTCGATGCCCACGCGCACTGTTACGATCTGCGACATTTGCAGGTGAAGGCCGATCGGTCAGAGATTGGCCATGAGGCAATGCTTGCGAGTATGCGGCGATGGATGGGGGAGCAGGCGATCGCTGAGGGTCTCTATTTTGGTTATCCTCTTTCGGGGGTCGACTGCGTTGCCGAGAACGAATTTGTCACTGGCCAACTTAAGGCGCATTCAGGTTGTCGCGGGTTGATGCTTATTCGGCCCAACGATAATCCTGCTGAAACTGAAGTTGCTCTGTTGCGGGACGGCTTCTCCGGTTTTAAAGTCTACAATGTGTTCTCCGACCGCGAGGACACGTTTAACGCGGAGCAGGGTGAATTCCTGCCTGAATGGGCGTGGGAACTGGCGCACCGGTACGGGCTTTGGATCACGATGCACATGGTGCTGCCCAAGGCATTAAGCGATCCGCGAAACCTTCAGTATATTCAGACGCAATGCCGACAGTATCCAAACGCGCGGTTCGTTCTCGCTCATGCCGGACGTGGCTTCAATGCGGGGCATACAGTCGATACTGTCGACCGATTGCGTGGCATTGATAACGTTTTTTTTGATACTTCTGCCATTTGCGAACCGGCAGCTTTTGAGGCCATCATTCGAGCCACGGGTACTACTCGCCTGATGTACGGGAGTGACTTTCCCATCTCCGAATTGAGAGGTAGAGCCTTGTCGGTAGGCGAGGGTTTTTTTTGGTTGTACGGGCATAGCGTGGACTGGACGGCATGGCCGCATGCGGTGCCAACGCTGGTCGGCATCGAGTCGCTGCTGGCATTGAAGCAGGCCAGTCGCACAATGGCACTTAACGACGGCGATCTGAATCGCATCTTCGGTTGCAACGCTCGGCAGTTGCTCGGGATCGACTCCGCCACACCCGGCACGCTGGTGCAGGAACAGTACCATGAGGCGAAGGAGATCATTCCGGGGGGCACACAGCTATTATCAAAGCGGCCGGAACTGTTCGCTCCCGGCCAATGGCCAGCATACTACGAGCAAGCCATTGGTTGCGAGGTGGTGGATACATCAGGACGTAGGTACATCGACATGTCGCTTGGCGGTATACTTGCCTGTGTGCTTGGCTACGCAGACCCGGACGTAAACGCAGCAGTCATCCGACGCGTCCATCTTGGCTCGATGGCTACGCAGCAGACTCACGACGAGGTGCGCTTGGCCAGGCTGTTGCTGGAGATTCATCCGTGGGCGCAAATGGCCCGCTTTACGCGCACCGGTGGTGAGTCTGCGGCTGTGGCCGTGCGTATCGCGCGTGCTGCCACGGCCCGGGAGAAGATCGTCATCTGTGGTTACCACGGATGGCACGACTGGTATCTCGCCGCTAACTTGGGCGAGGCCGGTTCGGCCTCGCTGCAGTCCCACCTGTTACCTGGGCTGGAACCGGCGGGTGTGCCTGTCTCGCTCAAGGGTACAACGATTCCATTTAACTACAACCGACTCGACGAACTCGATGCGATCATCTCGCAACACGGTAACGATCTCGCAGCGATCGTGATGGAGCCCACTCGTCACACCGATCCGGAGCCGGGCTTTTTGGAGGGAGTACGCGAACGTGCGACTCGCGCCGGGGCCAAGCTCATCTTCGACGAGATTTCCATCGGCTGGCGCCTGTGCCTAGGCGGCGCGCATTTAAAATATGGCGTTTCACCTGATATCGCGATCTTTGCCAAGGCTATCAGCAACGGCTTTGCCATGGGCGCTGTGATTGGCAACGCAGAAACCATGTCGGCTGCGGAGAACTCTTTCATTTCTAGCGCTTACTGGACCGAGGGCGTTGGCCCGGCAGCGGCTTTGGCTGCGATTGAAAAGATGCGGCGAATCGATGTGCCTGCGCATATTGCTACAATTGGCCAAGCGCTGCAGTTGGGGTGGCAGCAACTGGGCGGGGAGAGGGCCGTCCCGGTCACGATCGGTGGTCGCCCTGAAATGGCACTCATTGGTTTTGATCATCCAGAGGCCAACGCGCTGATGACGTTATTTACCACCCGCATGCTTGCCCACGGTTTTTTGGCGGCAGGCGGTTTCAATGCAACCATGGCCCATGATTTGCGGCATGTGACCCAGTACCTGGCCGCTGCTGCAGGCGTGTTTGATGAGATCCGTGAGGCCGTTGAGAGTGGAGATATATTGGAGCGCATTAGCCATCAACCGAAGCATACCATGTTTAAGCGGTTGACGGACTGACACTAGGGGACTTGTTTGCTTAGTTATTTAACTAATGCATTAATATTGGAAGTGCCAAACATATCTCATAGTGATTGACGGGGGAGGTGTTTTTAACATAGCTATGGGTTACCAGCAACTCGACATATCGTGAATCATGTACAGCGACCATGCGATGTAACAATACTAACCGCGAAGCGATATAATATATTCAATGAATACTGCTCCCAGATCTTGAGAAGGGGATGAGATTGTAAAACGATGAATGATGAAGTGGTGATGGATTACAAGAGGGATGGTGTAGCCCTGTTACATAAATTTTTTTCAGTAGAACGCGTGGCCGAAGTGCGCGCTGAGATTGATAGATATATACGCAACGAACTTGCCTTCAACCCTCCCGATGCTCGGACGGTCGAGGCCGACGGGAAAACCATCCGCAATCTATGGCGTTTGGAGCAGTATAACGATTACTTAAGATCACTGGCGAATAAACCAGGAATCATGGATTTGGCTGCCAACTTGGTGGGTGGCGAACCGGTGCTGCGGGCTATAGAGACTTTTAACAAGCCAGCTTGCGTTGGTTCGGCGGTGCCATATCACCAAGACAATGCCTATTTTTGTGTTGAGCCACCAGATATGTTCACACTGTGGGTCGCTATCGATGAGGTGACGGTGGCGAACGGGCCTGTTTATTTCATTAAAGGTTCGCATCAGCAGGGAATGCTGCCAACGCGGCCATCAGGGGTGAAAGGTAACTCCATAGGTATGGCAGAGCACCCAGCAGTGGCATTAGAGAACCAATTTCGAGCCACTCTTGAACCAGGCGATGCCACGGTTCACCACTGCAACACAATTCACCACTCAGGCGCCAATAAGACAGATCAACCACGCCTTGGGCTATTGTTAGTATTCGCGGGCAGGCATACACGCACAAATCAAAAACTCAAAGCTGCCTATACTGAGGCTGTGACCGCCACGCCCCCTGCGTGACGGTACTTCAAGAGTTCCACTAGACAGCACTCACTTTCGCACCCAGCATTAACACGAACTTATGGCCGTCATTGATTGGATCATCGTTTTCTTTTATGCCGTTTCAACGATTGGGTTGGGTTGGTACTTTGGGCGTCGGCAAAACAGTGCCAAGGAATATTTCATTGGCACGGGGGCGATGAACCCAATCCTGATCGGTGTATCGCTTTTTGCTACACTGTTGAGTACGATCAGCTATCTGTCGTTGCCCGGCGAAACAGTTGGCAAGGGGCCTGTTTATCTCGCCAGTTATTTAGTTTATCCGCTGGTTTACATCACGTTGTCGTACGGTGTTCTCCCCGTTTATATGCGGCAGTCAAAGGTCACAAGTGCCTACGAACTGCTGGAGAAGAACCTTGGGTTAAGTGTGCGTTTGCTTGGTGCAATTATGTTCCTCATGCTACGCTTGGTTTGGATGTCGCTTTTGGTCTTCATGACCGCCAAGGCCATCGCGATAATGGTGGGTGTGGATGAAAAATGGGTACCATTGATTGTTGCCATCACGGGTGTGTTTGCATTGACCTACACTTCGCTCGGAGGCCTGCGTGCGGTGGTCATTACGGATTTAATGCAGACTGTCCTTCTCTACGGAGGGGCACTGTTGGTTATCGGCACGGTGACGTGGAAGATGGGAGGTTTCGGGTGGTTTCCGACCGAGTGGCAGAGTGACATTTGGGATTCACAGCCGATTATTAGCTTTGATGCGTCAACGCGCGTGACGCTATTGGGAACGCTGCTGTCGGTATTTCTCTGGATGGTTTGCACCTCGGCGGGTGACCAAGTGTCGGTGCAGCGCTACATGGCAACCAAGAATACGGGGGCTGCACGACGGGCTATGGCGACATGGTTGAGTGTTGGCTGTATCGTGGGAGTAACTCTTGGTCTGGTCGGGTTTGCGTTGCTCGGTTATTTTCAGGCCAACCCGGGTCTGCTCCCGGCCGGTGTTACGTTGCAGGAGAATGCGGACAAATTGTTTCCCCATTTCATAGCCCATCATCTGCCGCCTGTGGTCACTGGTTTGGTGGTGTCCGGTTTGTTTGCTGCTGCAATGTCCAGCATCGACTCGGGTGTTAACTCCATCACAGCAGTGGTGATGAGCGATTTTCTCGAGCGCTTCGGAAGAAAGCCGGATACCCACAGCAAACACATCCGCTTCGCCCGCTGGATGGCAGTGGTGATCGGACTCATTGTTCTGGGCTTAAGTTCGGCGGTTGAGCAGGTTCCCGGTGGTTTTTTGGCCGTCACTCAAAAGACGGTCAACTTGCTGACTGTACCGATATTTTTGCTTTTCTTTTTTGCCTTGTTCGTTCCTTCGGCCAACACGGCGGGTGTGTGGCTCGGGACAGTTGGAAGCGTGGCTGTTGCGGTGATGATCGCTTTCTGCGGCCAAATCTGGGGCCAAATCCCCGGGCCAGGTGGGAAGATGATAGATCCCATCAGTTTTCAATGGATTTCACCGGTTGCTTTGGTTGTTGGTGTGGCACTTGGGTTGTTGGGGTGTAAGCTGTTTAGAGAAAAGGCATCTCATGAAACTAAAGCGAATTAGCATATTGCTTCTGTTTCTGTCTGCGATTGTCACCCATGCGGCGGATGCGATCGACCTTGATGAATCCACCAGGGCGCACTGCCTCAAGGTGCTTCGGGTTGGTTTGATGTCGGATGAGTTTTGGCCCTCCATGCAAGCGGTGGAGGGATTGACTATGGGCGGTTATGGTGGGGAAGTTCGGGTGGTTTTTGCGGCGAGGCTGGAGACTGAAAAGGACAATCAGCATCGTTGCGGTTTGGCTCGAGAATTGGTTCGTGCTGGTGACAAAAAAAAGCGCAACAGCATGCTTGATATCCTGCGCTGGGGGATCGCGCTGGGCAGATGGCACTTTCGCGAAATCTGAAGTCGGACAATCCTTCTATCCGTGTTTATGCCGCGGTTTATGCCGGCGTCGTTCGGATGACTTTGATTAAACTACAACTAATCAGGTTGCTCGAAGATGAAGTCTTCGATGTCCGTATACGCGCCGCGCAATCGTTGCTGGTGCTGGCGCGCTAAAAGGGGCACATTTCCCGCGCATGAGAAAAAGCAAGGCGCTCGCACGCATTCGAAATAACGAACCGGTACGTACCTGCTGCCTGGGACATTATATTCCGGCTTATGTTTGCCACGCGGCACGGGCCGGATACGATTGCATCTGGCTCGATCTCGAGCATCGCGCCATGACGACAAGGGAGGTTCAGGCGTTGCTGGCATTTTCGCACCTGTACGATATCGATGTCATGTTTCGTCCGCCGACGGTGGAGAAATCTAAGCTTTCCCGCTGTCTTGAGGATGGTGCTGCTGGCATTTTGATCCCGCACGTATCCACTCCCGAGAAGGCTCGAATGCTTGTCGATTCAACCAAGTTTCCGCCTATTGGCGACCGGGGTATCGACAACGCTTGCTTGGATGCGGATTTCCAGCTCCACGACCCCGACAACTATGTCGCATGGGCGAATCGGGAGACCTTTCTCGCTGTTCAGATTGAGACTCCCGAGGGGGTGCGTAATTCAGAAGCAATCGCTGCGGTGGAAGGAGTGGATCTACTTTTTGTTGGCCCGGGTGACTTGGGTTTACGTCTACGGCAAAGTGGCGAGATGAGTTTGGACGATGCATGGGAAATTGTTGCCACCGCATGCAAAAAGCACGGGAAGGCATTTGGGGGTCCAACCATGGGGCTTGACGAGATGCAGAAACGCCATCGCCAGGGCGCTCAACTACTCGTCAATAGCAGCGAATTCTCTGGGTGGTCGTCTGAGTTGGTCGACGGCAAGGCTCTGTTTGACGATCTCGATTAAGCGATGAATTTATCAGGCAATATTGCATTGGTAACCGGTGCCGGGCGAGGCATTGGTAGGGGATGCGCGCTCGAGTTGGCGCGTGCCGGAGCCGATGTGATAATCAATGATCGACCCGGTAGCCCGGATATTGGATCGACCGCCGGGGAGATCCGCGCTCTAGGCCGGAAATGCACGCCCATCGAGGCAGATGTCTTTTCGCGTGACGGCTGCGAGAGTTTGGTTAAAGCCGCGCTTGAGGCAAATGGGCGTATCAACATCCTTGTCAGCAACCCGGCCTTCAGTCGGAGGGGAGATTTTTTGGAGTTTAGCTCTGAAGCTTTCGAGAAAACGATGCAAGGGACGCTCGCTGGCGGATTTCACATGGGGCAGATTGTCGCACGTCACATGGCCGAGCGGGGAGGTGGCGGGAAGATCGTTTTTATTTCAAGCGTGCACGGCGAAATGCCATTGGCCCAGGCCAATGCTTACAACGCAGCCAAGGCCGGATTGAATCACTTGGCTCGCTCAATGGCTGTCGAGTTGGTGTCACACCGGATCAACGTCAATGTCGTTTCCCCGGGCTGGATCGACACACCCGGAGAGCACGAAACATATTCCGCAAAAGTCATGTCTGAAGGCTGGCAGAAAGTGCCATGGGGACGTCTTGGTAAAGCGGATGAGATTGGCAAGGCCGCCGTTTTCCTCTGTTCGGACAATGCTGATTACATCACCGGGGTGGTGTTGCCTGTTGATGGCGGGATACGGTTTCGGGACTGTCTACCGGAGGAGTTGGTTCAGCACGACAACTCGGATTAAGCCATGGATGATACCCGATTATTTCGCCCTAAAACCTTCCAAGGTGGGCGAGAGGGGTCTCGTCTGCTAGTGACCGCCGGGGTGCATGGCGATGAGTTTGCCTCAATGCTGGCAGTGCAGCGCCTGATACACATGTTCAGCGACGATACTGCCCTGTGCCAAGCCATGCGAGGGAGTGTCACACTTGTGCCGGTTGTGAACGAATCGGCGTTTGTCAGGGGGCACCGCTGTGGGGAGGATGGACTGGATCTTGCCCGCAGTTGCCCCGGTTGTCCCGACGGATCGGTCACAGAGCGAGTTGCTTTTGAATTGAGCGAACTGATACGGCAGACCGATTATTACATTGATCTGCACACCGGCGGAACAGAGTTGAGCGTGTATCCGCTTGCCGGTTACGTTCTTCACCGGGACCGAGAGATTCTCGAGAAACAACGCGCCATGGCACGGGCGTTTAATCTCCCGTTTGTCTGGGGAACTTCGGCAGAGTTAGCAGGCCGATCCATGTCGGTTGGACGCGATGCCAATGTGCCGGCGATTTATGTCGAGTACCTTGGAGGCAGTGACGAGTGCATCGAGGGGCAGACAAAGTGCGTCGACGGCTGCCTGAACATAATGGCCTACCTTGGTTTTATTGAACGGCAACTACCCGCTTCGGTGGTTGGGGAGATCATTGAGGATAGCCGTCCAGAGTCTGGGCATATGCAGGTCTGCAACCTCTCTCCGCTAACAGGTTTTTTTCAGTCTGCAGTTGGGCTTGGGCAGAATGTCGAATGCGGAACGGTGCTGGGTGCCGTGTCGAGCCTGGGCGAACATGTCTCACAGGAAGTTAGAGCACAACAGAGCGGCAGGGTGGTTGTGCTGCGCCGGGTTCCGCGAGTCAACAAGGGCGAAAGTATCGGGGTCATTGCAGAAAGAGGACACGAAGCGTGAGCATCCGGCAATGGTTTGAAGGTTTGAGTCCCTGCCGGAAAGCGCTTGGTCAAGGAGAAGGAAGTGTTCTGCGAACCCGCTGGTGCGGTCGTCCTGGCCGTAGTGTTAAACGCGACCTCCGACTGCCCGTTGATTGGCGTGGCGAGATGGTGTGAGCCTATAAGTCCGTAGGGAACCGTGTCAGTTGTTCCACGCCGTTCGCAGTCACAAGATAGTTTTCCTCTATCCGGATACCCGCACGCAGTGTCTTGTTGTACAGCCCTGGTTCGGCGGTGAAGATGTCGCCTTCCTGAAACGTGTCATTCCATGACCGGTTGAGGTGCGGGGCCTCATGCGGGTAAAGCCCGATGCCGTGGCCGAGGTGGTGGCAGAAAGAGTCCGGCTGGTATTCGTCCAGCATCGCCTTGGCTTCGGTGAACAACGCGGCGCACGACACACCCGGCTTTACCGTTGCAGCCACGTGATCCAACACCGACACGACGGCATTGTGTGCGCGCAACTGCTCGTCGCTTGGCCGAGTGTTTACGGCGAAGGTTCGGCAGTTGTCCGCGTAGTAACCGCGGTATGCAGGGCCGAGGTCGAGCACGAACAATTCACCGTCACGTGCGGCACGATTGCGCGGCGGGCCGCCGGGGGAGTTGCACTGGTAGTCATTGCCGGTGCCGGTGAGAGGTTCGCCGATGGTCTCCACGGCTGCGGCTTGTAGTTCGTTGAACACCTGTAATTCCGTGATGCCCGGTTCGATGATCTCCCTGGCGCGGGTGTACATGGCTTCCGTGCCACCGATGGCATGGCGGATCATAGCGAGTTCGTCGGGATCCTTGCACCGTCGCAGTTTGAGTATCTTCTCTTCAATGTCAGTAACGGCAGACAAATCGGTGACACCGAGTGCCTTGCAAACAACTAGGCCACCCGCCGAGCCTTCGATAGCCAGGTGAGTCGCCGGCTTGGCCAAGGCGTTCTTCAGTGACTTGGCCAAGGCGCGTTCCTGATCCTGCCGTAGCGTGCATAGCCACTGTGCCTTAAACGTAGCCACCCGCTTGGCTGCATGTCGGGCCGGCTCTTTGTTGGGTGCGACCAGCAGGCAACCGTCCGCATCCACGCAGACAGCGGCGGCCATCAGGTGGTGCGGTCGGAAGCCGGTGAAGTACTGCACCTGTTCCGGGCGCATCAGAATCGCCTGCTCGGCCTTGGCAGTTTCAAGCAGGTCCAGCAGGCGGTGTTGCCGCTGGCGACAAAGGTCGAGGTCGAGTTGGGGTAGTTCCTCGGGCATGGAGTATAATCGGTTTTCCGTTCTCAGTTTTTATATAGCCACTCGATAGGGAAGACGGTTACTTGCGAGGTGTTCAATCCGCCTTTGCGCCGGTCGCCAGCACAGTGGCCAAGCAGCACGTTTTTGTTGGTAAACGTCATCGCGGTGTAGCAGAAGTGACCGTGGGGGTTGCTTTCGAGCGTGCGGGACTTGCTCCAACTTTTGCCGTCGTCCCGTGAGATGGCCACGTTGAATGGGGTGCGTTTGCCACGATAATCCGGTGTGATGTTAGAGTGATCGTTCCACGCGATAAGCAGATCGCCGGTTGAAGGGATGCGCTCGATTGTTGCTGGCGATACGGGCGAGATGATGTTTGATGCTCTTTGAGGGGTCCATGTATCGCCGTGGTCCTCGGAATACGAAACAAACTGACTACCGCCGTCCGTTCGGCTGAACATCATGAGCCTCCCTCCTTTCAATTCCACGACGCCGGGTTCCTGGGTGGTGACGCGTTTGCCGTCTTTGGTAAAGGTCTTCAGTGTGTCCCTGCTGCGCCGCCAACTCTTACCGTTGTCGTCAGACAAATAGCACATTAGAATCCCCGCCCAGTCGGGCTTGGGGTATTCGTCAAGGTTGTGTAGTGCTACCGGAGCGACTAGGCGGCCGCTTTCCTTCAACTGGACTACACGGTCGTTGTTCATCACGTAATAGCCAACTGGCGACTGGATGACTTCGGTTGGTTGAGTCCAAGTTTTCCCGTCGTCCGTTGAACGGCGCAGCATCGGCCGGCAATCTTTCAAGGAGTTTTTGCGGAGGTAAAACAGCGCGATGCTTCCGTCCTGCAGGCGTAGCAACGAGACGGACATGATGTTCCAGTTAGCTTCATTGTGAAGGATGATTTCGTCGCTGGTGGACCAGGTTTGTCCGCTGTCGGTCGAGTAGCGTGCCGCCAGATAGGCCTTGGAGTGGTCGCCCGCGCCGTCAGTAAAATGTGTGTACAGATACATTACTCGCCCGTCTTTCAACTGGATAAAGTCACCCTCGCTGTTGCGTGGGTTGCCCTCGCCTGGCGGCAGTTGCAGAGAGCCCCGTGGGTTGTCGCTGGCGTAGCCAATGCATTGGCCAGAGAGAAGCAATAAAGCGGTAAATGTAATGGAAGAGATGAATGTAGTGAAACCCTTCATTTGAATAAATCGAATTTTACGGCCCCGAAAGACGGGATGGTAGCAAAATGACGTGAAGGCTATCAAGTATGCATCCGGCAGATGGCAGGGCACATGATCAAATGACTAACTCAATGTTTATGCTTTTGTTTTGTTCTGCGGAGTCTAGTCTTCTGCTCATGAGTTGTTATGCCAATCGATTTTAACAGAGCAAGTGTATGTCATGGCTTAGTTTTTATTTCGGTTTGTTTTTCTCCTTAGTCAAATCATCTGCATGTACTGTTTTAACAACTAGGAGCTATGACGGATCAAAGAGAAAAATTCAGGGAAGACGGTTTTGTTGCTGTTGAGGCTTTTTTTAGTAAAAATGAATTGGTTGAAATTGAGACGGCGCTTGACCTTTTCATGCGGGAAGTCAATCCGACTTTGCCATCGTCAGATATTTTTTATGAACTAAAATCTGACTTGTCTTCGTTGAAGCAGATTCAACGGATGCACGAATACGATGGATTCTTTGCCCGTCTGATCAATGGTAAGCCCAGGCGCTTGGCTGAGGAATTGTTGGGCGAGTTGGTGGTGGTAAAGAACATGCAGTATTTCAATAAACCACCGTCGATCGGTCAGGCAACACCGCCGCATCAGGATGGCTACTACTTTATGCTTGAACCGTGCCACGCACTCACGATGTGGGTGGCACTCGATGAGGTGGATGAGGAGAACGGCTGTGTACGTTATGTGCGTTATTCGCATCGCGACGGAATGAGACCGCATGAACGCACTCAAACGCTTGGTTTTTCACTGGGCATTGCGGATTTTGGTGCCAAGTCTTCTGAACGCGATGAGGTTGCGTGTCCGGCCAGCCCTGGTGATTTATTAGCGCATCATGCCTTGACGGTTCACCGTGCCGACGCCAATAGCAGTGCCGTGCGCAGTCGCCGTGCGCTTGGTTTTATTTTCTATGCTGAAAGCGCACAGGAAGATACCGCCGCGCATCAGGCTTACAAACAAGCACTTGAAAGGGAATTGGCCGAGGCGGGGAAAATTTAACATGGAAGTTTTTATCGCAACAATGAGATGCGGGTTGGCGCTTGCCTTGGCAATGGTGTTGGTTGGCCAAGCCGTTTCGGCAGCGGGCAAACCCATGCCACGTCGGTACACCATCCCAACGATCGACTTGGCGCAGCAAAAACATCGGCAGGTCGTCGTCGATCGCGAGCAGGGTCAGTACCTTGGGCATCCGACAACGGTATTGCTTGAGGATAACAAGACGATGTTGATTGTCTATCCCAAGGGGCACGGCCGAGGCGGCATTGTATACAAGCGAAGCACCGACGGAGGCAAAACATGGAGCGATCGTTTGCCGACGCCGGCCAGTTGGGCGACGAGCCGAGAGGTGCCGACGATCCATCGAGTAATAGATGACAAGGGAAAAAAACGCCTTATTATGTGGTCCGGTCTTTACCCCGCGCGCCTCGCCGTGAGCGAGGATGACGGCACGAACTGGAGCGAACTCAAATCAGTCGGCGACTGGGGAGGTATCGTTGTGATGGGCTGCTTAGAGCCACTAAAGACGGGGAGAGGGCATTATATCGCGATGTTCCATGATGACGGTCGTTTTTTTAAATCAAAGCCACAGAACAAAGACCCGGTTGTGTTCACGCTATTCAAAACATACTCGAATGACGGTGGGCTGAACTGGTCGGATCCTAAGGCGATTTTTGCCCGTAGCGATCTTCATTTGTGTGAACCCGGGCTTTTACGTTCGCCGGATGGAAAACAGATTTGCGTTTTGTTGCGTGAAAATGCCCGTCGCCGGAACTCATACGTCATCTTTTCAAATGACGAGGGCAAAACATGGACTCAACCGCGCGAGGTACCCGCCGCGCTGACAGGTGACCGGCACACGGCGCGGTACACTGCTGACGGGCGACTCTTCATTTCATTTAGAGATCGCACCCATGAGAGCCCGACTCCCGGCGACTGGGTGGCTTGGGTTGGCACGTACGAAGACATCGTCAGCGGTCGCGAAGGTCAATACCGTGTGCGGTTGATGGATAACACCAAGGGCGCTGACTGCGCCTATCCGCCAGTGGAGGTGCTACCTGACGACACAATTGTAACCACAACATATGGTCACTGGAGTATGGGGGAGTCACCTTACATCGTCAGCGTGCGCCTAAAGTTAAGTGAGTTGGATGCGATGCAGGCCAATACGAGAGTAGAGCCGGCAGCACCGGAAAATTAGAGGTAATTCAGCACGGCATGAATTGGCGTAGGTATGACTCCAACCACCCTCCAACTATGTTGAGGCGCTGGGAAGACGGACGGATCTCTATCAGTGCGAAATTCTGTCGAAGGGTTAGTTGATATGGGCTGCGCGCCTTACTCCACTGACTCCCGGATTGTTTAGGTTTGAGGCCCTTGATTCTGCTGTTCGCGAGTTTCAGATCAGTTTTTTCGACCTAGACTCCCGCCCCGAGGTTTTGCTGATTGTCAGGATTAACCAATTCTTCGCTTTATCGTGTTTTGCGTTGGCGACAGCGCCTCTTTGGGGCTTTATGTGTCGCGATGTTTTTTTTGTGGTCATTATTGGCAAAGCGAACCTGTGCTGCAGTGTGCCTGATAGTCTTTGTTTGTTTGGCTCTGTCGCCACTTAGCCGCTTGGGAGCAGGCCCCGTTTGGGTTGATGGCTTGGGCTACCGGAGCGTCGCATTGAGTGTGTCGGGTTCGCGCGCCGCCGGATTTGAACTCCAGTCCCCAGTGCTCACCGGGTTGAGTTTCACCAATCGACTATTTGGAGAGATGTTCCTCACGAATACCGTTGCTCACAATGGCTCGGGTGTGACTGCCTCCGACGTGGACGGGGACGGCTTGTGCGATCTTTACTACTCCAACCTTCAGGGAGCAAATAGGCTTTACCGAAATCTTGGTGCCTGGAAGTTCTCTGAGATCACTGACTCGGCAGGGGTAGGGTGCGAAGGGCAGCTTTCCACTGGGGCGGTGTTTGCCGACGTCAATGGCGACGGTCATACTGATCTGCTGGTCAACGGCATCTCCGCTGGCACACGGTTGTTTGTGAATGACGGCCGCGGCCGGTTCTCCGAGTTGGCTGACAGCGGCTTGGACAAAGAGGGCTCGGCTATGAGCTTGGCGTTGGGTGACGTGGATGGCGACGGTGACCTCGACCTGTATGTGGCGAATTATATCGACACCATTTATATTGCCGATGCGAGTACGAGGTTCACGCTGGGGCGGCGAGGCCCAGGGTGGGCTGTCACCCGCGTCAACGGGCAGTCCGCATTCAAGGCTCGGTTTCGTGGGCGGTTTTTGGTGACACCGGACGGTAGTGTCAAGGAGTTGCCGGAGCGCGACTGTTTTTACCTGAATGACGGCACGGGCAGGTTTCAAAAAATGGTGTTCGAGCAGGGCAGCTTCACTGACGAGGAAGGCCAACCGTTTGCCGCCGCGCGTGACTGGGGCCTGGCGGTGGCGTTCCGCGATGTCAACGGTGACCTTGCACCGGATCTCTACGTGTGCAACGACTTCAGTAGTCCCGATCGGTTTTGGATCAACGACGGGCGTGGGCGCTTTCGCGCGGCACCGAGGTTGGCTGTTCGCCACACGAGCCGTTCATCGATGGGCATCGACTTTGCCGACATTAACAACGACGGCCACGACGACATGCTGGTGCTCGACATGCTTGCTCGTCAACAGGCGCGCCGGTTGATCCATCTCGACAAGGAAAAACCAATTCCGACTGTGGTCGGAAAATTCGACGATCGCCCGCGCTATAACCGAAACGCGCTGTTGGTATCGCGGGGCGACGGCACGTGGCTGGAGGCGGCCAACTACGCCGGGCTGGATGCGAGCGACTGGTCGTGGGCGGCCGCTTTCATGGATGTGGATCTTGACGGCCTCGAGGATGTCCTGATCACAAACGGCTTCAGCTTCGACACGATGGACATCGACAGCAAAAATCGGATCATGGCCATGCAGAATGCAAGAAAATTGCCGATCGCCGAGCTGAAGCTACTGCGTAAGCATCGGCCTGCTTGGCCAACGTCCAACGCGGCCTTCCGTAATTTGGGTGACTTGAAGTTTGCGCCGGCCTCAAACGACTGGGGTTTTGACCAGGTCGGCGTCTCGTACGGGATGGCTCTGGCAGATCTCGATAACGACGGCGATCAAGACGTGATCATTAACAACCTGAACCAAGCGGCCGGACTGTATCGCAACGAGAGCAATCGGCTGAGGATCGCCGTGAGGTTGCGCGGCCGTAAAGGCAACCGGTTTGGCATCGGTGCCCGCATCCGTCTGGCCAGCGGGAGCACCACCCTCTCGCAGGAAATGATCGCGGGCGGTCGTTATCTCAGCGGCGACGATTCGCTCCGTGTTTTTGCTGTGGTGCAGGAAGGTCCACACCGACTCGATGTGTTTTGGCGCAGTGGTGCGCGGTCGCAGTTGGAGAATGTACAGGCCAACCACCTGTATGAGGTTCATGAGCCCGAAGCGAAGGCCGAGTTGCAAGTTCCTCCGCCCCCTCTTTTGCCGGTTTTTGATGATGTAAGCACACGGCTGAACCATCGCCATGAGCAGCGGCCGGTTGATGATTTCCTCAACGACCCACTGTTGCCGCGCCGTATTAGTCAGGCCGGGCCGGATGTGACTTGGCTCGATGTCAACCGCGACGGCTGGGAGGACTTGGTCATCGCGGGCAGCGACGGGCTCGAGCTTTTTGTCAACACAGTAGGGAAGTTCAAGTCGGTCAATGACCCAAAGGTTGCCGGCCCGGTTCGAGAGGTGCCGGTTGAAACGGATGAGCGTGTCAACGACTGGGTGTTGGCTGATCTCGATGGCGATGGCGATGGCGACCTCGCCTTGGCCACCGAGTGGGGGCCGGTACGGGTGTTTCGCAACGACGACGGCAAGTACTCGGAGCAGACAGATGCGCTTGGCCTCGGCCGTTATCGAGGCTGGTGGAACGGTGTCGCGATGATTGACGCGAATAACGACGGCCAACTGGACATTGTTGCTTCAAACTGGGGTCGGAACAGTTTTTACGAGACTCTTCTGCGAGAGAGCAGCGGCGAGTCGCGTTTGGCTTTGTTCATCGGCGACGTGGACGGCAACGGGACAGTCGAGCAACTCGAAGCGGTGCAGATCAACGACCGTTGGCTGCCGGTGCGAGATCGTCATGCGCTGGAGAAAGGGCTGCCTGATTTACGAAGCCGATTCCCTGTACACGCCGAGATGGTTGAATTGGGGATCAAGGGCATCGCCGGGGCGGCGTTTACGCGGCTAAAAAAAATGGAGGTCAATCATTTGGATACAACGCTGTTCATCAACAGAGGGGGTCGCTTTGAGTCAGTACCGCTGCCGATGGAGGCTCAACTTGCGCCGGCGTTTGCCGTTTGCGTAGGCGATGTGAATGCCGACGGAAACGAAGATCTCTTTTTTAGTCAGAACTTTTTTGCTGTCCGCCCAGAGGACCCCAGAAATGATGCGGGTACTGGGTTGTGGCTGCTTGGACAAGGGGATGGGGTGTTTAGTGCGCTTGGCCCAAGCGAGTCGGGCGTCAGGGTGGATGGCGAGCAGCGCGGTGCGGCGTTGGCGGACTTCGATCATGACGGACGGGTGGACTTGGTTGTCACGCAAAACGCTGCGGCGACGAGGTTGTTTCGAAACCAACTGGAAACCAGGGGATTACGGGTGCGGTTTGCCGCCGATGTTGTTGGGGAGGGTGCGCTTCTGCGGTTGATTTACAGGGACGGTATCAAAGGCCCGGCTCGCATTGTTCCGTCCGAATCCCGCTATCGGTCGCTCAACGCCACGACGCAGGTGCTGGGCGCGGCGGCGGAGGTGATAGCCGTTGAGGTTGCTTGGCCAAGCGGAAAAAAAACAACCGTTTCGCTCAAACCAGGCCAGACGGAGGTGGTGCTAACCAACTCATCAGAGCCAGCAGGAGGCCGCTAGGCATTCGCATTGCTTCAACATCTGGATCTGTGCTTGTTTTCAGTTAAAGCAATGCTTATATGGGATAGCAGCGTGGCGATGATGTAGTGAACAGGTGCTATTAAATTAAGGGTTTGAAGGTAGCTAAGGGGACTTAGGATGAGCATTTAAACCAATGTTTTAGAAGGTTTAAGAGCGTTTTATTGCTTCCTTCATTGAAACTCCATTCGCACTCCTTCAGATAGGAGGAAAGCTCTCTGGTTTGATCCCGTTAAAACGCCTCAAATGGCGCTTGGCCTGGTTCCAAATATTCTCGATTCCGTTGATGTGATTTTTTTCTTTTGCATATAAGGTGGAGTGATTTATTCGCCTGTGATGAAAGTCGCTCACATCCAGTGCATTGAACGACTTGAAGGTGTCGGTGTACACCACACTGTCAGGTTGAACCTTCTCTTTAATGATCGGCATAAGCGTCTCGGTTTTCGCATTGGGGATGATGGCCGTGTAGACCTTTCCACCCCGTTATATAAGCCCAAACACGGCAATCTTGCCTGCTGCACCTCTACCTCGCTTGCCTTTACGAACACCGCCAAAGTAGCTCTCATCGGCTTCCACTTCTCCGGAGAGTTCATAGATGGGCAGACGGTTGGCAATTATAGCTTCCTAAGCCGCATGTAGAAGCGAATAGCCGGTTTGGCTTGTACCCCCACGATCTCAGATGCGGCACGGGCTGCGGTGCCTGCAACAAAGTGCTCTATCAGTCGTCCTTTCTTCTTCGCTGACATCCTGCTTTTGCTCACATACACGCGTGTCATTTTAGGGCAATATTCCGTCCCTTAGCTACTTCAGACCCTGAATTATAGTATACAGTTCATGGTTTTGTTTGTCCTTTTAGTCTCTGGATACTGGGCGATAGGAGGGCTTTGATCAGGAACTGAAGAGTACAAGAAGAATTGGTCGCAGATGATTCGATTTAGCTCGAATTCGTGAATTATGAGAGATATTCACCTCAACAATTCAAGCTCCGATAGGTAGTTTCTTAAAAAAAGCTTTTTGTGACCAATCTTTCGCATTCAAAATCACCCTAAAGAAATCGGCTCTTATTTTAGCAAAATAAGTTCAAATATGTAAAAAAAATTTAAAAAATGTTATAAAATAAATGTTGCTTCGGTTTCACCGATCCAATATTTTTCGCTCGATTCGCCTGATAAACAGGCAGAAACAATTGTCCCAGCAAGATGATAACTAAAATGTTCAGGAATAAGGCAGCTAAGCTGCGATTGACTGTGGCGGCTGCATTAGTGGCCACCTTTTCGACCGTGACCGCTCAGACGCTTTTGGATGAAAACTTTTCCAGCGGTTTTGACCAGTGGAGCGTGGTACACCCATCAGGCGCCTTCAACGGCTCTACTCGGTGGCAGGTAGGTGTTGACGGGGAGACCATTTTTGAAAACAGCAACGTGCAGGCACCCGGGATGGCCGGCATGTTGATCAACGATACCAAGGCTGGTGCTAACTACACCTACAAGGCGTTGTTGACTAGCGGAGATGACGACGGCATCGGGTTGGTGTTTGGCTACAAGGATTCCTCTAATTTTTATCGGATCATGTTTGCGGCCCAACCGGAGCGTAACACGTTTCCCGGGGAGGGTTGGTTGCTGGAGCGGGTTGTGGATGGCAGTCCCGTTCGCCTGGCCGGAGACGATTACAGTGAGGATTGGGAACCTGAGTTCATCTATATGCAGGGATTTCCGTTTGAAGTGACGATTAAAGCTAATGGAAAGAAGCTCACAATTGTCGTGGTGGATGATCCCGAGGAGGATGGAACAGAATATGAGCTGCTCGACAACTTCTCAATTCCAGCGAATGCCGACGGGAGCGTCGGATTGGCAAGTTGGGAGCAGAATGGGGGAATACCCGCAGGCTCACACTTCAGTGACATCTCGGTAAATGGCAAGGCCGTCAAGCTGCCAAACCCACTCGACGGGTGGGAGGAAGTGATCCCTATGAACAGCGAGGGCAACGATATGTTGGAAGGTGGCAATGACGGGTATCCGAGGTGGAGCGTTGGCATCGTCGAGGGATCATCCGGGGGCATTCTTGGTGAGTCGAGCAATAGCGGCCTGATTGGCACCGAGATGGAGGTGGCTGATGAGCAGTTTAACAGCAACATAGACTGGACCTCCGGTGCTATCGTTAAAGGGGATTCTAAGTGGAAGGACTATAGGGTATCAACCCGGTTTCACGCCTTCCCGCACTGCCAGTTTACTGGGTGCTTGGTGAACGCACATGGCTTGATCTTCCGTTACAAGGATCCCGAGAATTTTTATCGCCTCTCTTTTTCCAGCAGGAACGCAGCTGAGTCCTGGCCTCGTCAGGGTGTGTCAATCCAGAAGGTGGTAAATGGTGAATGGACTGAGGTGTTTTGGGAGAAAGGAGCGGCGTTTTCATCGAAAAAATTCGTTCCCAGCGGCAAGGTCGACCAGAGCACTTTCGATCTCTCGTTGTCCGTCACGGGGAACCAAGTCGAGTTTACCATAGTAAACGACCCGGACGGGGCAGCCAAGGTCTTTAATTACGGCCCGATCGAGGTCGCCGGTGTGAATGCAGGCAAGGTTGGCTTTTTCAGCTACTACCAACACCGACTCGACATTCATCATCTCAAGGTTGAGGAAATTGCAGGCATGCCACTCGAGGTGTTCAGCGAATTCGGTGAGCCAAGTCCTTCGGTTGGCCTGACCAATTTTGATCCCGGGACAAAGGTGGTCGCGACGGTGCCCAGCCCGGTTTTGGATGCTCCCGGCTACAGGCGGAAGGTGACCGGTTGGACCGGTACCGGTTCCGCTCCCAAGTCCGGCATCTGGTTTTTGCCAGGAAACCCGAGGGTGAACTTTGTTATAAATAAGGCCTCTTCGCTAACTTGGAATTGGAAAAGCGAGGTCAAGGTGAACATTGAGGCGGAGGGCGGCGGGAAGGTCAGCGGAGCTAGTACCAAGTG
>PVBE012037198.1_pt1 | contig 40278 bp, 37 predicted proteins | sample 1631181 | NCBI WGS metagenome assembly PVBE01 (sample SAMN08397723, study PRJNA350692) | Marine metagenome, whole genome shotgun sequencing project. | isolation source: water | place: Pacific Ocean | collected 2012-04 | reverse complement strand
CGTGCGTAGGCCCCCAACATCGTTGGCCGTCGCCGTGATCTTGGCCGTTGCCTTCTCCTGCGGCTCTGACCCGTCCGAGTTGGTGCCCCGATCGGCCGCAAGCACCTCGACGACCGTCGCTACTACGACTGCTCCTTCGACGACCGTCGCTCCTACGACTACTCCTTCGACGACCGTTGCTTCTACGACTGCTCCTTCGACGACCGTTGCTCCTGCGACTGCTCCTTCGACGACCGTTGCGTCTGGTGCAACGACTGTTGTGCCCGCCGCTGAGATTCCTTCGACCACCCTTGTTGTATTAGAAGCTCCGGCCACCCCGATTGACCTTGAGGCCAACGAACTGCTCCGGGTTGTCTTGGCCGGAGACTCCATTACCGACCAGGTAGCGCCGTACCTCGAATGGATTCTGAGTGAGGCGGCCACCATCGAACATCGACACCTGTGGGGAACGGCGCTCTGCGATTGGTTTGCCGACATCCGAGGCGAAATGGGCCTGGAGTACCTCGAGTCGTGGCAGCCGCACCTCTATATCGTCGACCACGGCGGGAACGGCATCACGCCGTGCATGGCCGACGCTGCCGGCCTTCCGCTAACCGGTGAGGCTTACACGGCCAAGTATTTGGCCGACACCGAGTACGTACTGGAGTTGGCGTCGCGGACCGGGAGCCGTGTGCTCTTGGTGGACCAACCGGTTAGCCGTGGCGATTACCGATCGGGGACCGGCGAGATCTACCGTTCGATGCCCGCCAGACATCCTGGTGGGCTGGTCCGCTTCTTTTCCACCTGGCCGGCGCTGACCCCGGATGGCCAGTTCGTCCAGTCGGCCCCCTGCGAGGTTTTTGAGCCGGGATGTGTCGATGGTCGAGGCGAACTACGAGAGCCGCCGCCCAATGTCCACCTGGAGGCGCTCGGTGCATGGCGCTACGCAGTGGCCATTGTGGATGAGTTGGTTGCCGCGGGATGGGTGGATGCCGACTTGGTGGACGTCACTGACCGTGTGATGCCCTGAAACCGTTGCTTTAACGGTTTCGCCGTCGAACCAAGGGGCGTGGATGGCGAGGTTGCGTCGAGCAACCTGGTCCGGACCTACGCGGTGGCTCCGTTCTGAATGATGCGTGAAGTCGTCTTCGTCATTCTGGCTCTGGTCGTCATCGCCGAACTGATGGCGATCTACTAGGAGTCCCACTTCTTGTCGACGGATAACCGTCGAGCGACGACAGCTGAACCTATGGCCGCTACAGCGGCCATAAACATGGGGATCCGGTAGGAACCGGTCACTTCGAATAGATGGCCGGCCCCCACGGGCCCGACTAAACCAGCAGTTCCCCAGGCGGTGAAGACGCGGCCGTAGGCCCGGGAGTAACCGTCCTGACCGAATCTCTGGGCAACAGCGAGAGGGTAGATAGCTATTAGCGCTCCGTAGGTGAAAGCAATCCCGGCTACGGAGACCATCAGGACGACACCATGAGACACCACGGCAGCGATGACGAGCACAACGGCCGATCCGAGTGGCAGTAGGCGTAGCAGACGGTCCGTCGCCGTTCGGTCGGCGACAAGCGCGATCCATAGGCCTCCTGAAGCGCTTGCCAGTCCGGCGGCCACGACAGCGGCGCCACCTGGGCCACCAGCGTCGTCAACGATGGCAGCGGCATGTCCGAGTGCCATCAGACCGGCAAGCACAGCGAGCAGGTAGGCCGTCCAGAGAGGCGCGAGTATGCGCAGATTCGCACTCGAGAGGCGAGCGGGCGATCCACGTACCGGAGAGTCGTTGTTGGTGAGTAGGACAGAGGTGACGATCCCGGTCACAGCTATGGCAACGGCGAGCCAGCGAAGGCCACTGGTAGCGCCACTTGCAGCGACCTGCTTGTCGAGGACCAGCGCGGTGGATGCGCCACCGAGGGCGTAGGCCGCAGTGACAAGGCCGAGGGCGAATCCGCGACGGTCCGGGTTCGACTCAGAGGCCCGCTGGAGCGAGAAGGCGTAGCCGAGGCCGTTAAACGCACCGAAGACAACGCCGTACCCAAGGACAACGCCAGCCAGGGAGTTGGCTGACGCAGCAAGCAGCAGTCCGATGGCAGCCCCTCCTGAAGCGATCAGGACAACCAGAGGGCCTGGCACTAGCCGGAACAACAGGTGGCTGACTAATACAACGACGGTGAGGCTGGCCAGGGCTACGGAGTAGGGGGCACCCGCCTCGCCGCGTCCAACGCCGAGATCGGACTCGAAGGACTCGATGAACAGGCTGTACGCGTGGATGCTTCCGAGAACACCGCTCAGGAGCACGCATCCCACAAGCGAGCGGGTCGGCGGTCGCATTGCCCGCGACTTTACGCCGGGTGCCGGTGTCAAATGGCGCTGATGGTGACCTCGGCGCCCATGTGGCTACCGCACCGGCATCGTCATGGGCCATCTGGGGCCCGGCTGACGTCCGGCTAGACATCTGGTTGGGTTCAGTCCGCGGCATTTCACCTGTCACGCTGCCCCTACCATCGACGACCTATGGGATTTCCCTTCCGGGTAGCCGCTCCGACAGGCGGCATCGGCTTGCTGCTCGTCGTCGCAGTATCGGCCTGTGGCGGCGGAGGAGGAGCGGCGCCGCCGGCCACGACAGTGGGTGAACTGTTCGCCGGTTCGGCAACCACCACGACGGTGGGGGGCCTCTCCGTGGCCGGATGGACTCACCGTGACCTGCCGGAGATGCGTACAGCACTGGATGCCTGTGTCGCCTCGGTCGACGTGCGGGGGGCTTCGACGGACGAGGAGGAGGGGCCCCGGACGGTGACCGTCGAATCGGGCGACAGTCTCGGCAAGATCGCGGCACGCTTCGATCGGACCGTGGACCAGTTCATGCGGGCCAACGGAATATCGGATCCGAATCGCCTTCAGGTCGGTCAGATCCTGGTTGTCCCGGCCCAGCGACTCGAGACCGAGCCCGAATACGACGGCCCAACGGTGCTTCTCGAGCCCGTCTACTGCGAGGTCGATACGGGCGTTCCAGCATTCGGTCCTGACGGCGCCCAGATCGGCGGCCCCGGCATAATCGAGGTCTTCGCGGACTGGAAACGCCTCGAGGGCCCCGACGAGGCACCCCGCGTGAACGGTCGGATTCGGGGACTCGTCCAGGCCTCGGTCGGGGGGTTCGCCGAGGACGTGGCCAACGAGGTGGAACGCCACGGCTTTGCCTGCCGTGACGGCTCCCACGGCCGGTGTGCCTGGCTCCAACATCGTCAGGAGGTGCTGTTGGCTACCGACGAACTCTTCAGCGTCCGAGACGTCGTACGACGCCTGATGCCGGGTGCATCGGCTGTCGAGGAGGAGATCCGCACCGAAACGTTCGACCTGGAAACCGGCCGTCCGATCACCGTGGCTGAGCTCTTCGACCCGATGACCGACTGGGTCGCAGCGGTGTCCGTCGAGGCCATCAGCCGATTGGCCCGGGAACCGTGGACCGACGAGCGCCGGGTCGTCGGCGCATCATCTGAGTCGGGCAACTTTGAGCGATTCAACCTCACCCACGGGGGGCTGGTGCTGTCCTTCGCTCCAGGCTCCATTGGTGGCCACGGCAGCAACACCGTGTCGATCACCATCCCGTACCGGTCTCTGGACGGCTTCTGGGCTGAGGACGGCCCGGTTTCCCGCATCGAATAGCCGGAGGTCTACCGCCTAGTTTTCGGTCATGGGTATTGAAGAGACCAACCTCCTCGAGGCGATGCGAACCACGTTCTCGTGTCGGGACTTCACAGATGCTCCGGTCGCCGACGACCAGCTCCACCGGATCTTGGACGCGGCCCGCTTCGCTCCGTCAGGCGGCAACCGGCAGGGTTCGCACGTGGTCGTGGTCCGGGACCGCGCCCTGCGCCAACGGCTTGGCGAACTTTGCGGTCCGACCATGCGCCTCTATGCGGCACAGGGCGCCGCGGGCGAGACGCCGTTCAATGCCGTCGTCGAATCTGCGGTCGACCCCGAGGTGGTGATGGCAGGCGACGACTCGACCCCCACGGGCCCCCCGGGTCTGTTCGAACGCCTCGGCGAGGTGCCGGTGGTCCTCGTCGTCACCGTGGACCTGTCGGTCGTGGCGTCAATGGACAAGGACCTCGACCGGGTCGGCGTGGTCACCGGCGCATCGGTGTACCCATTGGTCTGGAACATCCTTCTAGCGGCCCGCACGGAAGGCCTGGCCGGCGTGGTTACCACCGCCGTGGTGCCCGCCGAGGATGAGGTGCGAAGCCTCCTGGGGCTGCCCGAACATCACGCGGTGGCAGCCATGGTGCCCCTCGGCGAACCCGTCAGGCAACTCACGAAACTCTCCAGACGGCCGGTGGAGAACTTCACGACCATCGACCGGTTCGACGGGCCACCGCTCACCGCCTGACCGGGCACCGGCGACAGGGCGACTGGCCGATGGGAACGATCTGATGGAACTGGGCATCACCATCCACCTAACCGACCGGTCAATGGATGTTCGTGATCTTGCCTTGGCGGCAGAGGAGCGGGGCTTCTCGTCGCTCTGGGTGCCTGAACACACCCACATTCCGACCAACCGGCTCACCTCGGCTCCGGACGGTGAATCCGAGTTGGCTGACGAGTACGCGCGGTCACCCGACCCCTGGATCTCCCTCGCGGCAGCGGCAGCCGTCACCGGGCGGATCCGGCTGGGTTCCGCCGTGTCGCTGGCCGCCCAGCATCACCCGATCAATCTCGCCAAGGCCGTGGCCAGCGTGGACTGCCTGTCGGCCGGCCGCACGGTGTGCGGTGTGGGCTTCGGATGGAACCGGGAGGAGATGGCCGACCACGGGGTCGACTTCGTCACCCGCCGGGCCCGGGTGCGTGAACACGTGGCCGCTATGCGAAGCCTGTGGGCTGACGAGGAAGCGGAGTTCCACGGCGAGTTCGTCGACTTCGACCCCTGCTGGTCGTGGCCGGTACCCGTCCAGCGGCCCGGGCCATCGGTCCTGATCGGCGGCGGGGGAGGACCCCGCCTGCTCGCCGAGGTGGCGGCCTGGGCCGACGGCTGGCTACCCATTGGAGGATCTGGTCTGCAGGCAGGAATGGAGGCGCTCCGGGTGATTTGCGACGAGGTGGGACGGGACGTGGCGGACCTGGCGGTCATCCCCATCGGCACCATTCCTGAATCAGGGAAGTTGGAGCACTACGCGTCGCTCGGTATCACCGAGACGGTGCTCCGTGTTCCGTCCGCCGGTCGCGACGAGGTCCTGCCGGTACTCGACGCCTACATGCGGTTCCTCAAGGTCTGACCGGTGGCTCGGCAGCACATGGAAGGGGACGCTCAGGGCGAACTGGCTGACTTCGGACTGGGGCCCTACGTACACGGGACGCCGAGCCGACGGTTTCCGGTCTACACCCGTGGAAACGCCGGCGAGGTCTATCCGCAGCCGGTCTTTCCGCTTACCTCTGCCATGGCCAAGGCGTTGGCCGGGGATTCGACGGGTGACTTTCTGCGATCCACCGGGATGCTCACCGACGCTGAGTGCGACGAGGATGCCGATGTCTTCATGGGTGTGTTCGGTGGTTACACGTACATCAATCTTTCAGTCACCCGGGTGGTGGCCATCCGGACGCCCGGAACATCCATCGACGATGCCGATGCACCGTTCCTGGGGGCAGAGGGACTGGCCCCCGAGCACGTAGCGGACCGTCGCGACCGGAACTGGAGCGCCACGGTGCGCGGCCTCCGGTACGGCTGGCGGGTGTTGGCCAACCCGGACCTCCCGGCGTTGGACGATGCGGCGGCCGAGATCGCCACCTGGAGGGCCGGCCTCACACCGATCGGCGAGGCCTCCGACGACGAGTTGTTCGACGAGACGGCGCAGATGCTCCCAATGATCAGCCGGATCTTCGCCCTCCACCTCTCGATCACCGGGGGCACTGGAATCGGTCTCGACGCCTTGCGACGGACAGCGGGTCGCCATGGCGAGGACCTGATGGTCCTGCTTGGCGGACTGGGCGACGTGGATTCGGCGGTTCCTTCCGATGCCCTCTGGGATCTCGGACGCCTGGTACGAGGTGATCCCCGTTTGACCGCCCACTTCGACGAGGGGCTCGATGGCCTCGAGACTCGGCTTCTCGGCGATGCCGCAGCGGTGGATTTCCTGGCGGCCTTTAACGGGTTTCTCGCTCGACACGGTGCCCGCGGCCCCAACGAGTGGGAGATGGGCTGTGACGTGTGGGGGACAAAGCCGGCGTTGCCGTTGGCCCTCATCGACCGCATACGCCATGCCGACAATGACCATTCTCCGGGTGTCCGGGGGGCTCGACGGGCGACGGACCGTGAAGATGCGGTGGCAGCGGCCCGGCGCCGTGTCCGCCGCCACGAGCGATGGCTGTTTGACCGGGGGCTGCGATGCACGGTGGTTCGCACCCGGGGCCGGGAGCGGTGCAAGACGATTCTGGTGGAGGCCATCCACGAGGGTCGACTCCGACTCCGGGAACTCGGCCGCCGCCTGGCCGAACGCCATCCCGGCGTGGCTCATGATGACCTGTTCTTCGTGACCCTTGACGAGGCCCCCGCCTACCGGGCCGAGCCCGAGTCGTTCGTCGATGTGGTGTCCGCACGACGGGCCATCCGAAATCAGCTGGAGGCGCTCGAACCGCCGTTTTCCTTCACCGGCCGACTCCCACCGACGGACACCTGGCGGCGACGTGCAGATGCGACGACCGTCGAGGTGCTGGCGCCGGGAACCATCCTCACCGGCACGGGCGGCTCACCCGGCGTGGCCCGAGGGCGGGCACGGGTGGTCACCGACCCGTCAGACCCCGGCGACCTAGGACCGGGTGACGTCCTGGTGGCACCGTTGACCGATCCGTCGTGGACACCGTTGTTCGTGCCCGTGGAGGCCGTGGTGGTCGACGTTGGCGGGCAGATGAGCCACGCGGTGATCGTGTCGCGTGAGCTGGGCCTGCCGTGCGTGGTGGCCGCCACCGGAGCGACCACCGCCATTCTCGACGGCACATTGATCGAGGTCGACGGTGCCGCCGGGACGATTCGGATTCTGGGCGACGACTAAGTCAGCCGTGGGCGGAGCGGAACCCGTCCATGAAGTCGACGAGCATCCGGACACTGTCCACCGGGAGGGCGTTGTAGACGCTGGCCCGGATACCACCCACGCTGCGGTGGCCCTTGAGGTTCACCATGCCGGCGTCGGCGGCCTCGGCCACAAACCGCTCCTCCAGGTCCTCGTCGGGCAGGCGGAACACGATGTTCATCTGTGATCGGCTGGCCTCGTCGACCGGGCAGGCGTACCACCCGTCGCTCCCGTCGATGGCTCCGTAGAGGATTGAAGCTCGCTCTGCGGCCCGCTGCTCGAAGGTGGCCAGACCGCCCTCGGTCTGCATCCAGCGAAGCACCTTGCCCATGACGTAGATGGCGAACATGGGGGGCGTGTTGGCCATTGAGTCGTTGGAGTCATGGGTGGCGTAGTCGAGGTAGGAGCTCAGGTCGCGGCCGTGGCTCGACAGCCGATCCTTCCGGACGATCACGACAGCCAGACCGGCGGGCCCGAGGTTCTTCTGGGCGCCGCCGTACACGAGGTCGTGGACGTCCCAGTCGATGGGGCGGCTCAGGAAGTCCGAGCTCATGTCGGTCACCAGCGGTACGTTCGCCGACGGCAACTCGGGGAATCGGATGCCGCCGATGGTCTCGTTGCTGGTTAGGTGGAGGTAACGGCTGCCGTCACTTACCTCGATCTCGTCTGTGCCCGGCATGCGGTCGAAAGCGCCCTCGGCGTCGGTCCACGCTTCGTACACAGGAGCGACCTTGCGGGCGTCGCCGAGGGCCTTCTTGCCCCAGGTGCCGGAGTTCACGTAGCCGGCCGTCTCGCCGTCGGCCAGCAGGTTCATCGGAACCTGGGCGAACTGCAACGAGGCGCCGCCCTGCAGGAACAGGATGGAGAACTCGTCGGGCACCGAAGCCAACGAACGGAAGTCGGCCAGGGCGTTCATGTGGACGGCGTCGTAGGCCGGGGCGCGATGGCTGGCTTCGATGATCGACATGCCGGTGCCGTCGAAGTCGAGGAGTTCGTCACGCACCTCTTCGAGGACCGACACCGGAAGGGTGCACGGGCCCGCGCAGAAGTTGTGGACACGGGTGGACGTGGTCATCGGGGTTCTCCCTTGGTCGAGCCCGGGCCGGCCGTAGCGGACACGAGGTCGTCGGTAGATGTCTCCGTGAGGGGACAGGGCCTGAATGGACTAGCCCATCCTACTTGAGTGGTTTCGGCGGGGGGAGAGGGGTCGGCCCCGGGCCGCTCGTTGGCGTGACCCGGTCGACCGGTGATCTGGGTCAACGGGTGGTAGGTATCAGCCGGTGATGAACGTGAGGCGACGCAGGACGGGTTCGACCACCGCGGCGGTCCGGGCGGCCGAGTCGGCCAGCATGTCGGGATCGGCCAGATCGGGTTCGTTGATTCCGATGGGCACCACCTCGTGGGTGGTTTCCCGATCAACCCACGTCGGGACATAGCCCAGGTCGGTGATTTGGGCGCCATCAGCCGTCTCGGTGACCTGGAACCAGGCGATGAGGCCGTCTTGGGTTTCGGGTGGGCAAGAACTGCAAGGGTTGGTCTCGTCGCCGGGCTGGTTGGTGAGCAGATTGCCCAGTCCGAACGCCACAGCGTCGCCACCACGTCGGACTACCGGCTGGACGACGTGGGCGTGGTGCCCGAGCACCAGGTCGACCTCGGGGGCGGCTAGCAGACGTTCAGCTGCCGAGCGTTGTCGGTCCGTGGGGTCGGCCCGGTACTCCTCGCCCCAGTGCACGCTGACGACCACGAAGTCGGCACCGCCGGATCGGGCCGCCGCCGCCTCGTCGATCACCCGGTCCACGTCGAGGTGGGGGACCATCCATGGTGGGTCCACGGGAAGGTCCCGGCCGTTGATGAGGTCGGTGACCGAGAGGTGGGCCACCCGGAGGCCGCCGGGATTGAACCAGGCTGGCCCGTTGGCGTCCTCTGTGTCGGCCATGCCGGCGGTGGCCAGTCCGACCCGCCGTAGGTGGTGAAGAGTGGCCGTCACGCTGGATGGACCCGAATCCAGAGCGTGGTTCGACGCGAGTGAGCAGCCGTCATAGCCGGCGTCGGCAATGGCGTCGGCCAGCGATGACGGCACCCGGAACGTGCCTCGGAAGCTGAGGTCCTGGTCGTCCATCGACAACGGGCTCTCGAGATGACAGAGGGCCAGGTCTGCACCACTGATGATCGGGCGAATCCGTGCGAACAGGGGAGTGAAGTCCCATGCGTTCTCTCTGGCGGCCCGTTCAGCTACTGCACCGTGGCTGATGATGTCCCCGGTTGCCACCAGCGTGAACGACAGCGGCGTCGGGGCGGTACTCGTCGGTTCGACCTCATCGGTGCCGTTGGTTGAGGTCACGGCGCTTGACCCGGCAGCAGGAACCGTGCTGTTGACCGGTGTTTCAACCGGGGCCTCGATCAGGGCCGACGGTTCCGGGTCGCCGCTGTCCACGAGGTCAGCCACGAGGAGTATTAGGAGGGCCACCATGGTGACGACCTGGAGCCGCCAGGCCAGTCGCCGTTCGGAACGGAACAGAGGGTGGACGGGTTCGCTCACCCGGCGTCGACCTGGCTCACGAGAGGCACGCCGGGACGCGCTGACCGGTTGGTGGTACCGGCCTCCCGAACAACCTGTCCGTTGACCACCACGTGGTGGACACCGACCGACTCCAGCCACGTCTTCTCAATGGTTGCACGGTCGGAAATGGTGGCCGGGTCAAAGACGGTCACGTCGGCTGCCGCTCCGGCCGAGAGGCGGCCCCGTTGGGCCATGGCCGGGCTGGAACCCTCCAGCAGTCGGGCCGGGAGGATGGTCATCTTGGCCAATGCCTCAGGCAGCGTCAGTACGCCCTGGTCGCGCACGTAGTGGCCCAGCACCCGACTGAAACAGCCCGATGCCCGGGGATGGTTGTTGTGGGGCCTTTCGAGGATGGCGTCGGACCCCACCATGATCCAGGGGGTGGTGAGCGGCAGTTCGATGTCGTCGTCGGACATGGCGAACGCCGCGGTGAGAAGGTTGTCCTTCCGAGCTGCTTGCCAGCCAGCCTCGTCAAGGCGCTTGGACGTGGCCGCGATCTGGAGGTCAACGACCGTGATGCCGTACTTCTCCCGGAAGTTGTCGAACCGGGCGCTGTTCGCGTAGGTGGCCCAGAAGGTGTAGGGGTAGGAGCAGGCTGTCAGGGCCAGCCCGTCGGCCCGCGCGGCTTCTATCTGGGCTATCGCCTCGGCCATCCGCCCGGTGCCGCCGGTCGAGTTGACGTGCTCGATGTGGACGGCACAGCCCGTTCGCCGTGCCACGGTGACCGCCTCGGCAATGGCCTCCTCCTGGGTTCCCGGTTCCAGGTTCTCCGAGTACCGGAGGTGCAGGCAGAGGGGTACGCCGTGGGAGGCGGCGAGGTCGCCGTGACGGAGCATCTCGTCGAGGGTGACGCCGGGGACGTATTCCGGTTGTTCGTGGATGCCCAGTGCGCCCCCTCGTAGGTCAGCGTCGGCTCGTCGGATCAACTCGTCGAGATGGCGATCGGTGGCGTAGTCGATGCCCGCACCGATGGCTGCCCGGTGGCTGTACTGGTCGGTGGCGCCGCCGTAGTTGACCGGCGGCCGGTGGGTAGACGAGCGCGACAGGAATGCGTCCATTGGGTCATTGATGCCGTGCATGCAGAGGTTGGAGGTGACCCCGTCGGCGATCTTGTTCCATTCTCCGTAACCGTTCACGGGGTAGGAAAGGATGTCGATGAAGCCGGGAGCGACCACCAGTCCCGTGGCGTTCAGGGTTGAACGGCCAACCAGCGGTGTGGTGGCCACGGTCATCACGGTGTCGCCGTCGATGCCCACGTGGGCCACAGCGTCGAACCCGGTCTCCGGGTCGATGACCCGCCCGCCGGCAACCACCAGGTCGTAGCGGTGGGTATCGACCGTGGTGGTGGTCTCATCAGCCCCAACGGTCGACGATGTCGGTGGTTCCGGGGGCCGGCTGGTGGATGAGCGAGGAACCGCCGGAATGGTGGTCGGGCCAACGGCGGTTGCCCCACCATCTGGTCTGCCCGGAAGCCGCCGACCAAGCGCAAGGAGGGCGCCGCCGAAACCGATGCCGAGGACGACTCGCCGTCTGCCCACTGCTTGGGGCCGCAAGTCGGAATCCGGGTACGGGTCGGGGTGCGGGTCGTCGGCAGCCTCGTCCACGGAGCCAGACGCTAGTGGTGGGCCGCCCCGGACCGGGTCCAGGCGGTGGCTACCGTGGCCGTGTGGTCGACGGGACGCTACGACGCGTCGGGCTCCTGCTGGGGACCGGCCTGCTGGTGGTGACCCTGACCGTGGTGGCCGGGCTGGAACGAGGCGGGTCCGACCACTGGGTGACCGGTCGACCATTGGCTGTCGTCAGTGCTCGACTGGTCGTCGAACCCGCCCCGGCACGCAACCTCGATCCCTACCGTGGAACCGGTACGTGGGCCGACGCCTACGACTTCGATCCGGCCTATGCACCGGGGAAGTTGACGGTGGTGCCGACCGATCTGGCTCTCATGGCCGAGACCGGTGTCCGCACCCTGTTTATCCAGGCGTCGAGGTCGGACCGTCGTGCCGTGGGCCTCGTCGCCGACCCGTGGCTACTGGCCGGCTTCCTCCTGGCCGGCGATGCCGCCGACGTGGCGGTCGTTGCCTGGTACCTACCCAAGTGGACTGCTGACGACGAGGACCTTGAGCGCCTCCTGGCTCTGGACCGCTTCACCGTGCTGGGACGGCGGTTCGCAGGGATCGCGGTGGACATCGAGTGGAACCGAGACGACCTGGGGGCCATTGAACGGTCGGATCGGCTGGTCGACCTGTCGGATCGGCTGCGACGAACGGTGGGCGACGATCCGCTGGGGGCGATCGTCATGCCACCGGTCATCACCGACGAGATCAATCTGGCGTACTGGCCCGGCTTTCCGTGGGTCGAACTGGCCGGCCGCTACGACGTCTGGCTGCCCATGGGCTACTGGTCGTTCCGGACCGAGGAGCATGCAGACCCGGCATTCTACACGACGGACAACATTCGTCGGCTGCGAGCTGACCTGGGCGACCCGGGCGCCGTCGTGCACGCCATTGGCGGTATCGGGGCGGCCGACGGGACGGCGGTGGTGGACCCCGGTGAACCGTTGACGTCGATCGACGACCTCGAACCTTTTGTGGCTGCATTGGTTGGCGAGGGGGCGATCGGCGGTTCGATCTACGACTGGGCATCCATGGGTGTTGACGCCCGGGTCCGGTTCGGCCAACTCATGGGCGACCCGTTTTCGGCAGATTTAGCGGCCTGGGCGGGCTGAGGCCGAGAAGTCAACGTTGTGCCCACGGGCGGACGATTCCCTGTGGTGGTCGACCGCAATTGGTCCGCGCGCGCGGGTCGCGTACCATGGACGGTCCAGATCGGCCCGAGGGTGGATGGGGCTGAGTGATGGGGAGGCGACACCTGATGACTGAACGGCGCGGCGCGACCGAGAGTCCGTCCACGACGGCGACTTCGACGACCAGCTTCGGCGTGGGACGTCGCGAGAACCATGACGCCTCGGCGTTCTACGCCCGCTTCACCCCGCCGACCGTGTCCGACGACGACGTGGTGGTCCGGGCACCCGACTTGGGCGACGGATGTCTAAATGGCGACGCCCGCGATATGCACCAGATTCCGGATGCATCGGTCGCCCTGGTGGTCACCTCCCCGCCCTACTTCGTGGGCAAGGACTACGAGGTGGAGATGGAACGTGACGGCGTGCCGTCCTCCTACCTGGAGTACCTGGGGATGCTGCGTGACGTGTTCGCCGAGTGCGTGCGGGTGCTCGAGCCGGGCGGCCGGATCGCCGTCAACGTGGCCAACCTGGGTCGCAAGCCGTACCGGAGCCTGTCGGCCGACGTCATCGGGATCCTGCAGGACGAACTGGGGCTGCTGCTCCGGGGCGAGGTGGTGTGGCAGAAGGCCGAGGGGGCGACCGGCTCGGTGGCCTGGGGTTCGTTCCGGCGGGCCGCCAACCCGGTGCTGCGTGACATGACCGAACGGGTGGTCATCGCCAGCAAGGGTCGGTTCGACCGCGCCGTGCCGACTGCCCGCAGGACCCGTGACGGCCTCCCGTCGGAGAGCACCATCACCACCGACGAGTTCATGGAAGCCACCCTTGACGTGTGGCGGATCGACGCCGAACAAGCCACTCGGGTGGGCCATCCGGCGCCCTTTCCCGTCGAGCTGCCACGACGGCTCATCGACCTTTACACCTACCGGGACGACCTGGTGCTGGACCCCTTCCTCGGGTCGGGCAGCACGCTGGTGGCGGCCGCCCGCTCTGGTCGTCGCGGCGTGGGCTTCGACCTGGATCCCGAGTACGTGACGTTGGCCAAGCAACGCCTAGCCGACGAGCAACGTCGCCTCGCCGAAGAGCCGGTCGCAGCGTGGCGTCGGGCCGACCTGTCCAGTGCTACGGCCGCCCAGGAGGGGTTGTTCGCAGAGGTGGGGGCGCTCGGGCCCGATCAGGCGCTCGACCGGGCTACGGCATCGGGCAAGAAGGTGGCTGACATTGCCGAGGCCGCACTCCTCGAGGCGGGTTTCGAGGTCGTCAAGGCTCCGGCGGTCCGCCGCGACCTAGGTCTGCAGTTCCCGTTCTTGGTGACCGATGGACATTTGGGTCGTCAGTGGTACGTCGACGTGGCAGGAGCGTTCACCAACGCCCGGGCGGGAATGCGGCGCGCCGACGTGTTGTGGCGGACTCTCGGGCGGGCCCACGTCCTGTCCAGCGGGCATGCCGCCGACGGCCCGCACGGCCGGCCTCGACTGCTGGTGTTGACCCCTCGTCTCCCGCGTTCGGGAACCGAGGGCGATCGTGCCCTTCGGGCCGCTGGAGGCCACGGGGTGTTCGACGTGTTGGAACTGTTTGATGGGCCGGCTACCGAGCGGCTCCGCCACTACGCCGAGACGTCCCCCGATCGTCCGCTGCCGGGATTCTGGGGGGAGGACGAGGTGGAGGCCCGCTTCACCTGATCAGCCGTCGGGTTCGTCAGACACCGGTTCGAAGACCACCTCGAACAGCACCGGCCACCGTTTCCCCGTCAACAGGAACCTGCCGGTTTCGGGGTCGTGGGCGATCCCGTTGAGTACGTCTTCGTCGCCCAGTGTGGATCGGTCGGCCAACAGGCCTGATGCGTCGACCACCGCGGTAACCGCCCCGGTCGACGGGTCGATGGCCACGATGGTGTCGGTCAGCCAAACATTGGCCCACACGGTGCCGTCCACGCACTCCAACTCGTTGAGGCGTTCCACCGGTCGGCCGTCGAGCCGCACAGCAATGTCCCCACTGCGGGCGAGGTCGAGGTTCCGAAACGTGAGGTGATCCGAGCCGTCGGACATGACCAGCGAGTGGGCTGCTCCATCCGGGCCGGTCTCGCCGAGGCTGCAGAGCCCCCAGCCCTGACCGCCATAGGTCAGGACGTCCACCTCGCTGAGAGTCGCCAGATCCCAGACCACGGCCCGACCGGCCTTCCAGGTCAACTGGATGGCCCGATCGTCGCCGATCGACGTGAGGCCCTCGCCGAACCACGTGGCGTCGAGGAGCGTAGACCGCAGCACCCGTCCGGTAGCCCGGTCGACCTCACGGATCCCCGATTCCCCATAGCGGCCGGTGGTCTCCAGGAGTCGACCGTCGACCAGTTCGAGCCCCTGGGTGAAAGCCGTCGGGTCATGTGGGTGGGTGGCCACTACCCGGGGAACAAGGCGAAGAACCGGATCGACGATCGGATCGCCGGCCGATGACGGCTCGGCTACTTCCCCGGGGCCCGGCGAACCGCAGGCGACCAGGGCCATGCCCATGGCCGGGATCAGGAGCACCCGCAACAGGGCCCATGCGGCGCACCTGATCGGGTGGTGTCGGTTCACGGCTCCCCATCCTCGTCTCGTCGGTCCGAAGGCGGTCCGGCCAGACTGCGATCCATGACCGGACGGTGTGATCGTAGGACCCGCTGATGGGCTCCATCGGCGGGGATCGGGTCTCCGGGGATCTCGGCGCCGGCGACCCGCTGGCCGGGCGCATCGAACGCGACGGGATCGGCACCTCGTGGCTGGACTGGGGTGGGGACGGCCCAGCGGTCGTTCTCCTCCATCCCAACGGGTTCTGTGCCGGCGTGTACGACCCGTTGGCCCGCCGGCTGGCATTCCGACACCGGGTGGTGGGGATCGACCTCCGGGGCCACGGAGCCAGCGACGACGTCGTCGAGTCGGCCCTCCTAGGAAACGACGCCATGGCGCTCGACGTGCTGGCCGTGGCCGACCACCTGGGCCTGGACCGATTTGCCCTCGTCGGGGTCTCCTTTGGCGGAGGCGTTGGCATCGAGGTGGCGGCCGTGGCACCCGAGCGGGTGGCCGCTCTCGTTCTCTGCGAGGCCATCGCCATCGAGGCGGAGGCCCGAGAACAGCAGCACTTCGGCTATCGGAACGGTCCTGACGGAGGGGACCACCCACTGGCCGTGGGGGCCCGTCGTCGGCGTGACGTCTGGGACGACCGGGAAGCCGTGCTGGTCTCCTACGGTTCTCGTCCCCCGATGGACCAACTGGCTCCTGAGGCGCTGGCCGGGTACGTGCGTTGGGGCTTCCGGGACCGCCCCGACGGCTGTGTCGAGCTGGCCTGTCGCCCAGAGACCGAGGCCCAGATCTTCGGTTCGACGGACCGCCACGGCCCCGTGCAGGCATTCGACGCGCTGCGATGGGTGGCCGCCGACGGGCGGGTGCCCACAGCCGTCATGGCCGGCAGTCATACGGACCTCGACCCGGAATGGTTCCGGGCACAGGCCGCGGCGCTGGGTGTCCACCTGCAACTGATCGACGGTGGGCACTTCTGCCTTTTTGAGGACACCGCCCGGGCCGAGCAGCTCGTGGGTGCCGCCCTCGCTGGTATGGGACATGGACGGCCAGTGGTGGCCGGACGCGAGCATGAGGAGATGAAATGAGCGGGCAGCGGAGCATGCATCCTGTTGACGTGGCCAACCGGGTCATCGACTCGGGGATGGCGGAGTCGCCCCACAACCGGGTGACCCATGAACTCTCGGTGATCGAGGACGACGTGGCGGTCATCGAATCGTTCTCTCACTGCTGGGTGGTGGACGCAGGAGAGGGGCTGGTGTGCTGGGACGCCAGCGGCGTGCAGTCCGGGCCGACGGTGGTCGCCGCATTACGACAGTGGACGGATCGACCGGTGCAGAGCCTCGTCTACACCCACGGACACGTCGACCACGTGGGTGGTAGCGGGGCCTTCGTGGCCGACGCACAGGGCCGAGGCGACCCCCGCCCCCGCTTTCTGGCCCATGAAGCGGTGCCGGCCCGTTTCGAGCGGTACCGGGCCACCAACGGCTGGAACCTGGCCATCAACCGTCGCCAGTTCGGGGGAATCAGGAACCCTGCCAATCTGGGCATCGGTGGTGATGGTCCGCGTTTCCTGACCGACGATGTGGCCGAACCCGACGAGACCTTCCGTGACCACATGTCGTTCACCGTCGGTGACCGCACCTTCGAGTTGCGCCATGCCCGCGGTGAAACCGACGATCATGCCTGGGGCTGGGATGCCGAACGTCGCACTGCCTGGACGGGGGACTTCACGTCGTGGGTGTTCCCCAACGCCGGAAACCCCCAGAAGGTCCAGCGATACCCCATCGAATGGGCGGCCGCCATGCGCGACATGCTGGCCGTCGGAGTGGAGCGGGTATATCCGGCCCACGGGTTGCCCATCGTCGGTCGCGAACGCGTCGAGATCGTGCTGGGTGACATCGCTGAAGCACTCGAGCACCTGGCGGGCCGGACGCTGGACCTGATGAACGAGGGTGCATCCATCGACGAGATCATCCACACGGTGCGGGTACCGGAGCATCTGGCTGACCGACCGTGGCTGGCTCCGCAGTACGACGAACCGGAGTTCGTGGTGCGAAACGTGTATCGGCAGTTCGGCGGTTGGTGGGATGGCAACGCGGCCAACCTGAAGCCGGCGCCGGAGGCCGCGGTGGCTGCCGAGGTGGTCGGCCTGGCCGGCTCGGTAGAGGCACTGGTGGACAGGGCGAAGGCTCTGGTCGAGGCTGGAGACGTCCGTTTGGCCTGTCATCTGGTGGAGATGGCCGTGGCGGCCGAACCGGAACACGAGGGGGCACAGCGGGCCCGGGCCGACGTCTACTGGCACCGGCGGGCCGCCGAACGGTCACTCATGTCCAAGGGCGTGTACGCGGCGGCGGCCCGTGAGTCCGAAGACGCCCTCGGTGAGGACGTGGCCGGGGATTCGATCGCGACGTCGATTCGGGGTTCCCTGGGTTGAGTTTCGACTCAGGCCTCGGCTGTGGTCGCTGTCTGGTCCCGGGTGGGATCAATCGAGGTGGAGAGCGCCGCGTTTCGGCAGCAGCGACTGACTGTTGTCGGTGTGCAGCAGGCTGGCGGTAGCCAGCCCGGGTGCCGGGTCCAGTGCGCCGAGCGCAGACGCCAGGTGGGCCGCCGCACCGATGCCCACCGACCCCTCGAGTAGCGAGGTCACCACGACGGTCAGGCCGGCTTCGGAGGCGGTCCGGGCCGCGGCGGCGGTCACCAACGGTCCACCCATGGCGGACGGCTTGAGCACCACGACGTCGGCGCTGACCAGACTGATGGCCCGGTCGAGATCCTCCTGGGTGGTGATGGACTCATCCACGGCCAACGGGATCGGCGACGTGGCCCGGACGGCTGCCAGGGCGTCGAGACCGGACACCGGTTCCTCCACGAACTCGATCTCTAGGTCGGCGAGGCGTTCCAGGTGACGGGGGGCCTCGTCGATCGTCCAACCACCGTTGGCGTCGATCCGTAGACGGGCGTCACCAATGGCGTCCCGGACGGCTTTCAAGCGGGCCAGGTCGGCCTCGAACAGACCGGCAGCGACCTTCACCTTGACCGTTCGGTGTCCGAGGGCGACGGCGGAAGCGGCGGCTGCTGCTGCCTCGTCTGGAGTGGCGCCAACCACCAGTTTCGAAACGGGCACGACGCCGGGACTCCCGGGAGCCAGCAGGTCATGGAGGGGCCGCTCGGCGGCTTTCGCGGCGAGATCCAGCAGGGCTCCGTCGATGGCGGCCCGAGCGGTTGGACTCCCCGTGGGTTCGGCGCCGTCGTCGGCCCAGCGCCGGAGCGCCCGTTCCGCCCCGTCGACGGTCTCGGGGGTGAAGGCCGTCAGCGGGGCGGCTTCACCGCGGCCGGTACGTCCCTCGGCGTCGACCAGCGTCAGCACCACGACGTCGCGCTGACTGATGGTGCCGTGGGCGGTCACCATGGGGGAGCGGTAGGCCAACGCCACCCGGTCGACCCCGATCTCCCTGACGTCCGGAGGTTCGAGGTCGGTGAAATCCGTGATCATTGCCCGTCGACCTCGTCGAGCATCTCCCGTATGGCAGCCACCACGTGGTCGGGGTGCTCGAGGTGGGCTGCGTGCCCGGCCTCGGGGACCACCTCAATGGCTGACCGCACCAACCCGGCGGCCATACGCATGGCGATGGCTCTGAACTTTGGGTCCTCGTCGCCTACCAGCAGGAGGACTGGCACATCGATGCCCGCCAGGTGGTGCCAGTACGACGGCTGGGCGCCCGTGCCGGAGCCTCGGAGGCTGGCGGCTAGTCCGTCTGGATCGTTGGTCAGTCGCTGGGCCCGGGCGTCGGCCAGCGAGTCGGTGCCGAGACGTTTCTGGCTGGCGAACAGCGGGCTAGCCATCCACCGGTCGACGAAGGCGGGAAGGCCCTGTTCCAGAAGGTCGTCGGCCAGTTCGTCGTCGGCTCGTCGACGTGCCGCCCGTTCTACGGGATCCGACAATCCTGGGGACGCCCCGATCAGAGAGAGGGAGGTCACCTGTTCGGGGTGTCGGATCGCCAGGCCGAGGGCCACCCGTCCACCCATGGAGTAGCCGACCAGGTGGGTCGGTCCAAGGTTGTGCTGGTCGATCACCTGGGCCACGGCGTCGACGGTGTGTTCGAACCCGTAGGTCTGGGCGTCGTCGGTGGAGCGGACGGTAGTGCTACGGCCATGGCCCGGTAGATCGACCACCGCCACCGACCGGGTGTCAGACAGCGGTCGGGCCAGGGGCCACATGGTGATTGTCGAACCGGTGAAACCGTGGAGGACCAGGATCGGGCGGCCTTCGGCATCTCCGTCGGAAGGTCCCTCGAATTCGACGTGGAGTCCCAGCTCGTCGGTCATCCAATCGCCTCTGGGCCTCGGAGCGCACGGTCGGCTACCCGGGCGGCTTCGCGGTGGAGTTCGACGTTGGTGGTGGCATCGGTTCGAACGTGGACGAGGTGCAGGCCCGGTGCGCCCACCGACCGGATTAGTGCGTCCTCCAGCGTCGGTCGATCCGCCGGTTGGTGGAGGGTGGCGCCAGCTAGACGGGCCGCGTGGCTGAGGTCCAGTCCATGGGGCGTGTGGAAGAGGCGCTGGTGGTCGACGTGCTCCCGTTCGACGATGGGAAGGAAGGAGAAGATTCCGCCTCCGTTGTTGTCGACGATGACCACCGTCAGGTCGACACCTAGGCGTCGGGTTGCAGTGAGTCCACCAAGGTCGTGGAGCACGGTGAGGTCGCCGGCCAACAGCACCGTCGGGGTGCTCGAGCCGGCTGCCAGGCCGATGGCCGTGGAGACCTGTCCGTCGATGCCGTTAGCGCCCCGGTTGCCGCGGACCGACCACTCCCGCTGATCGACGGGCAGGAAGGCGTCGAGGTCGCGTAGCGGCATGGAGTTGCCCACCACCAGTGTGACCGCGTCGGGCAGGGCGTCGTCAAGGGCGGCCACCACGCCGGGCTCGTCGAACGGAGCATCGGCCACGAGAGTTGCCACGGCGGACGCGGCGGTCGCCTCGGCATTCAGCCAGGTGCCCATCCAGGTGTCTGGCTGGATCTCGGTCCGGTCGTCATCGGTGAAATGTCTGAGGAGGTGCCCGGCTAGACGACCCGGCTCGGCTTCCACCCGGTCGGTGATCCGGCGCGCAGCATCCGGGAAGCGCCCGAGGTGGTCGACGGCGACAATGCGGTCGGCTCCCACCCGGTCCAGCCACAGGCGGTAGCCCTTGCTGGTCGGCATAGCCCCCAGTTGGACGACCACGTCGGGGCGGTGGTCGTCGGCCCACGAGGAGCGTAGGAGGTGGTCGCCGGTGGCCAGCACAGGGGCGTTGGCGACGTGGCCGCCGCGGCGGACACCGGACACAGGGTCAGCGAGGATCGGCCATCCCGTCCGGCGGGCCAGCTTGGCCAGGGCGACGAGGCCGGCGGGCGAGAGGTCCATGGGGCCGGCCACGATGAGGCCCCGCTCGGGGCGGTCGTTGCCGGCCACCAACTCGTCAAGGCAGCCTGCCTCGATGGGTACCCGGTCGGGAGGGAGGGGAAGCAACCCAACAGAGGTCAGGCCAGTCTGTGAAGGATCGCCCGAGGGGGGCTCCAGCGGTTCGCGTAGCGGCACGTTGAGGTGCACCGGGCCAGGGGCCGGCCGGGTTGCTCGCACCACGGCCTGATGTGCCACTGATGCCGCCTCGCCGGCCGGTTCGCTTCCGGCCACCGCGGTGGTCGTTGCCCAACGCACGTGGGTCCCGTAGATACCGTCCTGGTCAATGGTCTGGGGAGCGCCGACGCCCTGCAGCTCGGCCGGTCGGTCGCTGGTTAGGACAATGAGCGGCACCCCGGAATGAAAGGCTTCGATGACTGCCGGCAGGTAGTTGGCTGCTGCGGTTCCCGAGGTGCACAGCAGGGCTACCGGACGGTCGGTGGCCCGGGCCAAGCCCAGGGCGAAGAAGCCACCGGAGCGTTCGTCAAGGTGCATCGACATCTCGAGCCCGGGGGTGCGGTCGGCGGCCACCGTCATCGGTGTGGACCGTGATCCTGGCGATGCGGCGACGTGGTTCACCCCGCATTCGACCAACTGGGCGAACAGGGCGCGGCACCAGGCCTGGACTGCGACCGGGTCGGCGGCCGGGAGGAGGGTCATGGCGTGGCCCCCATCGCCCCGGGTTCAGCGCTGACGGATGGCGGAGTAGCCAGCACGAGTCCAAGGAGGGTTCGCAACTTCACGTCGGTTTCGGCTAGCTCGCGGTCGGGATCCGAGCCGGCCACCACGCCGGCGCCCGCGTACAACGTGGTCCCCTGATCGTGGATGAGGCCGGTCCGCAGGGCCACCCGGAACTCGCCGTCACCCGATGCATCCATCCAGCCCACCGGGCTGGCGAACCATCCCCGTTCCATGCCCTCGTGGGCGGCCCGGAGGTGGGCGGCTTGGCCGCCGGGATGGCCGGCCACCGCCGGTGTGGGGTGGAGGGCGCCCACCAGGTCCAGCAGTCCTACGCCGGCGGGAAGTTCAGCGTCGATCGGCGTATGGAGGTGCTGAATGCCGTGCAGTCGGAGCAGAGTCGGATTCCGTGGGTGGCGGTCGGCCACGCCGAGGCCGTCCAACGCCCGGTCGACGGCCTCGACGACTACGTCGTGTTCGGCGCGTTCCTTAGGGCTGGTCAGCAGGCCCTGGCCGAGGGCGGCGTCGATCGCCGGGTCAGCATCTCGTGGCGCAGACCCGGCGAGCGCCGCGGTGTGGAGGTGTCCGACGTGCACGGCGGCCAGACGTTCTGGGGTGGCCCCGATGAAGATCGTGTCGGCTCCAGCTGGTCGTACAGCCAGCGTGGCGCACGCCGGATAGGTGTCACGCAGGCCGGCCAGCAGCGGTGAGGTTTCGGGCCGGTGGTCGACGTGGATGGATCGACATGGCACGGCCTTGGCGAGGTCACCACGGTCGATGGCGGCTAGCGCCAGACGAACCAGTTGGCGGTAGTGCTCGCGGGCTTCCGGGCCGGCGTGTTTCGCTGGGTCCACCAGTTCTGCCGGTGTGGGAATCGGGGCGTCGAGCAGCGGGGTGGGCCGGTCGTGGTTGTCGATACGGGTCACCCAGGTGCGGTCGGCGCGACGTACCACCTGGACAGCGGGTAGGACCAGCCGGCCGGCTCCAAACGCCTTCCAGGGGCTGGGTTCTCTGAAAGGAACGGCTGCTTCAGGAAGGTGCTCGTCAAATGCGAAGCCACCGGCGATCCTTGGAGGTGGGGCGCCGTCTGGGGCCCGCAGGTGGACGGATTTCCAGAGTCGAGCGGCAGCCTCGGCGGCATCTAGAAACCGGGAGTCACCGTCGAGTTCGAGCACGGCTGCCGAACCGAGGCCGACCCACGAGGTGTCGTCGTCAGGGACCTCCCAGAACCACGCCTCGTCGTCGCTTGGAGCCACGGTCAGCCAGGCCAGCGGGTCGGTGGCCGGTCCGGTGTGGACCTCGACGGTGGTGGCCCGTATCGGCCCTGCAAAGGGCGTCGGGTTGGCGGTCAACGCCATCGGACGTCCACCTCCAGCCGGTCGGCATCGGCAGCCAGGAGGGCGTCGGCCAGCCCGGTCCCCGCGTCGGTTCCCACCCGCTCGCGGGCTCGGGTCACCAGCGTCCTGTGGAAGTGCTGGGCCACCAGACGGGTGACGGCTGGCAGCAACGAGCGGACCACTTCGACCAGGTCCTGGGTTGCATCAGTCCGTTCTCCGGTAACGGTTGTTCCGTGGTGGACGTGGCGTTCGAAGAGGTCGACGGCACGCTCGGCCACCTCGTCGACGTTGGCACCGTGGTCTGCGGCCAGGGCAACCAACTCGTCGAGTGGGACGCCGGCAGCGCTGATGGCCAGACCGGCCCGCACCATCGAGACCGCACCCTCGTCGAATCGGGGATCGGGGTCTGTGGTGAGGGGCGCGAGGAGACCGTTGTCGACCAATAGGGCAATGAGCCCCTCAGGAACCCCGGCCTGCCTGGCCACCTCGGAGCGCGAGAGGCTGCGATCCAGAGCGTCGTCGGCCAGGCGACGGAGCTCGTCGACGGCTCCGCTGGGAGATGACTCGGAGCTGAGCACACCGATCTGGGCCAAGGTGAATCCGTCCTCGGCCAGGCGACGGATCTCGGCCAGTCGGGCCACGTGGTGGTCGGAATAGACAGCTCGTCGTCCATTGCGGACCGGCGGAGCCAACAGGCCGAGGCGCTGGTAGTACCGCACGGTGTCGATGCTCAGGCCAGCGGTCGTCGCCACCTCGTCGACGGCCAGACCGGCAGGAGGGTTCCCGTTTTCAGCGTCTACGTCGGCCACGGACCTATTCTAGAAGTGATTACTCTGAGTGTCGATGCTCGCACTGTAAAATTGGATCTTCCGAGCTTCCGGGTCGTCGCCCACCGGGTCGTGGATGCCACGATGAGGGCATGGAAGCCCGACCGGAGACGTCAACGCCGATCGACTACATCGCCCTGACCCGCGACCGGTACGACCTCCTGGGCTACCCCCCGTACCAGTGGGCCAAGTTGACCGATACGCCGCCGTGGACGCCGCTGGCCCGACCCCTCGCCGAGTCGACGGTGGCCCTAATCGGATCAGGCGGCGCCTATCGCGAGGGACAGACGGCCTTCCACTGGAAGGACGACACCGGTGTCCGGCGCATCCCATCGGCCGATCCGGCCACCGACATCCGGGTTACCCACTTCGCCTACGACCTCGAGCCGGCCCGCGAGGACCCGAACATCGTGTTCCCCGTGGACCGGCTTCGCGACCTGGTCGACGAGGGCGTGATCGGCGGCTTGGCTCCCACGGCACTGGGGTGCATGGGTGGCATCTACTCCGTCCGTCGGGCCACCGAGGAACTGGCCCCAGCCGTTGTTGCTGAGATTACGGCCATGGACGTCGACCTGGCCCTGCTGGTGCCCGTCTGACCGGTCTGTCACCAGACCGTGGGTCTGGTAGCGAGGGCATTGGAGGCTGCCGGCGTGCCGACCTTGTGCCTGACATCTGCGTACAGCATCACCGCGTCGGTGAACCCGCCGAGGGCCGCTTTCTCGGACCTGCCGCTGGGCCATACCGTCGGTCGGCCCCACCAACCGGAGTTCCAACGCGACTTGCTGCGTCGGGCACTGAACGCGGCAGTCAACATGGACGCCCCGGGGACCATTGCCACCACCGGCGTGACCTGGGACCGCGACGGCTCCTGGAAGCAGCGGGCCACGCCCACCGGGATGGAGTCCGAGGAGGATGCGTCGAGGGACGGCGACCCGGGAGACTCCCGCAACGTCCGCGTCGACACCCCGCAGTACCAGTATGAGTCCGACCGGCTGGCCGCCGGATCGGGTTCGTGATTCCCGTTTACTGACCAACTTTGCTGACTCCCAGTCCCGGAGGAATCCCATGCCCGTCGCTTCCGACCTGCAACCACTGTTGGATGTCATCGCCAATCGGCGGGATCCCGATGGCCCCATCGATGTCGAGGAACTCCGGGAGGGTTACCGGGCCCTCTGCACCAGTGGGCAGCACCTCGCCGCCGAGGTGTCTGAGGTAACCGAACGGATGATTCCCGGGCCCGATGGCGACCTCCCAATACGCGTCTACCGGGCGGAGGGGCTGGGCGACCGGGCCCCCGTGGTACTTCACCTGCATGGTGGCGGGTGGACGATTGGCGACCTGGAGGGCTACGACGAGCAGTTTCGGGCCGTGGCGTCAACCGCTGGAGCGGTGGTGGTGGCCCTCGAGTACCGGCTTGCCCCCGAGCATCCCTTTCCAGCGGCCGTAGACGACTCCTGGGCGGCCCTCTGCTGGGTGTCGGAGCACGCAGCCGAACTCGGGATCGATCCTGAGCGACTGGTGGTGGCCGGTGACAGTGCCGGCGGCAACCTGAGTGCGATTCTGTCTCTGCTGGCCAGGGATCGTGGTGGTCCGACCATCGCCCACCAGTTCCTGATCTATCCGGCCACCGATTTCGACTACGACTCAGGACGCTGGCCGTCGTTGGAGGAAAACGCCACGGGGTACTTCCTGGAGTTGAGGACCATGCGGTGGTTCGCCGAAAACGTTGCCGGAGATCAGGATCTGACCGAAGAGCCCCTAGCCGCGCCGATACGCGCCGAGAACCATGTGGGCCTTCCGCCGGCCACCTTGATGGTGGGCGGTTTCGATCCGCTACGAGATGAGTGCCTGGGCTATGCCGAGGTGCTCCGATCGGCTGGCGTGCCGGTCGATGTGATCTATCACGAGGAGCAGATCCACGGGTACTGGATCGTCGCTCCGCTGGTGCCGTCATCGGAAGCGGCACGAGATACCGACCTGGCGGCCCTACGAGCGGCCGTCGGGGCGCTGCCTGTCGGTTAGCCCCGTCGGTTAGGCCCAGTCGGAAGGCCCGTCGACCAGGCCCGCAGGTCAGTTCGGTTCGGCCACCGTTCCAGCAGCCACCAGGGCATCGATCTCGGCACCGGTACGACCCATGGCCATCAGTACCTCGCGGGTGTGCTGGCCGATGGTAGGCGCCGTCGACCGGGCCGCCCACGGTGTCCCACGGAAGTCCACCGGCGTGGCCACCATGGTGGTCGACGACACGTCGTCGGGAACGTCGACCAGAGCGCCCGAACCGTGGAAGGCAGGGTCGGCCAATAGGTCGTCGGGTGAGTTGATGGGCGCCCAGAAGAAGTCGGGTTCCGTGGCGAACACCTCGGTCCACTCGTCCAGCGTCTGGGTGGCGAAGATCCCGTCCAGCATGCTGACGAGTTCAGATGCATTGGCCGCCCGCTCCCGGGGTCGGGCGAACCGCTCGTCGTCCAACCACTCGGGGTGGCCGACTGCCCGGGCCAACGGCGGCCAATGGCGCTCGCCCTCCAGCCCGACGATCCAGAACCGTCGACCGCAGCCCGCCGTGTAGTTGTTCATGGCCGGATTACCCATAGACGTGCGTTCGCCGATCTCCAGGGTGACGCCCCACATCAGTAGCAGGTTCAGGTCGAAACTGATGGTGTAGGCGCCCTGGCGAATGAGCGACGTTTCGACGAGTTGGCCCTGACCGGTCCGTTCCCGGTCAAACAGGGCGGCTGACACTGCGGCGGCAGCGGCGAGGCCGGTCGAGTGGTCGCCCATCCCACCACGTTGGAAGGGAGGATCGCCGCCCGGTGGCGTTAGCAGGCCGGCCACCCCGGACCGAGCCCAGAAGGCGCCAATGTCGAAGGCCGCCCGGTCGGCATCGGGACCCTCGGAGCCGTAACCGGTGATCTGGCAGTACACGAGGCGAGGTAGTCGCTCGCTGACCGACGCGTGATCGAGGCCCAGGCGTTCGAGCGCACCGACCCGAAGGTTGGTCACGAACACATCGGCATCGGCCAGGAGTTCCATGGCGATAGCCATACCGTCGTCGGTTCCGAGGTCGACGGCGATGCCCTTTTTGGATCGGTTGTCCATCTCGAATATCGGGTTGGTGGGCATGTCGCCGCCCAGCATCCACTGGAACATGCGGCACGGGTCGCCCGACGGGGGTTCGATCTTGACCACGTCGGCCCCCCAGTCGGCGAGGATCCCGCCGGCGGCGGGGCCGGCGACCCACACACCGAGTTCCACGACCTTCACGCCTCGCATGGGGCCGGTCGCCACTCCCTCGTTCGGAACCGTGTCCCGACCAACTCCTGTTTCAGTCATGTCCGCCACTTCCTCCTGAGGCTGCGACAGACAGGATGGTGAGAATCAACGGGAAAACGTTCTCCATGATTGAGTGTCCCATGGGACCGACGGTCCGACAAGAACACGCCGGGTACCGTCGGACGGTGATCTTGTTCGTGTGTACCGGCAACACCTGCCGGTCGGCCATGGCTGAGGCGGTGCTGCGGGCCCGCCTGAACGAGCGCGGCGGGGACGTTTCGGCATTGTTCCCGACGGTGGCATCAGCTGGGACCGAGGTCCGTGGGGGCGCGGACGGAGCCGGGGCGCACCCATTGGCTGTTGAGGTGCTCGCCGAGCGAGGCATCGACCTCGGTGGGCATGTCAGCAGGTCGTTGACCTTTGAACTGGTGGCCGGCGCCGACCTGGTGGTGGCCATGACCCGCCTCCATCAGGCAGCCGTTTCTGCGCTCGATCCCCCGGTCCGTGCCCGGAACTTCCTGGCCGGCGAGGTGGTACGGCTTGGAGGGCTGGTCGGTCCACGGGAGGATCGACCGTTGGACGAGTGGATCCGGGTACTGGACGGGGCCCGGGGCGGCCACTTCACCACCGGACGGGTGGCCGACGAGGTGGCCGATCCATGGGGCGAACCGATCAACGAGTACCGACGATGCGCCGATCGACTAGATGGCATTGCCACAGCTCTTGCCCGGCTGCTCGCCTAGTCGAAGGAAATAGGTTGATCTGACGGACCGTCAGATCAATGGAGGGCCGGAGTACCGTTTGGCCGTGGACTTCACCCGTACCCCGACCGAAGAGGCCTTTGCCGACGAGGTACGCACCTGGCTCGCGGAACACCTGGTGGGCGAGTTCGCTGACCTACGGGGTCGTGGCGGGGTAGGCCAGGAAGACGTGGCCCCCGAACTCCTCCTGGAGTGGGAGCGCGAACTGGCCTCCGGCGGGTGGCTCGGCATCGACTACCCGGTCCACCTCGGAGGACGTGACGCCACCCTGACCGAGCAGGTGATCTTCCACCAGACGTACGTGGAGGCCCGGGCCCCTGGACGCTTTCCCAACATCGGACTGAACCTGCTCGGACCGACCGTGGTGGCCTACGGGACCGAGGCCCAGCAGGAACGGTTCGTCCGCCCGATCCTCGCCGGTATCGAACACTGGTGTCAGGGGTATTCCGAGCCCGACGCCGGCTCGGACCTGGCCAACGTGGCCACCCGGGCCCGCCTGGACGGCGACCGGTGGTTGGTCACCGGCCAGAAGATCTGGACGTCGCTGGCCCAGTTCGCCCAGTGGGCCTTCGTGGTCTGCCGGACCGACCCGACCACCGAACGCCACGCCGGACTCTCCTACCTCCTGGTGCCCATGGACCAGGCCGGCATCGAGATGCGACCCATCGTGCAGATCACCGGTGGCACCGAGTTCAACGAGGTGTTCTTCGACGACGCCGAGACCGACGCCGATCTAGTGGTCGGCGAGGTGGGCGGCGGCTGGGCGGTGGCCATGGGAACCCTCGGATTCGAGCGGGGAGCCTCGACCCTCGGCCAGCAGACCGGGTACCGACAAGAACTTGATGCCCTCATGGACCTGGCCCGGAACAACGGGTCGATCGAGGACCCGTCGCTTCGCCAGGACCTCATGCGGGCATGGAGCGAACTGGAAATTCTCCGTTACAACCAACTCCGGATGCTCACCGCGCTGGTGGCTGACGGCGTGCCCGGCCCGGAGATGTCCATCGGGAAGCTCTACTGGGCCTCGTGGCACCGTCGCCTCGGTGAACTGGGAATCCGGATTCGTGGAGCCAGCGGCATGATTGGGGTCGACGCCACCTCACCGCTCGAGGATCCCCTCGGGGCCAACTACCGGTTAGACCGCCTACAGCGCACCTTTCTTTACAGCCGGTCCCACACCATCTACGGCGGGTCAAACCAGGTGCAACGCAACGTGATCGGCGAACGAGTCCTCGGCCTGCCACGGGAGCCCCGTTAGGCCGATCGGGGCCACCGACTCGCCGTCCCGTACGCTTTTCGCACTGATCCCTTTCCTCTCCGCAACCCAGGAGCAGTCCCATGTCCGAGGCCTACATCGTCGACGCCATTCGAACGCCCACGGGCAAGAAGGGCGGCGGGTTGTCCCAGGTGCATCCCGCCGACCTGGGAGCGCACGTGATCAGCGGCGTCTTGGAACGCAACGACGTCGACCCGATGGCCGTCGACGACGTGGTCATGGGCTGTGTGGACAACCTCGGCCCCCAGGCCGGAGATATTGCCCGTACGGCCTGGTTGGCTGCCGGTCTGCCCGAGGCCGTCCCCGGCACCACCGTGGATCGCCAGTGCGGTTCGGGCCAGCAGGCCGTGAGCTTCGCGGCGATGGGCGTCATGGCCGGAGTACAGGATCTGGTGGTGGCTGGCGGCATGCAGAACATGAGCATGATTCCCATCGGCCTAGCCCTCGAGGCCGCCAAGCCGTTCGGCCATGAAGACCCCTTCAGCGGCTCGACCGGGTGGGTGGATCGCTACGGCACTCAGGAAGTGTCCCAGTTCCGGGGCGCCGAGATGATCGCCGAGAAGTGGGACTTTTCTCGCGAGACCATGGAGGCCTTCGCCTTCGAGAGCCACCAGCGGGCCATCAGGGCCATCGACGAGGGCCGGTTCGACCCCGAGGTCAGCCCGTTAGCCGACGTCGAGGCCGACGAGGGTCCTCGTCGAGGCGGCAGCCTGGAGAAGATGGCGCAACTGGCGCCACTGGTCGAGGGTGGACGGATCACCGCAGCGCTGGCCAGTCAGGTCAGCGACGGCGCGGCCGCCCTGTTGATCGCGTCGGAACAGGCGGTCGCCGATCATGGCCTGACCCCCCGGGCCCGAATCCACCACATGAGTGTTCGGGGCGATGACCCGATCTACATGCTCACCGGCCCGATTGCAGCGACCACCCACGCGCTAGAGAAGACGGGCATGTCGATCGACGACTTCGACCTCTTCGAGTGCAACGAGGCGTTCGCCCCGGGGCCGCTGGCGTGGATGCTCGAACCCAGCGTGCCGCTCGAGAAGGTCAACGTGAACGGTGGAGCGATCGCGCTGGGGCATCCGCTGGGATGCAGCGGCGCAAAGCTCATGACGACGCTCCTGTACGAGTTGGAGCGCACCGGTGGCCGCTATGGCTTCCAGACCATGTGTGAGGGCGGCGGCCAGGCCAACGTAACCATCCTCGAGCGGCTCTGATCTGGTGGTCCGCACGGCCTGCACCAGGAGTTCAGTCAAGAAACGTATCGACCAGGCCCCAGTCGAGTGCCGTGGCGACGTCGATGGTGGTGCCGGTCAGGCACAACCACGCGGTGCGTTGGCGACCAATCCGCCGGGGCACGCTGACCGTCCCGCCAGCACCCGGGATCAGTCCCATGGAGACCTCTGGCAGCCGGAACGTCGCTGCAGCAGTGGCCTCGATCCGATCGGCAAAAGCGGCCAACTCCACGCCCGACCCGACCGCCGGTCCCTGGACGGTCACCGTCAGGCGTGGGGCCAGCCGATCCAGCCACGAAGCGGCGTTGCCCGACGACCGGATCAGGTGGGCCGTCGCCGAGTTGTCGACTGTTCCGAACTCGGCCGGGTCTCCGCCGCAGCAGAAGGCTGACCCGGCGCCGGTCAGGTGAACGGGCCGATCATCGCCCGGGACAGCGAGCGGGCGAAGTGCTTCGACGAGGGCGTCACGCATGGCCGCCGACCAGGCGTTGCGGAGCCGGGGTCGATTCAGCGTCAGCCGGACGACATCGCCGGAGGCATCCACCAAGACCGGCGGGTCGGATTCCCCGGGGCGGGCCCGACGTCCACGGCCGTCCAACCAGCGGGCGAACTCCGGTCCGCCCTGCAAGGTGCCAAAGGCCGTGCTCTCGAGGAGCAGCCCACCATCGGTTGACATGCCACCACCGTGACGGAGCACCTGGCAGCAGGTCACGGCGGCCATCGGGTTGGCCATCACCCCGTCGACCACCGCGGCCGCCGCATCGGGATCGGCGACCAGGACGTCCAGGGCAGGTGCCGTGCCCACAGGAGCGATGCCTACCGAGACGAGTGGAAGCCCATCCAGCACGGCTGTGGTCCCCGCAGTCAGACGGTCGGCGTCGTCGATCACCAGCACCGGTGCATCCCTTAGGGCGCCAAGGTCCAGGTCGACGGTCGGTGCGCTCAGCAGATCGGTGGCCTCAGCAGCGGACCAGACCCGGACGGAGCCCGAACCAGTCACGAGGTTGGTTTCATTGGGTCGAACCGTCGCCGAGGTCGGCCAGGTCGGCCCGCAGGACCCGCCGGAGGAGTTTCCCGGTGTCGTTGTAGGGGAGGGCGTCCACGAACGCCACGTGGTCCGGCGTGCGGTTGGAACGCAGCTCGGCCCGTACGGCTTCCTGCAACTCGTCGGCACCCACCGTCGAGCCGGTGGAGCGGACCACGGCGGCCACGATCCGTTCGCCCCACTGCGCATCAGGCAGGCCAATGGCTGCCGCATCGGACACCCCGGGGTGGTCGACGAGCACGGCCTCAATTTCGCTGGGGGAGATGTTCTGGCCGCCCTTGACGATGACGTCGTCGATCCGGCCCGACACGTGGAGGAAGCCGTCGTCTCCCATCCAGCCGCCGTCGTGGGTGGGGAACCAGCCCTCAGAGGTCAGGCGGGGCGCCAGGCCCCGGTACTCGCCGGACACCTGTTCGCCCCGCACCCAGATCTCCCCCGGCTCGCCGGTGGCCACTTCGGTTCCGTCCTCGTCGCGGATCGACACCTCGATGCTGGGCAGCGGACGCCCTGCCGAACCGAGGCGGGCCCGGATGGATTCGTCGTCGCTGGCCAGGGCCTCGCGGTGCTCCTGTGGACCCAAAAGGGCCACCGTGGAGCTCGTCTCGGTCAACCCGTAGGCGTTGACGAAGGCCGTGTCGGGAAGAAGTTGGAGGGCCCGTTCGATGGTTGGGCGGGGCATCTTCCCCCCGCCGTAGGACAGCGACCTGAGGCTGGGCAGGCAAGCCCCGTCTGGAGTCGCATCGTCCGCGACCTCCGCGTCGAGGTATTCGACGATCCGGGTCAGCATGGTGGGTACCACCATGGCGCTGGTGACGCCTTCAGTGCGCACCAGATCGACCCAGGCGGCAGCGTCGAAGGCGGGTAACTGCACGATGCGCCGACCGGCATAGACGTTAGACAGGATGGCTGCCATGCCCGCCACGTGGTAAGGCGGCACGCTGACCAGAGCCGCCTCCTCCTCGCCTGCCCCCATGAACTCGACTGAGCCGAGCACGTAGGACACGAGATGCCGGTGGCGAAGTACGGCGGCCTTGGGATCGCCGGTCGTGCCACTGGTGAACAAGAGGATGGCCGTTCCCTCACCCTCCATGTCCCATTCGGGAGAAGGCGCCAAGGCGTCGACAAGGTCGGCCAGCAGGGCGTCCCTGTCCACGACTGACACGCCGTCCACCCCGGAGAGGCGACCGGTGGCCTCAGGACCCACCACGGCGATCGCCGGGGCGATCCGTCCGGCGAGCGTGGCCAGCTCGTCGTCGGTGAGGCGGTAGTTCAGTGGCACGAACGGAAGGTCGGCCCACGCCGCGCCGAACAGGGAGATGGGCAGGGCGGCCGACGACACATCGGCCATAGCCACCGCGTCGACCCCGGCGGCCCGAAAACGATCAGCTGCCACTCCGGCCCGGTCGAACAACTGCTGGAAGGTCAGGCCGCCATCGAGGGACCCGACGGCGATTCGGTCGCCGAATCCGGCAGCCGCCATCTCCAGCAGCATCATCAGGTTCACGGTTGGGTCGGCTTCCTGGTCGGCTATCTGGCGGACGTCTGGTTCGCCTCAGTCTGAGGCGGGGAGGGGCTTAGCCTCCTTGAGGTCCAGCAATGTGTCGCCCAGACCGAGCGAGCCGTCACCAGGCTTGGTGCAGAGCACCTCGACGGTCTCCTCGGCATCGACGTACCGCTTGCCCATCAGGGTTCCGCCGTCGGCGCCCGAAACGGGGGTGCCGGTACCAGAGGCGGAACCGGCGGACGCCATGGGTACTCCGCCACAACGCAGGTCGGCCTCACCGGCGCCCTTCACGACGATCACCTCGGTGGTGCAGACGTCGCTGGTGAACCGGCTTCCGGGCTTGAGGTTGGGCATGGGGACTCCAGGGCATGAGTGGTGGTCGGAGGCCAAGAGCATCGCCTATTGACGGCCGTCGGGCCACTCCGGCCCGGAGCCGATCCACAGCAATGAGTAGCGTCGATTCGATGTCCCGGTCCGACAGCACGCCGATGCTCGACGAGGTGTTTCGCCGGACCGGCGAGCCTCCTCGTGTAGACGATTCAGGGTCGGCAACCCGGAGATGGGAGGCGTCACGGGCCGCAGTGCTGAGTGGCCCGGCCAATGGTCCGCCCCGAAGGGTGCCCAACGGGGTGGCCAACGGACTCGCCGTATTGACATCGATGCTCGAGGCGCTAAGCGGCCTGGTCGTGGAGGGGCCGGTGCTGGTTGCCGAACGGGCGGTGGCGGCCGGTCTCGGCCGTCGAGGGGCGACGTCGGTTGGGGGTGAGGCCCACCTCGTCGAGGCCGCCGACGGGCTCGTCTGTCTGAATCTGGCCCGGCCCGACGACGTGGCTTCCATTCCGGCTCTCCTGGGATCCACCATGGATCCGGCTGACTGGCCGGCAGTGCGTCGGGCTGTCTCCCTTCTTGCAGGTGCAGAACTGGCCAAGAGGGCCGACCTGCTCGGCATGCCCCTCGGCGTACCGGGTACTGCACCGGATCGACCGCTAGTGGTGACCATCGGTGCTGACCGGGCCGAGGTGAAGAGGCAGCCGCTGGTCGTCGAATTCGGTTCGCTCTGGGCGGCCCCGCTCTGCGGCGCGCTTCTGGCCCGGGCCGGATGCCGGGTCGTGAAGGTGGAGAGCGTGCAACGACCGGACGGTGCACGGCGCGGCCCAGCGACGTTCTTCGAATCGCTAAACGGAACTAAGGAAGAAATCAGCGTGGACCCATCGACGGCTGACGGCCTCGAACTGGTTCACATGCTGGTTGATGCGGCCGACGTGGTGCTCGAGGCCAGTCGACCCAGGGCATTGGCTCACTGGGGGATCTCCGCTGCCGAAGAGGTGCAACGCGGCACGGTGTGGGCCTCGATCACCGGCTACGGGCGAACCGGTCCGAGGTCGGGTGGGGTGGCCTTCGGGGACGATGCTGCAGTTTCCGGAGGACTGATGCTGCACGACCCGCCGGGCTTCGTGGCTGATGCTGTTCCCGATCCGGTTACCGGTTTGTTAGCCGCCGTGGCAGTCCAGGCCGCCCTGGCGGACGGGGTTGGTGCCCTCCTGGACCTCTCGTTGGCCGGTGTCGCCTGTTGGCTCGCCGATCCGCAAGTAGACCAGAGTGCGGATTGAAGCACTCCAAAGCGATGAAGTTCTCGTATTCCTGACGGAGCATCAGATACCCCTTCCGGCCTACCATCAGCCCGTGAGCGAACAGATGACCGACGACGATGATGCTCAGGACCTGGACGATGATGCCCAGAACCTGCGAGCGTCCGATGGTCGGGTGCCCGGGCGCCGAGGTCTGGCCACCCGCCAGAAGATGCTTGATGCCACCGGCGTCCTTCTTGACACGGTGGCCTACCGAGACCTCAAAGTTGTCGACATCGCCCGCGAGGCCGGCACGTCGCCGGCCACCTTCTACCAGTACTTCCCTGACGTCGAAGCGGCTGTGCTGGCCATGGCGTCCGACCTCGGCGACGCCTGGCACGAAGATCTCTCCAAGCTCGTCACCAACCGGGACTGGGAGGGCGACCCCGACGGGTCGGCCCACCGGGTGGCTGACGGCATGCTCGAGTTCTGGACCCTCCACAAGCCGGTCCTGCGGGTACTGGACATGGCTTCGATGGAGGGTGATCTCCGGTTCCGGGAGATCCGGGCCAACCTGCTGGCCGGGGCCACCGAGGCGCTGATGGACCTGGCGGCTGAACGGCACATTCCTGGCGATCCGATGGCGTCCGCCGGTGTGGTCGTCGGGATGCTGGCCCATGTGGCCAACCACCAGCACGGCCTTGAGCGTTGGGGTGTCTCCCACGATGTACTGGTGGACACGGTGGCCGGGATCATCCGCCGAACCATCCTCGGGGTGGTCTGATCCCTGAGACCTGACCCGGAGCCACCTGACGGGTCACCGGTAGTCTCCATCGGGTGACCCCCCGAGTTCGCTTCGCCCCTTCTCCCACCGGCTACCTGCACGTAGGTAGTGCCCGCACCGCACTGTTCAACTGGCTACACGCCCGCTCGACTGGCGGCACCTTCGTGTTGCGTATCGAGGACACCGACGCCGAGCGGAACCGCACCGACCTGACCGACAGCCTGCTGGCCGAGCTGGAATGGTTGGGTCTCGACTGGGATGAGGGCCCGTACTTCCAGTCCGAACGCTGCGACCGGCACCGAGAGGTCGTCGAGGACCTCCTCGGCCGGGGTCTGGCCTACCTGTGTGACGCGGACAACCAGGAAGTGGCGGGATCGACACTGGTCGAGGGTCTGGCCGTGCGGTTCCGGATGCCGGTCGGAGCGACCATGGCCTTCGCCGACGTGGTTCGGGGCGAGGTCTCGTTCGCCACCGACGACCTCGAGGACTTCGTCATCTGGCGCTCGAACGGGTCGCCCATGTTCCTGCTGGCCAATGCGGTGGACGACGCAGACATGGGCATCACCCATGCCATTCGTGGTGAGGACCTCTTGTCGGGGGTGCCCAAGGTCCTCCTCCTATTGGATGCCATCGGGGTGTCCCGGCCCACCTACGCCCACCTGCCCCTACTCGTCAACGAGCAGCGCAAGAAGCTCTCCAAGAGACGAGATGACGTGTCGATCGGCGACTACAGGTCCCGTGGCTATCTCCCGGAGGCCATGGTCAACTACTTGGCCCTATTGGGGTGGGGCCCGCCTGATGACGTCGAGGTCAGGCCGCTTTCCGAAATCGTGGAACTGTTCCGGATCCAAGACGTGAACAAGGCGGCTGCCTTCTTCGACCTCAAAAAGCTTGAGCATGTGAACGCCAGCCATCTAAGAGGGTTGTCCAAGCCGGACTTCATGGAGCGGGTGGCCCCCTGGGTCGGCACCGATGCGCCATGGCCGGCTGACCGGTTCGACACCGGCCAGTTCTCGACCATGGTCGACCTCGTCCAGGAGAAGCTTCGGACGTTGAGCGACATGCCCCGATTCGTGGACTTCCTCTTCCTGGAGGATCCGGTCGATGATCCCGACTCCTGGGAGAAGGTGATGGTGAAGGGTCCATCTGCTGCCGCCATGCTCGATGGAGCGGCGGTGGCGCTGTCGGATTGTGCCTGGGACACCGATTCGGTCTTGGCGGCAGTCGCTGCTGTGGGGGAGTCGTTGGACCTCAGGCTCGGGAAGGCTCAGGCCCCGGTTCGGGTAGCGGTGACCGGTCGCACCGTCGGACCTCCGCTGTTCGAGACGATGGCCGTGTGCATGGAGCGCGACGAGGTGCTTCGGCGGATCGCCCGGGCGAGAGCTCGTCTGTAGTACCCGTCACGACCGCGACGACGACCTGTCGCGTTGGTCGTTGCAGCCTCGCCGTTACGCTTACCGGGCCCTCAGGGGTCCACCTTCGGGGGTGGTGTAATTGGCAACACAGCTGGTTCTGGTCCAGTCGTTGGGGGTTCGAGTCCTCCCCCCCGAGCAAGAGGCGGCGTCTGTCGTCGTCGCTACAATGACCGCCGCTCTGACGGTTCCGATCCCCGGATCGGTGGCGTCGGACGGCTCTGGCCCCGTTCGTCTAGAGGCCTAGGACGCCAGATTCTCAATCTGGTAGCACGGGTTCGAATCCCGTACGGGGTACCAAGAGGCCGGTCCAATCGTGGGCCGGCCCTTTGGTTTCAAGGCGAAGGCCGTTTAGTAGATGGCCAGGAGTTCGGCTACGACGATGAGCGCCGAAAATACGATGCCCATTGCCCGCATGGGACCGATGGGCAACTTCTGTAGGGCGGCTCCGAAGTTGGAGGAGGCCACGCCGTCGGGCATGTCCTTCCTAAGCGCGGCAAAGTCGGCGAACACCCCGTCGAAGTTCAACGTTGTCCACATCGACCCGATCACCGCGATGGCTGCCACCGCCAGTTGAACGCTCGAGTCACCCAGCGCATCCCCGCCGAAGGCGATGATGACCAGCACCACGCCGTGCATCAGCACGAACGGGAGGATCAGGGAACTGCCCGCCTGTGACCTCATTGAGGTGATCCCCACCCACGTCGACTCCTGCATGTCACTACCCCCGTGCTCGCTTCCGCCGAGCCTGTCGGCCCGCCTCTGACGACAGTACCGCCCAGGCAGCCCTCGATGCCGGAAGTTGCACGGCGGGCGGGACATCGCCCTCTATTCGGTGATTGATAGTTCCATCTGAGTGTTGTCAAAGCTTGTCAAGGTTGATTCACTGGTCTCCACATCAAGAGCGGTACGCCTTCGGGTGTGCCCAGCAACCTGGGATGGACACCCAAGGTGCTGTCCGCTTCGTGCGGAGATGCGGTCCCGACTAGATATTCGGGGCAACTAAGTGTCTGAACTGTCGATGCCGCGAGGCTTCGAACGTTCATCGCCGGCGATCAGGGTGTCCTCCCGCAACTAGAGCCCTGCGGGGCCGGGAGGAAATCCAATGAGCGCCGAATGGGGCTTTGAAACGAAACAGATCCATGCCGGGCAGGACCCTGATCCGGCAACCGGTAGTCGGGCCGTGCCCATCTATCAGACAACCTCATACGTCTTCCGTGACAGCCAACACGCCGCGGACCTCTTCGCGCTAGCCGAGGTTGGCAACATCTACACCCGGATCATGAATCCGACACAGATGGTGCTTGAGGCTCGCCTCCAGTCACTAGAGGGAGGAACGGATACAGCGATTGGGATCCCAGGAGCCTTGGCGCTTGCTTCGGGTCAGGCCGCGGAGACAATCGCGATCTTGAACCTTGCTGAGTCAGGCGACCACATCGTTTCATCGGCTTCGCTCTACGGGGGGACCTACAACCTGTTCCACTACACCCTTCCCAAGTTGGGGATTGAGACGACCTTCATCGACGATCCTGACGACCTTGATGCGTGGAGGGCGGCAATCCGGCCGAATACCAAAGCCTTTTACGGCGAGACGATTGGGAATCCGAGAAACGACTGCCTCGACATCAGAGGGATTTCAGAGTTGGGTCACGAGGCGGGCATTCCCCTCGTGGTCGATAACACCGTTTCAACCCCGTTCCTGTTCAACCCACTAGCCCTAGGGGCGGACATTGTCGTGCACTCCTTGACCAAGTTCATTGGAGGTCACGGCAACTCGGTCGGTGGCGTAATCGTGGACGGCGGGACCTTCGACTATGGGGCCAGCGGCCGGTTTCCCAACTTCACCGAACCTGATCCCAGTTACCACGGGCTTGCCTACTGGCCGGCCCTCGGGAACGGGGCGTACATCATCAAGGCCCGCGTACAACTACTCCGTGACATTGGTGCGGCGGTTTCTCCGCAGAACGCCTTCTACTTCCTCCAAGGACTCGAAACGCTGAGTTACCGGATGGAACGGCACTTTGCGAACGCCCAGGCGGTTGCCGAGTACCTCGACTCCCACGACCAAGTCGAACGAGTCCAATATGCCGGACTGTCGAGTAGTCCGTGGCATGACCGACTAACCGAGTACGGCAGCGGCCGAGGTTACGGCTCTGTCCCGGCATTCATCATCGAGGGAGGACATGAGTCCGGGGCTCGCTTCGTTGACGCCCTCCAGTTGCACAGCCACGTCGCCAATATCGGCGATGTGCGCAGCTTGGCTATCCACCCGACGTCGACTACCCACTCACAGCTCACTAAAGAGGAGCAGTCGGCGACTGGAGTTGAGCCGGGACTGGTTCGACTCTCAGTTGGGTTGGAGACTCTCGATGACATCATTGCCGACCTGGAGGTGGGGTTTGCCGCGGCGCGAACCCGCTAATGGAACCAGATTCTGATTGGGGCCGGTCACTCCTGGATGTGCTCCACTCACAGGAAGCGATCTAGGCGACACAGTGCTATAGCTGCCAATACCTCAGCGGAAATCCTTACGCAGCCGCCATCGGCGGCTGCGTAAGGCCGCGGAGGGTACCGCAGAGGACGGGTTTGCCAGATGGTGCTTGCTCAGACCGGCCTGATCGACCCCGGGCCTCAGCGCTGCTTCGGTGCGATCCTCAGACCAGGTGCCGGAGATGGGCGGTCTCGTTGACACTTCGCAACGTCCGGACCCCGGTAGACGAGGCGCTAATTCTAGAGATCCCGCAGTAGTCACTGATCAGAGCGAACGGGTTGTCGTGGCCGAGCAGCGTCTGGATGTAGACGCTGGCCACCATGCTGTGGCAGAACACGGCCACCGTGCGACCCCTTTGGGAGGCCACGATCTCGTCAAACGTCTTCTGGACCCGGTCGCGGAAGGGCTCGTAGCCGTCGGAGAACATGCGGTGCGGGTCCTCCATGAACTCGCGGATCACCTCGTGGTCGGCGTCCATGTCCTCGGCCGGCGTGTAGCTGGAGCGACGGTGATCGGATTCCTTGAGGCCGTCGAGCCGTTTCAGGGTTAGGCCGAGTCGGTCGGCGAGGGGCTGGCCGGTCTGGATGGCCCGACGCATAGTGCTGGTCACAATGGCATCGACCGTCTCGTCGGCCAGGAACTCGGCGGTCGCCTCAGCCTGTTGTATACCGAGCGCCGACAATGGTGGATCGGCGGGGCCGTCGGACCGAACCTCGGCCTCGGGAAGCGCGTGCCTGATGACGAGGAGTTCCACGATCCCGGAACCTACGGGCCGATGCCTTTCTGGCCGTTAGTGGGCTTGCGATGTCAGGAACTCCCCACGTCCAACCCTTGCTGTCCGCTGTCCTTGTTCGAGTTGTTGAGGTCAGTTCGGGTTGCTGAGGCCGAGTTCAGCCAGTGTCCGGAGCCAGAGTTCGTGTCCTGGGTCCAATACATCAAAGTGGGTGCCGGTGTCAGAGAAGATCCCGGTTGCTTCGGGAATCAGCGAACTCTGACTGATGGGCACGGTCTGGTCATAGCGCCCATGAACGACGATGATCCGTGGGCCGTCAAAGACTGGTTGGGCGACCCTGTAGTGATCGGAAACCTCATCGGGCTCACCGCCTAGCAATGCTTGCACTGCGCCCGATCCAAGGTTCACTTCAGCGGCTAAACGCAGGTCAACAACTGCGGCCTGAGCAACGACGGTGTGTGGTGTGATGGCCGGACTCGCACCTGGGTCGCCAGAAGACAGCCGGTCCCGACTCCCCGCCCAGAGCGCAAGGTGACCACCAGCCGAGTGCCCGATCACGATCACATCGTCGAGTGCTAGCGGCTCGTCTAGGTGGGCGAGATGGTCAATGGCCCGGGCGACGTCTTCCAACGTCCCCGGATACCCCCCTCCCGAATCACCCACCGACCGGTAATCGATGTTCCAGGTCACGACTCCCCGCTCAGTCGCGTCCTCGGCCAGAAGCGTCATCAATGAACTATTGAAACCCGACCGCCAGAATCCCCCGTGGATGAGGACCACGACCCCAAAGGGTCCGTCTCCCGGCGGAACCCTGAGATCGCCGGCCTGAAGAGGATCAGGTCCGTAGGAAATGCGGAGAAGCCGATCGTGGCCGACGGCATTGAGATCGGACTCCTTCCTTGCTCGAGGAGCGACGGATGTGGATGCTCCCGCATCCGTCGCTGTCGTTGTGGCTGGCGCTGTCGTCGTGACCGGCGCTGTCGTTGTGGCTGGCGCTGTCGTTGTGGCTGGCGCTGTCGTTGTG